>ENA-OWNT01000067-OWNT01000067.1-seawater-metagenome-genome-assembly--contig:-NODE-67-length-318381-cov-7.019444_pt1 | contig 318381 bp, 261 predicted proteins | sample MGYA00238136_ERZ651165 | MGnify/ENA primary metagenome ERZ651165 (study PRJEB26861, sample SAMN08777766) | seawater metagenome | isolation source: coastal seawater | place: USA: Florida | collected... | reverse complement strand
GGCGGCAAGATTATTCCGCTGAAGGTCAATACGGACGAAGCGCTGAAAAGCTGCCCCGATTGCACCACTGCCATTGTCGTCAAACGGACCGGCAATGCGATTAACTGGGTGGAAGGCCGGGATGTTTGGTATCATGATGCCATGGCGGAAGCCTCCACAGATTGTCCGCCGGAAGAAATGAACGCCGAAGATCCGCTGTTCATCCTCTATACGTCCGGTTCTACGGGAAAACCGAAAGGTGTCATGCATACCACGGGCGGCTATCTGGTTTATGCCTCCATGACCCATCAATATGTGTTCGATTATCACGATGGTGATATCTATTGGTGTACTGCAGATATTGGATGGATTACAGGACATAGCTATATAGTGTACGGCCCCCTTCTCAATGGTGCCACCACCATGATGTTTGAAGGTGTGCCTACCTATCCCGATGCAGGCAGGTTTTGGCAAATCTGCGACAAGCACTCAGTAAATCAATTTTATACAGCTCCTACGGCCATTAGGGCGCTTATGGCTGCTGGAGACGAGCATGTAATGAGCTATAGTCTGGACTCTTTAAGGGTACTGGGAACGGTAGGCGAACCTATTAATGAAGAAGCCTGGCACTGGTACAACATTCATGTAGGAAAGGAGCGCTGCCCGGTGGTAGATACATGGTGGCAAACGGAAACAGGGGGAATTATGATTTCAGCACTGGGCGAAAACGGACCTACACGACCTTCGTATGCGGGCTATCCTTTACCGGGAGTACAACCTGTCTTGCTCAATAATGAGGGGCAGGAAATAATGGAAAACAATGTAGAAGGTTATTTGGCCATTAAGTTTCCATGGCCTTCTATGATCCGCTCTACGTACGGCGATCATGAACGTTGCAAAAGCACCTATTTTTCTCATTACAAGGGATATTACTTCACTGGCGACGGAGCCAAAAGAGATGACAAGGGCATGTACAGGATTATTGGGCGGGTAGATGACGTTATCAACGTTTCCGGCCACCGTTTTGGCACTGCCGAGATAGAGAATGCCATTAACGCCGACCCGCATGTAGTAGAATCAGCCGTAGTGGGCTACCCACATGATATTAAGGGACAGGGAATTTATGCTTATGTAATCTGCAAGAAAACTCCGGGCAACGAAGAAATATTGAGAGCTGAAATAACTGAAACCGTTAAACAGGAAATAGGACCAATTGCCAAACCCGATAAAATTCAATTTGTGAGTGGTTTGCCAAAAACGCGATCGGGTAAAATAATGCGTCGAATCTTGCGAAAGGTTGCCGAAAAAGAAGCGGATAAGCTTGGAGATACTTCCACTCTTTTGGACCCCAAAGTGGTAGAAGAAATTGTATCGGGAGCGCTTTAATGTTTCAAAATTGGTCCTTATTCATTGTGTCTCACTATTTCATTTCTGCATGGGAGCGTTTTTTAACTCAATAGCATGTACAAAATCAGTGTAGAGCTCAAGAAAGGCCAACTGCGCGACACTTCGCCACAGGAGGTGCTTGAATTGATTGCCGAAGAACTAAGAATACAGAACGCCGAGAATATTGATGTACAAGAGGGACGGATATTGTTTAAGAACCCTGTACTCTGTTTGCCTAAAAACAGGTTCTTCAACAAGTTCGCCAGCTTTTCGAATGGTGAAATTACAGTTACCTCTCAGGACAATACTTATCTGGTATTCCTAAATGCCAGTATCAATAGAATCTTTCTACATACGGCCTTAATTGTGGTAATTCTGAATTTGTTTGAAGTACTGAGCCTGGGTTTTTCCTCAGGTATTCTGTTCACCTGGCTCATCATATTCCCATTTATTACTGTAGTAAGATTGGTAATGCACTATTTGTTCTTTCCAGTCTATTTTACTTCATTGAGAAACAACCTTGAGTCTACTTTAAAAAGACCTTTATCTGGCTAACTATTGAGCCCTTGCGCCAAGAAGAGCCCAATTCCTATATTTGAGTAGTGGCAGGAAAAAAGAGCATTCAGCAGTTGCAAAAAGAGTCTAAGGGTTTTACCCTCCGCGGTTTAGAAAATACGCGTATTGAATCATTGAGCGATGGTGTTTTTGCCATTTCCATTGGCTTACTTCTCTTGTCTACTACTCCGCCTAATACCTTCAACGAACTTATGAAGTTTACCAAAAGCTTCATTCCTTTTGCCATGACCATTAGTATGCTCATGTTTGTATGGCATCAGCATTACTTGTTCTTTATTCGCTTCGGCTTGCGCGATACCCGAACAGTAGCCTTAAACACGGTATTGCTCTTTTTGGTACTGTTCTTTGTGTATCCGCTCAAGTTTTTGTTCAGCCTTTTAGTAGACCTCTATACCGGGCTCTTTACAGGAGACCAGGAATACCTGAGAGAGTTGTTTAGCACCACCATTCGGATAGAAGATACCGGTACACTTATGTCTCTTTACGGCTTTGGAGCAGCCTCTATCTTTCTTGTTTTGGCCTTGCTCAATACCATTGCTCTTAAACGAAAAGAGCTTCTGGAGCTTAGTAAAGAAGAGGTGATTCATACCAGAAATACTATTCGAGTCAATTTAATCTGTGGTGGCATTCCTCTTTTATCGGCCCTTATAGCGGCTTTTGAACTCGGGGGCCGGGCCACTTTTGCCATTGCCGGTTTTTCCTACATGCTATACGCCGTACTTATGCCCATAGCAAGTATAAGAGGCAATAAACAACTAGCAGCTTTGAAAAAAGACAATGACTCTAACCAATAGAGGGTAAATGGCTCTGAAGGTCTTCAACTACAAAGCCACTGGATTTAGAGTAACGTATGTGGCCGTAACCATCTTCTTTCTTTTGGCCGGCATTTGGCTCACCCTTGCTCCACTACTTGTTGAAGTTAAGGAAGGTAGTCTCTTAATTATTTATACACTTTCAGCTTTTTGTTTGCTGCTTACCTGGGCCCATTACCGCGTTCTGCTAAAGATTATCGGATATGAAAACCTGGCAAAGGGGAAACGGGTAGTACTGGATACCTATTCACGGCTAATTCGGGTAGAACATAATGGTCGGTCCATAGAATTCTATCCCAGAGAACTGCACATGGTTCGTATTTATGAGTCTACTGCAAGCCATCTGGCCTCCTCTTACTTCAGCTACATGATTCTTGAGCTGAAAAATGGATCGAAAGTGCTCATTACCAAAAACACCGCCAGTGAATACGACCTTATGGCCGGCCTCTACAAAGTCCGGCGCAACCGTGTAAAAAAATGGGGACATCCAGTGCCGAGGGATATGGAGGTTTGGTTATAAAGTGCCTATTCATTATTGACCAGCTTGCAGATGCCAGAGACCTAATATCCAAAAGCTTTCGCAGCAAGCGAAAGAAGCATTTCCCCCCTTGAAAAGGGAAAAACGCCAGCGCAGCGATGCAAAATGGGTCGAAAGCCCAGCCCAGTACCACACCCCATAAAAGCAAGTATTATATTGCCTTCTATACTATTACAAAAAAGGTTAGGATGTCAGAGTTGGCTTTGCAATTGATTGAAAAGGAAAAAAAGGAACAAACGGGAATATTGGACCTGGGTAACTGCGGATTAAGAGATATTCCGGAGGAAGTGTATGAACTGACCTGGCTGGAAGAGCTAAGACTGGCAAATGACTACTTCGACAAAGATGGAGGCTACCACGCTTGTACCAATTCAGGACCAGAAAACCACTGGAAATTTGAACAAATCTCTAAAGGCATTGGCCGACTCACCCAACTTAAAGCGCTATTTCTTGGCGATATTCTCAAAGGATCACGAGGTCAGATTAGAGATATCGGCGCAATTAGCGAACTCAAAAAGCTGACCAATCTCAGGCTTAGTAACAACCAAATTGAAGACTTAAACCCAATTGGCAAACTCAAAAATCTGAACCATCTCTGGCTTAGTAACAACCAAATTGAAGACTTAAACCCAATTAGCCAACTCAAAAATCTGACCAATCTCTGGCTTAACCAAAACAGAATTGAAGACTTAAACCCAATTAGCCAACTCAAAAAGCTAACCAATCTCTTGATTAGTGACAACCAAATTGAAGACTTAAACCCAATTAGCCAACTCGAAAACCTGACCAATCTCTACCTCAATCAAAACAAAATTGAAGACTTAAACCCAATTAGCCAACTCAAAAATCTGAACCATCTCTGGCTTAACCAAAACAAAATTGAAGACTTAAACCCAATTAGCCAACTCAAAAATCTGAACCATCTCTGGCTTGGTGACAACCAAATTAAAGACTTAAGCCCGCTTAGCGAACTCAAAAATCTGACTCTACTCTACCTTGATCAAAACAAAATTGAAGACTTGAGTGCACTTGTTCGGCTATTGAAAAAAGGGCTCAGTATCGGATCTAATTTGGAAAGCAGCATCAATCTAGACGAGAATCCATTAACAAACCCACCCAAGAGCATTGTACAGGAAGGAAGAGAAGCGGTTTTAGAATGGTTTGAGCAGGTAGACCAATACGGCATTGCTCCTTTTTTCGAAAGCAAGTTGATGGTATTGGGACAAGGTGATGCAGGAAAAACCACCTTTGTGAACTTGCAACTTGACCCTGACTATCAAGTCACACCCGGTAAATCAGCATCCACATTGGGAATTTCGGTACACAAGGGAAAAAGCTTTCCCAATCATACTGTCTCAGACATCCCCATCAAGGCCCATTTATGGGACTTTGGAGGGCAGGATATCCAAAAAATGCTGCATCAGTTCTTCATTACGGAGAGCTGCTTATACGTGATCGTTTCAGACAAAAGAGCGGAAAATGCTCAGTTTGACTATTGGTTTCAGATCATTGACTTATTGGGGCCAAAGAGCGAGGTATTAGTGCTGGAGAATCCAAAAAACACCCACTCGGCGAATGAAGGATTTGCCAAAAAGAAGTACCAGGAGCTTTTTGACCGACTCAACATTGAAAGCCTTGAAGTAAACCTGCTCCATACCCGAGGCAAAGACAAAACAAAATGGCACCTTGTGAATGAAAGCCTTCAGGAAAAGCTCTCGAAGCTAGAAATTGTAAACCGACCCGTTCCTAAAAAATGGGCCTTGGTGCGTGCGGCTCTTGATTCACTCCACCAAAAGCACATCAGCAAAGACGAATATTACGCACTCTGCGAGGAGAAATACATTGGCCTGCCCAGAAGGCATGCAGACCTTTGTTTGTTTTACCTGAATGAGCTGGGAGAGCTGGTCTACTTTGACGATCAAGAGCTATGCACCCATATTTTTCTGGACCACAATTGGCTCACCAAAGGCATGTACTACATCCTGTCGGATACAAAAATTGAAAAGAACAAAGGCAGGTTTACCCGCAACCAAGCCTATAGAGCCTGGAACACTCATGGCTACAACGAAGAAGAGAAAAGCATGCTTTTAAGCCTATTGCTCAAAGACCGCTTTGACATCTGCTACAAATTAGGAAACCGTGAAAGCTACATTACACCTTTACTACTCCCCACTGACAAGCCTGAAAAATGGACGCTGCCAACCCATTTGTATTTCCGGTACCAATATGGTTTTATGCCCCATGGCATGTTTTCAAGATTGATGGTAAAACTGCACGAACGCATAGAGGGGGAACAGCGATGGAAAACCGGGATGTGGCTGATAAACGACTATGAAGGCGTGCGCATTACCGCTGAAGTACAGAGCATCAATGATCCTAAAGACAATCAACGGGTAGTTGACATAAAAATCAATGGCACCAAGGAGGGCTGCAAGGAGTTGCTCAACTTTATAAGAAATGGCCTCAATCAACTGCACAGAGAGTTTGAGAACATTAAACTAACTGAAAAAGTAGGCTGCAATTGTGACAATTGCCGAGAGCGTATGCAAGAAGGCGAGAAACCTACTTTTTACAACTACCAAAGACTTCTGGCCAAGGTTCAAAACAAAAGCTACTCCGTAGACTGTGAACATTCAGGCTATGCAGACATCAACATTGGCCAAGTACTGAGCGATGTGGTGATTGAAAATGCGGCAGAAGACAATAATGATAGCAAGCTATTGCACTTTCTAAAAGAAATGAACATGAGTATCAACCAAATAAAAAGCGAAAGCAAGGTAGAGATGACCAATGTTGGCAACTCACAAGCCCAGGCCAACGCAAGTGCCGAAGCAAAGGCCAGCAACAAAATCCACATTGAAATTCAGAACCTTATTGGTGAAACGGAAGCTCTTAAAGAGGATATAGAAGACGAACGCAAACTGCTTCAAAGAACCATTGACAAGGATGAAATAGATGTTGCCCTTAGAGATGTAGAAAAAGCAGAGGAAGCCATACGTGCCATAGAAACTGTACAACAAGATGATGCTACCCCTTCTGCCAAATCTAAAAATAGATTTAGGCGTTTTATTGAAGACCTCTCTGATGAAGAGTCAACCCTTCATAAAACACTCAAAGTACTCAAGCGTGGTAAGGACTATGCCAAAGGCTTGGTGAAGGGCTATAACAACATCGCCAACTCTATTGGCCAATCACCGCTGGGAGAAGCCGCCATGAAAGTAATTGAAGCGATTTAGTTGTCTTTGCTCCCTTATCGTTCCGTACTTCGATACATCTATCAATTATTTCCTAATCGGAAATACTTGATAGACACTCAGCACTTCACTAGATCCATTCAAAGCCAGGGCATGTACTGTCGGACTTACTTGCACAATTCTGTAAACTTGTTTTTGCTGAGTGGGTTGGCATTTCAGTGAGTTAGTGTTTTAGTGAATGAGCGAAAGACCTTCGCTGTTGCCACACTACACCGTGTGTTTCAGAATCAGCCTGCCACAGCAGCGTCGATATCTGAAATGTATCGAAGTGCGGCATCTACAAAACCATAGAAGCTTTCGCAGCAAGCGAAAGAAGTGTTTTTTCCCTTGAAAAGGGAAAAATGCCAGCGAAGCGTTGCAAAATGGGTCGAGACACCTTACCAACAAAAAGCAAAGACTTTTACTTTTGTCTTGATTTAAAACTAAGGCATTGAATTACATCATATTGGATTTAGAGGCTACTTGCTGGGAAGAAAAGAAGGGACGTAAGAACGAAACCATTGAAATAGGGGCTGTACTGATCAATGAGCGAAGAGAAATAATCTCTGAGTTTGTTCAATTTATTAAGCCGGTGGTGCACCCTCAAATAAGCTCATTTTGCACGGAGCTTACCTCCATCCAGCAAGAAGATATAGATAGTGCTCCCAATTTTTTGGAAGCAACTTCACGATTTAAAGAGTGGTTTTCGTGCGACAAAGAACCGTATGTACTTTGCTCCTGGGGCTTCTACGACAAATCCCAGTTAAAAAGCGACTCTGAGATTCACGGACTTGATACAAAATGGGTAGACCATCACATAAGCCTTAAACACCAATACCAGTATTTAAAAAACTTACGTCGCGGAATTGGGATGAAAAGAGCTTTGGAAAATGAAGGCTTTAGACTGGATGGTACACATCATCGTGGTATTGACGATGCAAAAAACATTGCCAAAATTTTCATCAAATACTTCGATCTCTGGGAAATGCCTTCCTAACACTACTCTGCGGAAACCTTCTCAAGAACCAGACTATATACCCCTGATCCAAGAGAAAGTTTTTCTTCAATTTCTGCGAAAAAATTAACGGGGGTAAAAGTTTCAAACTCCTTACTCGCCACTCTCACTATTTGGTAACCAGTGGGGCAGTAAACATCTGCAGTGGTATTTGCAGGAATTTCAACCAACATTTTAAGTCCTGCATCGCTTTCGTGCTCCCATGCACTATGAATCCATCCATAATTGCACTTATAGGAAGCCTCCACATAGGTCAGGCTATCGCTTACCTGCGGAGCAATTTTGAATTTCTTAAACCCAACAGCACTTTCTACGGGCTGTATTCCTGCCATGCGCTCTATCATCCACTCCCCAATGGCCCCATAGGCATAGTGATTAAAAGAATTGAGATAAGCTTCTTGAAAACTTCCGTCTTCCCTTTTTCCATCCCATCGCTCCCAAATGGTAGTGGCTCCCTGCTGCACGGGATAAAGCCAGGATGGATATTCCTTGCGTAGTAGGAGTTTATAGGCAAGGGCTTCATGTCCATTAGAAGATAACACTTCACAGAGCTCCGATACTCCTAGAAAACCAGTGGTTAAATGTCCATAGCTGTTGATGTTTTCTACCAAGCGCTTAACAGCACCTGCCCTGAATTCCTGAGGTAACAAATCATAGGCCAGCACCAGTGTATAGGCCGTTTGTGTTCCTGACACCAACCTTCCATTGTGGGTTACAAACTCCTTTAAAAAAGCAGTATTTGCGTCTTCCAGTAAATGAGCGTATCGCTCTATGTCTTCACTCCTGTCAAGCACTTCCGCACTCCTTACCAACAATTGTAGCGAGTGCTGGTAATAGATTGCCGCCAGCAGGTCATTTTCGGTGACAGCTGACTGTACCTGCGGTTGTTTCCTTGCTTGGTAGCTCAACCAATCTCCAAAATGCCGTGTCCCTTTCCAGAGACTGTCTTCTGCCCCATTTACCATGAAATCAACCCATGCTTTCATACTTTCATATTGGCTCTCCAGAAATTTTATATCACCATAGGCCTGATACATTTTCCAGGGTACTATTACGGCGGCATCGGCCCAGCCGGTAGCAGGTGGCTTTTTCTTTGTAAACACATTGGGTATTACCCACGGAACAGCTCCATCATCCCTCTGGTCCGCTTTCAAGTCTGCCAACCATTTTGAGAAAAAGGCAGCAACATTCATGTTATATGCCGCAGTATTGGCAAACACCTGGGCATCTCCGGTCCAGCCCATCCTTTCATCCCGTTGGGGGCAATCAGTGGGCACATCCAAAAAATTGCCTTTTTGGCTCCAAACAATGTTTTGATACAGACGATTAAGCTCTTCTCTGGAACACTTAAAAGCCCCCGTCACCTCCAGGTCGCTATGGATCACTTCAGCATGTATCTCTTGAACCTGTTTTGATGAGAGCCCTGTAATACGTACGTATCGAAACCCCATAAATGTAAAATGCGGCGTATAGGTATATTCTCCCGCTCCATCTGCCTTGAATACAATTCTTGACATTGCGCCTCTAAGGTTTTCCGTATACAGATTACCTTCTTTATCTATATCTTCTCCATGCTCCAAGAGCACTTCGGTTGCTTCAGGCAAATTCATTTTTAAGGCAACACGACCGGTAATGTTTTGCCCAAAGTCATACAAAAGGTATTGTTCATTCTCAACAACTTTTATGGGTTGCAAACGCTCCTGCACCTTTATTGGTGAGCTGTGGCTGGCAACTAAATGCTCCTTTGTTTCACCAGTTTCTCTACAATAGGGCCACTTTGCATCATCAAAACCTACTTCCATCCAACCGGTGGGTTCTTGCGCCATGTGAAACACCTCTCCATCATAAATAGTAGACTCGAGTAGACCACCACTGGAAACTCGCCACTTTTTATCGGAACCAAAAACCTGTTTTCTTCCATTGGCATATTCTACTTCAATTTGAAGTAAAAGGCCTAATTCGTTCTTAAAAGGGTCATCTTTTCCTCGATAGTTTATTCGCCCTCTGTGCCAGCCATCGGCAAGCATTACCGAAATACAATTTGCTCCTGAAGTCAGGGCTTTTGAGATATCTAACACCTGGTACTGAAGCCGTTTCTTGTAGCTGGTCCATCCCGGAGTAAATTCTTGATTACCAATTTTCTCACCGTTTATAAAGGCCTTATAGAGCCCGTGAGCACTTACATACAACCGAGCTTGTTTCACTTCATCCCTTAGGCTTATTTCACGCCGGTAATATTGAGCAGGGTTCTTTTCCCTGGGCTGCTCTTCTATTGAAGTTGTAATCCATTCCGATTTCCAATCACTTGTTCGTAAGAAACCTGTTTCAAAAAATGCTTCCTCAGAAAAAGCAGATGTATTGCCATAATTATCCCAAACCTTTACTTGCCAATAATACCGGGTTCCAGACTCTACCTTAAGTCCTTCGCACTTCACCAGATGTGATTGATCAGAAATTACTTTCCCACTATTCCAAAGGGCTTTTCCATTAGAACTTACCTGAATCTGATATGCCGTCTGAACAAGGCCTGAGCGATCAGCAATTATATTCCAGCTCAACCGCGGTTGTGTATAAGATATACCTATTGGGTTTTCAAGGTGTTCAGTACTTAGCCTGGTAACGTGAAGCCCTTTTGCGGACTTTACATTTAGTAGACAAACAAGCAGTACCAGAATAGTATTCCTGAACATAAAACAGAATTAAAAACGGCAATATCGACAAACCCATTGAATTGGACCCTGCTGTTTCATGCCACAAACGACAGGCAAAAAGCCCCATAGACAGACTTTTAGGAAATCATTATTTGAGAATTCTATTAAACTTAATATGAGTATTGGGGTAAATGCCCCTTAAGAAACGATCTACCCCTTCAACTAGGTGGTTGTCTTCAAGTAAGGAGCTCAACCATGGCTCAAGTGCCATTGACAATTCACCCCATAAATGACGATGACAGGCCCCAATTTATCGTTGAATTTTCTCAAAACCCACCTTTTTAACCGTTTCTCACCGCATTACTGCCCAGCGTTAACAAACATTATCTTTACTTTCGTTCCGTGGTTTTATGCAATCTATTTAGTATGAAGAGGACTCTTATGTTCTTGCTATGCCTGATTATGTGTGCGTTATTCGTGCCGTCAGCATATTCGCAAGAGAAGCCCCTGGGTTTGAAAATAATGGAAAACACCACCTTTACGGCCGATATGGGCCTATTACATTTCTGGGGAGATATGCAGACATATCCCTATTACCATGTAATGACTAACAAGAATGAGAACCAATTTGGAGCAGGTCTTACTCTGAATTATTGGTTTGACAACACATTCTATGTGGGTGGTCATTATGCGAGAGGAAAGCTGGTAGGTACTAAAAGGACGTTTAGATTGGCTCAAACCAATTTCAAGGAATCAGGCCTTTATTTTGAGACTCTATTGTCAGAAACTTCATTACGAGTAGGTGTTAATCCGTTTAATCTGATTAATAACAACCCTAACAGACGTTTCAATCTGGACCTTAATATGGGACATGGTCTGTGCTATTACGAGTCGCACTTGTACAAGCTCGATGGCACCCCATACTTGATTGACAAGCTCAAAGGACGTACGGGGCCTACTACTGAGGCCGTAACGACCTTTGGTGGAGCTCTTCTATTCAAGTTAAACCATAAGTACGATATTGGCTTAGGAACATCAGGTCGTTTTGTTTGGAACGATAAGCTTGATGCCTGGATTGGAGAGGGATCGGCAAATGACTTGTATACTTTTACTTCCTTAAGCCTTACCTATCACCTGAACCCAAACAAGCCAAAACCAATACGTTTTGTTGACAAAGACGAGCCTGAAATCCTTCCTGAGGTAGACAGTCCTGTCGTTGCTGTTGTGGATCCTCCTGTAGTGGATTCGCCAAAAGTAGACGTTGTAGACCCTCCCGTTGATGGTGGTGAAACCGATCAACCAGACAAGAAGATTGATACACCTGCAGTAGTAGTGGATCCAGTAGATCCTGTTAAACCAGATACGCCGCTTGTTCAGGTAACCGATCCTGAAACTGAAGGTGGTGGCACTGGAGGTAACAACGGTACTACTGGTGGTACTTCTGGCTCAGATGACCCTGGAACCAACACAGCAAATACCACTGAAGGTACGGGCAGTGAAGGAGGTCTTGGCGCAGGTCAAACATCTGAAACCAATCAAGGTGTTCCATGGAGTGAAGACAAAGGCTACTTTGTAATTGTTGGTTGTTTTAAAACTAAAGACAACGCTATAAGAGAAGCTGTACGATGGAAATCACAAGAGAAGGCTATCATGAATCTTAATAGCAAGTCAGGTACTTGGTACATGGTGGCTGTTGAGCGATATGCTACTAAGAAAGAAGCGCTTCAGCACATGAACAAGTTGAGAAACTCAGGTCGCTCACCCGGTGCTTGGGTGCATGTGAAATTGTAATTCACAGATTAACAATATATGAAAAGCCGGTTTGATAAAATCAAGCCGGCTTTTTATTTGAGTACGTTTTTATAATCCCCCTACCTTCTGAATAAACTAGCACCACTCATCTTAGAGTTGAAACCCAATGGTAGGAAAGAAATTGCCTTTAGATTAAAGATGTTAGGCAGGATCCACTTTTCTAATTGAATGTAGATATTATAACTAAAAGCCTATAGCGCAACCCAATGAGATGCTGATGCCTCCAGGGCTTAAGTACAATGGGCTTGGGTCGTAAGGAATAACATCCTTATCATATACTGACGAGGTACTTGAAACACTTAAGTTGAGGTAGCCATCATTAATCACCTCATAATTTGCCTGAAACCGCAGTTGCCTCAGACTCCAACCCACATCATTTAAGTGCGGCAAGCCTAAGCCGGTGCCATTAGTTCCTGTATAAATATGCTCCCTGCCTTTTTGAGCCCTGGTAAAGTCCAGTTTTGTGTAGAGTTTGGAAATTGGACGATAGACCAAGGCCAGGTACAATTCTTCTGAGTTGTCGCCCAAATAGTGACCCAATCCGTAACCATTGCTTTCAAAAGTTGTGGTATTTACAAAATGGCGGTAGACTACTGCATTGGTACGGGTATGTTCTATGATAAAAGAAATGTTCTGGTTAAAAATATTACTGTATCGAAGTCCTTTTTTGAAACTAATAAAATTGGAATGTTGGTCTTCATCCCACATTCTTCCAAAGGCAATTTCGTCGACAAAAAGAGTACTGTACAAGTGTAGCTTATTCAATTGTCTTGAACTTATGTCGAAATACATCTGGGAGTTTTGACCACCAAAATTTCCCCCGCCATAATACGACTGATGGTCTACAGACTTAAAAAACATAAACGGAATTAGAAAACCAGGATTGACATAATCACTATACACCACACTATTCCCTGCAGATACATGAAGCCCCTTCATTGCCTTTATGGTGAGCATATTGCTTGCCACAAACTTGGGTACAAATACATTTCTTACATGGGCACCTGCATTATATGATCTTGAACTATCCAATACACCCGACATTAGAAACCCATGACTATAGTTTAGCTCAATCCAGTCTCTGGGAGCCATTTGAAGCATAAACCTGGTATAAGTAGGTGCCCTATCCGAAAATATGTTCTCTCCATTATTCGCATTCCCCCACACCATATTGTCACGGATAAGCCCTACGCTCCCCCATTTCCATGAATAACTCAAGCCTCCACGCATATCGCTATAATCGGCTCCTTCATTATTGCTAGACTTGTATAAGGCACCTTTACGCTGGGTAAAGTATTGAGGCCCTGAAATCCTAAGGCTTTCGTGATTGTCAGCAAGCCTGAAATGAATTCCTACATTATTGACAAAACCTTGTAACTCGGCACCGTTCATTCTGTGGTAGAAACTCTCTCCATCAACATTCCATACCGTTCCTCCCAGAATTGGATTTAGTGTGAAGGCAAAACCACTATCGCGTTTGTACAGCAGATCCAGGCGTGTCGAGTCTTTGCTTTCATCCCACTCTTTCCTAAAGTCCTTTTGATAGAAGGCCAGGTCCCGCTTTTGGCGGGCATTTAACTGTCCTGCCTTATGCTGTACTTCTTTCAGTTTCTGTGCTATGAATTTTCTGGAATAAGGTTTTATAGCCGAGTTTATCTCTATAAGCCGCTGAGCTGCAAGCTCATCAATAAAGTCATAAAGCGCTTTGTGATCAAGCGAATGATACACTACCTGTGCGCTGCCAGTAAAATAGAAACCGAGGAAAAAGAGGATAAGAGCAAGCTTGCTATTTACTACGCGCTTTGTCAATGAATATGTTCTTTAGAGCCATGCTCAAATATCGCATATCCGTTTTAAGTGGGGCTTTCTTATATGCTTCTATATAGCGCTTCTCTGATGCTGCCACCTCTTCCAGTGTCTTGGGCAAGTCAGCATAAAATGGTGGTATAAGCCCTGGTTTTGCCTGAATCCTCAGCTCTTTTACATCTTCTGGATACAGACTCAAAAAGTGTTCACTTAGAGGACGCACCCCTACCAATTTTACCTGCCCTTTCAATAGGTTATATATCATGGGTAGTTCGTCCAACCAAAATTTTCGCATGAACTTACCAAAAAAGGTAACCCGAAAATCGTTATGAATCTTCCCTCCTTCAGCCAACTTGTTTTTCTCGTAAATGTACTGTTGCAGGTACTCGGAATAGGCGTGCATGGTACGCATCTTGTACACGTTAATCAACTTGCCTTTGTACCCAATCCTCCTGAGCTTTAAGGTAGGTCCGTACCGCTTCTCAAACACTTCTTCTTTTTGCTCCACCTTTTGCACTACAAATACAAGGTATTTATCAATCTTCCTTTTTTTAACCACCTTAAAACCACAGTAGTAAAGTCTGCCAAGAACTTCTACTTCTGTCATTACTCTATTTCTACCAGCGGTAAGAGCGAAGTAAATTTTGCTCAATACCGGCAGTTTGGGAAATACACGCTTAAAGAGAAAATCGCCTACGAGGTATAAATATGCAAAGGGTTTAATGTATTTACTCAGAATACGTCTGGTTCTCATTTCAGAGGTTTCCACACAACCTATATAATGCCCACCACAGGCCAACTTTGTATTGATGGCACTTAAAAAGCTATTGAGATCGAGAATATCATTTATTCTCTTCAGATTAATAATATTGGTAAATCGTCCTCCTTCTCTGGTTCCGGCCAGGCTGCTGATATTGAACTTGGTGGTGGTTTTGAGTAAAGCCGTTTCCCGGCTATTGTCAATGCCTTCTATATCAGAAATGAAGCAGCTGATATTGTCGTGCAATCTTTCCAGATTACCAACTTGCTCCATATCCTCTTTAGCTTCGACTAAGTCGAAAGCGTCAACTAAACCAATCAAACTCGATGTTAGAATATTACCTAAAAGCAAAGATATACCTACCAGAACATTAAGTACTGCTTTTAGTTGTTAAGAAGCAGGAATGCGTGTTTACCCTTAAGAAGTCTACGTGTTTTTACGGATCAACAGTATTTCCCCAAGTAAACCCGCTAACTCGCCCCTTCATTCGCCACAAACAGCTCTGAAAGCGCCAGCATCATCCATGCTTGCGACCATCGGATCATTGGAGTCTTAATGCTGTATAAAGGGTATTTTTTGTACTGAAAAGAGCCGTTATGATTCCGCATATGAGAAATAGTCCAGTCGGCTATCGTATTTGCAAAGGGCAAGTAATCAGGATTAATGTGCCTAAGCCGTGAAAAACTGATAATGCCTTGCGCCTGATTATGGATATCGGTGGGCCATTCACTGGGCACTCTCCATAAACACTGGCCATTATCCTTAAACTGCCGCGTTCTATAATAGCGCATTCCCTTGTTAATTGCTTCTGAGAAATCGGCTTCTGTGTTTCGCCCTATTTGATATAGTGAATCAATCACATAGCCCTGATGAAAGTCTATCTGCTCACGCTCTTTCCCTGTGTTTACGTCAATGCTATAAGTCCAGCGTCCGTCCTCCTTCTGTCTTGATAGGGCAAAACGCGCCGCATTCATTGCCTTCTCTTTGTAGGATGTATCGCCAGTAAGTTTAAAAAGCGATGCAAAGAGTTCGCCGCCGAGCAAGCTGGCATTAAAACATAAATCTCGCTCAGCAGTACTGTAGCTGTAGCATACTCCGGTTTCATCTTCAGTTGCTTCAAGATCGTTTATCACAAATCTGGAAATACTCTGAAGAGCTTCTACGGCTCGGTCGTCTTGTGTGGCTTCATGGTATTTACACAAAGCCTTTGCTATAAACCCACTTACAACTATAGTGGGCGAGTAGGCATCAAGGTACTTTTTTGAACTGGCCCAGTCAAAATTGTAGCCCCAACACAGCCCGCTGTAGCCAGGTGTAGGATTATCCAATAGCCACTTAAACAGGTAATCCATTTTTGGTTTGTACGCCTTATCTCCAGTGTATTGGTATAACAGGGAATATGCCTGCAGAAACAGACCTATGCCTTTGGGGTTAATTCCTTTTTTTACTCCTGCCAGGGGCCGAAGGTTGATAGGATTTCTTTTTTGAATTTGAATGGCTATGGCACTGGGTAGTAGGCCAAGTTTCTTGATCTTCAAAGGAGAAGTCAAAATATCATATGGGTCATAGCCTTTGTAGGACTCCTTCTCAACGAACTGAATAAGCCGTTCGAGTGCTTCATTAGAGCTAGTTGCCATACAGATTAGTCTTTGATCAGTATGCGTTCACCTCCTTGTTTCATGGACTCTACTGCCTTAAAGGTGGCAAGGGTTGACTCATACACTTGCTCAAAACTGGGAGTCATGGTTTTACCTTCTTTAAGCGTATTGCAGAACTCCTGAATAAAGGCCTTGTGTCCCTTATCCTGTGAGGAGAGCTTGCTTTTCTTCACTGAATTGCCATACACTGTAAGCAATTTAAAATCGTCAATAACCGCAGTTTGGGTACCTGTAAACACTTCAATGAGCTCCTTAGGCACTCGGTAGTTTCCGTTGGAAAAATAACTCAAAGAAGCGATGGAGCCATTTTCGTATTGAAGGCTTATGGACGCCGAATCCATAAGAGCGGGTTCTCTTCCCATGGCACCGGCAGCAATGGAAACCAAAGGGCTTTGAACAATGGCATTGCAAAGGTCAATGAAGTGGCAGCCTTCGCCAATGATTCTGCCTCCCCCAACTTCTTTGTCGTGCACCCAATGCTCTGGTGGTACCGTTCCGGCGTTAATTCTCATATTAATGGCCATAGGAAGATCAGTACCCAAAGACTTTTTCATCTCTATGGTGTTTGGAGCCATTCGTCTGTTGAATCCAACCACCAACTGGCCTCCGCCTTTCTTATAAGCGTCAGCTACCTGGTCAAGCTCTTCTGGTTTTAAGCAAAGAGGTTTCTCCACAAACACATTTTTCCCGGCTTCCAAGGCCTTTATCACATAGTCAGCATGCGAATCATGTCTGGTGGCTATGAATATGGTGTTGATCTCGGCATCATTGAACAGGTCATTTGCGTCGCCTGAGCTGTACTCAAACCCAAACTTATCAGCATAGTGCTTGGCCTTACTGGGAGTACCCGTTACCAGGCCTTTCATTTTCCCGTTTCCTTGTAGAGCTGGCAACATAAAGTTCGTTGCAAAACTCCCTGCCCCAATTACTCCAAAAACCAGCTTCTCAGTGGCTTTTGCGGTGGTATTAGCAAGTACTTTTTTTGAAAGCTCCTTTGTGGTATCGTACTTAAGAGAGATACCTGAGTAGGCTTCATTTCCACCCAAAATCACGTCATAAGCATCCGGAGCATTCTCAAAGTCAAACTCATGGGTAACGAGCTTGGATGGATCAATGAGCCCTTTCTCACATAGTTTTACGAACGCCGTCATGTTGCGCTGTTCCGTCCAACGTACATAACCTATAGGATAATCAATTCCTTTGTCTTCATAATTGGTATCATACCTCCCGGGGCCATAAGACGCTGACATCTTAAGTTCAAGCTCCTTTTTGTAATAGCGTTTTCTGTCAAAACCCGTAGGCACCGCTCCCACTATTACCACTTGCCCTTTTTTCCTGCTTATGTCACCCGCAAAATTTACCGGATCAAGTGACCCTGTGCTTGCAGCAATGATCACGGCATCGGCGCCATGCCCTTCACTAAAGTCCAGAATAATCTTATCTAAATCGGCATCATTTCTGTTATACGCTGCTACTCCGGTTGTTTTCTTAGCCAGATCTACCTGCCGTTGGTCAATGTCAACTCCAAGTACATTTACGCCATTTGCCAGTAGCAATTGCACCGTCAATTGCCCTACTAAGCCTAAACCGATCACAACAACATTGTCACCAAGTTTTGGATCTACCTGACGAATCCCCTGCATTGAGATGGCTCCAATTGTTGCAAATGCGGCATTTCTCATATTGCCACCTGCATTCACTTTAGCGCATAGGTTTTTCGGAACTGCCACTACTTCAGCATGGGAAGCCGTTACTCCTCCACAGGCTACCAAATCACCTACTTTGAATTCGGTAACATCACTTGCCAGCGCCATTACTTCTCCTGCACAACTATAGCCCAATGGTCCCGGAGCTTCCAGCTTTCCCTTTACCATTCTATAGGTATCTGAAAAACCAAACTTTTGGACTGCCACCAAAACCTTCTTTACCTCATCCTTTCGCGACATGGCTTTTCCTATATAACCCTTGCGCGCATCTTTTACTGTTTTGGACTCCGTACCCGCACTAATTATGGAATAGTGATTTCGGACTAAAACACATCCAGGTTTCAGTGCTGGGAAAGGCACTTCCTGAATTTCCATTTTTCCATCTTTCAGTACTTGCGTAAGCTGTTCCAAATTAGTTGCGGTTTAATTGTTTCAGTATAGATGCTGCAAAAATAACCCTTGAGCAATGCTCGGTTACTGCTATACTTATATGAATACGCGGCCCTAAACATCGTTTTCACTACCACTTTTAGATTTCTAAGAAATTAAGGGAGCAATAGTCCAATCATTCTATATAGGTATTTTTGCCACCGATGAGCCAATCTACCACCACTACCCCACAGCTAGAGCAAGTAAGTGCTTTTTGGAATGCCAATCTATGCGGTAGTCATTTTATTGACACTGAGATCTATACTGAAAAATTCTTTGAAGATTATCGGGAACTCAGATATCGTAAAACCCACCACTTGCTGTCCGTTATAGATTGGGAAGAGGCCAGGGGGAAAAAGTTATTGGAGGTAGGTTTGGGCGTAGGAGCCGATGCGACCATGTGGGCCAGGCACGGAGCTATTTATACAGGTATCGACCTTACTGAAGAAGCCAGCTTTGCCACCAACAAACATTTTGACTATCTGGGACTACAAGGCACCATTGAGCAGGGAAACGCTGAAAGCATGCGTTTCGAAGACAATAGCTTTGACATGGTGTACTCTCATGGCGTACTGCACCACTCACCTTCTATTGAGAAAACCTTTGCTGAAATACATAGAACCCTCAAGCCTGGAGGTAAATTTATTGTAATGCTATACGCAAAGGGGTCATTCAATTACTGGGTACGCATCCAACTTTGGTTTCGATTGAAGCTCATATTTACCATTCTTAAATCAAAGTTTGGAATAGAACCTAAGGCGAAACTCTGGAAGGAGCATTTGGCCAACTTTAAGAGCATAGGATGGTCATACCTCAGCTGGAAGAATTTTCCGCATCGATGTACCGATGGAGCTGGTTGTGAAATAGCAAATATCTATTATAAGTCAGAAGTAAAGGAGTTGCTTGAAAAGGGTGGATTCAAATTTAAGCGGTCAATGAAAGCTCATTTTCCGATTGGGGGCAAGTTCCCAAAGTTTGAGCGCCTCATTTCAAAGTACCTTGGCTTTCACCTAATTGCCTGGGCTGAGAATGTCAAGTAGCATATAAGGCTGAAATACAAGGGTACCTCTTTTAACAAGCCCTACTTAACCAATGTACTTCTTGTACCAGGATTGAAAAGAAATCAAAGCGAAGATGATGGATGAGTTGTCACCTATTCCGTGTAGGTGCTCGTCTTTAACTCTCTTAATATCTTCTATTGAGAAGCCTTCGAAGTCTTGAAAAAACCCTTCATCCAATAAGGCATCAATCTTCCGTGTATCAGAGAAAATACTCCTCAGTGGCATTCCAAACCCAGCCTTTCTTCGCTTAATAATGTAGGATGGCAATTGGGGGCCATATGTATCTTTCAGAATCTTTTTGGTCAACAAATTGCCACCCAACTTGTATTCCCTGGGCAAACCAGCTGCAAACTCAACCAGACGATGGTCCAAAAACGGTACTCTGTTTTCTACAGAATTCCCCATTGACATACGATCAACGTAATGTAGGTTCTTGACAAGAAAATTGTTTATTTCAAATTGTGTTTGCGCTCTAAAAGGATCGCTGTTTGGCTTGAAGTACTTTTCCAGAACGGAAGTAGCATCAGCTCCCTGACTTCTGAAAATTGACATGGAGTTTTCAAAATCCCCAACCACACTGTAAACCCCATACTGAAGGTGCTTGTATTTAAAGTTTTTACCAAACTTATACAGATAGCGCTTATAGGGTTTGAAACGTCCGGACCCAGTATTCAGGTTCTCAAACTGCCTTAGAATAGGTTTTCTGAAGCCTTCAGGCAACTTATTAAAGTACTGAGCCAGTAGCGCCAACTGATGCCCTGCGTAGCCATAGAAGAGTTCATCAGCCCCCATTCCACTCAGTATTACAGTAATCTCCTTTGCTGCTTCTTTGGTAATAAGGTAAGATGGTATCTGAGAGCCGTCAGCAATCAAGTCATCCCCAAAATGCAATACCCTATCCAGCTGCTCGTGGTTAAGTTCTCCGCTACCTATTTGAATTTCCTTAAGATTAAGTCCCCAGGTATCTGCCAATTGCCGTGCATAGTGGTAATCAGAAGTTGATCCTTCTTTCCTTAGGTCCTCAGCATTCTTACTCGCACAGAAATGGACTATATCTTCCCTATCGCGCAGGTAGGAAGCTATAATTGTGGAGTCCAAACCTCCTGAAAGAAAACTTCCTATTGGAACATCGGCTATCAATCTGATTTTGGTAGCATCTTCCATAAGATGCTTCAACTGTTCTTGAGCATCAGCATAGGATATTTGACTGGTATTGTCTGGTAGCTTCCAGTATGTTTTCTCTGAAAGGGTTCTGCTATCCAAGTCATATTCGAGGTAAGTTCCTGGATGAACCCTATTGATATCCTTAAACAGGGTTTCCTGCTCAGGTGAATACTTATATACAAAATAACGCTGAACGGCATCTTCGTTCAAAACAGGCTTTATACCACTTGCTAAAAGAGCCTTTATTTCCGATCCAAATACCAAATGTTCATTCTTCCAATAGAAATACAGAGGTTTTACTCCCAGCCTATCTCTAATAAGGAAGAACTTCTGACGCGTTTTATCATAGATGGTGATTGCAAAATCACCATTTAACATATTTAGAAAGTCAATTCCGCGGAGCTCGTATAATTTGAGGACAACTTCAGTATCTGATGTTGAGGTAAAAGGTTGTCCTTTCAAATACTTTTCCTTTAGCTCAAGAAAATTATAGACTTCTCCGTTAAAAGTGAGCACTATGTTTCCGTCAGTGCTACGCATGGGTTGTACCCCTCTATCACTCAGGTCTATAATACTCAACCGGGTATGGCACATGTATACCTGCTGTCCATTGTACTCATCAACAAAATGGCTATAAGCATTAGGTCCTCTATGCACCAAAGAAGCACCCATTGCTTCATTCTTCAGCACTTCAGGAGCAATATATCCAGCTATTCCACACATTTATTGAGCCGCAATTATATCATTAAATACATCCGTATAGTTCTTTACCATGGTGGCTTCGGTAAACTTCTCTTCATAAAGTTCCCTGCTCCTTTGCGCCATAGCTTTTCGCTTCGCTGCATCGGTAATAAGGATTCGTAAGGCCCCAGCAATTTCTTCAGGCGAACCAGACCTTACAATAAATCCATTTTCTTCATGAATAACAGACTCTACTATGGCCCCTTGATTAGTAGAAACAAGAGGTAAACCCGCAGCCATGGCTTCTACTATTGCCCATGGGTGTCCTTCAGGAGAATTTGGTGGAAATACGAATACATCTGCATCTACAAGCGCTTGAAATTTGGGGCTGCCCCCAATCGGTGGCTTTATTTCAACAGGTACTTCATTTTGTTTGATATAAGCAAGACATTTTTCCTGAAACTCGGTAGTTACCCAGGCTCCTATGAGCTGACAGGAGAATAAGTGTTGAATATCTTTAAGCTTGAACAGGGCTTCAAGAACGTCAAAGGTTCCTTTGGGTGCCATTAGGTTTGAAAGGCCTAGTAATTGTACTTTCTCGCTGTTTGTGCTGGGTTTTGGGAAACTATAGTCGCCGCCGTTAGGCACTACATAGATTCGTTCCCTGGGGTAGTAATCTTCAAACAAGTACCGAAGATTGTTTCCCAATACTACCATACCAAAAGACCGTTTGAGTTGTTTTTCAACCCATTTTTTTATGCTTGGTTTTTCAGCATCTATCCAGTTCTTAAAGTCACTCCCCCTGAGCTGCAGAAGCACCTTTTTACCAAAAAGCCATGACAAGGTGATAAATGGAGCATCCTTGGCAAAGCCGGCCCTCGTTTGACTTATTGGAATTACTACTAAACGGGGATTGTGCCTTAGGATGGATAGGATCAATCTTAGGTAGCAAGCAAGTAGTTTAAAGCTCTTTGCCAGGCTCATCCCTCCCATTCCTGCTACAGAATCGTTCAGTTTTGTACTTACATGAATGAGCTGAAAATTTTCCTTGAGCCCCGAATTGAGTAAAATTTTGGTGGCTATTGCAGGACCAAAATGCGGTGGTGGCAGCTTACCCAGCAACAATACTTTAGGCCTGCTCATTGATTCTATTTATAGGGAGTAGTATAAAACTAAATATGACTAGCAGTAGGTAGAAGTATGAAACATACAAAAGAGGCGTAGTACTTACTGAATGCAGCAACAATGCCATTAAAGACGCGAGTGCCAAATAGCGATCATAGGTATTGAGAAGTAAAGACTTAATAAACATACTCAGCAGAAAGAGCATGTAGATTATTAATCCGACTATACCTGTCAAAAACAGGTTTCTGACATAATCACTATGCATTCCCCCGCCTATCATTATACGAGCTTCTTTAAAGCCGGAAGTGGGCGCACCAAAATACACACTGTAACCAGGCATCTCAGCCCACAAATCAAAATACTTGTTCCAGCGCGTCATCCTGCCATTAAAGGAGCGATTCACATCCGATTCACCCTCAATTACCCTAATCTCTTTATCAACCATTTGACCAAGGCTGCTCTCGTAAATTTTTAGAGAAACAATCACAATTATGGGCAATGTCAATAGCACCAGCACTGTGGTTCTTCGATTCCTAAACAAGTAAAACAACATCAAGGCTATCAATACGGCCATTACCGAATAGGTAGAGACTTGTTTGATGGCCATAAGCCCAAGGATATCAATGAACAGAACAATACCGAGAAACCAAAAATCCCTGCGCGTAACTATGCCCAATTCAAGTTTTCGAATAAAGAAATAGCTCACTACTAAAAACGATCCTACAATGTATATGGCATAGCTCATTATGTCAGCATATGCCCCTTGTATTCGAGCACCACCACCCCGTCCAGACGAAAGGTAATCCGGTGCAATAGCCCCAAAAATCTGCTCATAGATGAAAATTACGGCAGGAAAAATACATCCAATTAAAAAGGCCTGAAGTACCCCATTCAGGTCCTTTCTTGACGAAATCATATGCCTTAAGTAAAAAAACAACATCACTGGAGTAGTGAGCCGTATGACATCTCCAAAAAGGTCGAGTGAGGCCTCGCTTAAAAATATGGCAAAGGCATTGATAAAAACCAATGATCCCCAAAGCCCAAAAAGCACGTCGCCTATTGGCGATCTGTATTTGGACCTGAAGGAGGGGGAAACAAAACTAAAAATAAGCATCACCGGAGTTAGTACACCTACGATGTACAATGGCGATAGTAGGGGAGAAATCTCCTTAAGGAAATAGAAGTTATCAATTATTGGCCGCAGAATGACCAGCCAGGTAAACCATTTAAAAACCCAAGGCAGGGATTTAAGCCACATCCGCCATTCAGCGAAACTCATCATTTTCCAATTGCCTTTATAATTCTCTCAGCACTACGGGCCAAAGTGAATTCTGTTTCAACGAGTTTCTGAGCATTCTTACCGATACGCGCTCTAAGCGCATCATCATCCAACAGTTCATGAATTTTGGCTGCTGTTTCCTTTGATTTAGTAAAATCTGTTTTGAATCCGGTATGGCCTTCTATTACCATGTCGCTAGTAGCTCCGGCATTGGTTGACGAAAGGCTTGTGAGACCTGCGGCCATGGCTTCATTTAATACCAAGCCCCAAATATCAGACTTGGTATGGAAAAGAAAAACATCTGTCTGGGCCAGGTACTGAGGCAAATCATTTTTCTGAACAAAACCTGGAAATAGTACATGATCAGAGAGTCCCAATGTAAATGTAATCTTCTGAAGCTCACCTTTTTGCTCGCCATCACCTATGATATGAAGAACAAAGTCTTTACGCAGTTTCAATAACTCAGCAGCTACATTGAGTAGTGTCTCATTGTCCTTACGCTCAGTCAGGTATGAAATGGATGTCAATTGCTTTTTAGCCTGTCCGTTCTGCTGCTCTCTTAACCGAAGTGTTTCTGTCTCAAAAAAAGTAGTATCTACTGTATTGAATGAAATATGAACTTTCTCCGGGGCCACACCTAAATAGTTGGTTAAGTAATCACGAGCCATGGTTCCATAGCAGATAAAGCCCGTAGAAAACATTGCGAGAAGCTTCCGCCAAAACTGTTTTACGACTCTTAACTTTCCTGTAAAAGGACTTATGGTACCAGACCAGATAAAAGTTCTATATCTCGAAAAAAGCCCCATCCAAAGTACTTTGGCCGTTGCCGCTGAAAATCCGGAAACTATTACCCAACTGGGATGCTCGGCTTTCAATTTTTTTGCAAGCCCCTGATACAAGAACCTCACATTTTCAGCCTTTCCAACTTCAATCGGTTTGGCATCAAGAAACTCATGTTCAAACTGGAAATCAAGATCTTCCAGCTTAAAACGTCTATGCTCATATCCCCGAGCGGCAAAAAGAACTTTAAAGGCAATTTCCTTTTTGAGCAATTGCCTGTGTAATTCATTAAACAGAGGCACCCTATAGGGGTTGGGAATATTGGTTACCAGTACAAGTTTCTGCTGTTTCAATAGAGCCACTCTTTGTACCAGTTGATGATATAATACAACGTGAACATATCGTTTATATTCACTCCTTGCCCCTTCTTAAAGCGATCAATTTGCTGTTGAACGGCACTTGCATTCAACATGTTGGTCTCCCGGCAAAAGGTCAGTGCATGCTTATCGAGAAAATCAAGCATAATTGCGCTTCCCCATTCCTTAATCGGTAAGCAAAACCCTTTTTTCTTTCGGTATAAAACTTCTTTGTCTAGAATCCCTTCCATTGCCTTCTTGAAAATATACTTTGGTTCCCCTCCTTTCACTTTGAAATGCGGCGGACAGGCCATAGCAATATTCCTAAGCTCTGTATCAACAATAGGACTTCTGATTTCCAGGGAGTTTGCCATTCCCAACTTATCCATGCGGTGCATGTACCAATTTGGAATCATAAAGTCCATGCCCAAAAAACTCATCCAGAGCATTACATTTTCTTGCGCACCATAACGCTTTTCAAAAGCTTCTTTATAGTGTTCTATTACACTGTAAGAGTCAACGTTGTATGTATGAGCAAGAAAGTCTCTTGATAAGAACTTTCTCTTTACACTTTCTTTAAAGCTTTTAGCCCCGCCCCAGAAAAACTCTCTGTTGTCAACCGCTCGGGCCAGAATATCTGATGCCGGATGGTTGGGCTGTACAGCACCAAAGGTGCTAGACACCAGACTTTTAACTGGTTTGGGCAAACTTTTGAAGCGCTTATACCCTTTTTCATAATTGGCATAACGGAGCCACCCTCTGTAACCTAAGAACATTTCATCAGCTCCATCACCGGTAAGCACCACCTTAATCCCATTTTCTCTTGCACTTTTGGCAAGAAAGTAAATGGGTATTCCAGTGGTATCAGCCATGGGCTCGTCAAAAATGTAAGCAACTTTAGAAATCAGCTCTTCCACTTCTTCGGGCTTCACTTCCTTCTCGTGATGTTGGGTATGAAATTGCTGTGCTATTTGAGCCGCAAAGCGTCTTTCATCATAGTCCGGCTGGTCTTCAAACCCTATAGTAAAGGTGCTCACGGTTTTACTTCCATGCTCGCTCATTTCAGCCACCACTGCACTAGAATCCACCCCACCACTCAAAAATGCTCCCACGGGTACATCACTTACCATGCGCTGTTGTATGGAGCTTCTAAACTGGCTCAAAATAAGGTCTGACCATTCTTCTTCGCTCTCGGCACTGAATGACTTAGGGGACAGATCCTGGTACAATCTATCTGACTCAATGCCGCTAGAACCGATAACGAGGGTTTGCCCTGGCGCAAGTTTTCTAATGCCTTCAAACATGGTCTGCGGTGGAGCCACCTGATTGAACGTAAGAAAATGGTAAAAGGCTTCTTTGTCCAGACTAGCCTTTAGCCAGGGGATTTCAAGCAATGCTTTGATCTCTGATGAGAAGGCAAATGCTCCATTTTTTTCAGCGTAATACAAAGGCTTCTTTCCCAAAGCATCTGCACCTAAATACAATTTCTGTTCTGACTCGTTCCAACAGGCAAAAGCAAACATTCCATTGCACCTTGAAAGTGCATCTAAACCCCAGGTTTGAAGCATTTTGAAAAACACTTCTGTATCGCTATTGGTACTCCAGGCTGCATTGCTCAGCTGCTTTTTGAGCACCTTATAATTATATATTTCACCATTAAAGACCAGAGCATCTCCTGTCAATGCATCTACCATGGGCTGATCTGCCGCAGTGCTAAGGTCTATAATACTCAACCTGGTGTGACCCAACAGCACTTTGTCATTGCTATTCTTCCAAACACCTTGTCCATCTGGGCCACGGTGCTGCAATTTGGCATTCATTTTCCTTACCAGTCCTTCTACATCAGAAAGACTACCTCCGGCAAAATTGTATATACCATTAATTCCGCACATTGTTCAGACTTTCATACAGCTCAGCCAGTTGAGCCGTATGCTTTTCAATTGTGAAATCTTGTGCAAATGTCGTTCTTCGATCCGCTCCCTGGCTTATTTGTTCACGATTGTTGAAGTAAAATGAAAATCGCTGTGCCATTGCATCGGTATCAACACATATGTTCTCTGGTTCTGACATGGCCAGTAGTTCTCTGGCTCCACCTCCATCACTCATGGCTACAACGGGAGTACCCTGGCCCATCATTTCAATAACTGTAAGGCCAAAGGGTTCGTTTTGAGAAGGAATTGCAAATACATGCATTAGCGAAGTAGCCTCCTGAACTTTGGGAAGGTACCCAGTAAAAATGACCTGGTTCTGTAGAGAACGCTCCCTTACCACGGCTTCCAATCGAGCCTTGAGCGGGCCATCGCCCACTAGAAGCAGTTTACATTGTTCTTTTTCCGGCATTTTAGAAAAGCTCTCCAAAAGCAATTCTATTCGTTTAAATGTGGCAAATCTGGCAGCTGTACCAATTACAAAATGACCTGAACAAGCCATCGCCAGTGATTTATCGCTTTTCAAATTGGGTTCAGGTAAGCGTACTCCGTTGTACAGCACTTGCTGGTCTACACCATTTAAATTCATGATGCTCCTGGCATGTTCTTGAGAAAAGTGTGAATTGAATAGCAACTTACCCACATGTTTTCTGATAAAACGAGCCCTCAGCCACATTAAGAGCTTATCAGTTTTGCTACTCTTTCTTCCAAAGCCAAAGTTTCCATGCTCAGTGTACACTAATATCTTTTTTAAGCCTATAGCAGCCTGAGCCAGAATAGGGTTGAAGACATGAAAGTGCAACACATCGTACTTGGCAAAAATTGTTTTGGCTTCTTTATAGTGCTTTTGAGAAAGTTCAAGACCTTTATTGAAACTTCCTTTTTCTATAGGTAAGCCGCTTGCCTGAAACAGAGGGAGCATTTCACCCTGATAGCGAGGAAAATATAATGCAGGTTCAACACTACTGGATTGCAACTGTTCCTGGCACACTTCTAAAACAAGCTTCTCAATACCTCCAAAATGGGCTGACCATACAATATGTAGCACCTTCATCACCTAGAATATATTGAGAGGATACCCCGTAACCGAAAAATTGGGCAAGTAAGCCCTATTGTAATCTGCAGCTTCCTTAAGTAAGTGAAACCTATCAAGTACCTCATCAGGCATCTTTTCGGTTTTATAGGGAAGCTTAAAAGTGAACGTATTCATTCTGTTAAGCCCTTTTTTAAATTTTGGACCTATTAATTTGGCGCCAAGAGCCGGAGCTGGTAAAAACCCCTTCCTCTTATAGGAAGTAGCCCCTTGTTCTATTAAAATATTTCGTGCTATTTGCCCACCAAAGTACTTGGGCAAATACAACGAGTGTTCTTCAAACAGCTTCTGATTAAATGCTTCCAGACTGTCTTTGAACCTGCGTACAAGGTGTTCAATTGATTTATCAGACGGTTTCTCTATAAACCAATTGTCTCTTAGTGCCAACACTTCTTCGCAAAGTTCAAAAAGCTCACCTTCCTCTATGTGTAGCAACTCAAGGTCGTACATAATGGCTTTTCCGAGTAAGAGAAAGTTTCGTACTCCTACCAGTCCATATGCACTTTCTAAATTCATGGTGATGTACATCTTCGCCAGGTATTCAAGAGCAATTTGTAACTGAAGGGCCTTTGAAGGTTGTACTTCTCCTGCCTTCATATCAAAATCAGCCCCCCACAACTTTCTGTAATTGCCAAAATAGGTGTACTGCTCAGTTTGACTTGCATACCTTTTGGAAGTACCAAAAAGTCCATGAGTAAACAGGTATCGCGTTTCAGCTGAGATTTCGCTCAGCGGTTGCCTACTACATGTGACATCATCTTCAAAAACCACAAAAAAGTCAATATCGGAAATGCCGGGAGAGCTTAGACCTCCTACCTGAAAAATAGAATGAACACCATTAAAGTCAGAAAGCACTTTCACCATTTCATCAATGGCTTTTTGATAGTGTGTCAGGTCCTTTTGTATAGGGAAGTCTACCAACATCAAACCGCTGCTATTTGATTGCTTTTGACTAAAAATGCACGTATACTCTTGAAAAAATCTTCGTCCAACTTTGCTACAATCTCCGCTGGAACTTTCCAATTCTTTCTTTTGGCCCTGTTGGCTGCGAGTAATGGGTTTATTGCATTGAGAAAAGAGATCTCAACCGATCTATATACCGGCCATATCTTTCGAATTTCAGTGGCCGATTCAATGGCATTCCACTCCTTTGCTGAGAAATGGGGTTTCATAAGTTCAAAGCTGTCCTTTTTATAAAGCCCGGTTCCAAATTTTGTTTGATACACTACAGCTGGAACCAGCATAAGCTCACTGAGCATAGCCTTAAGAAAATAGGCTGATTTGTACAACCTTGGATTATTGAGCTTTGAGGCAATACTATGACAAAGGTGTTCTACAAATTCTTTTGCTCCAACTTTATTGCTAAGGGCCACTTCCATAGTAATGGTCATATTCCCCAGTATCGACCGGGCGCAGGACAGCGTTTCAAGAGGTAAAAAATTAGGATCGTAATTGAGTAACTCAAACTCTCCAAGCAACATCCATCCATGATGTTGTAAAGCATCCTGTTTCCTGAGAATGTACTGTGCCTTGCAGAGTTTTTTGGCTACTTTTCTAAGCCTTTTTTCATCCTGAAGCACTTTATCCTTCACAACGATCAATGCATCAAAATCGCTGTAATTCACCTCGTCATTGGTGGCCAGGCTACCATGCACTACCGCCGCGAACAGGTCATTCGACAAGTGTTTCCCCAAATAAGTGCTCAATTCCAGTACCTGAGCATTGCTACCAGAATAAGCTTCTATGACCACTTGCTGACGCGGTGCTTTACAAGGCTTTACAATACTCTCTATCCCTGGTTGAATGCCCAAAGATGGGTATAACAGTGACAAAAACTTCTGTCGCCTGGTATTGCCACCATAATTGATGCATTGCTGTAGGGCATCTGTCATTCTCCTAAAATAGGTAGTCTAAAATTAGCTTCGTTCTATAGTCGAATGTACAAGTAAGAGCAAATTCTCGTGCTTTTTGCCCTTTTTGCAAGCTACTCTCTTCTTCTACAGCCACTTCAATTCCGTTCACTAAGGAATCTGTGTTTTCAGGCTCAACAAAGATGGCGTTTTCACTATTGAGTACATCTCGCGAAGCAGCAAAGTCAGGACTTACAATGGGATGCCCAGTGAGCATGTACTCTACTATTTTTTGAGGAAAATTATATTCCACAATGTGCTCGCTGCGCGTGTAATAAGACACAAGCACATCCGCCGCGGCCTGATAGTATTTAACTTGAGTATAATTATGCATATAGCCTGTAAACTCAATATTGTGTACAGCATTCTGGCTGCACCAATCCTTATAATGAGCAACTGCTTCAGGTTTTCCTCCAGTGAGCAAAAAATTGTACTGAGGCAATTTTTGAGCTGCCCTAACTATGAAATCAACCTCCTTTTGTCCGGCAAATAGCTTCCCGGTATATACAATTAAGGGTTTTTCTTCTTCGTATTCAATGTACTCCCTGGCTACTTCCTGGCTCATATGCTCTTTAGAATGTGCCTTTGAGATGGGGTTTAAGGTCACATGAACTTTGTCTTCGGGAATTCCAATTTTATGTACCAAATCGTCCTTCATTTTGGAATTCGTGGTCAAGACCAGATCTACATTTCTGTAAAGCCAGAGCAACCTTTTTCGTGAAAGGCTGATCTCATGCACCCAAAGCACCACGGGTGGATGCGGTAAAAAGGGTGTTAACTTCTTAAGAAACATCATAGGACTGAGTATAGCAGTACTCCTTGACAAAATCAGCCGCTGTTTTCTTTTAACCTTAAAGCTATTGCCTAGAAACAATATGCACGTGAGCACGTTGATCCATGCCATAAGGGCAAAACCCTGTACATCACCTTTAGCCAGGGTAGGCAGGTAGGTAATTTGAAAAGGTGTATGTATTCCGTAATGTGAGTTAATTTCTTCTTTTGGCACATTATCAGGTCTACTCACTTTAGGTGTTACCAAACGTACATCAGCTCCGTTTTCAGAAAAGCCTTCACACAAGTGCATATCGCTCAACTGATTCGTTCTGGGGCGCTGGATGTCGAAAGGGCTAAAGTATAAGATCTTGTTACCTAATGCCACAGCCTCCTTTGTTAAACTCCACGGCATTTATCTGGTGCTTTGCGACGAATTCTGAAAAAGCGTTATTCATGTCCACATCGTCGCTAAGCAACACTCCTTTGTTTCTTATGTGCGGCCATGAAGTTTCAAATTCAAACTTCATATGCTCATAGCTGTGCCCACTATCATGGAAAAAAATATCGACTTCAGGATGCTCTTTAAAGAATGCTGGTAATGTCTCTTTGGTATCTCCAAAAACCAACTTCCAGGGAGCTCGCAATTCTTCGGCAACCACCCAACCTGTATCTCCTTCATTGGTGCCTAGGTTATAGTCGGCATTTGTGTCGTGATTGGGCAGATCAAAAGAAACTAACTGCCCCTTGCCATTGCGCTTTATTGCATTCAGAATAATCCAAGAAGAATTTCCATGAGCGACGCCGGTTTCCACCATAAGATTGGGTTGTACATGCCTTACCACGCAATAGATCCATTTACCAAAGGTAGTATTGAGTGTATTACCTGCCTGCAAACTTTTGCCTTCGGTTTTTGGCACCAACTCATTCCCTATGGTTTCTTTCAAATAACGTCTCCACTTGGCCTTATCAATGTTGCCAAAGAGTTGTTTGGCCGTGCGCAAAATTATACTCTCATGCATGGCTTCCTTGTTGCCCATGGCAAACTGCATAGCTGCAAAAGGGCTTCTTAATATAGCCGCTTTCGAAGATGGTTTATATATAGTCATCCGGGACTTATTTCAGGGTTCCTTTCCTCTAGCCTGGCAAACTTACCTATAGTAAAATAGGATGCCAGACTAAATGATATGATGATAAGAAAGTTGGCTACTAACAATCCCAGGGCCGCACCACTAGCACCCCATGTGGGAATCAGGTAATAGGCCACTGCAGCGCCAATTATAGTACCAATGGCACTTACTACAAGTCTAAAGCGTACCATGCCTATACTTATTATCAATGATAGGTTCCAGAAGAACACAGTTCCCAGGGCTGCGCCGATCATATGGTAAGTAAAGGGTTCGGCAGCGCCAATACGGTCAGCACCGTAGATCACTGTAATGAGCCAATCCTTGACGAAGTAAACTGCCACTAAAAATATGGAAGCCGGTACTAAGGCCATTTTGGTAATCTGTCGAATCATTTTCCTCATTTCACGATACTTTTTCTCCGAAATAAGTATGGAAAACTGGGGAAATATTGACTGTACCAGAGGATCTACTATGGTGAGAACCGCATAGGCCAATTTTTTTGCCAAGCTATAGTATGTTACCCATACAGGGCCATTTGCACCTCCGAGTGCTGCAAGAAGCATCACATCTCCTTTATTGGAAGCAGTATGAATACTTCTGCTACCTGAATTGGCCAAGGTAAACTCACCTATCTTCTTCCAGTCTGCCCTAAGGTTGAAAATACTTGAGCCCAAATGCTTCTTTAAATCATCTTTTACTTCCATGGCTGTACCAAAACCATAGATTATACTCCCAAGTAGTTTGGATGCAATAAGAGCGATAAACAAGGTGCTTAACTTGGTTGACTCAAAATATAGTGCCGTAACAACGATGATAAACTCCAGAGAAGTTACAATTACAGCAAGCGCTGAAAGGGCCTTGAATTTGTAATACAGTCGCAAAATCCCTTGACTAATGTTATCAAAGAACAAGGTTCCCGCCGCAAAGGCATAGGTAATAATGTACCATTCAAGTCCTTTTTCTTCAAGGAAGACATCGTAGAAATAGATCAGGATAAGCACTATGATGAGTATGGATACAAGTACACTTACGAAAGAAGCCAAAACTCCTGTTTTGATTAAAGCAACAAGAAGTGGCGTTTTCTTATCCGACTTATAGCTAGCCCCAAATTTGATGATGGTAGTTCCCAAATTCAGGTTTAGAAACTCTTGTATAATGCCAACAAAATTGATAATAATGGCATACAAGCCGAAAAGTTCAGTTCCCAGAAAACGTACCATTACCACCCCCTTAAGAAATACCAGAAAGGTTCTGAAAAAGTTACCGGCAAAGACCCAGGAACTGTTTTTAACCAACAGTTTTGTTTGGGATTGAAGTAACTTTTTACTTTTGGCAAGCAAGCTCTCGGGCATATTCTAGCTATTTCCTCTGAAACGCTTTATTATTTTACCCCATAATCCAAGTTCAGTTTCTTCGTAATAGCCGTATCCATAACCATAACCATACGTTTTACCTCTTGGCACATCGTTTAGTATCGCCGTGATATTTGAATATTTACCATTGACATAGGTCTTATTAATATTCTGAACTAAATCTCTGGTGGTCTTTCCCTGACGAACTATAAATATGCTGGCATCTGCATGTTTCATGAGTACCTGAGCATCTGAAACCAACTGACTTGGAGTGGTATCAAGTATTACATAGTCATATTCTTCTCGTAGAGAGTTTAGCATTTCCTGAGTCTTGTCTCTGAGAAGTAATTCCGCTGGATTTGGTGGAATTGGTCCTGAAGGTAATATGGTTAAATTTTCTATTTCAGAAGATACTTCGATATCGGACATTGAGTTCTTTCCAGTCAAGTAGGTAGTCACTCCCTTATCATTTGAAAAATCGAGGTAATTATGTATTTGTGGTTTCCTCAAATCCAAACCTACAAGCACCGTTTTATTTCCCGACATAGCCAGAATACCGGCCAGGTTGATGGCGCAAAAGGTCTTTCCTTCACCTGCAATGGAAGAAGTGATCAAAATCATCTTGCCACTTTTTGACTCTCCAAAGAATTCAAGGTTGGTTCTTACAATTCTAAAGGCTTCTGCAAGCGAGGATTTAGGGAACTCCGAAACGCCAATGTGCTTACTTACCTTAGAAAAATGAGGTATGGACCCTAAAACGGGAATATTGGTAATGCTTTGTAGCTCTTCTTTGCTCTTGAGTTTATCGTTTAGAGAGTCATGAACCACCATAATTCCCAATGGCACAAACAGCCCTACTAAGAACCAGATAATGCGAATCACTTTCTTATTAGGTGCTATTGGTCCACGTGGCTCCAGTGACGGTGGTTCAATAATCTTACAATCAGGAGTATTGGCAGAGCGCGTAATGAGCACGTTGGCCCTTTTTTCCTTGAGAAACAAATAAATGCCTTCGTTCAAGCTTAAAAGTCTCTTGAGCTTTAGCAACTGTCTTTCAGAACTGGGAAGCTTCTTTGCGTCGTTCTCAACCAGTGTCAATTTAGATTTCACATCTTCCATCGCAATCTCATTTGAAGCCTTCAGATCGGCAATGGTGCGAGTCATGATGGTTTTGTATTCTTCTAACTGACCATCAATTTCGTCAATCTTACTCACTTTTGAAGCCCCTCCCTCCAGGAGAGTATTCTTCTGTATTTGTAAGGAGATAATATCAGTAACCAGCTTGCTTAGTACAGGATCAGTAACTCCAAAGGCCACTGGCGCCATGAACTTATCATAGTCGTCCTCGTCGTTTTGAAGTTTAGTATTCATGTAGTCGTAATACTTGCCTCTAAGTTTTGCTTCGTCTTTTTGAGCTTCCAGCTGAGCAAACTCTTTTAAGATTAACTCTCCCTGCATGCTGAGGTCAGACATCTTCAAAGAAGTTTGGAAATCTTCAAGCTCATCTTCCTGAACAAACAAAGAGTCAGTAATAGACAATATCTCTCTATCAATAAAAGCGACCGTACTGTCTACCACTTTGTTTTTCTCAGCTAAACTGGCTTCTGAAAAGGATTGCAGTAGTTGTCCAAGAAAATCTTCAGCTCTTTGATGAATATTGTCTCGCATCGATACTTCAAGAATGCTGGAAGCTGGAGTTTCCATTACCTGAACCCTCGACTTATACGATCTCGCCAGATCTTGAGTAGTGGTAATCTTGAATCGGTACTCGTACTGGAAAGGAGCATAGCCTTCACTTTGTCCTTCAACTCCTCTCCTCTTCTTTACACGTATTTTGGTTTCACCAAGGGCGATAACATCACCATACCTATAGCGCCCTGGTACAAAACCTTTTCTAGGCTCTTCGGTTTCCAACATAAAGTCATCTGGCCCCATAGACTTTACCCAAAAAAACTGAGCAGTAGCAACGCCATCACTTGCAATAGAATCTATTATTTCAATGCTAAATGGAGCGGACTTGTACAACTCCTTAGATATAAATCTATTCTCTCTAAAGTAACTTATGTTTAGCCCCGTGCGCGCCACGGCTTCTGCGATAATTGGATAGGAGCGCAGAATGATCTGCTGATTAGGTAAATCCTTAGAATTACGCATTCCCAAGCGTCCAAATATCATTTGTGACGGATCATCGTAGTTCATCTTCTCTTTTATGAGAAGCTTGGACTTTACCTGATAAACTGGTTTTTGAAACTTGAGGTACACATAAGACATCCCAAAGGCTATGAGCCCGCAAAGCAAAAACACCGGCCATCTGGAAAAGTATCTTGATATAAGCTGCCTTATATCAATGGTTCCTGCAGTGTGCGTATTGTTAGATTGAACCTGATTATGCTCCATCTGCTGCTTATCTCGTCAAAAGATTAATGATTACCGCCAGTGTAGACAAAAGCGATAGTGCGTACGTAGCGGTGTTGTCACTAAGCCTTTTTCCTGGAAGAGGTTTAAATGAAATAACATCGCCCGGATGCACATAATAGAACCTACTGTTGAGAAATTCAGGATCTGTAACGTCTACATATTCTACTTCAATGGCATCACCGGTGCTGCGTATAACCTGCACTTCCTTTCTATTGGCATAACTTGTTAAGCCGTTGGCCAAACCAATGGCCTCAAATAAGGTAGGCTGCTCTGTGCGTACCTGGTAGGCTCCGGGTAAGTTTACCTCACCAAGAACTTTTACAACATATGACCTAAGCTCAATTTTGATCACCGGATCGGGAATAAAGCCTACGGTTTTACTTTCAATCTCAAGTCTGGCCTCAAATAGTGTTAGCCCTGCAATATGCACGCTACCTATTTCTGAAAAAGTCACATTCCCATCGTCATCAATAACATAGGATCTACCTCCACCTTTTTGACTATTGGTATTGGTAACGTTTGTAAGACCTCCTGATAAGTTTAGGGATTGCCCCATACCCAGGTCTTCAGTAAGCTGAATAACTACCACATCTCTGGCCCTTAACTTATATACGTATTCCTGTTTTTCTGACGTATAGGCCGTTACTTCTCCGTCATCACCTGTTTTCTGCACATAAACCATATCCTTAATTGGGATACAGGATGAGAACAAAAGGCTCAGAATGAGGCAAACACCAAAAAAATGTGCTGTTTTCCTGCTCATATAAATCTACTATCCGTTCCAGTTACGCAAACCACATGCATAAAAGCGCGCAAAATAACGGATAATTTAAGCTGTATTAATGGTTTGGTATTCAAAATGACATCAATGAAGGTGTTAACAAGGGTCAATTGATTATTTACTTCTTTGAACAAACATCACAATGACAGATTATGCCCTCCAAATATGATTTCTAAGGCTTGTTATTAGTGGAATATGTGATGTTTTGTACTTTCCGCGGCCATTTAAGCCTGAGACTTGAAAGTATTATTGGTATTTGGTACAAGACCTGAAGCCATCAAACTGGCACCTCTTGCAAAAGCAATGCAACAGGTAGATTTCATTGATGTAGAAATCTGCATTACTGCCCAGCACCGAGAAATGCTGGATCAGGTACTTGATTTTTTTGAGCTGCAAGCAGATTATGACTTGGACCTCATGACACCGGGACAATCACTCTTTGGCCTCACTAGTAAGGCTATACAATCAATGGAGGGGGTACTGGACAGCTCCAAACCCGAAGTTGTAGTGGTTCAGGGAGATACTACAACCGCCTTCGTAGGTGCTTTGGCTGCCTATTATAAGCAAATAAAAGTGGCTCATGTTGAAGCAGGTCTTAGAACGGGGAATATGTATTCGCCATTTCCAGAGGAAGGCAACAGAGCTTTGGTAAGCAAGCTGGCTCACTACCATTTTGCCCCAACTGAGAAGGCGGTGAACAACCTAAAAGCTGAGGGAATTTCAGAAGAGGCCATCTTTCAAGTAGGAAACACAGTGGTAGATGCCCTTTTTCTCGCATTGAAAAACCTTACTAACAGCACTGACTCTAAGGTTGAAAAGTTTAACTTTCTTGATTTCAGCAAGCGCATTGTGCTGATTACCGGGCATAGACGTGAGAGTTTTGGCAAACCATTCCAAAACATCTTTGAAGCCATTAAAGAACTCGCCGAAAAATATAGCGATGCCCAATTTGTATACCCTGTACACCTCAACCCCAATGTGAGGGACAAAGTAAGCCTGGTATTAGGGAACACTGCCAACGTGCATTTAATAGAACCATTGGCTTATCCTGAACTGGTTTGGATGATGGATAAAAGTTATTTGGTGCTTACTGACTCAGGTGGTATACAGGAAGAGGCTCCGTCCTTAGGTAAGCCTGTTTTGGTAATGCGTGATGTTACTGAGCGTCCGGAAGGCATAGAAGCGGGAGTTTCAAAACTGGTAACTACTGACAAAAGCCTTATAGTAAACACCGTGACTGAGCTTTTTGAAGACGAGACGACCTACCAGCGCATGGCCACTGCTGTAAACCCCTATGGGGACGGTACTACCTGCTTACAAATTGTTGATGTTCTCAGAAAAAACTGATCCATTGTATTCTAAAAGCCATCAAGGCTTCATCTTTTACATTTCATAGAGAAAGACATATCATTGCTGCGGCACACCCACGGTACTGAAAGCATGGCAAAAAAGGCAGCAATATCATATGGTGCGGAATTCACACTTCTACTCCAATGCTGTCAGGCGCGTTTTCACACAGCTGTTTCCGGTTTTGAAAAAGCACAAAGTAACTTTAATGAAGACCTGTTTGTTGGTTTAGTAAAAAACCATAGAGTATCAAGTTTCGTGGTTGAACAGCTAAACAGGCTTCACATTTCTGAAAGGGCAAAAAAGGAGGTAAAGAAACTTAATAAAGAAAGTCGGCAGCGGGCTTTGGCTCAATGTAAAGGACTTGTTGACCTTCATGAAACCCTGAAACCTATAAATGTTCCCTTCATTGTTTTAAAGGGTGTTTTGCTTTCACAAAAGCTTTATGAAGACCTGGCTTTTAGAAGTTCAAGAGATATTGATATTCTGATCCAGCCACGAGATGTGCTTAGAACATATAGGCACTTATTGGACCATGGTTTCAAACAACTTGAACCTGAATTAAGGCTTACTGAAAAAAATCTTGATACCTATTTAAGGTTAACCAATCAAATCTCTTTTGGTAGTGAACAAGGGCAAATGCTGGAACTTCATTGGGCTTTGTTCAAGGGAAAAGGTTCCTTTCCTTACTCACACAATGAGGTTTGGGAGCATACACAAACAACTTCCCTTATGGGTAGGGAATTTCTTGTATTAGAAGATTTCATCTGCTTTCAGTTCCTTTATGTGCACGGTGCAAGGCATCATTATTCCAATCTCTTCTGGCTTTTAGACGTGGTGACTTTGGCCAATAGAATGACTAAAGAACTGCTTCAGCAACAGGTTGAGTTTGCCTTTCAGAAAGACCTAGACCGGCAGCTGGCGCTCTCCTTACAGTTGTCAAAAGAACTGCTACAAGAAGCACCTGTTTCCTTAAACAGAACTGATAAAAAGACCCTTGACCAAGTGTCTTTTGTACAACAGTACATTGAAGCGGGCGTACCCAGAGAAAATACTATTGCGGGTAACTGGAAACTTCTGAACTACCGCTCAGGACTAAGAAGATCCTGGAATTACAAAATGGGGCATTTTAAGCTCTTTTCACTCAAAGACTTTAGTACCCTTCCGCTACCCACCTATGCTCAGTGGCTTTACTTTTTCATCAGGCCCTTTATCCTGCTTTGGAGGTATATTGGAAAAGCTGTGGGTCGGTAAATTCTCCCAGGCTCTAGGCCGGTTCGTAATAAAACGACGACAGCCTTTGGTATTGCCTGTGCCCTCTTTTACCCGTTACAATTTCGTTTCCGCATTGCAACCAGGCATGTGCCTCCAGACCATCAGGTACTTTTTTGTCCTTTTTAACTCCAAAATGAATACAATAGGAAATGCCTTTGCTCCTGAGCACTTCTGCACAGCTCAATGCCTGCTCAAAACACATGGTTCTAAAGGGCATAAACTTGCCCATTCCTCTAATAAGTCTTCCAATTTGTAAGGCTTCATCCATCTGTACTTGTGTTGCCGACTGCTCTTTCAGGTCGGAGAGTACACCAATTCTTGCGGCAAGTATTTTAAAAGGGGCTTTTTTTATAGCAAGTCTACTCTTAGGGAGTAGGTAGCATAGCCTTAACACTAAGAACTTTTGCCTCAAAGGCAGCTTTACAAAAGTGTGAAGTTTGTGTACTGTGCTCAATTCTGGATCTGGAAATGAAAGTTTTTGAGAGTGGCAAAGGTAACTCAATAGCCAAAGGGTGACATCCGCATCTGCTACATTGAGAGTATCTAACAAAATATTGATGTTTAGCCCTATAAAGCTCACCTTTGCCCTATGATTTCAAGAGAGAAACCGGAGGTGGTAATTATGGGCCTGGGTTATATAGGTCTTCCTACGGCATCCTTAATAGCTAGCAAAGGCATTCAGGTACAGGGAATTGATATTGACCAACGCATTGTTGATACGGTAAACAGGGGTGAAATACATATTGTAGAGCCTGATTTACAAGGTTTGGTAAAGTACAATATTGAACAGGGCTTTTTAAAAGCGAGCACAACTCCCGGCAAGGCAGATGTGTTTATTATAGCTGTACCCACTCCCCTTAATGAAGCACATGAGCCGGATATAAAGTACATTGAAAGTGCTGTTAACATCATTCTTCCGGTACTTCAGGAAGGCAATCTTATTATACTCGAATCAACCAGCCCGGTAGGTACTACCGAGCGCATGGAGGCACAAATTGTGAAAGCCAGACCGGAGTTGGAAAACACACTTCACATTGCTTATTGTCCTGAAAGGGTTCTACCTGGAAACGTTATTTACGAGCTGGAACATAACGACAGAGTAATTGGTGGAATAAATGAAGAGGCCTCAGACAAGGCGGTAAATTTTTATGAGCTCTTTGTGAAAGGCGCCTTAAACAAAACCACGGTGCGCACTGCCGAAATGTGCAAGCTGGCAGAAAACTCTTTTAGAGATTTGAATATTGCCTTTGCCAACGAGCTCTCTATGATCTGTGAAAAGGCCGAAATTGATCCCTGGGAACTCATCAGGCTATCAAACTGCCATCCCAGAGTAAACATATTACAGCCAGGTGTTGGGGTTGGTGGACATTGCATTGCCGTGGATCCCTGGTTTATTGTTTCCTCTTTTCCTGAAGACGCTACTATTATAAAAACTGCGAGGGAGGTAAACCTGAAGAAAACGGACTGGGTAGTGAATGAGGTGGAAAAGCACATTGCATCACTTCAAAAAGACTTAAAAAAGACGCCTAAAGTGGCCTGTATGGGCTTGGCCTTTAAACCCAATGTAGATGATTTGCGAGAATCTCCTGCTGTTGACGTGGTAAAGCGTTTGCATACCAGCAGCGCGGAACTATTGGTGGTAGAACCTAATATAGACGAACACGACACATACCAACTTTACACGTCTGCAGAAGCCCTTGAAAAAGCAGACCTTGTGGTTTTCTTAACGGCTCACAAGGAATTCAAAAAAGTGCAGACTTCTCAACTGGCCAATAAAAACGTATTGGACTTTTGTAATGCATTGCCTCAGTAAACATATGTAACATTTGAAAGATCAAAAGGTATTCGTAATTGGTTTCCATAAAACCGGACTCACTTCGTTGGGAAAGGCATTGGAACTATTGGGATACCACGTGTGCCATAGAGCCAAACCTGTCAGGGAAGCTCTGGGACATGATGAAATGATCAGACAATTGGAAAGCAGGTCTTATGACGAGGTGTTTAACATTGCGACACACTATACCGCTTTTCATGACAACCCCTGGTTTTGGCTCTATAAAGAGCTTGACGCGAAATTTCCTCACTCCAAGTTTATTCTAAGCCTTAGGGAAGAACAATCATGGTTAAAGAGTGCCCAAAACTATTTTGGTAGCAGCGAAAGCGATTTTAGAAGACTGGTCTATGGCAAAGGCCGCTTTAAGGGGAATGAAGATCTTTATTTGGATAGATACAGAACGCATAACAAGGAAGTAAGAGCCTGGTTTAAAAACCGTAGTGAGGACCTACTTGAGCTGGATGTAATCGCATCACCCGAATGGGGGAAGCTCTGTGAGTTTCTCAGCAAACCTTTGCCAACCTTGCCATTCCCTCACCTTAATGCTACCTCAAAACCTTCGTCAGTTTTAAAGAGGCTCAAGCAGGAAGTGAAAAATGGAATAAAAAAGGCATGAACAAGGCTCTTAAATGACTACTTGACTTAAATCACTCATGATAGATTTTGTAAACCTTGCCAAAGAAAATGCTCCGTTTGAACCCAGGTTTAAAGCCTCTCTTGAAGGGATACTTACCTCGGGTGCCTACTTATTGGGCAAGGAGATGGCTGAGCTTGAGAGCAGTTTTTCAAAGAGCGTTAACGTAGCTCACTGCGCCACTGTTTCCTGCGGTTTAGATGCTCTTACACTGGGTATAATGGCTTTAGACCTACCAGCTCAGTCGGAAATATTGGTACCCGCCAACACCTACATCGCCACTTTTTTCTCAATTAGCAACAGTGGACACAAGCCTGTACCGGTTGAACCGGATGCGAAGACATTCAATATCGATCCTAATGCTATAGAAGCAGCCATCACCTCTTCAACCAAGGCTATTATGGTGGTGCACCTATACGGTAGGGCTGCGGCTATGGATGAAATATGCCGTATAGCCCAAAAGCACAACTTAAAAGTAATAGAAGACTGCGCTCAGGCTTATGGAGCGCGCATCCACAACAAACCTGTTGGAAGTTGGGGAGATATTGGAGCATTTAGCTTCTTTCCTACCAAGGCTCTTGGAGGCATTGGCGATGGTGGTGCCATTACCACTTCCAACCAGAAACTTTACCAGCGTGTTCGCGAGCTTAGACAGTATGGTTCCACTGTAAAAAACGAACACGTACGCATAGGTTTCAACAGTAGGCTAAGTGAAATAGAAGCTGCTTTTCTTAATTCCAAAATGGGGCATATAGACCAGATGAATGAAAAGAGAAGACAAATAGCCAAACACTATATTGAATCTGTAAGCAATTCGTTCATCCAACTTCCTGAATGGCCTGAACATGCCGAGGAGCATGTTTGGCATTTGTTTACTGTGCAGACTAAAGACAGAGATGCATTGAGCAAGCACTTGCTGAATAAGGGTATCAGGTGTATGACACATTATCCAAAACCACCTCACTTACAGGAAGCTTACGAGGGCAGGTTTAATGGTGCTTATCCCATTACTGAAAACATACATGCGCACACACTTACCATACCACTTCATAGCGCCCTTACTAAGCAAGAGGTTCATCAAATAACTGAGGCTCTAAACTCTTATTGAGAATAACTTATGCTCAAAATAAAATGGAAGTAAATAATCAAAAAACAACGGGGATCAGGGCACTTGGTCCGGTGAACATTCAGGCATTGCTTGAAAGACTCGATGCCCTTATGTGGGACACACCTGAGGATTTTGATGCCAATTACAATAAAAATGATAGGGGTGCTCTAAGGAAAACTCAACATGTGATCCTGCGTTTTGCCGACAAACGCGGAGACAAGATCCACTACAAAAACACCTCTCGATGGAACTCATGGAAAAGTGTTTTACTTCCCATTATGGATGCTGCCACAGAAGTATACGCATACCAACAAGGTTTCTATCCCAAAGTAATGTTGGCCAAGCTTCCTGCAAACCAGTTTATACCGCCACACATTGATGGAGGTATCAAGGGCTACGTTCCTCACAAAATACATGTTCCACTACTCACTAATGAGAAGGCTTTTTTCTTTCTGGACAAAGAGCGTCATCATCTGGAAGCCGGACATGCCTATGAAGTAAACAATGGCCAACGCCATAGTGTTGTCAATGGCGGAGACTCTGACAGGATACATCTGATATTTGAGTATTTAAATGCTGAACTTCAACCCACATACATTCAGAACCAGATTAAGCTTCTGGATTCGTCAGGCAATTAAGTAAGGATTCAGCCATCCCTGCTTGCGCGTATTCTTTTCAGCTGCCACCTGATGCTCATGATATTGCTCAGGAATAGAAAGCTCCTGAACTAATTTTCTGTAAAGGCTTCCATCTTCCCTTTTGGCTACTTCAAGCAAATACTCTTTGCTTTCATCCTTAACCGGCCCCTGACAAAAGCTTATTGCACCTCTTGGCCCATCTACTTTGGCTGCACTAAGTGCTTCTGTCAAGCTGCATTTATCGGACGCTACTTTTTGCAGAGCATTTGCCAAAAGCAAACCTGACTCGTAGGCGAGCAATCCAAAACAAGAAACGCTTTTCCCTCTATTAGCCACAAACCACTCTGAGAACTCTTTGGCAATAGGGTTAGATTCATCGTCTTTATTCCATCCGCTTGTCACCTTAAGCCCTACAGCCTGATCTCCCAACTCTTTCAGAACATCGTCTTCAGCCATAAATGAATTTCCAATAATTTGATCATTGGTGATGCCCAAAGCCCAACAGGCCTTTAGAAAAGAAACTGCTTCCTTACTGGAGTAATAGGCCATTATAAAGTCCATCTTGTCTTCTAAACCTATGTTTAGCACTTCTGTCGGATCTTCATCCCTTGCGTTTCTGTGTGTTACCCCACTAAAAACTTGTTTCCCTCCGCCTGATTCAACGCCAATGGCTCCGCCCATAGTTGTGGCGTAACCTCCGTCGTGAATACAAGCAAATGATTGACAGATTTTGCCAATATGCTCTGCACCATACTTGCCACCAAGCCAAGCCGAACGCCATTGATTTAGAGACAAGCTAAACACATAATCAGACATTTCTTCTTCAAAATAGGGGTCTTCGCCAAGCCAATTTGCTATCAAGGGTACATCACTTGATTTTAAAATATCATTTACGTCCTTAAACAGCCCAACATTGAGTGGTGCTAAAATCAGATCTACATCCTCCCTTAAAATCATGGATTGCACCTTGTCTTGAACCAAGGGCTTACTCGCGTTGTAACCGCCTGTTTCAAGAAGAAGTTCTACGTTGTTTGCTTTGCCTTTTTCTAAACCTCTTTCAAAGGCTACTTTAATGTCTTTTGAGACACCTTGAATAAAATTTGAACTTGGAAGAAGTAAACCTATTTTCATACTGAATCTATCTAACCTATAGCTTATAAAAATCGTCGCATAGCATTCGTATCACGACTGTGTAAAATTTTGAAATCAAGAAAAAGGCCAGTAGAATCATCACTGGCCTTCTTATTACAATTTGGAATAATTTTATGATCTGGATGGATATACACCAACCAGTGCCACACATACGTATATCCCCAAAAACGGAGACATGTTGCTAAAGGCCGTGTTGCTTCCCGTTAAACCGAGAACTACCGATGCGGCATTAAGGCTTTTGTTGGCGGCCGTACCGTTTGGCACATATATACCTGCACCACCTAACATGTTGTTCGTAGGGTTGGCGGTAGTAGCACCTGCTGGTTCAGCCACTACGTTTCCGGTGTGGTTGTGCGATGGCAAGTTGCTTACTGAAAGGTAGGTCCACTGATTACCGCTTCTTTGTCCCCATCGAATTGGAGACAAGCCCGGGCCTGTACCTACATGCACCATTTCTCTACCGCGTAAGTCTGGCAAACCAAAAGAGGTTCTTCCATCACCACCATAGGTGGTACCGAATAAAGAAAATAATGCGCTATATGCCGATATGGCCAATAACTGCCCACTACATGTGGCCCAGCCCCTTGGCGCAAAACCAAAACCCATGGGTTGTATTTGTCCTAAAAAGGGTTCCATGATTAATTATTTTAAAGTTGAAAAATTCAGGAAGTACATCATGAAATGTTCCTCCTACTATTTGGTCAGTTTATAATACCACATGACCAAGTGGCCTGCTTTGAAGCTGGCTGCTTAGCTACGTGAAGGGAAAATACCTTCAAGAGCAATACAGATATAAATACCCAGGTAAGGTGGACGGTTACTAAAAGCCGTACCTGCTCCGGTATTGTTTATTTGCAGTGAAGCTGTATTCAGGTTTTTGTTAGCTGCGGTGCCATTTGGTACATAGTTTAATGCTCCGCCTAACATGTTGTTGGTTGGGTTTGCAGTAGTTGCTGCCGCCGGCTCAGCTACAACAGCTCCTGTGTGGTTGTGAGAAGGCAAGTTGCTCACAGTAAGATAAGTCCACTCATTTCCACTTCTTTGTCCCCAGCTAATTGGAGAAAGACCAGGACCGGTTCCTACACCAATCATAGAGCGGCCTCTTAAATCAGGCAAACCGAAAGTTGTTCTTCCATCGCCACCATAAGTAGTTCCTAAAAGTGAAAAAAGTGCTGTGTTTTGAGCAATTGGCAAAAGTTGACCATTGCATAGGGCCCATCCCCTTGGATTAAAATTAAAACCCACTGGCTGAATCTGTCCTAAAAAAGGAGTCATAATTAAAGATTTAGAATGTTCAAAAAACCTAACCGAATTGACACAAAATTGCCAGAATAGAAAACGCCTAACCTATAAGCCTATCATCCTAACCACCATACCGTATCGCCTCGTTAGCGGATGCAATATAAAAAAATTGACGACTCTTAACAACGTGGCCCGCGATATATTTTCATGACTAATACAATCAGATTAAAAGCCATAATAGGCGGTTTGCACATCATATCTACAACATCGCATTCCTCCTGGCACATATCCTATCGGTGATAAGGAATGCCCTCTCGCACAAGAAAAATCATTCTCGTTTTAAGTAAAGTACACTACTTGAAAGCCCTAACCACCCTTATCAGCTTAAAGGTGTCTTTAGCTGCCTGCCAAACTATTTTTAAGGATCCACCTTTGCTTTTGCCCTCCTTTCGTTCCAGATATTGAGATGGAGATTCAATTGCCTTATGTCCTCTTTTGATAAGCTTGGCGCAAATTTCACTCTCAATCAAAGAGCTTGTAAGCACAAGGTTTAATGATTTAAGGTCTGCATTTTTGTAAATGTTACTCCAGTTTACGTCGCGCAGCTCCATACCTAAAAACAGCTTATTGAGCTTCCTGTTGGTCAATGACAGCATGTCTCTGTACGAACTATAAACGGTATTTACTTCTCTGTAAAAAGAAACAAAATTTCTCTCCGGAAGAACAGCAAAGGGCTTCAGCTCTTCCATTTGAAATTCGCCATCGGCTGCAATGGCAACTACATTCTCGCAGCGTGCATTATCATATCCTGAACGCAGCGCATGTCCAATACCCAAATTAATTGAATGATGTACCGCCTGCACTTGCTCATGCTCCTGAGCCATGCCATCTATTGCTGCATCGGAGCCATCGGTACTGCCGTCGTTTACGGCTATTATTTCAAAGTCATCACTCATTTCAGACAATACCCTTAGAGCATCTGATATCACCTTGGCTACCGTTTTATGCTCATTGTAGCAAAAAACGATCACCGACCAACTCTGTTTTTTTGTCATCGCCCTTTCTTGCTTAATAGGAAGTTGCCCATCACCAGATGATCAATACCGCTTCCGGCAAAGGTTCTCAATGCGTCTAAGGGATGGTATACCATAGGCTCCCCTTTCACATTAAAACTAGTGTTCATGGTAACGGATGTACCAGTTAAAGACTTCATATGGTTGAGGTACTTGTAAAACCATGGATTCTGTTCTTCGCTCACGGTTTGTATACGTGCTGTACCATTTACATGCGTTACCGCAGGCAGTTCACTCTGTCCCCTTTTGTTTACATTGTAGGTAAGGGTCATATAGGGAGACTCCTTTTGTTTTCCCTCAAAGTACATCGGACTATCCTCAGCCATCACAGATGGACAAAAAGGCCTGAAAGATTCTCTAAACTTGATTTTTTGATTGACTGTATCGTTCATTCCCTGGGTTGATGGGTTGGCCAGAATACTCCGGTTGCCCAAGGCTCTTGGACCATATTCAGCCCTACCCTGAAACCAGGCCACCACTTCATTTTTTGCCACTTTTTGAGCAGCCGTAAGGGCTGGGTCAGTTATTTTCTCAAAAGAAGCGCCAGTAACATCCAATACTTTCTGTATCTCTTCACTTTGAAATGAAGCGCCCCAATAGCTATGTTTATTCTCACAAGGGACATCACCAACTTGATGGGCTACCCAATACGCTGCACCTAAAGATATTCCTGCATCGCCCGCCGCTGGCTGCACATAAATATCATCTATGAAATCGAGGTTCATTAGCTTCTGGTTGGCTGCACAATTGAGCATTGTTCCGCCGGCGAGGCATAATTTTCTCAGTCCAGTCTTTTGATGAAACCTGGTCACCACGTGAACGAGCATTTCTTCCAATTTCAGTTGGGCAGAAGCCGCAAGGTTCTCATGATCGATTGAAATGCCTTCATAAGGCCCTCGCGATGCCAGGCCCAAGTGCTCTCCTAGTTTTGAAGAAAACATGGGCTGTTGTCTACTGGGCTGTGATGCACCAGGAGCCACTTCTTTCAGATAAGATTCATTCACCGAATAAAAATCTCCATCGGTTCTTATGATATCAGTAAGATCCATAGTGGGTTTCCCATAGGCTGCGAGCCCCATCAATTTATACTCATCACTATCTCTTCCAAAACCACAAAACTGGGTGATCATAGAATAAAACATTCCCAAGCTATTAGGTCTGGAAAAACGCTCTTTTACTTCTATTCCGGAGCCATTGCCAATTGCCAACTGGGTAGATACTCCATCTCCAGAATTGTCGGACGTAAGCACCATAGCTTCTTTGAAGCCAGAAGCATAAAATGCACTTGCAGCGTGGGCATTGTGATGGTGTACTCTTTCTATTTTGGGACAATGTCTAAAGGTATGCTTCAAGTAGGAAGCAATTACTTCTGAATACTCTTCTCCCCAGGTAAGGCCATGAGTAGCTACGTAGTCAACCTCTTGAATGCCAATATTGGCTATTCGCAACACTTCCAATATGGCCTTTTGTGGTATTTGACCGGGAGCAAACTTGACTCGTGATAATCGCTCTTCTTCTACAGCAGCCACAAGCTTTCCGTCAATTACAAGGGCCGCAGATGTATCCTGGTATCCAAGGCGTACGCCTCCGTTAATGCCTAAAACAATCACGCGGCAAACTTAAACGCTATAACGTTACAAGGAGTCCATTATGCCCCGCAGTTGAAGTACTTATCGTAGGCCACCTTGGGCAGTAAATTCAATTGACACATGAACCAAATGGGCCCTTTCAACAACTTCATGTATCGGTAGCTATTGGGATAGTTTCTGAATGTTTTGGGCGGCAATTTCATAAAACCATCAAATTCTTCCCTTGTTAGCCCAAGACGCTTAATACACAAGTCTATCACCTTGGGGTCTTCAATGGAGTATACCCCATGGGCTCTGTCAAGTGCTGCTTCCCTGGTCATTTGTCCTGAACGTACCAGCGCTGAATCGCTATTCATATTCAGGTCAATATTGAACTTTACACGATGTACGTATTTAATAAGGCTATGGTACAAATCGTCAAAATAATGCGCCCCCGGGTATACCCAGTCCAATTCATTACTTATGAGCTCATCGGCATCCTTTCTTATGTAGTCGTGATAGTACATGGGCGTAATGGTCTTTATACCCTTTATCGCCGTGTAAAAAAACAGGGTTTTAGGTGTTAGATGAAAACCGGGATCAGTAGGCGTCCATTTTCTGAGATGTATAGAACCAAATTGTTCATGTACTGACTCAAGGTACATACCGTCAAAAAAAGACCAGGAAAGAGGCTTCACTCCTTCAGTTCTAAAAGACTGGCCAATAATGATGTGCTTTATCCCCTCTTTTGCTGCCACACCATAAAGGCTGGTGGCGATACCAAGATCTGTTCCCAAATTCAGGTCGGGTGTTGAAGCTTTAAGGAAATCAATTTTCAAATCTTTTGCTTCACGCCAATCAGAAGTAATTGTTCGCAATTCCACTCCAAGCTTGCGAGTGGCTTTTACCATGTTCTCACCTGCTACGGGGTTGTCAAAGCCATCGTTAAAATGAACGGCCAATGGACGCAAACCCCATATTTTCACTACACAATACAACAAATAGGTACTATCTCTTCCGCCACTAATACCTACCACACAGTCATATTTCTTACCCTTTCCCTTCTTTTTTACTTTGTCAAAAATTTCGGTGAGCTTTTGCCTTCCTGCCTCACCATTCGGAAATATACTTTCCATTTTATCCTGCAGGTGGCAAAAATTGCAGACTCCTTCTTTATCAAAACTGATACCAGGTACGGAAGCATCCTGCACGCACCGACTACAGATTTGTTGCTGAATGTCTTTCTCTATTCCGTTTACTATCACCATAGGTTACTACTCAAATTGAAAACCTTGTCTCTTGAGAGATTCACCTATCTGAATTCCTTTCTCCATTCTTTCAGGCACATCAAATTCGCAAACGGTCAACTCTCCGGCAAACTCATTGAATTGTCCTTTGGCTATTATACCCTGCCTGTTTACGGCCAATGAACAACCTACTTTCTTTTTGCCTTCGTAGGGGCCACCTACAATGTATCCTACACTCGTAGTACTCACTACCACCATGTTGTACAACTGCGCCAATGTTGATAGGGGTTTTACCCATTTATCTTCATAAGGGTCGTCTTCCTCGGTAATGGAATAATCTACCGTCCACGATGATGGAGACAGTATAATTTGCGCTCCCATCCGAGCCAATGCATGCCCCAATGACAAGGATTCGATGTAGTTATCAGCGCAGATATTGATCCCTATTTTCCCCAAACTTGTATCTACTACCTGTAAGTTTTGTCCTACTTCATAAAAAGGGAACTCCACTTCCAAGAGATTAATCTTACGGTGTTTACCAATTATGCGTCCTTCAGGGTCAATAAGCAAGGCAGTATTGTACAGTTTCCCACTCTCTGCCTTCTCAGTAAGTCCTACACAAATAAACACACCGTGCTCACGGGCCAGTTGGGTAAAAAAATCACTGTATGCTCCCGGAATAGGCTTCGCCTCTTCCAGAGCACTTGGATGTGTCCATGCAAAATCAATTGTTTCTGGGAATAAAATCACATCACAATTCTCGGCAACTGCTTCTTCCAGCAACTTTACTGCCCGCTCAAAGTTGCGCTCTGGCTCCCCTCCTTCTACTAAAAGCTGAGCCATACCTATCTTCACCTTGCTTGTCATTTATAACATCACAGTTTTGCCGCCATTGTCAATTGACTCTTGTGCGGCCTCAAGTATTTGAATTACTTCAAGTCCAAAATTAATGTTGCCCAAAGGATGAATTCCGGTTCTGATGGATTCAGCAAAGGCTGATACTACGTCACCCAGCGTTTCTTTTGAAGGGATGGGCAAGCTTCTCACCGTACCGTTGCGATATACAATCTCTGGACTACCCTCTTTGTTTGGGCTATAGTCATGACCGCAGTCGTGAATATGGAGCTTGTTAGATGGCTCCAAATCATTATACCTAAGCATCTTCTTATCGCCGCCTATGAGCATTTCTCTTCGTTTAAGCGGTGAAGACCATGAAGAATGTATATGCACCATTACATTGTTTGGGTACTTCAGAGTGGTATAGGCAATGTTTTCGAAACCAGTTGGAAGGTGCGCTATGGCTTGGCATTGGACCGATTTAGGCATATCTCCAAGCAGGAAGTTAACGATGGAAATATCATGTGTTGCCAAATCCCAGAGTACGTTAATATCAGGTTGAAATTTCCCCAGATTCACTCTTTCCGAATCAATGTACTGAATGGCTCCAAGCTCATTCGCATCAATAATGGCCTTCATTTCCAATACTGCCTTGGAATACAAGTAGGTATGATCTACCATTAGCACCTTCTTCTTCGCTTTAGCCAGTTGAATGAGCTCATGCATCTCTTTTGAGGATGTTGTGGCTGGTTTCTCAACCAGTACATGCCTGTTGGCTTCTAGAGCCCTCTTGGCCAGGTCAAAATGAGTTCCTGCGGGTGTGGCAATAGCCACAGCATCTATTGATGTATTAAGTAAAAGGTCTTGAAAGGAATGTGAAACATCCGTATCCGGGTAAAGCTCCTGAAATCGATTCAGCTGAACCGGGTCATGGTCAGCGACCATTTTCAGATTGAAGTCGTCGCTCCTGAGAAAGTTTCGAGCCAGATTTGTGCCCCAGTAGCCACAACCCACTATTCCTACATTCACTTAAGCGATCAATTAGTATTCAACTTCAAAGCTACACCATTGCCTGTTGTTGTAGGGGTTCAACCCTTGCTTTGGCGTACTTTCGACGCCGTCTTTTGACCTGCTTACACTCATGCTATTCAACTCTTTTGAATTTGCACTTTTTCTACCCCTTACCTTCCTTGTCTACTGGTGGGTTGCCAAGAACAGTTTGCGCTGGCAAAATGTACTCTTGCTCACGGCAAGCTATGTTTTCTATGGAGCATGGGATTGGCGCTTTCTGAGCCTCATCCTTATCAGTTCGTTCACCGATTATTTTGTTGGTCTGCGCCTTATTCAAACCAAGCCTCAGATAAAAAGAAAAATACTCTTAGGGCTAAGCCTTGGAATAAACCTGGGCATGCTGGGCTTTTTCAAATACTTCAACTTTTTTGTTCAGGAGTTCATTCACGCAGCCTCAACACTTGGACTCCATTTCAACTTTAGCACTCTACATATCATTCTGCCTATTGGCATAAGCTTCTATACCTTTCAAACCATGGCCTATTCCATTGATGTGTACAGAAGGCAAATTGAGCCGGAGCGCCATTTGGTAAAATACCTGGCCTTTGTTTCTTTCTTCCCACAGTTGGTGGCAGGTCCCATTGAGCGTAGTAAGGACCTTCTTCCTCAGTTTGGGCACATCAGAAAGTTTCAATATGAACCTGCTGTACAGGGGCTCAGGCAAGTGCTTTGGGGCTTTCTGGCCAAGTTACTGGTGGCAGACAATCTAGCTCCAGTTGTTGACGATATTTTCGCGAATTACAGTGAAAAAAGTGCTCCTATGCTGGCGCTTGGGGCTGTTTTCTTTACCATACAGATATATGCTGATTTTTCAGGCTATTCCAACATTGCAATTGGAACGGCTAAATTATTTGGCATACGTCTTTCCACCAATTTCAAGTATCCGCTGTTTGCTCGCGATATTGCAGAGTTTTGGCGCCGTTGGCACATAAGTCTTTCTTCATGGTGTAAGGACTATATCTATATTCCACTAGGAGGAAACAGGCTGGGAAAACGAAAACAGTTTCGCAATATCATGATCACCTTTACACTGGTAGGGCTTTGGCATGGAGCTAATTGGACCTATCCGGTTTTTGGAGCAGTTCATGGTGTTTATTTTGGCTTCCTGCTTCTAATAGGAAGGAAGAAGAATGAAGGGATTGTTGCTGAACGTACAATACTGCCGTCCCTTAAGGAATGGGGGCAATTGATTGTCACTTTTATTTTTTCATGCCTTGCACTTATCATCTTTCGTTCAGAATCAATGACTGATGCTTTACTGTATTATTCTTTCCTATTTGACTTTGGTCGTGAAACATCTACTGCCAACATGCTTGCGCCTGCCGGCATAGCATTTTTGTTTTTGACTTCTGAATGGTTTCAGAGAAAATCACCTCAACCTCTAAACATTCAAGGATGGCCTTCGCTTCTGAGATGGGGTACTTATATAGGCATTATTACGGTGCTTTTAGCCTATGGTCAGTTCAAGGAACATAGTTTTATCTATTTCCAATTTTAATAAGTAAAAGATGAAGAAGTTTCTGTTCAAGCTCTCCTTCTTCCTCACTATCCCGGTGGGCATCGTTTTACTGAATGTATCGCAGGATCCCTTTCATGATGTGGCACCAGCGGCAATTGAACATGACGTCGTAAATAGCTTGCTTCATGGACAAAAGGCTCGTGTAACTGGAGTGATCAACTTACGACAAGTTCGAAAACTACAGTTGGCTCAGCTAGAGCAAGGTGGAACCCTCGCTGTTTTTGGAGGAAGCACCATGCTTGAGTTCGGAAGGCAACAGCTCAAACCTATTGATGTTCAAAATTTTTCAGTCCCCAACCACTCAATAGAAGACCAATTGGCACTTTATCAACTATATACAAGCAATAAGCAGGTACATTGTACGCATTTTGCCATGGGGCTGAGTCCATACTTTTTTCTAGCTGAAAGAAGTATGCAAGAACGCTGGACTCCCTTAACTGAAGAGTACCTTACCATGCTCTCAACACTGCAACACCCTACCCTGCTTAAAACGATAGATGCTGAATTGGTACAACTAAAACAACTGCTATCCATTGACATGGCCAGAAAGTCCTTTGCATCTCTTTTAAACTTTAGAGAGCGCAGGGACGTGATGGAAACAAATCGCCCGTTTATATTCCCTGATGGTTCATGGAATAAGATGTCTTTTTCTGACTCTCTTGGCAAGACCAACTCTATAAGCCCGCCTACATTCAATCCCGGGTTTTCGCCCACATCACAAATAGATAAAGAAAAGCTATCACTGCTATTTGAGCTTTTAATTGAAGCCAAAGAAAGCCATGAGAAGGTTTTTCTGTTACTCTCTCCTTACGCTCCTTCTTTTTTCTCAGATATTACAGAGCAAAACAAACAGCTCATTTCACTTGAGCAGCAACTTCGGGCGCTTTGCCACGATAAGAAAATTATTCTGATCGGCTCCTTTGACCCTACCAAGCTGCAGTTAACAGACGCTGACTTCATGGACCCTATTCATTGGCACCCAAACTCCATGAGCGAGTACTTCAAGAGCATTCAATTGGTACAAATGATTGAGGAAAGTACACTTCGTAAGTAATGCCTCAGAGTTTATTGTAACAGCACAAAGGTATTTTCGCATTTCATGAAGGCCCTTGCAACAGTTACGAATGAGCAATACATTGAAGGGACAGAAGTACTCTTTTATTCCTTTCTGCAAGAAAACCCTGGCTTTGCCGGAGATCTCATTGTAATTCATGAGGACTTAAGCACTTCTTTACAACAAAGACTCCTTAGCCTCTTTCCAATAACGTTTATCGAAGTAAGTAGCACTTTAAAAAGCCGTCTATCTGACCTGGTTGAGAACCAACCCAGATATGCCAACCGTTATCAGCGTTTCTGGAGCCTGGAAGTCTTTCGTTTACAGGGATACGATTCGGTACTCTTTATGGATAGCGATATCTTATGCCGTAAAAATATGATGGGCATCTTTGAATTAAATACTGGCTTTGCCGCAGCACCTGATTTAGGGTTTTATGAAGGTATTGGCAGAAATCCCATCACTTTTGAAAAGGTGAAGCAACAGTCGAATGGCCAGGAACTCCCCATTCAGACCTTTAATGCCGGAGTACTCTTCCTAAGACCGAAACGGCTTTCTGAAGACACCTTCGATACACTCTTAGAACTTACCAGCCCCAAGGCACTTGAACAGGTAACATCGGGCCACACGGATCAATATGTACTCAATCGGCATTTTAGTAAACAAGTTCATTGGCTCGCTTCCAGCTACAACTTCCTGGTAAAAAAGAAGGGACAACCAGAACATGATGACCTAAAGCATCCGAGAGAAGCCCATGTATGGCACTACATTCGCCATCCAAAACCCTGGAAACTTAAGAAACTCGTTAAACGCAATCTCACAAAACACCCGGAAATGCTCTTCTGGAAAGAATGGCATAGCGTATATCGCAAGGTGCTTAGGGCAAAAATGAAAAAAGGAAAAGCCCCACAATATATCCCACACTGGATACTCTCCTATGTGTTTGCACGATGACAACGGACTTCTATTAATATGAAACCCACCTTAAAAAAGCCCATACGAGTATTTGTGTTGCTGCCGTTTTTAAGCACAGGCCTTGCATGGCTTCTCACCCATTGGTCATTATCTGGCTTAGTTGTTTGTTTGGCTCTATTGGCTCCTGGTGCTTTAATTGCCAGTCAAATAGGTGGCAAACGCACTAATTGGGCCTTGTTACTGGGGCTGCTTTCATATGCTTATCCTTTGGGAGAAATTACCCTCTACACCATAAGCCCCCCACTTAGTGCTACAGGATTTAACAAACCCAATGCTCAACCAGATGCTATTAGAGGGTACAGGTGGATTGGAGACAGTATTCGGTATTTCAAACACAGAATGGGTCAGGTAGTATTTGACAATACCTTCTACCCAAACAGCCAGGGATGGATTATGAAGCAGGATTACTTCTATGATAAAAAAGACTCCAATACCTTGCGTTGGATGCTGTTTGGCAACTCCTTTTCAGCTGGTATTATGCTAGAGGAAAATATGCCCAATAGGGTACAGAGCATCTTTAATCGGGAGCTTTCGGAACAAAAAAATGAGGTATACTCCTTTTCTTCAGAAGGGGTAGGTCTTATGAACTGGTACAATACATTCTACAAGGAAGTAATTCCTGAGTATCAGTTTGACGGAGTTGTTCTCTGCATATATGAGGACAATCTGTACCGCGGATTTACTATTATGCAAATCAAGGAGGATAACTGTTTTATGGTAAGAACTGACTCCGCAGGCTGGAGCGAAGAAGATTCCGACCTGAGCACTGAAGTAAGCTATGACAACAGCAATTTCTTTTACAGCAATCAGCACATAGACCAATTTCTGGCACAGCCTTCTAAGCCCTTTAAATGGCCTCTCAAAAATCTGATATCATCCCTGTTTAAGGGGCGTAGTAATAACCCGCTGTCGGCCAGAAAACCGGCACAAAACCTATTGGAACTTGAGAAAAAAATGGGGCTTAGAAAATATACGATGCTCAAAGACATTATAGCCCTTTGCCAAAAAGAAAACAAGCCTTTGGTTATTTCCTCAATACCAGCTAAAAAACTTTTGTTAGAAACCCAACCTGGTGACAAAAACTGGCATCAAATGGAATTGGAGTTGATCGCGAGGGAATACCAGCTGCACTACTTTGACGGTTATGAGGTGTTCAAACACATGACTCCTGAGGAAATAAATGCACATTGGCTGCAATACGATGGCCATTGGAACCAAAAGGGCTCTAATCTATTTGCAGATACCTTTGCTCTGTACTTAAATGAGATTGGCAAAGCTCAGAATGAATAGGATTTCAATCCGTGACGGTGTACTCTTCAGTACTTTAGCTGCAGTTGCAATGACGCTCTATGACTATTATTTCATGGGCCATATGCAACACGAAATGTTACCGGTTATTTATCGGATCATGGATCCCGAATACCTCAACAATGACCTGTTTACCAATGGCTCTGAGCTCTTTAATGAAGATTATTGGTTCTCGAAATTCATTATCGCCCTCAGTAATCTGGCTTCTTTACCTGTCGTGTTTTTCGCACTAAACATCGTGGCGAATATCGCTTCGGCACTGGCTGCTTTTTTTACTGCGCGCTATTTGTTTAAAGACAATAACGTGGCAGGAATACTCGCGGTGGTACTGGTATTGTGTGTAATGACCATGCGACTGGGATATGGTAGTCCTCCTATAAGGGCCAATTTTATTGCCAGTCATATGGTTCGTCCATTGCTCTACTTTGCTATTTATATGGCTTTTAAACAAAAGCCAATTGCCGTGGCAATACTGGCTGGACTTGCGGCCCTTGTTCACCCATTGGAAGGCCCGGGCACAGGCGGCATTCTGCTGGCGGCAATGGCTGCTACTCTCGTGTGGAATGGCGAAAAAAGTCTTGGAAAGTACTTGCAAATAGGTTTAAGTTTTGTCATGGTGCTGGCAGCAGCTCTTGTTTACGTAATTCCTTATTTTGAACAAAGCAGCCAGGGTATCCCTGATGACATCTTTATTGAAATCAACCTTTTCAGGTTTCCCCACCACTATTTGCCCTCGGTTTTCTTAACGCCCACTGAGTTGTTAGTAGGGGCCGGTTTTATTGGAGCTGTGGTTTTGGCTACAGGTGCCTGGATGCGGAGCTTTACTGAGGAAAGAACCTGGAAAAGGACCTTTTTAAGTACTTGTGTCATCCTTGTTTTACTATGCTTCTTAGGCTATCTATTTGTGGAAATATGGCCAAGCAGAATATGGCTCATTGCGCAAACCTGGCGTTTTCTGTACATCTTTAAATGGATTGGGCAGTTAATGCTTGCAGGAATAACAGCACAATATATCTATCAAAAAGGCCTCTTAAAATCCGTTCCCATTTGGCTGAGTATGGTGCAGCCGCTTGCCACAACAGCAACGATATTAAGTACCAGAACAAACCTCAAAACTTCTCCCAAGCTATTATGGGGCATACAGTTTGTCGTTTTAGTGGTAGTGGTTTACCTCAGTCGAAACCTACTAAAAACTCAGCTCCCGCTATTTGCACTACTTAGTGCAATTGCTTTAGTCTTGTTTTCAGTTTCCCGAAAAGCACACGTACTCTCCTGGATAGGATTAGCTATTTTTATTGCGGGCCTCAACTTCCTAAATCCGGTAAGCGATGCGGTAAATGGTAAAGGTTTGCACTTTAAGGGATACTTCCGACCCATTATTTATGCAAAACAACACAGCTACAAAACCCGCGAAATATCCGAATTCATTAAAGCCAATACGCCTGAAAACAGTGTAATAATGTTGCCAGCCCCTTTAAGTGTTGTACGGATTCTAAGCGAACGAGCCTTGTTTGTAGATCTATCTATCCCCATGGAAGACCATGCGATGCAAGAATGGTTTGAGCGTATGAAACTTCAATACAAAATACCTTCTTCAAATATTGGAACTCTTAGAGACTATGACGTGATGCGTATTGATCTTACCGACCAAGAACTGCTAAATATTAAGAAGAAGTATACGTTGGACTATGTAATCACCAAGGCTGAACATTCCACTCAGTTCCCCGTCCTTTTCGAATCATCAGGCTTTAAACTGTTGCAATTGCCCACAAAGTGATGACTAGGCAAAAGGGGCTATTCAATTAAGACTTTCGTATTCTTGAGTGCTTGATAGCGTCCCAACCCGTCATTGGGTCTAAATAACAGCATGCTTTTTAATTCCCTGGAATTTGCCATCTTTCTTTCACTGGTGTTTTTCCTGCACTGGTTCATGCCTGCTGCCAGGAAAGTAAAGGCGCAGAATCTTGTGATATTGCTTGCCAGTTATGTCTTCTACGGCTGGTGGGACTGGCGCTTTCTATTTTTAATGTTGTTCAGTACTTCACTAGACTTTGCTGTTGGATTGGCCCTTTCCAGAACGTCAAAACTGAGTAAACGAAAAGCATTGTTATACCTAAGTGTGGTAAGCAATGTTGCTCTTCTTTGCTTCTTCAAATACTACAATTTCTTCGTTGATAGCTTGATTGAAGGCTTTGCGGGTTTGAATATTGACCTTGGAAAAAGAAGTCTCAACGTAATTCTTCCAATTGGTATTAGCTTCTACACCTTCCAAACTATTGGCTATACGGTTGATGTTTACCGTAAAAAGGTGGAAGCGACTAAGGACGTTTTGGCTTATTTCACCTTCGTGAGCTTCTTCCCTCAATTGGTGGCCGGCCCTATTGAACGTGCTCAAAACCTGTTACCACAATTCGGAAAAACCAGGGTCTTTGACTATACACTGGCCAAAGATGGCTTAAGACAAATATTGTGGGGTTTGTTTAAGAAAGTAGTGATTGCGGATGTCATAGGAGTATCAGTAGACAAGGTTTTCCTGAGTTACGATTTGCACTCTGGAAGTACTCTGTTTGTTGGCGCCCTACTCTTTGCCGTTCAAGTGTATGCTGATTTCTCTGCCTATGCAGACATTGCGATTGGAACCGGAAAGCTATTTGGCATCCGGCTCATGCGCAACTTCAACTATCCTTTCTTCTCTACCAGTTTTGGAGAGTTTTGGCGCAGGTGGCATATTTCCCTATCGCTATGGTTTCGAGACTATGTATACATTCCCTTAGGTGGTGGGAGAAAAAGCAACTTGACTCGTACCAGAAACATCATGATCGTTTTTCTGCTGAGTGGAATATGGCATGGAAGCAATGATTTGAATTTTGTGGTATTTGGATTAGCTCAAGGCTTTCTGGTGGTTTTTTCAGGTTATTTTATATCTAAAACCCCAGACGCGACTTCTGTCAGTAATGTGCATTGGATACCGGACTTCAGGCAGTTTTGCCAAATGATCGTTGTTTTCCTGATGTTTGCCATTCCACTCATATTTTTTCGAGCCCCCACTCTTGATACGGGTATATCCTATTTCTCACATATGTTTTCAACAAGCCTATTGAGTCGCCCTATGATGTTGAGTGCATTTGTTCCTGTTATTGTTCTACTGCTCATAGAGTGGTTTCACAGACATAAAGAACATCCACTGACATTTGACCACTGGCCTGCTTTAGCTCGTTGGGGTGTTTACTACCTACTCATATTCTATATTTCGAAAACGCATATAGTAAGCTCACCGTATATCTATTTCCAATTTTAGCATGAAGAAGTTCCTCTTTCGCATACTGTGGATACTCCCTTTGTTTGTAACAATAGGTGTACTCAACTACGCGCTGGATGTGAAATCATTGTTTCATAGAGAGAGGATTGATGAAGCTGCGGAATGGCTTAAAGACGGACACGATCTCCTAGAAATTCACCTAATCAACAACCGCTACTTACAAAAAAAGTACATTGAAACGCTCAGTGAGAGGAACAGCATTGTGGTGTTAGGACAAAGCAGGTGCAATAAAATTGGGCAGGAATTGTTCCCACACCAGCGCTTTTTCAATCATTGGGCACCACGGGGTTCTGTTTACGAAATGCTGGCCTTTTATAACATCTATGAAAGGAAAGGAATACTTCCCAAGGAAATTATTATTGGCCTAAGCCCACAGACGCTTAGTACTGAATGGGAGCATAAGGACAAAGTGCTGGCAGAAGACTTCAATGAGATGTGTGCAAAGCTTGGTTTTGAGCAATTTGCAGTCCCTTTTCCCAGAGTACGAAATGAAGTATTTCTTCTTCGCGAACTTTTCTCGGCAAATTACCTTATGACCAATCTGAAATACGATCCGCTAATACCACGGATTGCCGAAGACAGAAACCATCCTGCCATCTATTTAAATGATGGATCGAGCGCACAGAAGTCTTTTATTGCCGGTCCCAAAAACATGGAGCAAGCACGAGAAATCATAGATATTGAGGTGTTGCCCATCAAGGATTTTCAGGAAGATCAGTATGCCTTTTTTGAAGCCTTCTTAAAACACCTCGCCGAGTATCAAAACATTAAAGTTTCCTTTTTTGTGCTGCCCTACCATCCGCTTATATACGACCATGAACACCTTAAAGAACCACTCGAAAACTGGCATACACGCATTTCAAAATGGTCGGCCAATTACAATATTGAAGTTATTGGAGACTTGAACCCTCATGACTTTGAACTCGTGGATGCTGATTACCTGGACATTGACCATGTGAGCAGAGAGGCTACACAGCGCATTTTTGAAATACACAGAAACCAGCAGGCTGAGACGCTAACACCTCTGAAATAAGAGACTCTTATCTTTGAACAAAGGACTTTACGCTTTGGAAGAAACCAACAATTCTGCTACAGTACCAAGTGTGCTACACCCTTATACCGACGAGGATTTTTTCTCCAATTATTTTGAACTCCGTCCCTTACATATTTCAAGAAAAGAGCCTGGTTACTTTGATTCTGTCCTTTCAGCCCAAGATATAGATGACTACCTGGCTGCCGCCAAAATCTCTTACCCGGAAGTAAACATGGCCAGCGCCTCAGATGCGTCATCGGCTCCATGGCTTCCATTGCCTCAGGCGGGAAACCATTTGAACGTAGTAAAAGAAGAAGTCTTCAAACAATTGGCGGCAGGTAATACGCTTATTCTAAACCTTTTGGAGCAGAAGATTCCAAAGCTCAATAAGTTTCTTTGCCAATTGGCTGAGCAATGGACTGTGGCACTTACAGCCAATGCCTACATTACCCCGCCTGATAATCAAGGTTTTGAGTGGCACTATGACGACCATGATGTGCTGATACTGCAGTTAAAGGGCCATAAGCGCTGGAATGTACTCGATGAGCCCTCATTCCTCCCTGACAAAAACTACAAATCGCGATATAGCAAACTCAACAATGACGAGGGTGCAACTTCTTACATGCTCCAGGAAGGTGATAGTATGTACATCCCAAGAGGGGTATACCATAGAGCAAGGTCTCAAAAAAGAACAAGTGTACATCTAACAATTGCCATTAACACATCAAAGCGCTATGACTTGTTCAGAGGCTTACTCAATGCGGCTATTGGTAACAAGGAGTTCAGAAAAAGCGTCCTTCCCAAGTACGAGCAGCCAACAGAAATTGGAGCGCAGCTTGAATCAATGAAAGAGTTTTGCACCAACTACTTTGATCAGCTTCTCTCGGAGGCAAATACCTTAAAGGGCCCTACTCCCAAAAACAGTCAACAGGACTATCATGGAAGGCTCAAAAATGTGATGAGAATTGAAGAGTTGTCCTCACTCACTGTATTGAGTAGCAGAACAACTGACTTTGAGCAACGGCACCAAGGAGGCTTCATTGAAATACGGTCAAAAGGAAGGCAGCTGCGCTTCCCCATAACTACCGAAAAGCTCCTAATAGCCTTATTGAAGTCATCTGAACTAAGCGTTGCTGAACTGCCCAAAGAGGGTTTGAGTGAAAAGCAGCGGCTAGACATTGCCCGAAAGCTAGTAGTAGAAGGCTGGATTGACATCGTATAGGAACCTGGATTTAAATGGGCACCAACCAAGCCCCAAATTTGCTTCACCAACATTTACATTTGCGGAATAATGGCCAAGAAGCCCACATTCAATAATGTCCATACTAAAGAATAAGCGCGTATTTCTAGCCGTGCTGCTGTTGTTGAGCATTGCAGTGTACTTCTGGATGAGTTCGCGATATCCCGCCTTAAATGAGAAGGCATTAATGGGTGATGCCACTGCCATTAATGGAATAAGCTTTGATACTTTCCTTGAGGTAGTAGAAACGGATCCATGGTGGAAAAGATCAGTGTTCAACTTTGTTAATTGGGCTTACACCAATAAACAGGGCATGACTTTTGGAATACTCTTCGCCGCCGCCATAATGCTCATAATTGGCCTGCTGAGGAAACATCAATTTCAAAACCGCTTTGCTAATTCATTTCTGGGTTTAGTAATTGGGGCACCTTTAGGAGTATGTGTAAACTGCGCCACCCCTATTGCTGAGGGTTTTAAACGTTCGGGAGGCCGTCTAGAAACTGCCATGGCCATGATGATGAGCTCACCGACTATGAATGTAATCGTGCTGAGCATGCTCTTTAGCCTGTTTCCCACCTGGATGGTAGTGGTTAAAATCGGTTTCACGCTGGTATTTATCCTTATCGGAATTCCCATCTTGTCCAGGCTATTTGCACCTAAAGATAAAGTTGAACTTGCCGTAGGCTCTGTTTTGAATACAGAAGCCAATAAGGTAGACAAATACTTCTCAGATACCTACGACAAATTTGAGAACGACAATACGTGGTTTGCCGCTTTGAGATGGTTAGTAACTCAATACTTCAGCAAACTATGGCAAATAGCAAAACTGGCACTCCCATTTATGGCTCTAGCCGGCCTTCTGGGAAGTTTAGTAATCACATTCATGCCCTGGGAGTACATTGTTCAAATGAACTTCCAAACCGACCTTGAGATTACGCTGATCTCTATGCTTGGATTGGCACTACTGGGAGTTTTTCTTCCAGTACCTATGGCATTTGATATTATCATAGTTGCTGTATTGGTAGCCGCAGGAGTTCCCCCCAGGTATACTTTGGTACTGCTATTTACTTTAGGAATTTTCAGCATATACCCCTGGCTACTCATTCGGAGAACCGTATCCAAAAAATTTGCCTGGATCAGTTTCTCGGTCCTGGTACTTATTGGTTTTACTGCTGGTGCTACCGGCCATCTATATGATAAATGGCAATGGAAGCAAATAATGCCAGAGCGTCTTGAGGCTTTTAAGAGCTCAGATTCTCAAGGTCCTCGCAAAGAAGTATTTTTCCCTGATCTCAAAATTGTTTCGAGCGAAACCCTTTTGGAGTCAATACATCAGAATCAAAAAAAGCCCACCCAAAGCATTGAAACCGAAGGCATCATTATCAAATCTTATCCATTTTCTCCTAAAGGGGATCGTAAAGGTGAAAAGCACTTTAGCGAACGCGCAGGCAACGAGATTGGCATTGCAGTAGCCAACTCTATTTCGGTAATGCACTTTTTGGAACCATTTACACAAGCTCCGGGAATTGCAGCGGGAGACATACATGGAGATGGCTGGGCCGATATAGTGGTTGCCCACGAAACCGGACTTTACTTGTTTGCCAATCAAGGAGGTCAGTTTGTACGACAGGGGCTGTATGCAAAGGGGATGGAAAATTACTCTTTCTTCAACGCAGCTCTGATAGATTTAGACAATGACGGCTGGCTTGACCTATATGCCAGTACTTACAGAAATGGAAATTTTGTGTTTTACAACAAGGATGGAAGTTTTGAAAGTATGGCTCCAATACAGCTTCCTAACCATGAACAGGCGGTTCTCACCTACGCACCGGCATTTGGCGATTTGAATAAAGATGGTTTGCTGGAAGTATTTCTGGGAAATTGGTCATTGGGCACAGAAACCTATCCCCGCAGGGCTTTGAACGCTTCAAAAAACGTGCTGTTACGTCCCATTGATTCTGGCTACAGTATGGAGGTAATGGACGGCATATCAGGAGAGACCTTGAGTACTCTTATGGCGGACATCAATAATGACGGGAACACTGATTTGGTAGTGGGAAATGATTTTCTCATTCCTGACAGATACTTCTTTGGTGCAAAGGATGGAACACTTAACGAAGTACTCCAAAAGGACCAATTGATAGAAAAAACCGGACAACAAACTATGAATTTTAGTTTGGTAGACATTAATAATGACCTTGTTCCGGAGATGTATGTGGCGCAAATTGCCAATATGGGGCTGGAAATTGGAAAAGAAGTAACCGAAGTAAGCTCGGCCCTGAGCTACGAAGTTGAATACCCCGGATACAAAGAGCTGTTTAAGAAAATGCTCTCTATACATCAGTCCTTTACTCTAACAGGAAGAAAACTGAGCTTGTCTTACTGCCCACAGGGTTGGGAAGACGACTGTATGGCCATACTTACCTATAGCGGTGCCAAAGCCAAAAGAGACCTGGGCCCCACCAGTGCTGCCTGTGAGTACTTTCCTGAAGGTTGGGAAAATTACAAGTGGCTCTGTGAGGCTGACCGGGAAGATTATACAGAATATTCCAAGGAAGAAGTGCTGGAGTACATTCATCAAAAAAATGAAGACAACTTTTTGTTTCAACTTACCGAATCGGGAAAGTTTGAAGACCTGGCACCGGCCTATGGTATCACTCGAACGGGATGGACCTGGAATGCCAAATTTGCTGACCTCAACAACGATGAATGGCAAGACTTATATGCTGTAAATGGATATTACCAAAATCAGGTTTGGGAAAGGAATTTCCTCTTTATGAACCAAGAGGGTAAAAGCATGGTAAATGAAAGCGAGGTATCAGGTCTTGGTTCTTTTCTGCCATCTCAGGCCTATTTATATCTGGATTATGATCAGGATGGCGACATTGATATTATAAGTGCTCCACACATTGGCCCCATTAAGGTGTATGACAACAATACCCAAGGCAATTCAATAGCCTTTGAAATTCGTGACTCCATTGGCAACTCATACGGTGTAGGAACCAAAGTGTTTATTTATTACGGAGATGGAAGAACCCAAATGAAAGAGATTGTAGCAAGCGGAGGCTGCAAATCCTTTGATTTGATGGAAGCACACTTTGGTCTGGGTACTCATACAGAAGTCAACAAGCTGCGCATACTTTGGTCAACTGGGGAAGAGACTTCAATTGTACATCCATTAAGTGCCGGCGCCAAATATGTGATAACAAGACCAGCTACCCATGACTAACAATCACAAGTATTATTACCGTGCCTTTGGCTGGAGCATTGAATCTAGTTTGGAGTTCCCAGAACTTTTGCCCGTTGCACAGCCAGCGAATACTGACTTGTGCATTCGTTTTGGAGAGGTTCCTTTGAGTCTTGAAAATGCGGTAAAACCAGGAATAAACACTTTTACCAAGCCCGGGGAGTTTCTATTGCTCATAAATGAACATCTAAGACTACAGGCCAAATATGGCCGAGACATACTCATTGACAGGAACGGTGACATTGAAGACGATGAGATTAGGGTCTATATTCTGGCATCAGTATTTGGAGCCATTGCTCATCAAAAAGGTTTGCTCCCCTTGCATGCCAGTGCGATCGAATACCAAGGCAAGGCCTATCTATTTTCCGGCCTAACGGGAAGCGGCAAATCTTCCATTGCTGCTGGTTTCCATAAAAAAGGATACCAGGTATATGCTGAAGACCTTTCGGCCATCCTTGTTGAGGAAGGCTGCGAGCCACTACTGAATTTTGGTTCAGTTCGCATTAAACTCTGGGACGACACAATGACCCAGCTTGGACTTGACACCAGCAACTGTCCCAGGATTCGTAAAAACCTTGAAAAATTTAGCTTTCCGATCCAAAGACCTGCTCAAGCCCCACTTATACCTATTGAACGGCTGTATATCATTACCCCCGAACATACCTCGCAAACACAATTCAAGGAGCTTAATAAGAAAGACCGTTTTAGATATTCACTTGCCCACACCTTTAGGCAAAGACTTATAGCCGGTTTAGGTGTAGAAGTGGCTCATTTCAAGATGTGCGAACAACTGAGTCGATCCATTTCATCGTTTGAACTGGTGAGGCCTATAGAAAATGTGAGGGTAATGGACACTGTTTCAGCACTTGAACAACATATTAAAAATGGATAGGTTTTGAATGGACTCACCTTACTAGCGTCCTATCCAAAATCGGGCAACACCTGGTTAAGAGCCTTTCTAACCAATCTTATTGAAAAAAGGCAAGAACCCGCTTCTATCAACGCTCTTCTTCCCAAATACTTCGCCAGCAACAAAATACTCCTTGAAAAAGTATCAGGACTGGAGGTATCAGAACTCACCCGCCAGGAACTGGACCTGTTAAGGCCTAAGGTATACCGCTTTCTTGCTGAAAAAAGCACGGTTCCAACCTACATGAAAATTCATGATATCAACTACCCCACAGCTGATGGCGATTACCTGGTACCGCTTGATATTATAAATAAGCTGGTTTATGTGGTAAGGAATCCTCTGGATATTGTTTCATCCCTTGCCTATCATCAAAACTGCTCCACTGATACCGCCATTGATCAGATGGTAGATGAAGACTGGGTAATGGGAGCTTCACAACATTTCCAACCCAAAATTCCGGAGGTACTTAGCTCTTGGTCAAAACATGTTTTGCATTGGACATCTTTACCTGGCATTAAAAGTATTACCCTGCGCTATGAAGATATGTTGGCAAAGCCTTTTGACACTTTCTCTTCACTAGTAAGCTTTCTGAAGTTAGACTTCGATCAGGCCGCTATAAAACGTGCAATTGAATTAAGTAGCTTCCAGGTGCTCAGAGATCAAGAGAAGCATACCGCCTTCTCAGAGAAAAACCCACAAGCCAAACGCTTCTTCAGGCAGGGCAATACCGGAAGTTGGAAACAAGAGCTTTTGCCAGAACAAATCAATAGGATCGTAGACCATTTCGGTGATACGATGACCTCCCTAGGTTACCTGGCTGATTAAAAACAACATTGACTAATCCATGTAAAAGGGCTACTACTCTCCCAAAATATCATCTTTTTTACCACATTTTTCCTGTAATAGAAGTTAACATTAGATTTACCTTTGTCGGCACATTTTGGTACAAGAATTACACTGACAACAGTCTAAAATGAAATACACACACGATAGTCTTCTTCAAAGATCCGGTGACATTATTACCAGTGAAGCCGATGGTGAAATCGTTATGATGAACATTGAAACTGGTCAGTATCATAGCATTAACGAGGTAGGAAGCGATATTTGGAAAATGTTGGAAAGCCCTATTAAACTCTCCGACATCTGCGAAAAACTTCTGGCTGAATATGACATTGATGAGAAAACCTGCCAGGATGAAGTAATGAAATTTGTTGAACACCTCTCCAAAGAGGGACTCCTGTTAAGTTAATTTGGACATCATCCAATGTTAAAACTACTCAGAAATTAGTTAGTTTTGTGAAGATTAAACTGTGTCTGTTAATAAAGGAAGCACAAACAATCAGGTATGAACAGTTCTAGAGACCATAAAAAAAATCCAGCAGGAAGCTCTGCAAATAAATCAATTGATAAGTCAACTCGTACCCGTAAACCTTGGGTTACTCCTGAGTTAATTGTTGAGAATGTAGAAAGCACTAAAGGTGGAAACTTTAGCTGCAATTCCCCTGGAGACGATGCTTGGTACTCTAGCTAGGATACCTGGTACCCTTAGGGCTTGAATAGCTTTCTTTTATCTTATGTCAATGGCTTCCTGTTATGTAGGGGCCGTTTTCTTTTTATACCCCTTCTGGTTTTTCTATTTTTCCCATGTTGTAAGAATGATTGGCCTGAATCGCTTCTTGACGCCGACGAAATAGCACCTGGCACTGAGGCCATGGTGAAAACCTTAAAACGTCTTCATGATGAATTTGGAGACGACCTTTATTTCGAAAAAGTTCCTAAGACTACCTATTTCTGGAAAGAGTGGTTTGAAAGCGAAGAGGACAAAGCGGTTAGAAACTACTGGAAGGCTGACTTCCTTTTACGGGCAGGAAAAAACACCGAGGCCATTGCCCTTATTGATTCCCTCATCAATACGTTCCATGGGAAGTCCTTACCTCCCATAGTACACCGCAAATACAACGAATTACTAGCAGTAGCCTGGTTGCGGTATGGTGAAACAGAAAACTGCATCCAGTTTCACAGCGACCAATCTTGTATAGTTCCTATTCAAGGCGATGGGTTCCACAAGCTAGAGAAGGGCTCAAGAAAGGCAATAGAAGCTTATAAAAAACTGCTGGATATTGACTCACTGAACTACAAGGCAATGTTACTGATGAACATTGCATACATGACGCTCAACAACTATCCTGACAGTGTACCTAAACCATACCTCATACCGCTCACAAAGTTTCCAAATGATACGGCAGTGCCCCTATTCAAGAACATTGCGGGAAACCTTGGGCTTAATACAAGGTCAAACGCCGGAGGGGTTATAATGGAAGACTTCAATAATGACGGATACCTGGACGTTGTTTTTTCAGGCATGCATCTGGATGATCAATTACAATTCTTTGTAAACAATGGAGATGGTTCACTTACTGAAGCAACAATAGAAGCTGGATTAAAAGGTATTACCGGGGGACTGAACATTATGCAAGCCGACTATAATAACGACGGACTGAAAGACATTTTAATTCTTAGGGGAGGCTGGTACGGCAAACGCTCTCTTGGTTTTCAACCTAACTCACTCCTTAAAAACCTGGGGAACAACAGGTTTGAAGATGTCACAGTTGAAACGGGACTATTATCCCTCCACGCAACCCAAACGGCTACCTGGGCCGACTTTAACAATGATGGCTGGCTCGATCTTTTTATTGGAAATGAATCGGAACTACACAACCATCCGTGTGAGCTTTTTATGAACCTGCAAGGCAAGTCCTTTAAGGAAATGGCACTTGCGGCAGGCATAGATGTTAACACTCATATTAAAGGTGTTACAGCTGCAGATTACGACAATGATGGTTGGACAGATCTTTTCCTTTCCAACTTTGGAGGCAAAAACCACTTGTTCAAAAACAAGGGCCTGGACAAAAATGAACAAGTGTGGTTTGAAGATGACACAAGCAGTACAGTAGCAGTAGATCTACAATCCTTTCCATGTTGGTTTTGGGACTATAACAACGATGGAAATGAAGACTTAATGGTATTTCGTTTTAAATCGCGCCATTCAACAGAAGCGGTGGCAACACATTTATTGGGACAAAAAGCGGAACGAAGCATACCCGTTCTCTACAAAAACGATGGCCAGGGAAACTTCACTGAGACCAGTGCAAATGGCCAACTGGTACTGCCTCTCACCACCATGGGCTGCAACTTTGGAGACGTCAACAACGATGGCTACCTTGACATGTACATAGGAACCGGAGCTCCCTCTTACGAAATGATCTATCCCAATAGACTACTGATCAACTCTGCCGAAGGGAAATTCTATGACGCCACTGTTTCAAGCGGTACTGGGCACCTACAAAAAGGCCACGGCATTGCCATTGGTGATCTAGACAACGACGGAGACCAGGATATTCTCGCCGAAATGGGTGGTTTTTACCAAGCCGATGTTTTCGCGAATGCCTTATTTCTAAATCCAGGTAATGACAACAACTGGGTTAAGTTGCAGCTTGAAGGTGTTACTTCGAACCGCGACGCAATAGGCTCAAAAATTAAGGTAACGGTACTTCAAGACAGTATTGTGCGCAATGTATACCGTACGGTAAGCAGTGGAAGTAGTTTTGGAGCCAATTCATTTAGAGCCGAAATAGGCTTGGGAGCAGCGGACTCCATAAAATCCATCGAAGTTTTTTGGCCTACATCCAATACCCGTCAAGTATTTACAGGTGTAACCCTGAATCAGAGTTACAAGGTAAAAGAAGGTGAACAACAACTGGTTGAAGTGCATGCACCTGGCTTTCGTTTCAGCGATTCAACAACCACAGGCCATCATCACCACCTACATTAAGCAAGCACTTCCAGCAATCCAGCCTTTAATAGCCTTTGGGCCACCTTCACTTTTTCACCTTCTGTTTGCTCACATTTAATATCGGATAGTTTGTATGGCTCTTCGCTACATAGCCCTTTAACCAGGCTTGATAAAAACGCTGGGAATCTCAACTGCTTCTTATGGAATTTCAAGTGAAAAAACTGCTTTCCAGGCAATACTTCCAGCGCAACAGAAGAGCTTTTACAAAGCCTACTATCCGCTGATAAGTGATCAATGGATAACCAATTAGAGAGCCGGCTACTATTGTAAGCGTCTGACTGAAGCGTTCTATTGTGAAATAGATCCTGAACTAACTTCTCGCTGGAATTCTCGGCAAGCAAGCCTTCCCAGGTCTCTTTAAAGGCTGTCTGGAAACTATGGAAAGCTTCCTTTCCTTCCAATGGACTTGGAATGCGCTGACGAAACTCGTTTCGCTGCTTTCCATTTTCATAAAACTGCTTAAGAACATCTGACCAAAAGAGCCCTTCTAATCCAAGTGTAACGTGCACAGAGGTAGTATTGGCTGCAAAAGCCATATGTGGCTGGTTTTTAGGCAAGTAAATTACCTCTCCTGCCTTCATTTGAAATTCTCTAAGTGGAGTATCCTCGGGTCCCGGAGGCCTAGGTCCAAGATTCTCAGCTTCCATCGGATATACGTGCCAGTTTTTATGACCTGCTAATTGAAGAATAATTACGTCATGAATGTCTTGATGAATTCCGAAACCACGACTCCCAGGAGGAGATATGTATACGTTGGCCCAAACTTTTACAAGTAACTCTTGCTCCAGTTTTCGACATATTGCTCCTAAAGGTGCAAATGACTTATCAGCACTATTGGCAACTATGGTATAACCCTTATCCAAATGAGCAAAGAGCTTTTCATTGTCTACAAAATCGCTTTGCGGAGAAAAATTCTCGTTTCTAAACTCTTTAAGGGGAAGTTCGGCCCCTTTTGAAACCAACTTTACCCAAGGGTATCTAAGCCTTGTATTCTCAAAAAGAGCATCAATGTCGTTTATGGTAATAGGAAAAGGTACTTCTCCCCTGTTCTCCTCTTCAAGGTATAACCAATCCTTACCCCAATAATGAGAGAAAAACTCCTGGACCGAAAAACTGCCTAGTAGGCTATTAAATAATGATGTTTCAGACATTAACTTGTTCTTACCAAAATTGAGTTCACTGCACTGGTACAGTTTCTTCCAAAAAAATCTGTGTAATACGTATCCACAAGAAATGCATTATTCACTTCCATCAAAAAACGTCCAATCTCTTTTTGTTGCAATTGGCTGTCTTCTACAAAGATGTAATCTCCTGCTTTGGTAAAGCTGTAAAAGTGATGAAGCACTTTGTAAATGGTAGTATGTGCATCGTCTATAATAAACCACGGATGCGGGGCCATTTCAAGTAATTCGCTGGGAAAAACGCGCTCCGGCGACATGGCATCGCTCTCAATAAATGTGACACCCTTGTGTTGTGCCTTCACGGCTTTCAAGTCTACTGAATAGACCTTCGCATCAATTTGCTGGGTCTGTAGTACATCTGCCATAAACATTGCGCTCGCCCCTGAGCCAGAGCCTATTTCAAAAACAGTTCTTGGCTTTTCTTTGGCCAATAGAGATGATATGATGCTAAAATCATGGCAGGTTTTAATAAGCGGTAATCCATTCCATGTCATTGAGCGTCCCATGCCTTGATTGAATACCGTCTCAAGCTCCATATTTCTGACATCCGTGTCAAGGAACCTACTGGCATGACTTACAAAACGCTTTGCATCCATTTGATGTATGCACTCTGCCAATACTTCAACCGCACTAAAAACCGATGCCCTTGTTTCAGCCCCCATGGATTGCGACTGATCTTCAATACTTTGTGCAACGTCTAGGCCTTTTAATTTGCCCAAAGCTTCTTTCACATATTTGTCATAGTAAGTCGGTGCCGCTTGTTCAGTAACACGCTGCCGCAAATGTTCTTTCACCCTCACTACGTCATCTATCCAATTGGGTTTTAATGTGAACGATTTGGCCTTTGACATCATTAACTTCTCACAATAAAATCTGCAATATTTACTTCCTTGAAAAGGTCCAACTCTCCGTCCAGAATAAAAGGACTGTCAAAAAAATCATCAAATTCCAGTATCTCAGGAGACTCCGATACTTTTTGAAGCACTTCACTTTGTGGCACGGCTTTAGATGCCAACTGATCCCATACCCCGTATTTGGCAATCCAATGCCTCTTTTCCTTCTCATCAATAGTAAAGGGACTTTTTTCTGGAACCACGCTTTGAGCCAACAACATAAAGTCGTGCGAAAACAAACCATAGATTTGGTGCTTGTCAGCTGAGCTGGCCAGGGCATCTTCATTCTTCAAGGTATAGAGCGGTCCTTTTCTCCTATACAATTCCAGCAATTCTTCAGCTCCTGATACATCGGTCTTGGCCCTACAAGTTTTCCAAAAATCGGTATCAAGCTTTTTATTGAACTTGAAGTTAATCGCAATGAACCATCGCAGCCTATCCCAAATTTCACCAAGATTCTTATTGATGCTTCCGGCTCTATCTTCACCAGCTTCCAGGCTCTTTAAGTGCAGTATCAGAGCATACACGTTGGTAATCACCATGTGCAAAGCTGTTGACTGCAGGGCCTCGATAAAGCCATAAGAATTGCCAACGGCGGCCACATTTCCACTCACAAAGTCCTCATGCCTTCCTGAACGAAACCTAATTGTCTTTACTGGCCCCAAGTCTGGATGGAGAGTTCTGAATTCCCTTTCGGCCTCCTCAGCACTGCAAAAAGACGAAGAATAGACGTAGCCCACATGATCTTCAGTATGCATGGGAATATTCCATTGCCAACCATTATTCATGGTTCGTGCCTCTGTATAGGGCTTTATAGTACCGTTGTGCGGAGTATTGCCTGTAAGGGCCGTATCGGTAAACAAACTGCTCTTGTACTCAATAAACGGAACATCCATTGACTTATTGAGCAATAGAGATCGGAAACCAGTACAGTCCACATAAAAATCAAAAGATATGCTGTTACCGTCTTCAGTAATTAACTCTTTGATAGTTCCGTCCTCAGCCCTGCTAGTATGCTTTACCAGCGTGTCCACAATATTAATCCCAAACTCCTGAGCCTTTCTTTTCAAATAACCCGCCAGGCGCTGATTGTCCAGGTGGTAGGCATAGGAATGTGGAAGTGCCAGTGACTTATAAGGCTTGTCTGCGTTCCCCGTCTCTATCAGAAAAGACTTATCGTGATTCATTAAAACTGAATTCAACGAATTGTAATTAATATCATTGGCCACCTCCGTGCTTAGGAAGGGGTTAATATTTCCAAGGGCATTGTTAAAAGCGTATTCGCCGGGAAGCCCCCAGATATAACGAACACCAAGTTTCCAGGTAGGTTGAACTTCTTTGTAGAATTCAGCAAGGTCAAAACCGAGTACGTGATGGAGCATACGAAGGAGCTTAGGAGTGGTGGACTCACCAACTCCAATTACCGGAATCTTTGAAGACTCAAGTACTGTAACCTTTACTCTAGGCATCAGCTTGGATATGGTTAAGGCAGTTAAATAACCAGAAGTACCACCGCCTACAACTCCTATTTCTCTATTTCTTATCATTATGTATGTAAGGCTCTATTAATTCAGGTTGTTCTTCAACAATTTCCAGGGCTTCCTTATGCTCCAGCGCCCGTTTGGTCACTTCTTCCCAAATGATTTCTCTTCTTTGAAGTGGCTCCGTATTTCTTTGCAGATACTCTTCATCAGGCCTGTTTGGCAACTCATTTTGGCCAAGAAGTATATTGTCAAAACCGTTGAACCTAAATAGGCTGTCACTCAAAAAGGACCTTAAGTCCTGGTTCTCAAAATGTTGTTTTTTGCGCAAAGGGCCTTCTTCCCTAAACACTTGCAACAGCTCCTGGTAACCCGAAACATTTGCTTCGTTTTTGTAGGCTTCCCAAAAAGGTGTCTGCAGCTTCTTATTAAAATGAAAGTGCCAAGCCAAAAACCAACGCAAGTGATCCCATTGTTGGTTTAAATGACTATTGATCTTCTTTTTTGATGCTTCGTCGTTACAGTGTACAGGGAAATGCTGCAATATAGTTTTTAGCTCAGAAATGATCATCTGAATGCCGGTAGACTCTAAAGGCTCCACAAAACCATAAGAATTTCCAATTCCTACTACATTGCCCTTCCAACAGTGCTGGTGCCTACCTGATCGGAATCTTACAGTGCGGGTAGAAGAAAGTGTCGGTTCTTTCTCTGAGAGCTCTTTCAGAGCCTCGTCATCGCTACAAAAACTGGAACTGTACACATATCCAATATGGTCTTCTGTTCGCAGGGGAATATTCCACATCCATCCACTATTCATAGTAGTAGCGGTAGTATAGGGCTTAATGTGCCCTCCGTTATTAAGAGTGGATACCAAGGCCCTGTCAGTAAACAGACTCGATGAATAGTCAACAAAGGCTGACTTCATTACTCCTTCCAATAGTTTGGAACGAAATCCCGAACAGTCAACATACATATCATAGGAATGTTGCTCGCCATCGGTATCTAATAAGGCAACTATTTCCTCCCCGTTTTCACTTAGAGTAGTATCTATCACTTCTCTATTGAGCAAACGCACCCCAAACTCTTTGGCCTTTTTACGCAGAAAGTAAATCAGCTTCTTATTGTCCAAATGATAGGCATATTCATTTCCGCTTGCTATTGAAGAGATGGCCCGGACATTGGTACCAGTTCGCAATAGGAAGGACTTGTCTGCCGACATGAGCATAGACTGTAGCGAACCATTGTTTAAATGACCGTCTTTACAGTAACTGGCATATGACTCATGCAGCCCAAAGGGGTAGTTGAAGTAATAGTCGCCGGGAAGGCCCCATTCAAACTTGATTCCCTGCTTCCACGTTGGCTTCACTTCCCTAAAAAACTCACCCAGCTCAAAACCCAAATCACGATGCAAAAATTGAATAATAATTCGCGTCGTTGCTTCGCCAACTCCGGTTACCGGAATTTTGTCGGATTCAATAAGAGTAACTTGTAAATCGGGTCTGTTTTTTTTTAGAATAAGGGCTGCAAAAAAGCCGGCCGTACCACCGCCTAATACACCGACCGATTTGTATGTTTTTTGGCTCAAAGTGGTATTTAGTGCCTAAATTGGCTGCTAAAATAGGCATTAAATTTCCCCGCGAATAACGTAGAATGGAATATCAAGAACATGGATTCCAAAACCATGAAATAGTTCATAACGCAATTGATATTTCTCAGTTCAGAGACATTTTTCGAGTAAAAAAAATGGTTCTTATCGAGAACTTTTGCAAGCCTGAGTTTGCGGAGCTTTTGTACCAGTATTTTGACGACCTTCCAAGGGAAAAATGGTATGTTTCAACCTACCCGGAATCGGTACAACATATTCGCCCAAAACACACACTTAACGTAGCATCAAATGCCGCTTTTATCAGGCACTTTAGGTCTGTAGCAGATGCTGAGTTTGCCAAGGATGCTTATGCCTTTAGGTTTAAGCGAACAAGGTATCCCAATAACTTACCTGAGCCAGGTCCTGAGCTGTTGTTGTATCAATATCTTAACAGCAGAGTTTTTTTGGATGTTCTGGAAGAAGTGATAGGTACTCAGCTGGAAAGCATGAATGGGTCTTTTGCAAGCTGCTATGAAAGTGGTGACTTTTTAGCGAGACATAATGATGCCAATAACGGAGTGGTGGGCTTTGTACTCTACTTGAGCAAAAACTGGCAGGCAGACTGGGGAGGCGAAATCGAATTTATGAATCGTGACACCCTCGCCCCTCATTCATCGCTCCTTCCCGGCTTCAATAAACTTCTTATTTTTAGCATTAATGAGCTCAGGGAATTGCAACATGAGGTGAAAATGATCTCAAATAAAGCCACAGGAAAGAGACTTGCCTATTCGGGCTGGTTCAGATAAATGATTCACAGTCAATGAGCGCCATTTTTGGATATTGCCATACCAATGGAAAGCCAGCGGAGAACGGAGCACTCGAAAGTATGAGAGATGTGATGAACCACTGGAATGCAGACTCAACACGACTCTGGACGAATGAACATGTGGCCTTTGGCCATCTACTTTTGCAAAACAGCCCTCAATCTTTTTTTGAGCAGCAATCATTGCACGATGCTACCAGCGGCCTGAGTATCACAGCAGATGCCACTTTATTTAACCGCCCTGAATTGTGCAGCGCTCTCGGGCTTACTCTTAGTGACAAGCTTACAGATAGTGAGCTTATTCTAAAAAGTTTCCAGAAATGGGGGAAGGACTGTCCGCTTCATTTGAATGGGAATTTTGCCTTTGCCATTTGGAACCCAGGGGAACAAGAACTTTTTTGTGCCAGAGACCATCATGGCATTAAACCCTTTTATTATAGCCATGAAAAAAGTACACTGGGATTTGCCAGTGAAATAAAAGGCCTTCTGGCGCTGTCATGGATAAAAAAGGACTTTGATGAAACATGGATTGCAGATTTCTTGTGCCGTATTTGGCTTGAACGATCTTCTACTCTCTTCAAGCACATTAAGAGGCTTGAACCCGCACAATTCTTAATTTTCAACTCAAAGGGCCTACATATAGATACCTACTGGCATCCGGAAGCCAAAGAAGAATTGAGATTGTCTTCAGATGCTGCATATATAGAAGCCTTCAGACATCAATTGCATCAAGCCATTGAGAGGAGAACGGATTCTGCCTATACAATCAGCTCCGAATTAAGTGGAGGTTTGGACTCTTCTGCAGTAACGCTTATTGGAAGACAATTTTCAAAAGGCCTGACACCTTACTCCTACGTTTTACCCAAAGGTGCGCAGTATGGTAAGCTTCAGGATGAGCGAGAAGAAATTGAGGAAATATGGCAAAGTGCAGGTATTCGCAATGGAATCATGCTTACTGATGAGGGCCATGGGCTTTTACCCGCAATTGAGTGGAACCATAGAATTCATGACGAGCCGCCTAAGGAGATGAACTGCATGTTTAGAGAGCAACTCTATGGGCAAATAGCCGCTTCTGGATCAAGGACTCTGCTTTCAGGCTTTGGTGGAGATGATATTGTTTCGCACCACGGAAGCGGGTACCTGGAAGAACTTGCTCGCATGGGCAAGTGGAAAACCGCATTGGAAGAGATTAAGGCGCACGCCAGGCATAAAAACCAGTCGGTTGCACTAAAAACAATGAGTTTATTGCTCAGAGGGCTCACAGGCTTTGACCCTGAAAAGCACGATCGATTGGTGAAGAAAAGGTTCTTTTCTAAGGAACGACCCGTTCGCGAAAAGCTCCAACTTCGTCCTATAAGACAAGAGCTATTTGATCGCCTTGATATGGAAAATCGATTTGAGCGCTACCAAAAACGGTATTTTAGGACAGGGCATTTTGCTCTTGATCAAATAAGGCGGTTACAGCAACCTCATGTGATGCACCGGCTGGAGCTTTGTGATATTGCCACAAGGTCTTTTAAAATAGAATATCAATACCCCTTACTGGATATGCAGCTCATAGAACTCTACTTGAGTCTACCCTTGTCGATGAAAGTGAGAAACGGAAAAGGGCGCTACATTTTTAGAAAAGCTATTGAGGGACTACTGCCAGATGCGCTCTTATGGAGGCACAGCAAAAAAGGGTCTTCAAACCCCCACATTGTATTGCGCGGGAAAATAGATGGCGATAAAGTTGTAGAAGCTCTCGACAGCTTGCCTGCAACACATCCCATACTTAAATATGCAGATTTCAGAAAGACGACCTCCTTGGAGAAATTCACTCTAAATGGAAAGGAACGTCATTGGAACCAGCAAACTACCCATATAATGAATTTACTTTTGGCAAGAAAAATGGCTTCATCCAGTTGAAAAATGCAACTCTTCAAAGAAAATAGCACTGGTCAAAGCTTTTGGGAAACCCTACTAAGTGACTCTGAAAACCTCAGCAAGGAGGCAATGTATCCTAAGAGCCTTTCTCCATCCTTTGATTGGGAATTGATGTTCAAGGAGTTCTTTACAGCCTTCCACTATAATAAAAAGGTGCAAGAAGCCGTAAAAACAAGGCTTTTTGTAGGCTCTAGAAAAAGCCCGGAGCTCATTCATAAAATTGCTGAGAAGCCTCCAAATGCCACCGAATCATTGGAGACCTGGGGAGAAAGCTTATTTGAAGGTTTGCCCTGGTGTATTGTTCTTGATAAAATATCGGGCTGTATTGACGATCTGAGCACCGAGGTTGCCACTTGGATGTCGCCCTATTTTCAAACACTTGACCCTGGAAGCTTTTCTACGGATATAAGCCCATATGTGGGCCGCTACGGATACACTCCTTTTGGAGCCCATCTGGATATTGATGGCATTTCGGTTTTACACCTACATATGGGGCCTGGTATAAAGGAAATGACCATTTGGCCAGAAGATGAATTTAGGCATATCACTGGTAGTAATGCCCTAAACTGCTACGACTTTGAACCCTATTTGAAGCACGGTAAAACCTATACCATTGAACCTGGCGATATTTTTCACTTACCTGCCAGCACTTACTATCATATAGCAAGAGCAGATGCCTTTTCTGTAGGAATTACCATTGGCCTAAAGCATGAAAATGCACAAAGCATGCTGAAAAAGGCTATGAACACTTTTCAAAAGGATCCCAACAAATCAGATATAAAAACGGCCCTGGAGCAATTTAAGTGGAGGCGTAATAGCAATTGTGGTTTCATGAAACCGCCACTCATAAGAAGCATGGACCTGCCCTGGCAGGAAACTTACCGTTTTAAGCGAATAGTCCCCTTTCCAATACATTTGGGATTGTCTTCAGAAGGTAAAACCATGGCCTTTGCCAGAGGACGCAGGATACCTGGCTATCTCAGCCCTGATCAGGTGGATTTGATTGAACAGCTTAATCAGGACCACCCGATAAGCTTCTCGCAAATTGCGTCTAGTAAAAGCCTTGTTAGCCTTACCGAGCAATTGTATTCTTTTAAAGCCATTACTGAAGTTATGTGAACCCAACGAAACCCATGAGAAACCCCAATAAGACGAAATCTGTACGAGAGCTGGGAAAGGTTGAAATTACTGACCTTCAAAAAAAGGTATTCGATATAGCTCCGGAAATATGGGAAAAGCATAACGCCAGCAAACCCAATAAGTTTGGGGTTTTCAATACCACCGAACACATTGTGTTCCGTTTCATAGATGACTTTAGAGATCACAGACAGTTTCACGATCGCCCTCTTTGGAATGAGTGGGAGCAGTTAATTGCCCCTATTATGAAGATGGCAGTTACTCCCTACGGATATGAAAAAGGAGCACATCCCAGAATAATGCTGGCCAAGTTGAAGGCTGGTAGTGAAATAGGAAGGCATATAGACGGAGCACCAGCTGCTAAGTTTCCACACAAAATACATGTACCTATAAGTACCAACTCCGACTGTTTCTTTAAGGTAGGCGGCCAATCTTTTCACATGAAGGAGGGGGAAGCTTACGAGGTTAACAACAATGACATGCACTCCGCCGTGAATGAGGGCGACACGGATAGAATTCACCTCATATTTGAGTACTACCCTTTGAACTAAGGTATTTTCCCTGTGCCGGAAAAGTACCGCACCTTTGCCCTGTGATAATTTCTCACAAACACCAATACATTTTTTTTGCCCTTCCTAAAACCGCCACGCATGCTATTAGGAAAGGGCTACGACCTTCAATGGACTCAAAAGACTGGGAACAGGTAGACTTATTTATTCAGAAAAGATTTCCTCTACCGGCCTTTACTAACATTAAGCATGGCCATTTGAGTGTGCTGGATATAAGGCCGCATGTTCCTCAAAAAATCCTGGACTCCTATTACAAGTTTACTTTCATCCGCAATCCATATGACCGGTTTGTGTCCTCTTGTTTTTTCCTGTTTGCAGCAAGAGAGGCCTTTGCGCAGAACCCAGTCGGTTTCATGAAAAAGCTGTTGAAACAAGACAAGGAGCTTCCCCTGATGTTTAGGCCACAACTAAGCTACATTGAGAATCCCATTGATTCAAATAACAGCTTTATGGACTTTCACGGAGATTTCGAATACCTTCAACGAGACTTTGACAAAGTATGTACAGAGCTAAAACTCCCTTTGCAACAACTGGAGATATTAAACACCACCAAACACGATAACTGGGAAACATACTATGATGAAGAACTCAAACAACTTGTACAAGACCGGTATAGAGCTGATTTGAAACTTTACCAATCCATTCAGAATCGCTAGAAGGAACTGAATCCTGATCTTCAAAACCACACTTCGATACATGTTGAATTTGACATTGCTTTTGGCAAGTCTTATTCAAAACATTCAGTATGGCTTTATCAGCTATGACCTGTCTAAAAAGGACGATGGCTTAACTGGAAAATAGAAACTGGCTTACCTACCTGGCGCTTTCTTCCATTCGAATACCTACATGAGAAACTGCCGGAACCTGATTCATGCGCATGTCATGTTGTATCGTATAAGTATAAGTTCCCACCTCAGTAAACCTCATTCCAGTTCGTACTCTTATCTCGTGCGTAATAGTACTCCCCATTCCGTTGCCAATCCAGGCACCATCAGGTTTAGCCAACTTAAGCTCCAATCGTTGTTGTGTAGGTTGGCCATTTGGAGGAAGTGAAAAGAGCATCAACCATATATTGGAGTAAGGATAGTCATTTGAATGCCTCAAATTCACGTACAAATCGTACTCCTTATTCAGTTCTTCTATAGATACTTCAAAAGTTACAGGACTCTCGTATTCCCAGGAATTCCCTTCAATTTCAAGGTATTTTTCATACACCAATCCTCGGGTACAGGAACTCAATGCAAACAGCCCAAATAAGGCCATTGCAACAAGCAGCGACTTATTCATTGTTTCCTTCTTTCGGGGAACTGCCTCCCTCTTTCTTAGGCTTGCGATTTCTGTTGTTTCTGTTCTTGGGTCGATCCTGCTTCTGTTCAGCGTTTGCATTGGGCTTTCTATTTCCCTGCGGCTTATTGCCTTGATCACCTTGTTTATCTCTTCGGGGTTTGGTGTTTCGTTCCCCTTGTTGTCGGTTGTCTTTTCTCTCGCCACGGGGCTTGTTCTGTTGTTTATCGCGTGGCTTACCGTTTTGCCTTTCGCCATTTTGCTTTGAATCCCTGCGATCATTCCTAGGCTTATCGCCTTGTCTTTCGCCACGTGTCTTGTTATCGCGGTTCTTGTCTCCGTTTCTCTTATTTCGGTTGTCAGGGCCTTTCTGACGATCACCGTCCCGCTCTCCTCCAGCCTGCGCTTTCTTCCCCTTGTTCTTGTTTTGGTTGCGGCGCTTGTTTTTAGGCTTCTTCTTTTTGTCAAAGCGATCTAAGTCGTCCGCTACAATATCGCCACTAATAGCAATCTCCTTGGCTACAGGTGCTTCTTCAATAACAGCATCTTCAAAGTCTTCAAAAACTACTTTTTTACCATCTTTCTGCTGCTCAATCATCTCCTTCACATCCTGCACATCAAGAGGCATGAACTTATGTGTGGGATCTTCTTCAAGAATGAAAAACATCACTCCCTTAAGGATGTCGGTTTTTACTACTCGGGCCCTTCCATTGGTAGTATGCAGTATCACATTTTCGTCTGGAAAATCTTCAAGAGCTTCCATATAGGTATCCAACTCATAGTTGAGGCAGCATTTAAGCCTACCACATTGTCCCGACAATTTGAGTGGATTCAAAAACAGGTTTTGGTACCTGGCAGCGGTAGTTGGTACTGAGTTGAAATCAGTGAGCCAGGTAGAACAGCAAAGCTCTCTCCCACAAGAACCTATCCCACCAAGCCTTCCGGCTTCCTGACGCAAGCCAATTTGACGCATCTCTACTTTGATGCGGAAATTTTTAGCAAAAATCTTGATAAGTTCCCTAAAGTCAACCCTGCCGTCCGCAGTATAGTAAAAGGTGGCCTTTGAGTTATCACCCTGAAATTCTACATCGCTAATCTTCATTTGAAGTCCCAGCTGTCTCGCATACTCTCTTGACTTCATTTGAGTAACGTACTCGCGAGCTTTCGCTTCCCTCCACCTATCTAAATCGTGGTCGTTGGCCACGCGGTATACTTTTCTAATCTCTGAAGAGTTTTCAGGAATGCTGTACTTCTTCATTTGTACCTTGATAAGTGGCCCTACCAGGGATACTTCACCTACATCATGGCCACCCATGGCAGTTTCTACCACTACTTTTTGGCCAATTTCTATTACCAGGTTGTTTACATTTCTGAAAAAGCCCTTTCGGGTACCTTTAAATCTTACTTCTACAAGTGGGTGTCTTACTACATCATCTACATAATAAACATTTGACAACCAATCATATACATCAAGCATATTGCCGCAACCGGTGCGACAACTGCCATTACTATTACATCCCGCAGGTACGCCCTCTTTAGTGGAACTGCACGATTCGCATCCCATGTATCAAAATTTATATCGTTTGGATAAAGTGTCATCGAGTAACCAGCCAATACACTGCTTATCGCAGGTTTTTGCTAATTAACAAAGATAGGTCAAATAAAACAACCTTTGTGCTGGCGTTCCGCTCAATGAGATAATGGCTCTCATTGATCTCTTTCACGATTTTTATCACGCCGTCCTGATTGATGCTGGGGGCAAATTTGTCTTTGGTCCAGCTCAATTGATCTCCTCTCAATTTAGACAGCTCCACTATGCCTTGCTTCAGCAACAAGCTTTCTCTAAACAGCCCTAAAGCATAAATAAGAAAGTTCTTCAAGTTTTCCTTACCATAACTGGCTGCCTCCTGCGACCATTTGAATAGTCCTGCATAATCGTGCATGAAACTCAGTCGCATCCACTCCGTAAAAGTTTCAAAAAAAGTGTCCTCGCCTGAACTATAGATTTCAATAGCTCTTCTAAAGGAACCTTCAGCAAGAGCCGCCGCTTGTTCAGCCTTTTCGCTATCGGCATTCAATACGTTCACCAATGCTTCAGAGAGTGCTTCCTGGCCAATTCTGGGAATCCGCACAATCTGGCATCTTGAAAGAATGGTATTGAGAATTCTACTCTCATCTTCAGCCACTAAAAGGAATATGGTACGCGGAGAGGGCTCTTCCAGCACTTTGAGTAAAACGTTGCCCTCAATACCCAAAAACTCAGGAAGCCACATGATAAGGACCTTATAGCCTCCCTGATAGGACTTGAGTGATAGTTTTCGAATGATGCTACGGGCTTCAGATACAGGAATATTTCCTTGCTTATCACCCGAACCTATTTTCCGGATCCACTCCTTATAAGCCGGGTATGCCGTTTCCTGCATCAACTCCCTCCATTGCTTGTAAAAAGTGGCTTTTGGATCGGCATCATCAGCTCCTTTGCTTTTTGTAGCCACAATAGGAAAGGAGAAGTGTACATCAGGATGTATCAATTTATACATCTTCTGACAGTTGCTACACTCGCCACAAGAATCGGTGTCGGTACGGTTCTCGCAGTTGATGTATTGGGCATAAGCCAAAACCAATGCCAGGCTACCAAAACCCGTTTCACCTAAAAACAGCTGCGCATGATGGATACGCCCCGTTTTAACACTATCAATGAGCTTGGCTTTGATTCTATCCTGACCAATAACATCGCTGAACTGCATGCGGCAAATATGCGTGATTATAGGCGAACCTCAGTGAACATTTGCCCCAGGAAAGCGCCTTCGAGTTTTTGGGTAAATGCATCGCTCCCCACTTCTTTGGCACTGAGCAATTGGTAGGTAAAGCCGTGCTCCAATGCCATTGACTGAAAGTCAGTTGGTTGCTGGTTTACGAAATAGGCTTCCAATTCGCTTTGTTGCTTAGGGCCATTGATTCTCTTGAAGATTCCGCCCCCCTGATTGTTCATTACTACAATGGAAAAACCACCGTTCAGGTAATTGTTCCACAGCCCATTGCGATCGTAGTACATAGAAAGATCGCCTATAATGAGTACGTGCTTCCTGCTATCGCCTTGAGACATACCCACAGCAGTACTCACACTACCATCAATACCGCTGGTACCCCGGTTTGCAAAAACTTCAATGCCTTTGTTTTTAAGCAGATGCTGCCACCTGAGTAAATAACGTACCGGTGTGCTATTGCCCATGTGCAATACACAGTCTTCAGGTAAAGCCTCTATAAGGGCTTTGGCCGCCAGTAGTTCCGCATCCAATTCCCCCTCCACAACCTGTTCCATTTCCAAAAAAGGATTGGCAGGCAAAGTCTGCGGTACGGGCAAAAACTCATTCAACTGCTTGAAGAAATAAGACAGTTTTGATTGAACCAGGAACTGAATGGAGCCAAAGGGGTCTGCCAGGACATCATGTTCCTGGATATGAATGTGGTTTTTAGGTTTATTGTTTCTGACAAACTGTTTCAGAGATTTTGACAAAAAGTGATTCCCAAATGATATCACCAAATCGGGTTTCTCCTCAACAGTAGTTTTCAGCCAGTGGTCATAATTGTTGACTGATGACTCCATTTCCATATTGGCCAATGGATCTATACATGCAATGGCGCCGGTCCTTGCTACAAAGTCGGCAATAGGTTGTGCATCCATTTTAGAAGCACTCATTCCGGCCAAAATCCAAATATTCTTGCTTGAAGCAATAGTAGTCAGCACATCATGCACGAGCATTTTTGACAATCCAACATGGGATGTTTCAGTTCTCACGACACGTAGGTCACTACTGGGCTCTGGTATTGGGCCCTCTGGATAGAAGGGCTCTCTGAAGGGAAAATTCAAATGAACGGGACCTTTTTTGAGTCCCTGACTTTTTAAACAAGCTTCATTCACTTTTTGAATGGCAAAACTTCTGTCTTCGGCTGCTTCATATGAATGCGGCATTTGATGAAACTGAAGCGCGTGCTCACCAAAAAGTTGCTGTTGAAATATGGCTTGATTGTCGTTCTGACCTATCCACTCCTGTGGCCGGTCACTGGTAAGTACGAGTAGCGGAATTTCCTGAAAATAGGCTTCGGCTACTGCAGGAGCATAGTTATAGGTGGCGGTTCCAGAAGTACAAACCAACACCGTGGGTCTCATAGTAGCCTTGGCCAAGCCAAGACCAAAATAACCCGCTGATCTTTCGTCCACTATATGGTATACATCAAACTTGCCGTTGCGCATAAATGACAGGGCGAGAGGAGCTGAACGGGAGCCGGGAGATAACACCACATTTACCACGCCGTGCAGGCGCATTACTTCCACCATATCGCACAAGGCCTGATACAGTGATTCGGTATATCTGGTACTCATTGCTGCGAAAGTAGTACTGATTTGAGAACGTTCATTTTCGCCTCAGTTTCGAGAAACTCTTTATGTGGTATTGAGTCGCCTGTAATTCCTGCTCCGGCATAAAAACGAATAGCGTTGGAAAACACCTGGGCACACCTCAGGTTTACATAAAGCTCGAAGTGCTCAGAACCTTCAACTTCTCCCATAAAGCCCGTGTAAAGCCCCCTATCATATCCTTCTTGATCAATAGATGCTCTGGCTATTGAAAGCGGCTCACCTCCTACTGCTGGTGTAGGATGCAGGTTTGCTACCAACTGATGTACTTGTGGTGCATCCATGCGTATTTGCCCTTCAACTACATTGAGTAAATGTACCAAAGTACCTGCTTCTTGCTCCCTATTGCCATCTACATGAGACCTAAGGCCGCTGCGCTCAAAGGCATCGCGTATGTAATCAGTTACTATAGATTGCTCTTGCTGTTCTTTGATTCCTAACACGGTATTTGCTGAGAACTTTGTTCCTGCAAGAGAAAAACTCGAGAAGACACTTTCATCCCTCTTTAGAAAGAGTTCGGGCGAGGCGGTAAGCCAGGTACCAAACTTTGCACTGCTCACCATTGCAATAAAGGCGGTAGGGTAAGCTGTTCTGAGTTGATCAAGCCAACCTTCATTGAAATTCACCCCATCTACTTGGGCATAGCGCGATAGCACTACTTTATTGAAGGCTGGTATTCTTTGAATTTTAGCTACGGCAGCTGCCACTTGCCCCTCATAACTTGGAAGTGTAGGCATTACTTTAGTTGGAAAAAGCTTCGGTAACTCAGAGCTCAGAAAGTCGCGCGCCTGAGTCACGTGGACACTTCTATCTATTGGAATGGCGTACAATCCGTTACTGGCGTCAAAAGGCATCACTACAAAACTGTGCTGTAGCTTTTTGGGCTCAAAAAGGGTGTACTTCCGGAGCGGTGCTCTAGTTACTTTAAAATCCGTTTCATTTGGATAGCTCCAGATTGCAAATGCCATAGAATATCGGTAAGCCAAAAATAACACGTTTGAAAGCTTGTAGACTACTTTTGTTGCGTGTTGAAGCGCATTTCCGGGAAAATACTGTTGTTTGGAGAGTATGCCCTTTTAAAAGGAGGGAATGCCTTATCGCTCCCCTATTCAGCACTTGGAGGGCAGTTGAAATATGGTGCTTCTTCTACTATGCACTTGGAATCGCACAGCCATATTGAGGCTTTTGGTTCTTTTCTTCGGGAGCATTTCAGCAACTACTTTGATACAAAGCTCATACAAAGTGCCATTAGTGATGGGCTCTATTTTGATTCCAATATTCCTTTGGGCTATGGCGTGGGAAGTTCAGGTGCCCTGGTGGCTGCTTTTTTGCATGCCTACGGCAAAAACATTCCGGAAAGCTTAGAAGAGAAAAAACAGCTTTTTGGCGCTATAGAATCACATTTCCATGGCAAAAGTTCAGGGCTGGATGTTTTAGTATGCTATGAAAACAAAGCCGTGCGCATTGAGCAATCTAGCCTACAAATAGAAGAAGGCATTGATCAGCAACTTTTTTCAAGCTTTGAGCTGATTGACACCCATGCGCTGGGGCTGACTTCGAAAATGATTGAGACCTTTAAAAATCAGGATACTGCTTTTGAAGAGGTTTTTGAAACAAGCTATGTAAGTGCCAGCAACAGGGCACTCCAATGTTTTCTAAAAGGAAATGCCGAGGGCATGTTTGAAGCCACAAAACAGCTTTCGGAATTTACTTTTCTTGAAATGCCATGGACCATTCCAGAAGCATTTAAGGCATCCTGGAAACAAGCCCTTGAAAGCAAGGACAGTACTTATAAGCTCTGTGGTTCAGGCGGTGGAGGGTATGTATTAAAACTCAGTTATAGGACCAATGGCTGATCGCGTTTATCACTCTTTGTTCCCTCCCTTTGCTAGTTCTATTACTTGCTCGTTCTTAAGAGCAACTCCAAGTACCTCGTACAATTTCTCTGCCAGATGAGGAGTAACATCTTCCCTTCGATCTCTTAAATAGGTGTGGTACCAGCAACGACCGTCTTTTCTTATCTCCAATCGATAGGCTTCTTTCCCATCTCCTCCTTCCAAAATGGGTACTATTTCTATGTGATGGCTTTTACAGGCGGCCATGAAATTCTGGTAAAAGCCTCCTGCTTGTTGCTTTGCAATTTCTCTTTCAATGGAAACTGCGGTTTGCCAATCGCCCCCTTCTTTGTTTCTAATGTCAAGAATAGTGTCCTCAAAGGCTCTGGGGCCTATTTTGTATGAAAAGGACAGCTTTGACATGAATTCAAATGTCTGGTTTTTGGGATAATGGGTTAGAGTATCTTACTTCAATGTCTATTGCAAAATATGCAGATCAGCCTGCAATTAGAAAGGGATAACAGGGCTACTTATGAAATGGGGCAATGGTATTATGGACTCTGAGATTGGGGCACAGAATGAGCATGCTACCTTGAGGCTTACACCAACAATCTATTACCTATGAAATCATTTATACTCTCTCTTTTTTGTGCTTGCCTTTTTTCACTAAGCAGTATAGCACAACCCTACACTTTTGAGCTTGACAGTACTACTTATACACCAATAGACACCAACCAACAGTCTCCAAGTGTTAGGGGAAGTTCGCCCTGGGCCAATGGATGGCTTTCTTCCAAAATAGACCTCCCTTTTGAGATCCTTTTTTTCAGCGCCAAACGCCAGGAAATTTACTACGACTCTAAAGGAAGTATCAGTTTTGAAAATGGAGGTCGTGGAGTTAACTCTGGTAGAATTGAAGTATTTAACAATGGATACCTTTTGAAAAACAACAGTTATATACTCCACAAAATTGAAACAGGTAAGGATGCTCATTTTCTAATGGAGTACGGTAATTGTTACCTTGAAAGTGATACCAGTATATTCCTCAACTTTCAATGCAAAGTATATGAGGGAGGAACCATTGAAATTATTATGGGACCTCATAACCTCCACAGCAAACTACCTGTGCTCGACGCCTTTTTTACTGGGGTTGATTCGAACGATTTCGCCTGGAGTTATTTCCTTTCGGGAGATCCACAGCAACCTATTCCAAAAGAAAAGAACCTTCAGGCTTCGTTAAGAGAGCTGCCAAAAGCGGGAACTGTATATCGCTTTAAGAATAGAAAAAGTACTTCTTTTACGCCTCCATCCATACCTGAAATAGCAGTATTCCCTAACCCTTTTACTTCTTCCATTAGCATTGATCTGGAAATGAATGAGGCTGGGCTGGACCTGGAAATTACCGACCTACAGGGCAAGGTGGTGTGGAAGCAGTTTGGTGTAAAAGAACGCAGCTTTCAGTTAGAGCATTTACCTGCTGGTAGTTATATGCTGAGGGTGAGTAGTGATGATGGGATTGTGGGGAGGCAGGTATTAGTGAAGAATTAGGACAGTGGTCCATAATGTTGTATCGCTCAAGCCGCTAGGGCTTTTACTTTTTGCATTGCCAAAAAAGTAAACAAAAACGCTAGAACTCAGGAAACTCGCTAACCCGCAAAGCGGATTCGCTTCAAACAGCCCTGAGTTCACATTGTTGACGAGAACAACAATGAGCTGTAGCGACATTTGTACTTCAGCTTGAATGGCAAAATACTAGAATAGAAAACCTATGGATATCATACCAGCAAGGGCTAAAAGTGCCATTAGAAGAGTAACCCAGGTGCTGGGGCCCTTGTTGTTTCCATTTCCATAATTTCCAGAGCCGCTTCCGTAATTAAATCCGGACATGCGCCTGTATCTAAATCCTGTTGGCATAGCTGTAATTTTCTCTTCAATATCCCTTATTTGAATGGGAAAATCAAGGGATTCTACACCAATGGGAGATGGTGTTTTTCTTTGGCCTTAGGGCTATTCCAACGGAAAATAAAAATCCCTTCAAGATACCTGACCTTGAAGGGATTGTATTGTGCTTACCTATACTTAGGACTAGTTAAAGCCTCTGCGTTCCAGAAGTCTGGTATAGTTAGGCTCCTGACCTCGGAAGTTGATGTACATCTGCATGGCATCCATGGTACCACCTTTTGAAAGTATGTTTTCTCTAAAGGAGTTGGCAGTTTCCTTATCGAAAAGACCGTTTTCCTTGAAAGCGGCAAATGCGTCGGCGTCCATAATCTCTGAGTTCAAATAGCTATAGTAACCTGCTGAATAACCGCCGGTAATGTGTCTGAAATAGCCACTACGATACCTTGGAACAATGGCATCAATCAAGCCAATTTTGTCCATTGCGGCCTTTTCAAAGTCATTGATATCCTCTGTAAGCGGCTCAGTGATGGTATGGTAAGCCATGTCCAGATAGGAGGCTGCCATATACTCAACTGTGGCAAAACCTTTATTGAAGGTACCTGCCTTCTTGATTTTCTCAACAAGCTCTTCTGGCATTACTTCATTGGTTTGGTAATGGAAGGCGTACAGCTTCAGCATTTCCGGCTCAAACACCCAGTTTTCCATTACCTGAGAAGGGAACTCTACAAAGTCGCGTGGAGTAGCCGTACCTGAAATGGAGGGATAAGTACACTCTGAAAGCAAGCCGTGCAAAGCGTGTCCGAACTCGTGAAACAAGGTCATGGCCTCGTCTTGAGAAAGCAATGAAGGGGCATCTGCCGTAGGTTTGGTGAAGTTGCCCACGTTGTAAATGATCGGAATTATATTGTCACCGCCCATATTAGACTGCTCGCGGATATTGCTCATCCAGGCACCACCACGCTTGCTTGAACGGTAGAACCAGTCGCTCATGTATACTCCAATGAGTTCACCATTTTCGTTTTTCACAGTATAGGTGGTTACATCAGGATGGTATTTTGGAATGTTGGTTTGTTCTTCAAAAGTGAGCCCAAACAACTTTTCTGCCAGTATAAATGAACCGTCAATAACGTTGTCTACCTTTAGATAGGGTCTTATTTCATCCTCATCAAGACTATAGTCACGCATTTTGATTTTCTCAGCGTAGTACCACCAATCCCAAGGCATGATCTCAATGTCAAGGCCTTCGTCAGCGCTCATACTCTTCATTAAATCGCGCTCCTTTTTTGCTGCGTCAATCGCTGCTGGCCATACTTTGTCAAGCAGGTCGTACACCTTTTGTGGCTCGTTGAGCATTCGGTCTTGCAAGGCGTAGGCGGCATGGCTTTCAAAACCCAGGAGATTGGCTTTCTCCAATCGCAGGTTTACCATCTCCTTTAAAATTTCTTTATTGTCGTTTTCATCACCGTTATCGCCCTTCATGATGTAGCCTTTCTTGAGCCTCTCGCGCAGCTCTCTGTTAGTGGCATAAGTGATGAAGGGATACAAACTGGGGCGGTGTGGAGTGAAAAGGTATTTTCCTTCTTCATAGCCTTTTTCCTTGGCTGCTTCGGCACCTGCCTGCTTTACACTTTCGGGTAGGCCGTCCAAATCCGCTTCTTCAACCAGAAGCTCAAAGCTGTTTTCATCATTAAGCACATTTTGCCCAAAAGCTACCTGAAGTGCTGAAAGCCGTTCGTTAATGGCTCGCATTCTGGTTTTTTCTTCTTCATTGAGCGCTGCTCCTGAGCGAACAAATAGATTATTGTAGTTCTCCAACAATTTGGCTTGTTCACCTGTAAGCTCCAAATCGTCCTTTTGCTCAAACAAAGCTTTTACCCTTCCATAAAAAGCTGCATTCAGAAAAATGTCGTCGTTGTGGGCGGCCATTCTTGGGCTCATTTCTGTTTGCACGGCTTGCAGGGCATCATTGGTGTGTGCACCTGTAAGGGTGTAGAATACACCTTGTACTTTATTGAGAAGCTCGCCTGTTTTCTCAAAGGCTTCAATGGTGTTTTCAAAAGTGGGTGCTGCTTCATTTTGAGCTATGGCATCCACTTCGGCCAGTTGTTGTTTCATACCTTCTTCAAAGGCGGGGATGTAATGCTCGTCTTTAATACTCTCAAAGGGAGGTACTCCAAATGGGGTGTCCCATTCTTCAAAAAATGGATTGCTTTCTGCCACTATTTCTTCTTGATGTTCTTCTATTGGTTCTTCGGGTTGTTTTGAATTGGATTGGCATCCTACCAGGTAGGCACCTGTCAGTAACAAGGGAAGTATTCTCTTCATTTCACATAGTTGTTCTGTTTGCCAAAAATAGGGCTTGGGGTCTGGAAGCTGGAAATTCAAAATTCAAGACTCAAATATTGAAAATTGCCCCTATGTTATTTTCAAGTTCTTTCCTTGTGGCCTTGGGAACTGTGGCTTGAAGCCGGAACTCACAGCTCTAAACTGCTCATTTGCCTTTTCGCCTATTGCGCTAGTTCTTTCTCCTTGTTTATGTACCTGGCTGGCTGCCCTTCTTTGTACAACACAACTCCATCATGGAGTGCACCATTCTTAAAAATCCCTTTAAAGTAACAACCGTCTCCAAAATGAAATTCGCCTGAGCCTTGCTCACAATTGTCTGAACTGTGTGTACAGCCTAATCTGGGTTTGAGCATTCCATAGGAGGTAGTTGGTGTGAACCTGAAAGCATCGTTGCTTATCTCAATGGAATATTGGGTGATTTCGGCATTTTCATCAGAATAACCTTGTAACCTGAAACAATCCTGATCGCCATTATAGAGTATCACATTGGCCAAATGTGCCTCACCATGACCGCACAGCCCCTGCTCTTCCAGGAGTATTTTTTGAGTGGTGAAATAGGTGCTCCACACATCAGGCACACTGGTAAGGGATGTAAAGTAAAAAGCATAGGCCTGCATTGCATCTCCCTGTGGCTTTAGTTTAAAATAGCTGCCATCCGGAGCCCTCAATATATCCTCCTGCAGGGCCCACCTAAAATAGCGCTTCATGTAGTCTACATCTTCTTTGCTAAAGTTGCGATTGAGCATGGTGAAATAGCTATTGGACTGATCGGGTTGGAAGGTTTCGTGACTAAATGCTCTTCTGGACAGCTCTGGAAAGCTGCTGGTACTGTTTACCGGGACCTGCGACCTTATATGAAACTCTCTTACCCAGTGGGCCTTTTTATGCTCAGTGTTCCAGCGAACGGTATACCAAACATTGCCACTTCTAATCACTACTACCTGACTTTCATTGTATCCGTCCTTATAATATGGTTCTTCGCCTATGTAGCTCATATCTCCCCTGTACTTCTTTGTCGTTTCCTTTATGCTTTGACTGATACCAAATTCAGATAGCCAGGAATTGGCTGAATGGGAGACTTCTGAATTATTGAAATACAACTCTATGGAAGAGAATTTCTTTTTGTTTTCTGCGGTGTACAGTTTTACAAGAATGCCGGATGGATGCGTAAATGAGTGGTAGTTTTTATGGGTAAAGTAATCGCTGCGAAACTCAACATCCTGTTGGTCCAGATAGGCCAGAAGATTAGGGTCGTCATAGTCCATTCCAAAGGCGCAGTCTAGCTTCTCCAGAAATTCAATATTGGCAATGGCTCTATTTGAAAAGCATAGGGAGAGCCCGCAGAGGGTCAGGAGGAGAAGTCTGTTCATAGTACTTGATGTGTATACTGCAAGGTACTGATTTTCACCCAATGGCCTTTGAGCCTATGCCCATGAGATGTGCCCGAGCCCTGGTGGAAAATGGTGGTCATTGTATACTTGACTACCTACTTGCACACTTTTGTGAAGGTGATGAAATTCTAGATGCTCAGTTGGGCCTTCCCCATACCTTGTTAAATGATTTAAACCTAGCAGCAATGCCATATTACCAAGTGTTTTCCCATCCCTTAGGGCTGGATAAGGCTATATTCGATTGTGGGACAGCCCTGTTGACGGTAACGGATAATAACAGAACCAATGATAGCAAACACACCGGAAGCGCCTTATTACGCAGTGATTTTTACTTCGATAAATACAGAAAATGTTGAAGATTATTCGGAGATGGCGGAGCGGATGGTTGAATTGGCCAGTGAACAAGAAGGGTTTCTGGGAATAGAAAGTGCCAGAAATGCAGTTGGGATTACGGTGTCTTATTGGAAGGATTTGGCTTCTATTAAAAACTGGAAGGAAAACGCCGAACATACTTTTGCCAGAGAACTAGGCAGAAAGAAGTGGTATCAATCCTATAAAACGAGAATTGCAAAAGTGGAACGTGACTATGGATTTGAAAAAGTCTAGCATTCTATCTTACAACAACAAGAATGTAGTAATTACAGGAGTGAACAGGGGGCTTGGCAAAGGGTTATTCACTCTATTTACTTGGCAGGGATACAATGTGTATGGGATTGTTAGAAGCAAACCAGAAGCTGAAAGGCTTAGAAACGAAATTCCTCCAAACGCGAAGATTGTTCTCGCTGATTTATCATCTGACGAGTGTATTGCCACTATTAAGTCTTCCATTGGCAAAGAACGAATTGACTTACTTATAAATAATGCTGGCATTGCCGGGCAATCTGATACCTTGGACAATAGTGAATCAGACGAAATACTAAACCTCTTTAATATTCACTGCCTGGGAGTGTTTAGAACTATGAAGTCGCTAAAAGAGAATCTTTTACACGCTGAACACCCAATTGTATTGAACCTTAATAGCAGGTTAGGTTCCATTACAAGACAAAGTAATGGCAGGTATGAAAACGTACCTGTGAGCTACTCATATAGAATTGCAAAGGCCGCTCAAAACATGCTCACCAACTGCTTGAGAAAAGAGTTTAAGACTAAGGTTAGATTTCTAAGCATACATCCCGGAAAAATGCACACAGACATTGCTCAAATTGATGCTGATGTTGACCCGGGTGTCGTTGCCAATAAAATCCTTGAGTTTTATGAGAATGAAAAATTTCAAGAAGAAAATGGGATCATTGAATTGGGTAAAGAATTAATTGAATGGTAGAAGTCATTGGACGTCTTGAAAGTCTAATCAATCAAATCCTGGATTACGTCAACAGCACATCAGATGATGAACTTTCCAAGAAACTGAACCCTCAAAAATGGTCTAAAAAGGAAGTACTGGGCCATTTAATAGATTCAGGAATTAATAATCTTCAGCGCTTCACAGAAATTCAATTTGAAGAAAAACCATACCGGCTTACATCCTATAGGCAGGACGAATTGGTACAAGCAAACAACTACCAAATGGCCGAGACCCACAATCTCCTGGAATTATTAATTGCACTTAATAAGCGGATCATCAGTGTAATTAAAACTCAAACTGAGAAGACACTTAGTCATGAAGTCATCGATTCTGAAAATGCGAAGTTTGATCTGAAATACTTGATTGAAGATTATGTAGATCATTTTGAACACCACACAAAACAGATAACCGTTAGCGATAATTTAAAACTATGAAAGACCATGATTTCTCAATTCAGTTAAAGCTCAGAATTGACTGGAGTGATCTCGACTATTTTAAGCATGTAAACAATGTGTCGTTCTTCAGATTTATTCAAGCGGCCAGGGTGAACTATTGGGATCAAATTGGATTAACAGAGATCCATGCTAACACGAACCACGGACCAATGCTGGCTTCCTGTAAGTGTGATTTTAAGAGTCCATTATTCTATCCCGGTGAAGTAACAATTAGTTCAACCGTTGACAAGGTGGGCAATTCCAGTTTTCAAATCCATCATTATCTCTTTGGTGAAAATGGAGCATTGGCGGCAGAAGCAGTTGATATAGTGGTAATGTTTGATTTCAATAAAAATGAAAAAATATCAATCCCAAAAAACTTGAGAACTACAATTGAGAAACTAGAAAACAAAACATTTGACAACCACACCTGAACTTTTAAGACATGCATGTTGATTTAATCCAAAGAGTTCATTATTTGAATAGAAAAGGTGATCAAAAACCACTTGAATCATTACTAAATTGGATTGATGAAATAACACAAATCAAAGGGACTAACGTAGAAATAGGCGGAAGATGTTTTAATTGGAAATTTGTTAAATCTGATTCGTTAAATCATTTTGTAAATGACGACAGAACTGACTGGTTTCTTTTAAACTCTGACGACTTCAATTTTATACTTTTAGGAGAAGTCATCTTTACGTATGAAGATTACGGTGGTAAACAAGACAATCCCTTATTATGTGACCCTTGGATAATTAAATCGGACTTCGAAGGGCTAATAGTAGAAAAGGAAAATAGACCGATAAAGATTAACAGCCCTCTTGTCTTTACATCGCCAATTCATCGCCTAAACTTCGACATTAAGAACTTCATATTAAAGCTAATGGACGTCCAGCATCCTCTTTTTAGGCATACATACTACGACGAGTGGAAAACTTACAAATCTGACATCATTCAGTTACGATGAAAAAACAGCCCCTTACAGCAGTCATAAAATATAGAGCGGCTCTAAGGCTTGCAACAATTAGCTTCTCGCAGCACTTTTTCTATCCAGCGAATAAACACTTCGGAAAACCCTACATTTCATAGCTGCAAACCGTTGGCAACAATGAACCTATCGCTTACCATATCGCTAATATTCGTACTTACACTTATAGCAAGCTGTACGCATAATACTGAATTGGGGAATGTTGATTCACCTGAACTTAAGCCAGAATTTGAACTCCCAAAGCTTAAAGGTGATTCCGGCAATGGTGAGCATATTGATACAGCTCGACAGATTCCTTCTAAAAGTTACGTACTCAAAAGTACTAGCACAACGGAGACAACGATTCACCTATTCGATTTGAAACATTACGATGATTCGCCTAGGTTAATTCCTGACTCTTTGCCGTTTTCTTTAACTAACAAAGTGGAGTTACTTGTTGACAATACTCAAGGATTTACAATTAAGTTTAGAGATAGTTACTTACCTCCGCCCCCTGGCACTGATGAATTTGGAAATGTTGTTCCTGAATACCACCCTCCATATGACAGCGTTAAGGTAATCCCTGCTTACATCGTTAATTTTACAGATAGTATTCAGGGCATAGAAAGCCATGATGGTAAAATCATTATGATTCAAGAAGCGTTAAACTCGAATAATGAGTGGAAGCCAATTGAATACTTTTCGTATAGCGGTTGTGGTAATAGTTATGGAATCACTTCTCTCGATACCAACTGCTACTTGATGTTCGGAGTCAATAAGTATAAAGGTGACGTCAAGACCAAACTAAGAGTACGGCTAAGGACTAATGGAAATACAATTCTATCCAACGAATATTTTGGTTACATTAACAAAAGCCAATTCAAGCAAGAAGAAGGTGGATACATGCATCGCAACTACTTAAAGGACGATTACTAACAGCACCTAAAAAACATACGGCTGTTTGCTTCGTAAATTCAACCATGGTTGAAAATCTATTCTTACTTTAAAAGAGAATGATGGTAAAGAACAGTACGACTTCCTGGCTACCAAACGTAGGCAATTGAAATGACCAAGATTGAATCAAAACATAAAGTGGCAAAATACAAGGGTGGACTTCCTCATTATGGAGAAGTGATGCTACATATTGAAGTGACAAAATCCAACAATCTTGAATTAATTGAAAATTACCAAGGTGATGGATGGATTCGTCAAGGCTATGAAGAAACGGTTCCGAATAAAGGCTACGATAAATGGAAAAAGGGAATTCAAAATGGAATTAGTTACGCCTACGCTCAACTGAAAAATTGCAGTGGACTGAAAGTGACCGTTATTCAAGCGAGTGGACTAATAACGGACACGAACCCAACAATTTTGGGTTTTGCAGCTTCAAGAGCCGTTTTGAATAAGCTTGAAAATTCCGAAAACGAAGAAAAGTGTAAGGAATTAGAACACTTAACATTTTCGAGTTGGAACTATGATTTTGATTCAATTCCCGACTTCGATAAAGGAACAATACTTGGAAAAAAAAGACCTACAACAAGGTACAATTAAGCAATGACCAAAGTCCTGAAGGCACTACTACTATTGTGCACCTTTCATGTTAACATGAATGCTCAGACTCAAACACTGAGTTTGCAGGAGAATGTTGATGAGGTGATAATGGGCGATGATACTCTATATATAGCCAGTATTAAAAAGGAAATAAGTTCAAAATTTTATTCGTCAAGCCTTCAAGCATCCTTTTTGGTAAAACAAGATAAAGGAACGTTTGACACACTCCTGTTTATAAAACCAGATGCAAGTAGTTTCGAAACACTTGATGGTTTTGGTGATCCGGATGCCTACAACTTTCATCACATCCTTCAAGAGGAAGGCGAATTTGACAGTACCCATTGGCGCTATTCAGCCATCATTTCAGTTGAGCACTTACACAAGGGCATTTTTGAAATTACCAACTCAACGGCCGAATATACTGGTGGAGCTCACGGTTATGGTACGGATACGTATGAATATTATGACTATGAACAGAAACGCATAATTGACTTTGATGACATTTTTGAACGGGGTGTTTGGGAAGAAATTTATCAGCAATTTTTAGAAGAATTCGGGCTAGAGTCTAGTCAAACGAATTTTGAAGACAAACCTCAAAGCTTTCAATTGACTGAAAATGAAATCATTTTCTCATGTGGGATGTACGGCAGCCTATTTGGTATTAGCGGTAATTACCTTGGTTGCGAGTTAAGGGTTCAATATTCAAGTATTCAGAAGTACATAAGAAAGGACTCAGCCATTCATCGTCTTCATCAATAACCGCACATAACAGCAGGCCTAACATATAGGACTGTTCTGTGCTTTCGCACAGCTCGTTTTTCGCTTACCGCTTTTGGTAAGATCGAAATGAATAATACAATCTCAATACTTCTTCACCTCCATAGGTAAACGTAAAAGTACTTCAGTACCTAGTACTACACCCTTTTCATCAGTACGCTCTTGTAGTGAAATGATTTCGTCCTCCGTGTAGTCCATAAGGGCCAATCGATCTCGTGTAATCTGAACACCTCTGGAAATGCGATTCGAAGAGCGCATTTGTGTACTTTTTGTTAGTCCCACTCCATTGTCAATGACACGCACTTCCAACTCTTTGGGTGAATACTTATATAGTTGAAGTTCAATTAGGCCTTCCCTTTCTTCAAGCGGCCAGATGCCGTGTACAATAGCGTTCTCCAGAAAGGGCTGTATCACCATACTGGGTATTGATATATTTTGAACGGCCAAACCAACTGGCACAGATATATCCCACTTAAACTTTCCAGGGGTTCTCTGCTGCTCCAGAGACAAATAAAGCTTGAGTCGCTCAAGCTCGTCTGCAAGGCAAATAAAAGAATCGCTGGCAGCGTCCATATTCATTCTAATCAATTGGCCCAAGTCTGCCACATGCTCACTTGCTTCCAGATTGTTGTTGCGTGTGAAATAGTTCTGAATTGAAGACAAGCTGTTATAGACAAAATGTGGGTTCATCATGGCCCCAAGTGCCTGTTGCTCCAATACTTTCACCTGCATTTGAATATCACGTTCTTTGTTTTGGCGCTTTCTGGCTACCTGTATTCGCTGCCAGGCCAGTAAAAAAACCAAAAGGAGTACCAGTACCGCTATAGACAATTGCACCCAAAGCCGCAAAAAGAAGGGAGTGGCAATAGTATAGTACACAGATGAAACCTCACCCACTACATCCTCACCCAAAAGCGCCCTTACATGAAACTCATGATCGCCATAACTGGCTGTCATCTGTTCTATTCTACCATCTCTGGTGAGGTACCAGGGGCCATCGATACTTGTATATGAGTATTCAAAGGAAACCTGATCCTGGTTCTCATACTGGGGCACGTCATAGTGAAAACGGAGGTTTCTTGCTTCACTTGGCAACTGTACCCTCTTAGGGTAAGTATGAATGGAATGACCAATGGCCTCTAACTTGAAAATGCTCACTTTGGAAATACTGGGAGAAACTGGACTTATATCCTTTACGTTCAGCGTGTGAATATGTCCCCCCAAACCAATGTAGAGCTCATCAGTCTCTTCGCTATACGAAAGAAAACTGACGAATTCCTTTGAAAAGGGCAAGTTTTGAGAAAAATCAATGAAGGTATCCTGGCTGATATCGCAAGCATACAGACCGTCTGCTATGGAAACCCAGAGGCGGTTGAAAGCATCGGCCTGCAGCTCCCAGGCCTCCGCTTCTGGAAACCCGAACGCAGAGTCAATCACTTCCCATTTCTGGTCCTTATACCTTACAAAGCCAAAACGACATGAAATCCATATAGCTCCAAGCGCATCTTCTTCCATATCGAATATGTGGTTCTTCAATCTTTTACGGCACTCGTCTGGAATTTTATCAGCTTCTAAGGCCTTAAATACTCCCTTTTCAATATGACCCAATAACCCTTCCCTACTCCCCAACCAGATTTTACCGTTTCTATCTTTGAGAGAGACCGTAACAGCACCAGGGTTGGGTTCTTTTAAATTTGAGATTTGGACATCTTCACCTTCAATTGAAGCCCTGCTGGCCACATCCGAATTGGTAAAAAAGAATTGATTCGGCCCGCTCCAACGCGCCCATTCCATAGGCATTATCACAAGGTTAAAGTCATTGCTTTTATATAACCTTCTTACTTCATTGGCATGATGGTGTCGAGATATCTGTACGAGAAGTCCGTGATTGAGTTCAGGCGAATAAATCATTTCTCTTACAAGAGGGTCAAAACCATCGTTTTTCAACTCTGCAATTGGTTTAAGAGACAATGAATTTTCCCTTAAATCAACCCATTGCAATTCACCCTCTTTCGGCAAATAAAATACTCCTTTTCCTCCCAGCCACAGGCCTCCGTCCTTATCTCCAACCGCTTCACTAAGCCCTATACCTTTAGGAAGTCCATAGCCCATACCATACACCCTGCCGGCTATTTCACGTATTGAATACAATCCTTCTCCTTTTACAGATACCCAAACAACACCTTTCGTGTCCACAAAAAGTGCGTTAACTGAGCCAGAGCCATCCCATGCGAATTGCTTTTCACAATTATAGATTTGATCATTTTCCAGAAAATACAGCCCTTTCTTAATACCACTAAGCCAGAGTCTTCCCTTCTGATCCACCTCCATATTGACTACCTGATCTGCAAAACTCAAAGGAACCTGGAAGGACTGAACAATGGAATCGTCTTGTATTTTATGAATTGTGCGCTGACAAGCAATATATGAGGTACCAGAACCATATGCGATGGCCGAAATCGAGTCAGGCACGATGGCATCCCATTGCCTTTTTTCAATCAGCCCTGTTTGGAAATCGTGTATGAATATACCCAAACGGCTAACTGCCATGGCGCCAAATGCGCTGTATTGCCCAAACTCCCTCACCCAGCCTATGGTGTCCAAATGAGTTATTTCTCCCTTACCTGAGACCTTCATCAAAATACCCGCAGCTGAAAGAAGAACTTCTTTCTTTGATGTATCCGGGTTTACAACCATGTGACGGGTGCTGTTTTCGTCAGGCAAACCTATCTTAAGCGTCTCTCCAGATTCATGCGTTATGTGTAGCGTCCCCATGCGATTAAACAGTGTGAACAGATACTTGTCAACAAACTCTATATCCGTGACAACAGTAAAATTGTCATCCCTTCGAGCGTAGGCATAAGTACTTGAGCTAAGCATCTCTATCCCAAACTCGCCGCCTATCCACAAATACCCATGCTCATCCATTCCCATGGCATAGATACTCTTGGGGTTTCTCGCATTGACTATACCAAAGGGATCAACTTTAAAGGTGGACTGTCCTGATAGCTGAACGGTTACAGCGCATAAAACCAATAGGGTTAATAGTTTTCTCATTCCAGGGCTTTGAAATACTGCGTAACAACTTCTCTAAACTCAGCCGCTCTCCTGATTGCTACAGGGAGCCGCACATTATTGGTTAATACCACAGCGCTGTCATTGCTTAAAAAGCGGACCATATGATGGAGATTTACTATGCATGATTTGTGGATTCGGTAAAAAGATGGCGAAATCATCTTCTCAATCGTTGCAAGCGATTTAGAAATCAATAGCTTCCTACCATCCTGTAGATGAAACTCAGTATAAGATCCGTCTGCCTGTAAATAAAGTAAGGACCGGGTGTTCACAATTTCTATCCCCTGTTGGAAAGGTACCGCCAGTATTGGAAAGGCCACGTCCCCGCCAGTGGATGAAGACTTAGCACATCCCAAGTGCTCCTCGATACCGGCAATGGCATTCCTCAATTCATTTATACGGATGGGTTTTACTACGTAGTCAATGGCCTTGGCCTTAATAGCCTGAATGGCATAATGGTCATAGGCCGTAACAAAAACCACGGCAAGGTTGGGATACTGGGGCAGCACCTGCTCCAATACACCAAAGCCATCAAGTTGAGGCATTTGAATGTCCAAAAAAAGTGCCTCTGGTTTGTGACGGTGAACGAGCTGCACAGCCTCTTTGCCCGAACTGGCACAGGCCACTACCTTAATCTGCTCAAAGTTGTAGGTAAGTAAGTTTCTAAGGTTCTCCTGTACGGCTGGTTCATCATCGACAATTATGGCTTCAATTTTTTTCATACATGCACTAAGTGGTTAACAAAATAAACCCTCATCACTAAATAGCTATGCCATACATTCCAAAGCATTCAGTGGCCCATTGGAAATGCATAGGGTAGACTTATTCGGGCTAAAACCTTGTAAGCTTCTATTGGCATCAACTATAGCCAAGGGAAACTGCGACAGTTCTGGCTCAAGTAAGCGTGAATCATTCAGATCGTTCGACTTTATCCCCATTTTGTTGCCCCCATTCCCAACAACTCACTAAGGGCGCCTTTTGGTCAATGTTCCCAACCTACCTAACAGACAACACTGAAATCGAAAAGCAAATAGGTCCTAACGTTCCTAAAGCCAGGTGGCTCGTTTAAAAAAGTTGACCCCAGGGCACTTAATATCCAAATTAGATTTGAGAAACACCGGTGTACTTTCTAAGAATCAATTACCCCCTAATCAAATGAAAAACTCAGAAAACGCAGGAAAGACAACTGCGAAATTGGCGAAACCAAAACCTCACTTATTCACCAGCAATACCGTGCAAACGCTGGCCCCCTATGTACTCATACTATGTGCAATACTCATTAATTATTCGGCCAGGGCCCAATGTAATGCCGTAGTACTCAACAACACTGGAGAAATAGATGATGTGGGCAAGCTTGCTAATTCAGCTTGTTCGCTTCTAGTGTGCCCGGGTACTCTGGTAAAAACACTGGGCTACAACAATCCGGGTGATCATGGCGCAGCAGAATATCGTATTGAAGAATTCACTTCCCCTCCTCCAAGCCCCGGGCCAAGACAGGGCATTGATTTCAAGATTTGCGACGATGGCACAGTGGAACGGTGGGCCATGTTTCAATTTGATGGAACGATACGCGCCGAGCAAGCGGGCCTGGTTGGAGATGGTACTACCAATGATTACCCTGCCCTTGTTCGACTAACGTTTTACCTAAAGCGCCACTATGATGTTGATCTTGATTTGGTAAATGTAGCCGAAGCTGAAGGTGGCCTTATCAAGTTTAGTGCAGATAGAACCTATAAAATGGACATTGATAACTCCACACATGGTAAAGCCATCATTACCAACAACATGACCATTGATGGAGAAGGAGCTGTTCTAGACGTTGGAGAGTATTCAACCACTCAACTTCTATTTCATGAAGCGGGAAGCGCCAGCTCGTTTGAGCGGCTGGTTATTAAAAATCTAACCATCAAAGGTGATGCAACAACCTATAATGATGCAGAACGAAACTGCTACAAAACCAGTAATGTTTGGGCCTTTTCTTCAGCAGGACTGATCAACAATGTGTTTGTTGAAAATGTGACTTTTAAAAACCTTAGAGTCGCTGTAGACGTATCTGGTACGGGTGCCACGGAGCATCGGTATTCAAATTGCATATATGTGAATATTCCCGATGCAATAGAAACAACTGGTGTCAAAAATGCTTTTGTTTCAAACTGTAGCTTTTCATTGGATAGGGCCCTCATTGACGATAACAATTCCGCTCCGGCCGACCTATATCATCACATGTATATATGGGATGCCTTAGATTTAAAAATAGAAAATTGCGTTTTTAAAGGACATTTTGGAACCTGCCTGAATCTTAAGTATAACGACCCAGCTGAAGTTGGAGTTTTACATCTTTCAAACATCGAAATGGAGGATGCCGGAAGGCTCAACCTTTATTCTGGAAAAAACATGATTAACAATATCAGTTGTAAGTCTGCTCAGGATTTCTTGCATCTGCACAGGAATGGTCATACTGAAATCTCAAACCTTGACTATGAGTACACCGGCTCCGGAACGAACGGGTTTATTGCCTATACAGGTACTTCGGTAGGTAAAGACAATACTCTTTCTATTTCCAACTCGAGCATAAAGGGAGCAATGCGCTGGGGAATGGGTGGTTTTAACCAGCTCAACGTTGGCAATTCGACTTTCATTGACCCAGTCGATTTGAGTGGTGCTACCTTCTATACAGTCAATACGCAACTACCATTGGGTAAAGCCAGTTTTAACAATGTACATGTATTGATTAACGATATCCATAACCCATTGGGTTTAACTGGCAACTATCAGCTATTCCGTTTGGAATCAACTCTGAAAGGACAACTTCAGTTCACCAACTCAACCATTGAAAATACCTCTACAACAGCAGTTCAATTTTTGGCTCAAACGGGGCAGGAAACTGTACTACTAGAAAACATTGGATACAAAGGTTTTGAACACTTCTGCGTATCAGGCAACGATGCTTCCAACTTAAGGGTAAACAACGTTTATGAGCTTACTACCAACCAACCTCATCCTAATTTACACTTATCATTCCCCCATACCTTCACGAAGCCTCTTTATATAGAAAAAGTGGTTGAATGCACCAGCTCTTCAGCTCAGAGTTTGAACCTCAACGATGACCTTGCAAACGGATATGAAGTGACCGTCATTAACAGTGATGTATCATCTACCATTACAGTGGGTACTACCGGATCGGGGCTAATTGATGGCTTAGCTACCTTTTCATGGCCATCACCAGCTCCACACAGTATCACTTTTACAAAGAGTGGCGGTAATTGGTATAGCAATTAAAAATGGTAGGAATGATGAAAAATTTAATTGCATTGCCTCTAATGATTCTTGGGGTCTTTCTTCAAAATCAATTACACGCTCAACAAAGGTTCCAGGCACAACTCATAAGCCCTATATCAAGTTCATCAGAGCTCGTAGTAAAACTAACCAACCACAAAAATGACCTGATTTGGGAGCGCTCCTATCAGCACGAGTTGTTTAGCCAAGCTGAACTGGCATTTGTAACCAACGGCAAACAATCAACCACCATTGGATTGAACACGACAGATGGTGCTTGCTTGGTGACCATTGACAAGAAAGGAGCAATTCTAGGACTTAATAAACTCGAATCTCCTGACTCCTCTAGCACCATAACTCTCAAAGATGGAACGGTTAGCAGCCATAATCAGCAGGTAGTGTTTGTTGGAGATGTGGGCAAATGGATCCATCACAAAACAATGATTGGGGCAATCTCAGAATACGGTGAAATACTGTGGTGCAAAAGCAACGGTGTTTCATGCTCAAAGTATCAGAAGTCGGCTCAAAAAGTGTGGGAGTTGCCTACAAGAAACAGTGAATTTATTGTTCTGGAATCAAAACTCCACAACTCCTATCGCTGGCAGGCTTCAGGTTTTAATGAAGCATCGCTGTTGCATGTAAAAAACAGTGAAGTAGTAAGCAGAAGAAGTATTGATCTGAAACTATGCAGCATGCTCTTGAACCTCAGAAGCACCACAAGCAGCGACGAAAACTTGACTGATTCCTTGAGTCAAGGAACTGGAGGATGGTTTACGCAAGAATCAATGGAGCTCAATGAGCAAGGATCCGTTTTTAAGTTATGTGAAGGACAGCCCATATCTGATTTTGAACGGAACATGGAAGCACAGACCATTCTCCAGGCAACAATGGATCGTGATGGGGCGCCTTCGGTATCGAGCCATATAAACTTCAGTCGTGTAGACCTTGAAGAGATAGCGTCCCAACCTCGAACAGTATCACAGGAAAAGAATGTTGTTTTTTGGAAAGTGGATCTGTATCCAAGGCCGGCAACCGATCACATTAATATCCGCTCAAATCAAAAAATTGAATGCTGGAAAGTACTGAGCAGCACTGGTCTGGTTTTAATGGAAGGTAGCAGTTCACTTAAGACCTTTAGCACGGTAAACTTTCCTGCGGGGTATTACATCCTGGAACTTAGATCAGGAGGTACCATGAAGTTGGAACGGTTTATTCAACTGTAGCGATACGACCTTTGAAAGTACAAGCCCTTTTCGGGTTCTTCGAAAGGGGCTTGTATCTATAAGTATTTTCAGAATTGTGCATTACCTGGCAAGGAAGAAGTGAAAAATGATTTCTGACTTCGACTCCGCTCAGTCAGCCGCCTGGAATGGGCTCCTTACTTGACTACGCACAGTCATCCGTTTCCAATGAGCTTCTGCCCCCACTCCGCTCAGTCAGCCGTCTGGAATGGACTCCTTACTTGACTCCACTCAGTCATCCGTTTCCAATGACCTACTTACTTGACTCCGCTCAGTCGGCCGCCTGGAATGGGCTTCTTACTTGACTTCGTAACGCTATGCCAACATCTCCCATCCTTCTAAAACTGCCTTAACACCTATTCAACTCACCATTTCGGACTTTTCGCCAAGGATCACCTTTCTATGGCGAACACCCCAGTTATATAGCTCTACAACAACACTCTCCAGTGTTTTGGAGTGCTCGGTAGGAGTATATTGTGTTCTCACAGGAAAACCATTCAATACAGTCCTTGTAATCAGCTGATTTTCTTCCATATCCTTCAATTCCTTTGACAAGACTTTGGTAGACAGCTTTGGAATACTGCGTTCAATTTCCCTAAAGTGCTTATTCCCTTCCCAAATAGAAATCAAGATCAAAAGCTTCCATTTTCCACCTACTACATCCAATGTATCTCTTACAGGCAACAAAGCGGATTTACATTCCTTGTGTTCATTTTTCTTCATCTCAATGGATCATCTGATTACACAAAGGTAACTGATTACCTAAAGGTATCTGGTTACCAATTGTAATCAATGTCAAACTAGTTTCGTGAAACAATTATCACTCACAGACTAGAAAATGAAAAATAAGATTCTTACAATCACTTGTGTCCTTTTCGGATTGATGATGGTCAATTCCGGACTAAACAAATTCTTCAACTATATGCCGATGCCTGAAATGTCAGAAGAATTGATGCAGGTAATGACTGGCTATATGACAGTAAAATGGCTCTTCCCTCTTGTGGCCATGGTAGAAATCATTGGCGGTGTACTGATCGCAATTCCAAAAACAAGGGCTCTGGGAGCCATTGTAATTCTCCCTATTATGGTAGGGATCGTAACGCATCATTTAGTTCTCGACCCAGAAAATATTGTAGTAGCGCTAGTGTTATTTGCCATTAATGTATGGGCCATAATTGCCAACGTGCATAAATACAAACCAATGTTAGAAGATTAGAAGCAAACTGTCAACTCGACAAAAACTTGATCCAAACACCTCTGTAAACAGCACCCTTACATGCAGGTTTTAACTCTGTCCATGAAGAATAAGCCAGTTAGTGTAAAAACATTCTTTTTAATAGGCTGTTTGGTTGCGATTGGTCAACAAACACATGCTCAGAAGAAGAATGTATTTGGTGCCATAGTTGGTGTCAATGCTTCTGGAATGTCAGATTATGACGGAAAAACCACTGTAGGCTTAACAGGAGGTCTATATTGGGAACGGAAGCTTTCTAACGCCTTTTCCTTCCAATCAAATTTTCTCTATACCCAAAGAGGTGAGCGCAAAGACAATGCAACTCCTCGGTTAATACTACAATACATTAATCTACCCATGATGGTAAAGTGCTATGTAACTGAGGACTTTCAAGTCATGGCCGGTATTTATTGGGACCCTCTCATTGGAGTAATTGGAAATGATTATTCATTGGATGACTTTAAGAATAGTGATTTTGGTATTCCCATTGGAGTGAGTCATGATTTATCCAATTACTTTCAATTAGGGCTATCGTATAATTTTGGTTTGACCAATATCTCTGACACCTCTACTCATAATTTTACACTAAGGCACAATTGGAGCAACGTAACATTAGCCATCTTAATAAGATAATGCCACTGCAACCCAAATGTGTCTGCGATTTGGGGTTTATGGAAAAAACGAGAAAAACACTCAGGCCAATAAGACATACAACCAATAGCGAATGAGGACCACCTGAGTCGCTATTCTTTTTCAGTTAAATATCTAACTAACTATCTAGAAGTATGAGCGGTTTAACACGCTACTGCTCCTATTCAAATCGTTTACCCCTTCAAAAACTGCCTCAACACGTAGTTCAAAATACCACCGTGCTTGTAGTACTCCACATCTACGGCAGAGTCCAGTCTACTTTTGGCTTTGAAAGAAACTACGGTACCATCAGGTTTGGTAGCTGTAACGTCAAGTAATTGATTGGGGCTAAGTTGATTTACGCCAGTAATGTTATAGGTTTCGCTTCCGTCGAGCCCTAAGCTGTCTTGAGTTTCGCCAGCTTCAAACTGCAGGGGCAACACGCCCATGCCCACCAAGTTAGAGCGGTGAATACGTTCGTAGCTTTCAACAATCACAGCTTTTACACCGAGCAGTTGGGTTCCTTTAGCGGCCCAATCTCTTGACGACCCAGAGCCGTACTCCTTACCACCAATGACTACCAGATCGGTTCCCACTTCCTGGTATTTCATGGAAGCATCAAAAACGGTCATTTCTTCACCCGTGTCGTGGTAAGTAGTCCAGCCTCCCTCCTGAGTTGCGAGCTTGTTCTTAATACGCACATTGGCAAAGGTGCCGCGCATCATCACTTCATGGTTGCCACGGCGCGAACCATAGGAATTGAAATCTTTTTGCTGCACGCTCCTTTCCGTTAAGTACTGCCCAGCAGGGTGTGAAGGATGGAATTTACCTGCCGGTGAAATATGGTCGGTTGTTACCATATCGCCCAATTGCAGCAATACTCTGGCGCCTTCAATATTCTGGGGATTGGGCACTTCTTCAGGCAAATTCTGGAAAAAGGGCGCTTCCCTTATGTAGGTGGAATTGCTGTCCCAATCATAAAGTTGTCCCTTGGGTGCATTCAATCCTTTCCAGGTATCGTCGCCATCAAATGCGGTCGCGTAGTTGCTCTTGTAATCTTCAGGAGTCAATACTTCATCCATCACGGCATTGATCTCAGCCTGTGTAGGCCATAGATCTCTAAGGTATACCGGCTCACCGGTAGGTTGGTGCGCTATGGCTTCGGTTTCGTAGTCAAAGTCCATTCTTCCTGCCAGGGCATAGGCCACTACCAGCATAGGTGAGGCCAAAAAATTCATCTTAATATTGGGATGGATACGCGCTTCAAAATTTCTGTTTCCTGAAAGCGCTGAACAAACCACCAAGTCATTGTCAAGCACCGCTTTTTGCACTTCGGCTTTCATGTCGCCAGAGTTACCAATACAAGTAGTGCATCCATAACCCACCACGTGGAACTTCAGGGCTTCCAAATAGGGCAATAGATTACTCTTGGTAAGGTACTCAGTAACCACTCTTGAGCCAGGCGCCAGAGATGTTTTCACCCAGGGTTTTATATCCAGCCCCATTTCAACAGCTTTTTTGGCCACCAGTCCGGCACCCAACATTACGCTTGGGTTCGAGGTATTGGTACAAGAAGTAATAGCAGCAATCACCACCGCACCATCGCTTAGGTTGTACTCTACATCTCCCACCTTCATAGGAATGCTCTTTATGGAAGCGTTTGCAGCCACAACCACTTCCTTTGGATCGTTGGCCCAACCGCGGTCGCTAAGAGGTATATAATCTCTATCGTAATTGTCTTTTAGCAAGCCAATGACCTTCTCTTTTGACTCACGCAACAGGATCTTATCTTGTGGACGTTTAGGGCCTGAGATAGTGGGTTCAATAGTACCTAAATCAAGCTCCAGGCTATCGGTATACTTGATGTCGTAATTTTCATCTCTCCAAAGCATGTTGGCCTTGGCATAGGCTTCCACCATTTGTATGTGGGCTTCGTCGCGAGATGTTCTCCTCAGGTAGTTGAGTGTTTGCTCATCTACGGGCCAATGCGTATCGGTACAACCAAACTCGGGGCTCATATTGGAAATGGTAGCTCTTTCAGCTACGGCCAAATCGTCGAGCGCATCGCCGTATACTTCCACTATCTTACCCACCACACCGTAGTCCCTTAGGAGTTTGGTGATGGTCAATACCAAATCCGTGGCCGTGGCTCCATCAGGAAGCTTTCCAGTAAGTTTCAAGCCAATTACCTGTGGCAGTATCATGTAAATAGGCTGGCCCAGCATGGCAGCTTCCGCTTCAATACCACCTACTCCCCACCCTAGTACGCTCAATCCGTTTACCATGGGAGTGTGCGAATCGGTACCTACCAATGTGTCGGGGAACAAATAACCGTCGCGGTCTTGCACTACCTTGGCCAGGTATTCTACATTTACCTGATGGCAAATACCCATTCCAGGAGGCATTACACTAAAGTTGGTAAAAGCACCCTGAGCCCATTTCAGCAATTTGTATCGCTCTTCGTTTCTCTGGTATTCTAAATCCACATTTTTCTGGTAACTCATTAGGGTACCGAAGTACTCCACCATTACTGAGTGGTCAATAATCATATCGGCAGGCACCACAGGGTTGGTTTTACCAGTATCCTTGCCTTTGCGTGCCACTTCTGCTCTAATAGAAGCTATGTCAACCACCGCAGGCACTCCGGTAAAGTCTTGCATCAATACCCGGGCGGGACTGTAGGGAATGTCCTTCTTTCCACCGGTTTCGCTCCAGTTGAGCAAAGTATTGAGATGCTCTTCCGTCACCGCAAAATCATCGTAGTTTCTAATGGCATTTTCCAAAAGAATCCTGATGGCGTAGGGCAAGGATGCAATGTCCTTTCCCTGATTTTGCAATTCTTCTAGGCTAAAGTACTTTCGGGTTCCGGTCGGTGTTTGAAGTTCTTTCTGAATACCGTAAAAATCTTGTTTCATATACCTGAATTAATGAGCGATGTAGATAGAGGCTAAAGATCTCAATAATACAATTGCCAAGCAATGAAAATGGTTCAGAGATGGACTTAAATCTCATGCCAAGGCATTGACTAGAAAAACACCGAATATGTGAATGTTGTCACTTAGCAAAAGGATCGCTGTATTTCTCAGCATGAGATAGCTTGTTATCCGTACACGTTTTTAGAAAAGCAATTAGGGCATCCTTTTGCTTCTGAGTCAGCTCCAACTTTAGCGGAGTACCTCCAAGAACACCGTCCCGGTCTTCTTCAGTCAATCTGAAGTTTAAATTGGGGTGCGACTTTATGCCATTGTTGTAATGATCTACCACTTCTTCCAGGGTTTGAAACCTTCCATCGTGCATGTAAGGAGCAGATAACTCAATGTTGGCTAGTGATGGGGCTTTGAAAAACGCATTATCTCTTGCATTTTTAGTCCACTGGGCCTTCCCCTTGTCGGCATAGTTGAGATCCAGGCCGTTGTTTTTCAAACCATCAGACACCAGGGCCGGCCCCATGTGACAATACCCGCAAGTGGCATAGTTATAGAATACGTCGAGACCTTCATTTTCTTGTTTGCTAAGCATCGGTAGCTTTCTCATTTCATTTGGGCTCACTTCATCAATGTTGGCATCTTCTATAGCCTTGATAAATTTAGAATCGAGTGATACAATCGACCTTGTAAATTGAGAAAGCGCTCGTGCAATTTTGTTAGCAGTTACTTTATTTTTTCCAAAAGCCTTGGTAAACAGAACCTGGTAGTATGCATGGCTATCAAGTCTTGCCACAAGTTCTGCCAACTCCATGCCCATTTCTACATGATCTTTAATAGGCATGAGCACTTGTTCTTCTAAAGAAGAGGCTCTTTCGTCCCAAAAGAAGGCCCCGCTTTCGTACCACCTACTGTTGATAAGGGTCATAGAATGACGCTCGGTTTTCTCACCGTTAAAACCAATGCTGAATTGTTCGGGGTCTGAGAAACCTTTGTCTTGTTGGTGGCATGATGCACATGAAATTGTGTGATTCTTCGACAGCAGTTTATCGTAAAACAAGACCCTGCCCAACGTAGCTCCGGCATCAGTAATCGGGTTGTTTTCAGGTGTGTTGTCCTGATAGTCCAAAGAGCCGTCACTGTCCTTAAAAAAGTCGGGAATGGTAATGTTGGCATAGTTGAACAACCTTTCTTCCAGATTTAGAATCCCTTCAAAAGCCCGCAATTCGTCTTCTGTAAACTTAGATGTACCGTATTCGCTAGAACCTGTGGGTTCTTCATCATCCCGTAAGCAGGAAGTGATGCCTGCGACCAAGCACAGCAACGACAGTAAGTAAATGGACACCGGAATTTTAAATGCAAAGGATTTCATGGTTTTGTGTTTGTATGGGAGTAAAACCAATGAAATGAGGACTACCCTACCCCCACCGGCATAAAAAGAACTTCGTCACGCAATCTCACGTGCTGCTAAGCCTGGTTTGTTACCATTCAATTTTTAACTATTCAATATTCCATTTTGCACAGGTTCTACCCTAGATTCGCGGCTTATTTGTAATCATTCTAAATTGAGCAAGCAAGGCAAGTCAAAAAGCGACAAGAAGAAGAAAAAGAAATGTTGCGACAAGATTGGCAAGAAGGGGAAGTATTGCAAAAAGTGCCCCTTGATGGCTTGCAAGGCTTGAGTAGTATAACTCTTGTTCCCTTTTATCACTTTAGAAGGCTAGGCGCCTAAGCCAATAAGTGCCCAAGTTGAAGTCAAATAACCCTCAATATGTCAAGGAAGCCCTTTTTACCATTCTTGCTAATAGGTATCTTCCTTTCGTTGATATATACATGAGCATCGTCAAAGCCATCCACTTCTTTAATGTTTACCATATAGCTGCGATGGCATCTAAAAAAAGTGGTTTTAGGCAGGTATTCTTCTAGCTGGCCGAGTTTGGTGGTTACCACATACTTACCCTTTGCCGTAATAATATCGGTATAGTTGCCCGCTGCTTCCATGTAGAGAATGTCTTTAATATCTACCTTTTCAAATCTGTTTTTATTGCGAACGAATACCTGGTCGTCAACAACATACTGTGAGGCATTGTTTTCTTCTTCGTTCACATGATTTTCAAGCGCCAGCTCTAGCGTAGTTTCCAGGTCAAAGTCGTTAAAGGGTTTTACCAGATAGGCAGCTGGACGGGTGTCTTTGGCTTCGTTAAAAGTGCTGCGATCGGCCTGAGCGGTGATGTAGACTATTGGAGCCTGAGATAAACTGTGAATGGCTTTTACAGTTTCAATGCCATTTAAACTGCCTTTGAGATTGATATCAATGAGTAGAAGGTCCACCTGTTTTTTAGCAAGGAAAGCGATCAAGCCCTCTCCTTCAGAGAAACTGGCGGCCACTTCGTAGCCCATTTGTGCCAACCTCTGACTAAGGTCTTTCACAACAATCATTTCATCCTCGAGTATGGCAATTTTCATCCTGTTGAATTTACATGGCTAAGGCCTTTGATGGTTGGATTTCAACGGCAAAATAGGCCCCTTTTCTATTGTGGTGTTGAAGATTTCCTTTCAATTGACCCACCAAAGCTTGCACCAGTTCAAGACCAAAAGAAGAGCTGTCTTCTACCTTAAAACCATCTGGCAAGCCCTTCCCGTTATCGGATAACTCAAGGCTGATTTTGTCATCTTCCAAATGAAGTGAAATAGACAATTCAGCTACTTCTACTTCTGAAAAAGCATGCTTGAACGAGTTGCTCACCAGTTCGTTAACAATGAGTCCTAAGGGGATGGCCACATCTACATCAACGGGCTCTTTGGTAATATCGGCTAGCAACTGAAACCTTGATTTATTAAAACCATAAGAATAGGCCAGGCTTCTAACAAGGCGCTCCAAATAGCTACTGATATCAACTGTGGTAAGTTCATCGGTGGTATACAGATGCTTGTGAATCATAGCCATGGCATCCACTCGGTTCTGCCCTTCCCTTATCGCCACCTGGGCTTGTTCATCCTTTACCGCCTGCCCCTGCATTTTGAGAAGACTAGAAACGATTTGAAGATTGTTTTTTACCCTATGGTGCAGTTCTTTGAGCAAAAGTGCTTTTTCCCTATCACTTTTCTCAAGCTCAGTTTTTTGTAATTCTGTTCGGTTTTTAGACCGTCTTAGCTTGTACATCAAATAAACTAGTAAAAGCAAGGAAATAATAGCGGCCGCTATCCCTACCACCAACACATTATTGGTTAAGTCCTTTCGCCGTTGCTTTTCAAGGGCAAGGTCGTTTTCTGACTTCAACTGAAGTATCTCACGCTTTTGGCTGGCATCGTTAAACTCTGCTTCAAGCTGCGCTGTTTTTTCTGAATAAACCGCCCTATTCACACTGTCATTGAGCACGTGATACTCTTTTGAAAAGCTAAATGCCTTATCTATCATACCAAGACTATCAAAAGCCACGCTTATTTTCCTTAGGGCGGTCAACTTGTATTTAACAAGGTTGTTAGCCTTCGACATTTCCAGGAGTTCTTCACTTGAACGCCTCATGTTCTCAAAGTCACCCGTCAGCTCATAGTAGTCTATTAAGCGGCTCTTGAGTTGTATCAAGGCAAAACCATTGCCTTGTTCCTTTTGAATGTGCCATGCCCGATCCCACCAACGTTTGGATTTCTCGTATTCTCCAAGCACAAGAAACAGAGCAGAACTAATGTCGTAATTGGTAGCCAAACCCACACTGTCGCCCGCCAGCCTACCATACGTTCTTCCCCGTTTTAAAATTTCCTTAGCTTCATCAAATCTTTCAAGGTTTCTATAGCTATTGGCCATGTTGTCACAGGTAACAAGGGCCATGATATAGTTCTCGCTTTTAATTACAGCGACCAGAGCTCTCTGAAAGCTCTCAAGAGCCTTCTCATACGACTGAGTCATATGATAAATATTCCCCATGTATCCGGCTATGGTACCTATCCCATCTTCATTGCCCTGTAGTGTTGCAATACTATCGCATATGGAAAAATGAAATATGGCTTTATCAAGGGTCTGGTTGATGGCATTATTGACACCAAGATTTGCATGAGCTTCATATCGAAATACGGATGCAGATTCTTCCGAGTACATCCCTTCGGTTTCGAATTGGTCAATTTCTTCTAAGGCCTCCATCAATATTGCCTGGGCACTGTCAGGCTTACCCATATAGGTATAACAGGCTCCCAGCTGTTTCTTGGCATCCAAATAGGGTTCTTTCAAGCCTTGATTGTTAAAAAAGAGCATACAAGCCCTGCTGATTTCCATTGCTTGCTGATAGCGGCTCTCATTGTAAGCAATGGTCAATAGGTTCATTGAAGCATTGTAAAAGCGAACGGAATTCTCTTCAGTCATGCAGCAATTCTTGAGGCTATCATGCCGGGCCAATGCCAAAGCCAGGTCTTGCTCACCCAAATCGCATATAGACCTTAACTGCTCCCCAATGTCATTTGTTGACTGTGCCAGAGCCGCTGACACAGGAACCAGTAATACTACTAAAAACCAACACCTTACCATCATAAGAATCCGGGTAATAGAATGAACCAAAAGTAGGAGAAAAAGGGGCGCTGTGCAGCGCCCACATAAATGGTTAAGATGAGGAAAGTTACTTGACCACTACAATTTTTTGAGTGAATTGCCTCCTTAGATGAGCATCGGAGACTTGAAGCAGGTATACACCAGGAGCCACATCAGGTACCAAATAACTGTTGACCGACTGGTGTTGCAATGCATACACTTTGCCATCTGTGGCTATGAGTTTAGCAGTATGAACTTGCTGTGCAGGTCCAATTACTTTCAGGGCCTGACCAGCCATCACCTGGCTTGGATACACAGAAGCATCTTTTTGAACACTTGGTTCACTCGTACCTACCACCAAGCGAGCAGCCCGTGGACGGTAGTACGCATAACTTACATCTCCATTCGCTTTTAGTGTAAAGCCCAAAGGTTGACGCCCTAGCCCTCGCATTTCAAAGGCGTAAACTTCATAGTGCCAGGTGTTTCCCTGCGTGAAGTTAAAGGCCGCAAGTAATGGAGCCGGTGCCGGGCTACCTGCCAGAAAAACACTGTCAATGATGGAATCCTTGATATTTACAAGCAAAACGTGGATGGGCTGAGACTTGCCTCCCGAACCGTTAGGAAGGCTTAACTCACCATAGCCTATTACTTCTCTTTTTTGGTACCGGCGTCTTACAATTTCGCCCGGAGTTTTATTCAATCCAAAAGCAGCCACCGTGAGATCAAATTTGGTAAGCTGAATATCCATTTCTTCCCATCCGTCCTGATAGGAGTAGGGAAACTTCATCTTCTTTCTGGGATGTGTAAACTTCTGCTCATAATAAGGGAAATGCATTTCATCCGCCGCATTTCCAGTTACTGTGAGCAGTGAATGAGCGGTGTCAAATTGAACCCTACCCACTGTTGAATAGCCGTTCTCGTCCACTCTTTCATAATCCATGGCTCTAAACCTAAAGGCTTGTACCACATAGGCTGTTCTATGCTTATGAGTAGCTTCATCAAAAGCTGAAAGCTTACTTCCATCCAAAACCTGATCTACTCTTGCGGAAGACTGAGTAAGGTTAGAATAGTCCCATTTCATGTCGGCCCCTCCCTTTGGCAAGGCAATGGCCGCTCCGTTGTTGTCAATTAAAAAAGAGTCTGGTCCTACTTTCAATGGATAATCTTTTGATGTAAGTGTGATTTGTGCTCTTAGCTGGTTTGGCAACCAAATAATAATGCCAAGGCCAAAAACGACTAATTGTAATACTCGTTTCATGTGCTTGTTTTCATTGTTAATGGAGCCAAAGTATTCGCTATCATCACGGCTATGAAACGAGATGTATTAAGCCATACATCCACTGTATAAAGCATGCCTTTTCACAAATAAATGATTTTGACAATACGCCCAATTGCTTCCAATAACAAGCCCAACCAATTTCAGCCCTATGCTTATTGGTAGATATACTCATACCACATGAAAGCACTTGCTTTGAAGAAAACAAGTTGCCTTTTCAATAAAGAAACCCCTTCCAGATAATCTCCGAAAGGGGCTATACTATGACTTGCTGGTTTCGACTCCGCTCAACCGACGCAAGTTGAAAACTGAGACTTCGGCTCCGCTCAGTCTTCAGCATGTTGGATATAGCAGGCTGTGAGTAGCCGAAGCCTACGCTACCATCAACTTCTTGGAAGGCATAAACTTGGTGAGTTCAATACCTTCTACAGCAGCTTCATACTCTTCCATAGTAGGTGTTCTACCCAGAATGCAAGAAAGCACTACCACAGGCGTAGATGAAAGCAATGACTCTCCTTTTTTCTCGCTGGAATCTTTCACCACACGACCTTGGAACAAGCGAGTAGAGGTAGCCATTACCGTATCTCCCGGCTCAGCTTTCTCCTGGTTACCCATACATAGGTTACAACCCGGACGTTCCAGATAAAGAATGTTCTCGTATTTGGTTCTTGACGCTGCTTTTGGGTTGTTGTCGTCAAACTCAAAACCAGCGTATTTGGCTAGTACATCCCAATCGCCCTCGTCTTTTAGCTCATCTACAATATTGTATGTAGGTGGAGCAACAACAAGTGGTGCTTTAAACTCGACGCGTCCTTGCTGTGCTTCAATGTTCTTAAGCATGCCAGCAAGTATCTTCATGTCACCTTTGTGGATCATACATGAACCTACAAAGCCCAAGTCAACCTTCTTAGTGCCCGCATAATACGAAAGTGGACGGATGGTATCGTGGGTATATCGTTTTGAAACGTCATCATTGTTTACATCAGGATCTGCAATCATTGGCTCAGCAATAGCATCGAGGTCTACTACCACTTCGGCATAATATTTGGCCGTAGCATCAGGGGCAAGCGCTGGTTTTTCCCCCGACCTGATCTCGCCAATACGCTTATTGGCCTTATTTACCAAGCCTTGAAGTACCTGCTTCTCATTATCCATTCCCTTTTCAATCATGATTTCGATTCTGCTCTTGGCAATCTCCAATGATTCAATCAAGGTGGCATCTTCTGAAATACAGATAGAAGCTTTGGCCTTCATTTCAGCAGTCCAGTCAGTAAAGGTGAAGGCTTCGTCAGAAGTAAGTGTACCTATATGCACTTCAATTACACGGCCCTGGAATACGTTTTCACCACCAAATTGCTTCAGCATTTGCTGTTGCGTGGCATGTACCACATCACGGAAATCCATGAAGCTTCTCATGTTTCCTTTAAAGGTCACTTTTACAGACTCGGGTATCGGCATGGCTGCTTCACCCGTGGCCAGCGCCAATGCCACTGTACCAGAATCAGCACCAAATGCCACTCCCTTGCTCATTCGGGTATGAGAGTCACCACCAATGATAATGGCCCAATCGTCAATGGTCAAGTCGTTTAAAACTTTATGAATCACATCGGTCATGGCGTGGTATTCACCTTTTGGATCTCTACCCGTTATTAAACCGAAGTCGTTCATAAACTTCATGAGCTTAGGAATGTTGGCTTTTGATCTATCGTCCCAAACAGAAGCAGTATGGCAACCCGACTGGTAAGCCCCGTCTACAATTGGAGATATAACCGTGGCAGCCATGGCTTCCAACTCTTGTGAGGTCATTAATCCAGTAGTGTCTTGAGAACCTACAATGTTTACTTCAACACGGCAGTTAGAACCTGCGTGTAAGGTCTTGCCTGAAGTGCCTACTGCATTTTTGTTAAAAATCTTCTCAACGGCAGTAAGGCCTTGGCCTTCTATTGTCACCTCTTTAGAGGGGGCATAAACCGTAGGGGCAGTAATGCCCAAGGTGGCCGCAGCAATGGTTTGTAGTTTTTTACCGAAAACTACGGCATAAGAACCACCTGCTTTTATGAACTCCATTTTGGGTGGCGTTAGCGCAGCTGAAATATCTTTTACCGCTACACCGTCTTTATATAATTGCTTCTCTTTTGTATTGATGGTTAGTATAGTGCCTGTATCCACAGAATAGGTTTGCTCTAGAACTGGCTCGCCGTCGTCGTTACGAACCGTGTTTCCATCAGCATCTTTTTTCTGCACCCAGTTTTTAAGATCAATCCCAATTCCACCTGTAACACTTACTGTAGTTAAGAATATGGGTGCAATGCCATTGGTTCCTGCAATAATTGGAGCAAAGTTGATGAATGGAACGTATGGGCTTGCTTGAATACCTGTCCAAAGCGCTACGTTGTTTACACCTGACATTCTAGATGAACCCACACCCATGGTGCCTTTCTCAGCGATCAACATTACCCGCTTGTCAGGATGTTGTGCTTTCAATTCCAAAAGCTCCTTTTGCATTTTCTTATTGTGCTCAAAAATGCTCTGGCCATGCAATTCCCTATCAGAACGAGAGTGCGCATCGGCGCCAGGAGAAAGTAAGTCGGTAGAAATATCACCTACCCCCGCAATAAAGGTTACAATTTCAATTTCTTCTTCTGCCTCAGGTAATTCAGTAAAAAATTCAGCATTTGCATAGCTCTCTAAAAGCTCTTTTGCAATGGCGTTTCCGCTTTCATAAGCTCCTTTTAACCTGTCGGTATCCGCATCGTATAAAAACACCTGTGTTTTTAAAACCTCTGCGGCTTGTTTGGCAGTAGCTTCATTAGTGCCCAAAGCAAGGTCAAGCAACATCTCAATTGATGGTCCACCTTTCATATGGCTCAACAATTCAAAAGCAAACTCGGTTGAGATTTCAGCAACTGACTCTTCCCCCAGTATAATTTGCTTTAAGAATTTGGCCTTCACAGCAGCAGCACTCGTAGTACCTGGAACTACATTGTAAATGAAAAAATTCAGAGAAGCTTCTCTATGCTCATTATCTGTATCCTTAACCTGTTCAATGATTTCACTCAATAAATCGGCGTCTTCAATGGGTTTTGGATGTAAGTCTTGTGCTTTTCTAATTTCTATCTCGTGTAGGTATTCACTGTATCTCGACATATGGACTTTCAATGCGTTTTTGGGACTGCAAAAGTACCAAATATTGATTTGAATCAGGTTGCCAGACCGCTCGGAGTAATATACTGTGCTGGAATTATTTACCGGTCTTCCATACAACGTTTTTCCTCAGACTTCGTATAGCAAGAGATACTTTCGATATCGCATTGAAACACCGACTGCTCAAACACCTATGGCACCTCCTGCTTATAGCCTTTTTGGCATGGGTGCCCTATGGTTTAAAAGCCCAATGCTCTTTTGATATTACTTACGACAAAAAGGACATTTGTGAGAAGGAAACGGTGACTTTTGGTATTAAAAACGAGCCTTCGAATCTGAAGAGTTTCAGCTGGGCTTTTGACATTACTACCAACAGTACAGATAAAGCTCCCAAGGTAATCTATCCCAATGCCGGAAAATACTCTGTAGAGCTTACTATTACCCTAAAAGACAACAGTTCATGCACCGTTACAAAAACTGATTTGATAACCGTGTCTCGAATTCCTGATATGGGTCTTGTAAATGCAAGCAAAAAAGAAGCTTGTGGAACAAGTGATAAAATCACTTTTACAAGTACTTCATCAGCTGCTGTGAAATGGGACTGGACTATTGAGGGGAAAAGCTATTCCAACAAACAAGTCACGCACAAATTTGAGTTTACCGGTCATCCATTTGTACAGCTAACTGTCGAAAACAAAGAGGGTTGTAAAAACAGAAGAATATTTGACTCTCTGGTACATGTACTACCCAAGCCAGCGGTGGACTTTGGTACCTCTCGTGTATTGCTTTGTGAAGTGCCAGGCACGCTGAAAGTACAGCCCACTTATAACTACAAGGGCGTACCTATCAAAAGCTATTTGTGGAATTTTTCAGGTAGCACCAACCCTTTTGATCTAAATAAGAGCCCTTCTGATAAATACTACAACAAGCCAGGCCTTTATGATGTAAAACTGGAGCTGACCAGCAATACCGGCTGCCAATTCAAGTACGATTTTAAAAGAATTATAGAGGTGGCCGACTTTGGCAAGCTGAAAGTAGAGCACAAGCCACTTACCGCCGCAGGGTGTAAAACCCTACGTCATGTTTTGGCAGTACGAGGCGCTAAAGACACTAGCACTATTCATTGGGAACTTGGCAATAGTGCCATCGATTTCATTGACTCTAGTGAAGTGGATTCCATTACCATATTCTTTAAAAAAGACGGGGTATATACCATTTATTGCATTGTAGATCAGATACCCTGTCGCAAGAAAATTCCAGTTACTATAAATGCCAAGGACGGCGGTATACAGGCTTCATTTAACATGCCAGAGTGCTTGTGTCAGCTACCCGCCAAAATTGAGGGCAAGAACACAAGCCCAGGTACCGGGGTTACTGGATATGAATGGGAAGTAGAGAATAAAAAAGCCTTTTCATACAAGGATAATTCTAAGGATTTAGACCTTACTGTTAATAGCTATGGTTCCTATACGGTACGGCTCAAAGCCTACGACAACAAGGGCTGTTATGACGTGGCTTCTAAAGATATCAAAATCAGAAAAAATACGATTATCACCGATGACATTAAGCGAATAGCCTGCTTAACGGATCGGTTTTTTGTTCCTATAGACTCCATCTGTGATTTTGAGCAGCAAGACATGACCTGGTACTTTTTGGATAAAAACAAGAAGGTAGTAGGAGTACATAAAGGGAGCTATGTGACTATGAACTTTCCCGACACTGGTTATTACAGTGTGGCAATTAGTCTGCGAACAAAAAGCGGTTGTTTAGATTCCATTTTCCTTGAAGACCATATCTCAGTTAATGACTGTTTGAAGGCATTTGGTGCCACTTTTGACCCAGCAGAAGACTGTGTGGGAAAGGTGAGTATACTCGTGAACTCAAAAGGTGGCGATAATATCAAGATAACGGGCTCATTGGTTCTTGCCTCTGATACAACAGTAAGTTATAAAGTCAATTATAAGTATCCCTACGTTACAGCCAAAGTGCTCAAACCGGGCATCTATAACCTTAAGGTCACGGTCTCCCTTAAAACAGGGCTGGGATCAAAGAAATACTACGTAAAGTCCGCTTTGTTTGTGAACCAACTTAAGGTTGAGGGCAAAGTGGGTAAGATCTCTGGATGCTTTCCAGATAAGAAAGTAAAGCTAAGAGTTCTCAGTACGACAAACATTATGTACTGGGGCGGCCCTGATACTTCTATAAGCTTTCAATGGAGCAGAAAACCTGAAGCCGGCACCAGTCTTAGCAATGCTTATGGGAGAAACACCACGCTAACCATTACCAAACCAAAGCAGGTAGACATTCAATTGGTGGCGGTAAATAGCACTGGTTGTGAGGCGACCTGGCAAGCCGTAAACAAAGTTTCTCAGGACCTAGAAGCCAAATTCTGGATACGTCCAGATGCTTGTTTTGGAGATACCTTTAGTATCCAAAACCGGTCGATAGGAAAAATAGCAAGGTACCGATGGTCATCATCTGTAAGCAGTGATGGTTTCGCGCCTGCAAATTTTGTTTCTGAACCTGAGCTAAAACCTGGAGGTGAGGGCAAACGCACCATTACCCTGACCATTTGGGACAAGGACGATTGTCCTTCGAGTGTTCAAAAGAGCATCCATCTGGTAGATATGAACATGGATTTTACAGTGTTGGATACCACTGCGAAGTGTAGTCCAGCCGGATTCGATTTTGTGATTACTGGAAAAAATGCGCAGAAATACGAATGGTACTTTGGCGACGGTGACACGGTAAAAACAAGGCAAAAAGCTATTTCGAAGATTTACGATTTGAGACGGGTTTTCCCTTATAAAAATGTGTTTTCAGTAACATTGGTAGGAAAGCATTCCAGCGGCTGTGTGCAAACCAAGTTCCGACAGGACATCATTAAATTAAGAGGCCCTTATCCGCGTTTTGAGATTGTTGACAATGTGGGTTGCTCTCCTCATACAGCAACTTTTGTGAATAAGAGCAGTAACATAGATCGTATGTACTTTGAGTTCAACGACAATGTATCTGCCTACAGTGGTTTCCCTGACAACTATGAATATGTGGCGGATACAATCAACGAATTTGAGGTGTTTAAACCATGGATGGTAGCCTATGATAAATACGATTGCCGTGCAGACTTTAGACCTACGGATTCCATAGTAGTGTACAGTCAGCCTGTGGCTCGTTTCGGTGGCCAACCAAGACTGGGTTGTGAGCCCCTGGATGTGTCTATGAAAAGTAGATCGAGGTATGCCGAACAGTACCAATGGGAGATAAAACAGGCACAGTTTGTGAACGTAGGTTCCAAGGCTTCCACTACATTAAATGCCGGCTTGTACGACCTGAAACTAAGGGTGAGCAATGCCATTGGCTGTAGCGATGAGTTGCTGAAAGAAGAGTTCTATTTGGTAAACCCTAAACCGTTGGCTTCTTTTAAGCCGCAGGACAGCGTGGGCTGTGTTGAAAAGGATTTTGTGGTATACGATCATAGTTATTCAGACGTGCCCATTACAAATTACCAGTGGTACGCTATAGGCGAACATTATGCTGACAGTAGTACTCAGCCCGTGTTCAGACCTAACCTCAATATGCCTGGCAAGGTTGACCTGAGTCTTGAAATTATAAACGCCAATGGCTGTAAGGACACTTTTGCCCTGAGCAATGCCATTAATGTTTATGACACATTGCCTATTACTCCTCCTGCATTCTCCTATATCAGCCACCAAAGCAATGAAGCCATAGAAGTAAACTGGCTACAGACCAGACCAGATTATTTCCTGAAAATGAACTTGTTTAAGCTTGACGGTGATGGCATTCCTATTTTCCACACAGGAAACCCAGGCAACGTACAGTTTTTACATGAACACAAGGACCTTGACTCTATGTCCAATTGCTACCAACTGGAGTTGGTAGACCGATGCAGAGATGTGTATTACAGCAAACCACATTGTTCCGTCCATTTGGATGTAGACGAGTCGGTGCGAACCGCTACTCACTTAAGTTGGAATCACTATGAAGGTTGGGACAGTATTGCTTCGTATAAAGTGTATAGGGCTGCTGTAGGTGAAGACTACATTCACCTGGCTACAATTCCGGGTAATCAGAATTATTATGTTGACAGTAGCTTCTGCGACTCTGTATATCGCTACGGTGTTACGGCAGTATCGCAAAAAAGAGGCTTCCATTCGAATAGCAATACCCTGGAGTATCAACCTGAGTATACCTATCAGGACGTTCCATTGGAAGTAACCCTTACGTCTGTCCTGGACAATAAACATGTAATTACACATTGGCAACCCAGTAAACAACTGGGGGCAGTGGAATATCTGATAAGCCGAAGGGAAGAAGGTGATGGCAAGAAACGTGTTTGGAACACTACTTCAGATACTTTCATTATTGATAAACGTGCAAAAATTCATGACTTCCACTATAGCTATCGCATTAAGGTAAAAGACCAATGTGGCAATATTGCCGGACGAAGCAACATGGGTAGGTCTATTCTACTTGGCGTAGAGCAGGCCGGAGACCGGGTATACCTGCGATGGAACCCTTACCAGCATTGGGACAACGGTGTGAACTATTACATTCTTCAGGTAAAACCTCCTGGAGAGCCCAACTTCAGCACTTTAGCAGAATTAAAGGACACAGCATTTCTTGACCTGGATGCCTATCTGAAATATGAGTTGCCTTACACCTACCGTGTGAAGGCTGTTGAAAACGGTATACGGCCCGATACTAGTTACTCCAACGAACGCATTGTAATTCCATTACCGAGTGTTTTTGCTCCAAATGCCTTTAGCCCGAATGGCGACGGCATCAACGACAGCTTCCATATCAGGGGATGGGCGCTCCTGGAAGACTCCGTGGATATAGACGAGTTTAGCCTGAAAATATTCAACAGATGGGGTGAACGTGTTTTTGAAGCACATGACTTGAGCCACGGCTGGGATGGGCGATTTAAGGGCGAAATGTGCCAGCTGGATCATTATGTGTGGGTAGCGAAGGCTACAGCACTTAATGGGACTGTTTTCTTCCTTAAAGGAGGGGTTACCATCATTCGATAAAAGTGTCTTCGCCAAGGCCATTTTGCCCCAGTAAGATAAAGGTCAAAGTATCCCTTGTATGAAGAACTCGCAGTGCTTTTCCACCAGTCAATACGAATTCTAAACAAATGGCTACGGCTACTCAAGTACTTAATTAAAGAGAGAATAAGAACTCACATTTGAGTCATAATGATTCAAATCACTGGCATGGAATCCTTTACTCTTTCTTACTTCCAAATGAGTAGCAACCCGCTCATCACTTTCCCACAAAACGAAAGTGTGTTCTCAAACAAAGGCCTATTCCATACCCTTTCTCTCATTTCTAACAAGTAATACAATCTCATGAAACACTGGCTTCTTTACGCCCTTATTGGCATTGGTGTGGCCGTATCCTGCCACAAGCAAAACAACAAAGTACCTACTCACAACTTCTTACTTGATCAGGTCAATACATCATCTCTATCCGATATTCGGTTGGGTGACGGTGTGCCTCTGAGTATTCAATTATCCGTGCGATGGCATATTGAAAATGCCGATGCCTTCACCCTGAGTTATGGCAGCCCACAACGCTTCGACTCATTGATTCTATCACCCAGACAATACGAAATCGTCTCTCAGATTTCTAATCGCTTTGAGGATGTTGACAAGGTGTTTACCGAAGAACGCGATGTTTATATTGATGCTATAAAAGAGGGCTTAACATCTCAACTGGGAGAAGAAAGCATTGTTATCAGAGAAGTAATCGTATCGCAGATCACCTTTCCTAGTGAATATACTGCTGCCAAGGAAAAAATAGGCATGCAAGAACAGCGGCTTGCGCTCATTGAAAACGAAAAACTCCTGGCCTTACAACAAGCAAAAGCACAGGAACAAAAAGCAAAAGCAGATGGACAGGTTCGTATGGCACAGGCCAAAATGGAAGGTGAAGTATCAGAAATCAATGCCCAAACAGAAAAGTTGAAACGTTTGAGCACTCTGGCCAGAGCCGAAACAGATGCACAGGTATTGAAACTAAATGCAGCTGCGGAAGCTGAACGACAAAAGCTCATGGCAGGCGCAGAAGCTGAACGACAGCGACAATTGGCGGCCGCTGATTTGGACAAGCAGCAGAAGCTGAAAGATCAGGAGATTAACAAACAAAAAGAACTGGATGCCTTAACTGTTCAAAAAGAGAAAGACCTGGCTGACTTGTGTGTTGACAATCCGCAGTATGCTTCATTTCTCATTAGTAAGGAGCTGGCTTCGAAAGTGCAAATTGCGGTTTTACCAAGTGAAGATGGCGGCATATTCAACTCTATGCTCCAGCAACAAATGGTGAGCATACCCAATAAATAAATGCTTCTAACAAGCCATCAAAATGTCACCTTCCAATTGAGCGGAAGGTGACATTTTTTGGGTTTTCACCTATCTTGACGGTCTATTCGGGCCAATTCGTCATTCGATTTCAGCTTCTCAATTGCGTTTCGGTAAAAATGTCGGGATGGTTAATTTGGAATCACCTTTGATACTAGCCCCCTAAACAATTGGCACATGGATTACAAAGACTATTACCAAGTACTAGGAGTAAGTAAGAGTGCCAGCCAAGATGAAATTAAAAAGGCTTATCGGAAGCTGGCAGTGAAATACCACCCTGATAAAAATGAGGGAAATGCTCAGGCCGAAGCAAAGTTTAAGGAGATCACGGAAGCTTACGAAGTACTGGGCGATGCTGAGAATAGAAGAAAGTACAATGAAATGGGTTCTAACTGGAACCAGTTTCAAAACATGGGAGGCAGACAACGTGCCTATAGACAAAGCCGTGGAAATCCTGGGTTTGGCGGCGGCCAGGGCGGCTTTTCTGATTTCTTCAAAACCTTTTTTGGGGCTGGGTTCGATGAATTCACTTCAGGAAAAAGTGTTTACAAGGGCAAAGATTTAGACGCATACCTTCCGCTTAGCTGGGAAGAGGCTTATTACGGATGTGAGAAAATTTTGCAAGCCAAAGACGAGCGCATCAAGATTAAGATAAAACCGGGAAGCCATAACCGTCAAAAAATACGTGTAAAGGGTAAAGGAGGACATGCTGCACACGGCGGCACTCGCGGCGACCTTTACATTACACTGGAAGTGCCTGAAAATGGCAAATATGAGCGCAAGGGAAATGACCTTTTTGCCAAGCAAAAGATTGATCTTTTTACGGCCGTGCTTGGCGGTAAGGTAAATGTTGAAACCCCTTCAAAGAATATAAGTGTGAGCATACCTGCGGGCACAGCCAATGGGAAGAAGCTCAGGCTCAAAGGGCTTGGAGCTCCTTTTCAAAGCATGCCTTCTAAAGTTGGTGACTTTTATGTGGAAATAGAAGTAGAGATACCAACGAACCTTAGCAGTGAACAACGTGTTCTATTTGAACAATTAAGAAACCTAGAAAACACCAAATAAAATGAAAACCTATTTTAATCAAATTCAAAACCCCTTGGGAAAAACCCTGAAACGCTTTGCCGTTTTTGGTGGAATCAATCTGGTATTGCTCAGTATCGTCATTTTCCTTTTTCCGGAAATACTGGCTTATGCAGTAGCTGCACTTATAATGCTTGCCGGACTCACCTTACTTGTATACGGTCTTGGAGTTCGTAGAAGTCAAAGAAGTACTGGTAGTCAGGGACAGGCGGGTCAAACCATTTATTACACTTCTTAGTACAAGACCATGGCAAAGAAATCCTTCGGACAACTGTTGCAGGAATCAGAGGTACCTGTACTTGTTGACTTTTATGCAGATTGGTGTGGTCCCTGCCAGGCAATGAGTCCTTCACTTGCTGAATATGCAAAGGAAGCTTCAGGAAAGCTTAAGGTGATTAAAGTAAACGTTGACAAAAACCAACAAGCTTCTATGGCCTATAACGTGAAAGGAGTGCCTACACTGATTTTGTTTAACAAGGGCAAAATAGCCTGGAGGCAATCAGGTGCTTTAAACACTCAGCAATTGCGGCAGGTAATTAACCCGCACTTAAACTAGCCAAGTATGTGTTGTCCGCGCTATATACCGTAAAGCGCAAACTGATCAGTTTCTATGGCTTTAACCGCTTCCAGGTAAACAGGATCAGAGTCTTTGGCTATCATGTAATACACTTCGTCTCCATACAGGTAGCGCCCCATTAAAGCTTTAAAATGGTCAGAAATGAACGTTTTTGTATCCATTGCATCATTGCCAAGCTTATCCGCAAGAGCGGCAGCCATCAACATTGAATCAATTACTGATTCTGGAGTGCTATAAGCAGAAATGAACTCCTTTTGTTCAGGATAAGCGCTCAAAAGTTTCTGGCGTTGCGCATCGTGGTAGTCCAAAACATATTCGTAAATCACTCCTTTTCTTAAAAAGGCTTCATATAAGGGAGGATACAAGACAGTATCATTTTCCAATTCTATGTCAGGCTGTACACCACCACCGTCAGTCACAGTTCTTCCGCTCTTGGTTTCAAAATCGGCTCTGGCCACATCACCGTTAATATCGATTTCCATATCGTACGGTCTTTGTATGCACCTGCCAGAAGGGGTATAGTAACGTGCCACAGTAAGTCTTAACTGAGATCCGTCTCTCAGCTCAATGGGTTCTTGTACCAAACCCTTGCCGTGCGACCTACTGCCTACTATGAGCCCTCTATCCAGATCCTGTATGGCTCCGGCAAAAATTTCACTGGCCGAAGCAGAATTTTCGTCAATAAGAACACAAAGCTTTCCTGTTTTGAAACCACCTTTTGAAGTAGAATGGTGTTCAGTCCTCTTCCGTTCTCGCCCCTGAGTATAGGTAATCATTTCATCGGCATCCAAAAACTCGTCAACCATTTCAATGGCCGTTCCCAAATAACCTCCCGGATTCCCTCTTAGGTCGACAATCATGTTCTCAGCCCCCTGACTCATTAGATCAGCTATTCCTTTGCTAAAATCGCCTGCAGTGTTTCCTGCAAACCGGAGCACTTTAATATAACCGGTAGTGCTATTGGACATAAACGCTGCCACCACACTTTTAATCTTTATCTGATCTCTGGTTATTTCAAACTCCAAGGCTTCGTTTACCCGACGCCTTTTTATTTGCACTTTCACCTTCGTGTTCTTAGGACCCTTAAGCCTCCTGATTACATCGTTATTTTCCATGCCTACTCCGGCAATGGGTTCTCCTTCAACGGAAATAAACTTATCTCCGGGCAAAATACCCAGACGTTCGGATGGTCCACCCGTGATAACGTTTACAACAGTTACTGTATCGTTTAGAATGTTAAACTCTACTCCAATCCCTTCAAAGTTTCCATCCAGTTGTTCATTAGTATTGGCCAAATCCTTGGCTGAAATGTAAGAGGAGTATGGATCGAGCTCAACCAGCATTTCCTGAATAGCTGATTCCACCAGAGATTCTTTATCTGGAGTATCTACATAAGCATTGTCTATATAACCTAAAACTTGTTCAAACTTTCTTTGATAGGGTTTCGTACTGGAGCTGCCTCCGGAAATGCCGGGACCGAAATTGGATCCCAAGATCATTCCAAGTGCTAAAAACACAGATAGAAGAAGTGGAATGATGTAATTCTTTTTATCCATATATCACGTTTGGACCGTTTCCAAGGCCCATTTCATCAAGCAAAGTAAGGCAATGCCGCTGTCAGGTTTTCTCCATTCATCATAAAACCAGGAATTTTCACAAAATATCCAAAGGCTATTGGCACCGACTATGCAAGAACCATCTTATATATCATCTAGTTCCAAAACGCCAGCAGAAAAGGTCTACCAAAGAAGTTCTTTGCCCATAATATAAATGCCCATTACCAGTACGAACCAACCAAAACCTGCTTTGAGTTTGTGCCCCGGTACCTTTCTTGACATTGCATTCCCTATGAAAATACCGACAACAGCCAACAGTGTGAGTAAAAGCAAAAGACTCCATTGTATGTTGAGTCGCATGGCATCTCCTGTAAAGCCTATTAGTGATTTTGAGGCAATGATGAGTAAGGAGGTGCCCACGGCTTTCTTCATGCTGAGTTTACTGAGCTTAACCAGAGCTGGAATGATTAGAAATCCACCACCAGCGCCCACCAGGCCGGTAAGTACTCCTACCAAAAGCCCCTCAAGTAGAATCAATGGGTAATTGTAACTAATAGGGCCTTCAACATTGCCATCTTTTCGCCCTCTGATCATTGAAATAGAAGCAAAAACCATTAAGGTGGCAAATAGTCCCATCACGAGCATTCTTTTAGTAAGCTCTATATGCGCGATGCTCATAGTATCGGGAATAGCCGGAACCAGGTAGCTACGAGTAAGGTAAACGGATAATATGGAGGGAATACCAAACACTAAGAAGGTTTTGATATCAACAAAACCTTCTCTGTACTTCTGAAAACTCCCCACCAAGGCGGTGGCCCCAACAATAAACAAAGAATAAGCCGGAGCCTGCTCAGACGCTTCAATACCGATGAGATAGACTAAGATGGGGACCGTAAGGATGGAACCGCCCCCTCCTATTAGCCCCAATGAGATGCCGATGAGCAAGGAAGCTGCGAATCCTATTATTTCAATTAATTCCATGGATATTTTCCAGGTGCGAAAGTACCCTGCACCCCTATTCCGAAATTGTGATATGAGTTACTTAGCGGTATAAGGTGACAAAAAGCTTTGCAATTCAAGGGCCATTTGGGCATGAGCCTTAGCATTAGGATGGCTGTCAAAAGGCATGTTGTTAAAATGTGGATGGGCTACTTCCACTTCGGTGCAATAGGTCGGCATCCCCTGCATCTCCAGCTCTTTGAGAGTTTCCCTTGTATAGGCATTTGACATTACTCCGAATACAAATACCCTGATATGATTCGCATCGCACAAGTCTTTAAGCTCATGGAAAAGAGACTGTGTAACCGCTTTCATTGGCAAGCTTTGTTCAACAATTTGCTCCCTTACACTGAGTACTATGTTTACCGAAGCTAATTGCATTCTTAGCCGCTCCCAGAACCCACCCTCACTCCATAACAGATAATGTCTGGAGGTTGTACCATGATCTAATAGGGCATATGGGAAGCGACTGTCACTCATGTTTTCACGTACCGATGCAGAAGAGCTTAAATAACCTAGTCTCAGGTCACGTTGATAATAGGGGCTCATTGAATTGCGTTGATCGTGAAATCCAGCGTAGCAGAATACAGCTATATCCGGTGCATTTCCCTCTTCAATCATGCTTTTTAACTGATCCAACCCCTGTACCGTTCCAAATCCCGGAACTGCGTGGTTCTTTATATGCCATGCTGGAAGTTGCCTGGCCACAAGACTTGTAAAAGTCTCATGATCGTTTACCCCCATACCATAGGTATAACTACATCCGAAAAAACTGACTACACCTATATCATTGGAACTTTGAGTACGCGAAACCTCTCTTTTCCCTGTACTATCGTGAGTTACAGTATACGTTAATCCTTTATTGATATGTACTGCATAACGACCAGGCTCTAGCCCGAAACCATATAGGCTGTCTGCAGCAATGCAGTTCTGAGGCTCAGAAAGTATCTCATAGGTATCCTGTCTGAATGGACGGGCTCCAATTATCCAGCAGGCCGCTTCAAAGCAGGGCCATAGCAATACTACAATGTATCCTACTCGCAAAAACTTCTGTTTTGCACTACGCTCTGCCATTCATTTCAAAGGTAGTACATGGCCATGGTTACCTTTTTTATCTCCACATACCAAGCTAGTATGAAACCCGATTCAAGCATACCTTTTAGCAACTGGAATGTAGAGCTTATCAGAGTATTGTTCTTTGCATTTGTTCTTATTCTGTTTATTGCGAAGAGCTTCCTTTAGGTAGCACTCAGTTGGCTCAGTAGTAAAGCCAGTTGAATGCAACCCAACAATGGGTGGAAAGCATTCGTATTATAGTACATACCCCGTTTTCCCAACCTTCTAAACTCTACGAGCTATGAAAAAGCTAGTCTGGCTTCCGTCCTCTATCCTTTGTTTACTACTCGCTCTGCTTCTCTTTAATTCATGCAATAGAAATGATGACCCCATTGACCCGCAAGTAGATATAGATACAATTTTCCCTTCAGAGTACATTCCGGCATACCCAGGTTCCTGGTGGAAGTACTCTGACGGCTCAGAAATCAAGGCTGGAGAGTACACTCTATATAGCCTCGAACGAGTTCGAAAAAACGACTTGTGTCCCATAGACAATCTCCATCTGGTAACTAAAAAGGACTCGTGCTATGCTCCTTTATACGGTAGAACCCAATTGTTTGGGACATACGGCATCTCAAGTCAATATGGTCTCTGTTTTTTAGTTCCTCTCGTAGATCTAGACAATAAGAAAGAAGAGCACTTTGTCAGGAGGTATGAAGACAAAGTCGACTACTACTTTGATGAAAGCCTTGATACAACCGTAAATATCAAGGGCCGGATGTACGAAAAGGCACGAACTACAAAACACTATTTAAAGGAAGGTGGAGCCCCTTCATGGGTTATAGACTCTAATTATACGCGCTACATATATGCTCCAGGAGTAGGCCTGGTACGTAAGGAAATAAAACGTTTTGGAAGCCCCATTGAGCAAGTGGATTTGATCGACTATCACATTAATAGATAGCCCCTTCTTCCCTGTTATATCTTAGTAGGGATGTTTATTTACACCAAATGCCCTCAATGCAGCAGAGAATCGCGTTCCTGGACCTGGGCCAGAGATAGGGTATCTGTGGTAAAGAAGAGAGGAGAAAATCATGAGATTACCTGCAAATCCTGCGGTTTGAGCTCAGAAATGTCGGTGGACGACTATTATGCCAAGCCCTCAGCATTGGCTTTCATTACTGCCTTGTCTGTATCACTTATAAGTGCTTGTATTTTCTTATTTAGCTATCATTTTTTTCCTGACAACAATGGCCCTGACTATGTGGTGATCGTAGTAAGTGGACACATAGCCATACCGTTCATCATCTATTTGATGTTGGTAAAGGCCGAACGCGACAGAGTTGGATTCTTTAACCGACATAAGTACAACACCAAGACCACTATTTATAGCGGGAGAAAAGAACGCAAAAAGTTGAAGGCATGGTCCAGAGGATGAGCGCTTTTATGGCTAAGGTTTACTGCCTGAAATCAACTCCATTGCCTTGTTCAAGGCTACATCCTCACCGTTCACCAGATTGCTAAAGCTTGGCCTGACTTCATAATCTGGCAATACACCATGAGGAATATCCTCCCCCGTGGGCTTCAGAATCATTTGTAGCGTAGGAATTGAAACACTTATACCCGTATTTGGCAACATGTAAAAAAAAGGATGACCGCACATACTGTACTGAGACCCTCCGGTTTCTTCGCCAATAAAAATGGCCCTGTCATATCGTTGAAGTGTTGCGCTAAAAATGCTGGAGTTTGAAAAGCAGCCTTCATTTATAAGCACATATACGTCTCCTTTAAAGGTTTTACGTTTTGGCTTTCTCAACCCCATTTTTTCACCTCTGGCATCCACCACCACTCCATCCTTTTTCCTCTTAAACCCCTCATTCATAAGGAATGGCTCATCAAGTAAGTAGGAAAGTAGGTATTCTGAAAACTTGAGTCTTCCTCCAGGATTGTCTCGAATGTCAATAATAAGATGAGCAATATCATTGCGTTCAATTTCCTTGGTAGCTTCTCTTAACTCTCGAATTAGTTTTTGTTTGTGCTCTTTACTTAAGTAGTAATTGGTCCAACTTTTAATAGTTAGCAAAGCCGTAGTCTTCTCCTTATTTAACTGTAGTGTGAGTGATTTTTTGAATGGCTCCGCGGCTTCTATCTCATCAAGCAATTCGTCAAAGAGTATACCCTTCATATCCACAGTATCAGTAGCCGCATCGTGTTTAAGAACCACACTATAGTCATCGAAACAGCCAAAGAACCAGCTGTAATGCTCATAGAAATAGGTGTTCAATTCCCAAATAGCATAACCACTTTGATAGCCGTCTCTAGGCATTCTGGCAAGCATCCCCTCAATGAGTTTCTTTGACTCAACCCCATTTATGGATACTATTTCCTGTCCTATCCAGTCCATACTCTGGTATGAATAGGCTTTAAACAGATATAACTTTTGGCCGTCCCAATAAGGCTGAAAGGGGATATATAATCCCGAATGCTCATTCTCCCATTGCAAAAAATACTCTTGGTAAACTTGAGTATGACCGTCAAGAATCACCTGATGTACGTCGCTAAACACACCGTACAAATCCAGGGTTGAAACACTGTCTGCAACTTCCAAATGCTCAAAAAAGGAATTGAATTCATCCAAAGATTTATAAAGTCCTACCCCTGGATGTTTCTGGAGTAATTTCTCTTTGAAGTACTCAAAATCTTCAAGTACCTCAGCCCTACTGAAATACTCTCCTTGCCCATAACCAATAGTGCTCACAAGTACCTGTAGAACACAAATCAATGTGAGTTTATTCACAGCACGCATAAGGCCCCTTTTTGGAATCATATTCGAGGGCAATATCGATAAACTTCTCGAAGCGTTCAAGAAGGTAAGATTAGGCTTAAACAAAAAACCTCCGCCAAACTAATGGCGGAGGCTCTTTCAAAACTCAAATAATATGTCCTACTTATCCCACCAAACCGTTGAGAAGATGGTTACATCTGCGTTTGACGGTGTATTCGTGTTTGAGAAAACTTCAGTTTCTGCATAGGGCAACCTTCTTGGTATCTCGCCGCCTGCCTTTGGTGAAAGCGTCGGAAATCCAGTACGTCTCCAGTCGTTGAATACTTCTGGATCGCAAAACATTGCCTTGTACTTCTCAGTCATGATGAGCTCGAGTGTTTCACTACCAGCGCCAGGATCTGTTGCGGTCCAATACACATCAAAAGAATCCGTTAGGCCTGCATCAGCAAATGAGTTTGCCACTGCGTTTTTAAGTGCTTCATTGGCTGCTGCTCCTGCTCCCGAACTCTGGAATGTAGCCTCAGCTATGATAAACAACTCTTCTGTTTTGGTAAGAAGCGGTGCCGCCCTGTCAGCGGTGAAAACCGGATGCGCCACACCAGCGTCAAGAGGAGTACCATATACGGCCACTCTTGGATCACTCAAATTGGTAGTATCAATTAAGGCAATGTATGCCCCTCCAAGGTCTATATCATCTCTTTGATCAAGATACTGAAACCATGGAGCTTGTTCAGTAGCTCCGGTACCAAATCCTACCGTTGCATCTGCAGACAATCCTCCCTTGGCAATGGCACTTAACGCGTCATCGTAGTTACTTGAAGCTACTTTGCCCAAGTGCAGTTTGCCGCGAGCTTCCAACACATTAAGGAATAGAATCCAGTCGGTAGCACTACCGCTGTAGATTAAGTCATCAGCTCCGGGCATACGAGCTCCTACGTCTCCGCCTAAATTGCCTCTGGCTTCGTCAATCAAAGCGAAGATGGCATTGTAAATATCCTCCTGACTGTCAAAGGCCGGTTGATTTACGTTTGAACCATCATTGCCTTGAAGCGCTTCAGAATAGGGCACGTCACCCCAGTAATCAGTAACCATCATAATGGTGTAAGCTTCTATGGCTTGAGAAATACCCAAATACCAATTAGAACCTTCTTCTTGGGCAATAGAGGCCATTCTGCGGTTGTCCATCATGATACCTGTATACAGGTTTGACCAACATGCATCTACATCAGATCCTCGTATACCGTAATCATTAAATACTGCAAACTGACGACCCGTACCATCTATCTGTCCGTCGTGAACTGAATTGAAGCGAGATAAATCACCCCAAACGGTGTATGCCAATCGAAGCTCTACCTGAGTGAGCAGTACATCGGGGGTTACTTCAATTGGTTCGTCAGGATCGGCATTGATATCTCCAAAATAACTTTCGCATGACGTGGTAAGAACCATTGCTAGTGCGAGAAGAGCTGATATGCTAAGTTTATATGCTTTCATGTTTTTAAGTTTTAAGGGTTCTAGAATTTCAAACTCAAGTTGAATGCATAAGACCGTACTCCTGGCATTCCAAAGTAGTCAAGGCCCTGGCCATTACTACTTGAACCTACCAAACTCGATTCCGGATCAATTCCGTCATATGGTGTCCACAGAAGAAGGTTTCTTCCGGTAAATCCTACTACTACCGATCCAAAGAAGTCAGAATTGATTACATCAGTAAGATCGTAGCTAAAGGAGATGTATCTCAACCTGTAGTACGAAGCATCTTCAATAAAGTGCTCGGCTACGTTACCAAAACCACCGCCGTTTCCGGTATACCAGTTCTCATCAAGAGGCACTCTGATATCATTTGTGGAACCATCGCTGCTGGTGATCCCTTCAAACACATGGTCAGCTCCTTCTCCTTCGTAGTCATGGATAAATCCTTGATTGTCGTCCCAGATAATAGCATCTCTGTCTTCGGTAAGCTCTGTTGCTCCGAAGAAGGTAAGTGCTCCCTTGGTACCGTTCCACATTTGACCTCCTTGCTTAATGTCAAACAGGAAGCTCAAATTCATATTCTTGTACCTTAAGGTACTGGTAATTCCTAAAAGGAAATCAGGGTTTGGATTGCCAATTACACGAGCAATTGGATCGGCCAATGGATATCCGTAATTGTCGTTATAGTCATCTGCTGAAGGATCATTGGATCCAGAATTATCAATGATAATCGGTCCATCGGGATTGTAGGGAAGCGACGGATCGAATGCTTTTCCATCGTCGGTATTGGCACGTTGCCAAGCTCCACCCAGGATCTGACCAAACTGGTATTCAGTACCATCTTCACCAGGAGCAATGTTGTAAACACCCGTACCGGTAAATCCATCCAGGTATTGGTTGGGCACACCTTCTGGCAAAGAAGTAACATAGGTTCTCCAGGAAGAGTAATTAGCCATTAAGTTCCACTCCAGGTCTCGCGTTCTTATAGGCGTTATCCCAAGCACTATCTCAGTACCGCTGGTTGATAGCGATCCTGAGTTGATAATCTTTCTTTGGAAACCTGTGGAATTAGGAACGTTAATGGCAATTACTTGCTTATCCGATGTTCTGGTGTAATACGATGCATCCAGAGTAAGTCTACTTTCAAAGAATCTTAAGTCCGCACCAAATTCAATATCGGTAGTGACCGAAGGTGCAATGGTTTCAGACCCTTGCAAGGCATTGTAGGTAAACCCAGCCAATCCCTGATATGGAAAACCAATACCATTGGTCCATCCATCGTCAAGATCGTTAATGGTACCGTTATTATGAATAGGCATTAAGTAAGTAGTGGAAGTAGAATACGAAGTGGGGGCTCCACCACCTACCTGACCATAACTGGCTCTCAACTTTCCAAAACTCAATGCGTTCATTTTCAATAAATCAGTGAAAACAAAGCTCAAGGAAGCAGAAGGAGCAAAGAAGCCAATATCGCTTGCATTGAACTCTTTCGATGGTACAATAAGCGTCGACAACCAATCTTGCCTTCCATTTACAGTAAGGTAAAACATGTTCTTATAACTGATGTTGGCATTGGCAAACAGCGAAATGGATTTCTGATCGTCATGATCTATGAAGCCGGAAATGGTCTGTGCATTTGACAGGTTTCTAAATCCCGGAAAATTGAGTCCATCGCCCTGAATGTAATTCTGCTTCCACCTGGAGTTCCAGGTATTCATACCTGCCAAATAGGTAAGCTGTACATCTTTGTTTTTATCACTACCACCACTCGCTGTGAAGTAAGCGTCCACATGGGCATAGTTGTAGTTGTCTTCTCTTACCTGACCGGGACGTACCGTGTTTGAACCAATTTCAAACTCCTGTTTTCTGTTGTCGGCATACATATCAGTACCAATTGTACTCGCCAACGTTAACCACTGATGAATGGGATAAGAGAGCCTCAACGAGCCATATACTCTATCTACATCATCCACAAAGGGAGAGTTATTGATTACCCAATAGGGATTGTCGTAACCAAAACCAGCTCGGTATGAACGTTGACTTCCGTCCGCAAACTGATAAGCACTTGGATCAGAAGAGTTGTAGGGCTCTGTAAGGCCATTGGTGTTATCGAATGTTACGGGAGTACGCAACAGTCCCAGCATCAATCCTGAAGTATTAGAACCTTGCTGTACTCTTTGACCGCCTGATTGTACGTAGTTGATAGAAGCATTCATATCAATTCTATCACCGAGGAATTTAGAACCGTATTTCAACCCAATATTGGTTCTGTTGTACGTGTTGAGCGGTACGATGCCTTCTTCAGAGGTGTTTGAGAATGAAAATCTATAATAAGATTTATCCATTCCTCCTGATATGGCCACATTATTAGTAAAAACATGTCCTCTTTGGAAGAAGTTACCAATATTGTCATAGGGCTGTACTTGCTTGCCACTGCTTGAAGGGTTGTCTTGCCCTACAATGGCTCCGTTTTTGTCCCATTGATAGTTGGCATCTCCATCATAGTAGGAAGTATCAATGCTACCACCCCAGCTCATGGCTGAAGCGAATCCGCCCCACCATATTCCATCAGACTGACCTGGCCCATACCAATTGCCACCTGCACCTTGTGTATACTTGTCTTGCATAGAAACAAAGCGATTGGCTTCTGTCATGGTGTAGGAAGTATTGTAGGTAACTGACATGGCCTTTCCTTTAGGGCCACCTCCCTTTTTGGTAGTGATTACGATTACTCCACGAGCACCTTCAACACCGTAAAGCGCAGTGGCAGCCGCTCCTTTAAGAACTGTTACTGACTCTACATCGTCTGGATTAAGATCCAGTGCCCGGTTTGAAACAGCAACTCCGGCAAGACTTCGCTCTGTATGGTTCTCATCGTTGTTAAACCTCACTCCATCAACGATGATAAGAGCTTCATTATCACCATTAAATGAGGTTTGACCACGAAGTACCATTCTAGTGGAACTACCTGCTGCACCACCGGATCGTGTAATTTGCAAACCGGCAGCCTTACCACTCAAACCGTCAATAACATTAGATGTTCCGGCCTGCGACACTTCGGTTCCCGAGACCTGCTGTACGGCTGATCCAAGCGATTGCTCTTCGCGGGTAACCCCCAGAGCTGTAACCACCATTTCATTCAAAATGGTACTGGCCGCAACCAATGAAACATCAATAAGCGCTCTTCCGCCTATTGCAATACTTTGCGTCTCGTACCCTACATAAGATACCACCAGGGAATCCTTTCCTGCAGGGATGGTTAATGAATATTTTCCTTCGGCATCAGTAAAAGTACCTGAAGTGGTACCTTTAACTAGCAGGGCCGCTCCTACCAGTGCATTACCGTCCTCGTCGGCAATGGTTCCTGTCACTGTTGACTGAGCAAACACAGCGGGCGCCGCGCATAGCATAGCCAGGACAGAGATAAGTGAGAACTTTACTCTCATAACCTGATGTTAATATTTCCTAAAAATCGTTAAGCATGACAAGTATAGTGAAAAGCTGGACAACTCATAACATTCCCTTAATATTTGTTTGCGCAGAAAGCGCTAAACAACCGCTTTCTGTAGGTCAGAAAGCCACCTTTCCACAATACTTAATTTAGAATAACAGCCCTTTGAGTAAAACAAAGTGTCATTTCAACACTTTCAACAATATCTGATTCCTTCCTAACTTAATTATTCCTTTTTGCTCCAGCTTTTTCAATAACCTAGAGATTACTTCTCTTGAACTATTGAGTTCATAGGCGATGTCCTGATGGGTTGTATGAATGACAGGATCGCCAGTGACTTCTACATTTTTTCGGAGGTATTCCAGCAGCCGTTCGTCCATTCTATGAAAGGCAATACTGTCAACAGTTTTGAGCAATTCATCAAAGCGCGATCTAAAAGTACTTAACACAAATTGGTACCAGTTTCTGTGCTGAGCCATCCATACATCCATATGCCCAACTGGTACCAGAAGCACCTTACAATCATCCATGGCCTCAGCCCTTATTTGGCTTATTCGCTCATTGCTTGAACAGACAAAAGAAATGGCGCAGGCTTGTCCAGGATAGATGTGGTAGAGAAACAGTTCATTTCCATCCTCATCTTCGCGTAGTACCTTGAAATGTCCAGAAACCAATAGAGGGATACTGGTAATGTATTGTCCTACTTCCATGAGTGTTTCACCTGCGGGAATCTCCTTTATTTCTACGGATTCCTCAATTTCTTTAAGAAACTCTGCATCCGTGAAACCGGGAAAATGCTGCTTTAATAGATCTCGTATTTCTGTCATGCCTTCTTTCACACGCTGTTAAAAATAGCTCTGATGTGTCAAAGCTATTTATTCCATCTCATTTCATTTTGAAAACCTACATTCCCTGCCAATTGATGGAAATGACTCAAGAAGAAAAACTCGATAAAACGGCTTTGTACATTAAGGAAGTATTTTCAGGCGAAAGCTCCGGACATGACTGGTGGCATATAGTGCGGGTATGGAATATGGCTACGAAACTGGCGAGACAAGAAGGTGCAAATATTTACATCACTGAGATGGCGGCGCTGCTTCACGATTTGGATGATTGGAAATTCAACGAAGACGATACCCCTGTAAAAGCTAAAGCCTGGCTGGCTCAGCTTGGGGAAGAGGCTGAAACCACCGCTCATATTATCGATATTATTCAAAATGTCTCTTACAAGGGAGCGGGCGTGCCCACTGAAATGAAGAGCATTGAAGGTAAATGCGTTCAGGATGCCGATAGAATTGATGCATTAGGGGCTATAGGAATAGCCAGAACCTTTGCCTACGGCGGGCACGCAGGGCACGAGATTTACAATCCAAATGTGAAGGCCGAAATGCATGATAGTTTTGAAGATTATAAAACTAAAACGAGTCATACCATTAATCACTTCTATGAGAAGCTCCTCCTATTAAAGGATCGTATGAATACCGTTTCCGGCACCAAATTGGCACACCAACGCCATGCCTTTATGATGGTGTACCTGGATCAGTTTTATGCAGAATGGAAGGGAGAGCAGTAACTCATTACTTCTCGGAACAACTTGTCTTGCATCAGCAACGAATGAGTTCCCATCTACGTACTGACTCCTATTCGAACCCTATGAAAAGCATCAAGGGTACTTAACTTGCAGATGAATGCGCTACGCAGAACACATTCCTCATAATGACCTTTTGCCCTATGTAAAATGTATTTGGGTATTGGAAGCGGAGCAGCTACAATCTGAACTCATTATACCGGATGGCTGTGTTGAGCTTATCTTTCATTTTGAAGACCTCTATACGGTAAACCAGAACGGTGCGCAACGAAGTCAAAGCAGAGCATTCATCTTTGGACAAATTGAAAAGGCCATTCGGTTAACTCCCAGTGGAAAAACCGGAATGGTAGGAGTACGTTTCCAGCCTTTTGGACTGTCGGCATTTTTAAAGGTGCCGTTACGTGAGTTTACCAATATGTCGGTAGACCTACCCTCTATTTGGGGCACAAAAGGCCGCGAGCTTGAAGAACAATTAAGAGATGCCTTTTCAAATCAAGAACGCATTGTTTTACTTGAAAACTTCCTACTTGAGAAACTACAACCACTGGAACAACTCAGGCGCTTTCAATTTGCTACAAAAACACTCAGAAAACCAGCAGAACACATTAATCTTCAGGAACTCTGCCATGAGCTCAACTTAAGTGAACGACAAATAGAACGGCAATTTGCCAGGCATATAGGTATTGGAGCCAAGCGACTGCATCGCATCTATAGACTTCAAAGGGCCATTCAGCTTATAGAACAAAGCAATGGCACCAACCTTACACATATTGCCATGGACACCGGATATTATGACCAGGCCCATTTTAACCGCGATTTCAAAAGCATTGTTCATCAAAGTCCCCGTGAATATTACCGCTCCAATAATGCCATAGGATCATTGTTTCTGGACCCTTCGTAAAAAAGACTGCGTAAGTCTGTAGCACAAAGAGAACAGGTCGTTTTTTTACAATTACACAAGTTTACCTAACAATACTTTTGTCAAAAAAACACAATGGAAAACATCATCAGTTTCTTTGAAATACCCGTTACTGACTTTGACAGAGCCACATTGTTTTATGGCAAAGTACTTCAATCCGATATTAATGTAATGGAGATTATGGGTGCCAAAATGGGCTTTCTACCAACTGATGGAAGTAATGTTTCCGGAGCATTGGTACAGGACAAGGAATACGAGCCGTCTACAAAGGGAGCCCTCCTCTATCTAAATGCCAATGACGATATTCCGGGCTTTCTTCAACGCATTGAAGAAGCTGGAGGTACTGTACTCGTTAACAAAACAGAGATTAGCCCTGAGTTTGGATTCTTCGCTTTGTTTATTGACACGGAAGGCAATAAACTGGCTCTTTATTCAACGAAGTAAGATGAAAATCTCTCATATACTTGTGCTAGCGCCTTTGGTACTTATATGTACTGCCGGTAAGCGACTTCCTCAAACAGCTCTGATGTCAGACGACATTGAATGGCTTATAGGGAGTTGGCAAGGTGAGTTCAACAATGCACAGATAAGTGAATCCTGGAGCAAAACCGACAAAGATCTGTACCAGGGCAATGGATTTGTATTTAATGGAAAGGACACTTTTGTAAGGGAACAGCTGCGCATTCAACGCATTGCAAATTACTGGACCTTTATTCCTGTAATCAATAGTAAGCCTCCTGTGTTATTTACCCTGATTAAGAATGAGAATCACACTTTGGTGTTTGAAAACAAGGAACATGATTATCCTCAAAGAGTGGTTTATTCATTGGAGAACAAAAAGCTGCATGCCTGGATTGAGGGCCTAAAAAACGGGAAACTGGTAAAGGAAGACTACTGGTACAATAAGCAGTGAGAAGGTATTGCAAGCCATCACGTATTTCAGGCTCTATCTTTATTCTTAAACCATAGGTTTACCTTTTGTTAGTCACTCCATAAAGTGAGGTAAACAACAAAGAACCTATGAAACACATTTTGTACCCTTTATTGGCGGTTGCACTATTGGCCTCATGCTCAACGAGTAATAGCGAACTCATACTAAAAGACCGAATTGTGACCATAGCCAATGAAGGCTCTGGCAAGGAGCTTATGGAAATGGTTTTTGACATCACTGACGAAGGAAGCAAGCATTGTTATGAGGATACACTCTTTAGCCAAGCCTATTCTCAGAGCATTTTTGATCATGAGAATCATATCGTCAAAGAAGTCATACAGCTACCTGATCCGGAATTCGCGGGCGACTATATGGACTCGGTAATTGAAATTCGGGCAACTCATAGCAGCTTTAGAAAAATGCAGGTTTTTGGGAATTTCAAAGACGGTTCGTTGCATGAAATAACTCGTGTCCAACTCTTATTTAACCTTATAGTTGACGGAATGGACCTGGGCGATCTTGCTTCAGTAAATATTGACCCAAAAGCTTTCAATACTGAAACAGAGTTTATTCAAAAAGCAAACAAAATCATTACCACTGAAAGCCTTCCAATTAGAAGCAGACATGAATATGAGAAGCTTAGAAACATTGGGAATATGGATGGATTGGGCAATCCTGAATCATGATACTAAATACTGCTATCGGCGCAATCTTAGGAGGTAGCGTTCAATTTGCCTGCGATGGCGCAGTATGTGTACAATAGCGTGTTCCATTAACTGCTCTACATCATAGCGCTGGCCCCATCGCACCACCATTTTCCTTTCGGGATTATCCTCTTCCAAGGGTAATTCAGGATAATCTGCAAAGAGTTTTTCGCAGTAAGCAAACATCTCTTTCAAGGCAATACTGTAAGCTTCAATGGTATTGAGAGTCACATTTGTGCAATAATCCAGTTCCTCGCCCATGTACTTTCGCATCTCAATGGTGTAGGTATAACCTGCCCGCACCACGTGGCTCAAAATGGTTTGGATTGACCAGCAATCCACATCTTCGGTTTCCGAGTCAACTACAGCCATGAGCTCTGCTTCCTTAATTCCTGAAATCACTGCAAGTAACTCCTCAATGGCTTTCTCATATTCGTCAAGCATGGCTCCCACGGCTCCATTGTCTCGATACTGTGTCATTCTGTGATTTTATTTCAGGCAAAATAGCCTCTGGAGTTCGTTAAAGCGGTAGGAATAAAAAAGGTAATTACCGGCTTACAACACGTCCTTTCCAATACCGCCGTACTCTCTGAGGCTGCTCGTTGTAGTAGTAGGCCGTTTTGCGCAATCTGCCTTCTTCATACCAATGTTGCTCACGACGGGTTCCACCCCAAAACCTATCTCTGCGCACTATTTGGTCGTCTTCATACACCAAGCGATCGTTCCCAAAGGCAAGGACAGTCTGTTGAGGCTCTCCTACATAGTGAAACATTACCTGAATTTTAAAGCTGTCTTTGTTGTTGTACACAAAGCCAATCTCTTGATTAAACGGTCCCAGATCTCCCAAAACATTTACAAAGACCATCTCAATGAAAACCGAATCGTTGGGCGCACAGGTTGTTCTTACATTACCATTCTTTTCCCCGCCAAAAGTTCTTGCTGTATACAATAAATCGCATTCAGGATGCCAAACTTCTCCTATATAAAGCTCATAATCTCCGGTGTTCTTTACAGAAAATCGAAGTGTATCCATTTCAAAAAAATCAAGCTTTTTCAACTGGAAGCTGTCCTTACTCAAAGCCATAGTTGTTCTATGACGAACCACTCTTCCTTTAAAGCGCAATTGGGTGGCGCTGCGGCCTGGATTGTTCCATTGGACAGTAACGCTCGTCGTAAATGTTGAAACATAGTTGGCCTTCATATGAAATTTGAGCTTGGCTGTAGCACCAGGCATAATAGGTTCCTTTGGATAGCTCATCATACAGTTGCCACGACTCACTTTGACACTTTGTATGACCAAAGGCGTATTCCCAGTGTTTATAAATGGAATTTCTCTTTCATAGCTTCCCATTTTAACAATCCCAGTGTGAAAGACCGTAGAGTCTATTGAAAACTCAGGTTGGGCTGATGCTGAGCTCAAACAAAAGAGAAAAACGACTGTAGTAGAAAACCAGCTCATTTGCAACCCGGCAAAAATGATAGTTGTGGCATTGTTTTGTTTGAATGAAATGTGAAAGCCTTTAGCCATTCCGTTTTTGAGTTTCTCTCACAATTTCGTTGGTGTTCAGTACTATTGCGTGCTGTCTCAATGAAATTCAATTTCAAGCTACTTACGGCACTTTATGCCATCTTCAGTATCGTATTTATTGCTGCTGAATACCACCGAATTGGCGATTTCAATATTTTCCTTCTGGCAAGTGAAGCACTCCAAGAGGGAAAAAACATCTATACCACCACTTACGTTTCGGGCTTTCACTATTACTACAGCCCTTTCTTTGCTATTTTGATGCAACCCCTGGCAGCATTGTCGCACAACATGGCTGCTGCTTTGTGGAATGTTTTGAGCTTTGTGCTGCTGGGTAGGCTGCTTTACTTGCTGGTTACCATGTACTTTTCTAAGCACTCTAAGGCTGCACTTATTGTACTTCTGGGTTTCTTAGGCTGCCTTTTTCCGATATACTCCAACTTTCACATGACTCAAATGTCTGTGCTGATGCTCTATTCCATTTTTGAATGTTTGTATCAGGCTCAACATAAAGGAAGACCTCTTGTAGGAGGCATGCTACTGGGCTTTACGCTATCAGTTAAAGTAATTCCTATTGTACTTATTCCCTACTTACTGTACCGGGCCCATTTCAAAACCATTGCTTATGCGGTACTAGGCGTTTTTGTTTTTCTGGCACTTCCTGTTCTCTTTATTGGATATGAAAGTACGGCAGAACTTACTTTGAGCTGGTTTGACTTACTAAACCCTACCCAAAAAGACCATTTACTCGACAATAGAGAAAGGGGGTTTCATTCTCTAACGACTTTATTTACCACCCTGCTCAGAAGTGACTCGTACGAAGAAGCTTTTGGTATTGCCAGAAATATTGCCAACTGGAATGCCAAATCCATTACACTTCTAATCAATCTTACCAGAGCTGCATTGCTCCTTTTGACCCTGGCTTTTCTAAGAACAGCTCCATTTAAGAAAGCAGTTAATGCTCCTCATGGCTTTAGCGAAATTGCATACATCTGCCTTGTAACTCCTCTGATATTTCCCCATCAGCAGGCCTATGGTTTCTTCTTTGTGCTACCAACTACTATGTACCTGGCTTGGTACCTGGTTGAGCATTGGAGCGAACGGGCCAGCTCATATTTTAAAATCGTTTTTGTTGTTTGCATAATAGCCATGATTATCGTGAACCTGGAATTGATTTATGGAGAATACCGAAAGTGGTATTGGTATTTCAAAACTCTGACTTACGGTACTTTGCTGCTCTTAGTCGCATTAGCGTTGAGTAGGCCTAAGGTATCTTCTAAAGACAACTTCTAAAACAAATATCCTTGTAGTACCATCATGCTGCGATCAATTATCATCCTTCTGTCTTTTTCTTCACTGACAGCTATAGCCAATGGGCAGTCTCTTAAGCCTATAACTGACACTTTTGTATTTGAAAATGAAGGCTTCTCTCAACTTGAAATCAAGATGTCCTTTTCTTCAAGAAGGAAATGGCATGTTCAAAATGACGGTCATGGCGGAGCTTCTGTTCCTAATTTCATATTAGAGAAAAAGGTAAATGGAAGCTGGATTGAAGTTTATAGGTACTTCCCGGGTTTTGTATTGGACTATGCTGTACAATTTCCGGTATCGCACATTGACATGCACTTCCGCATTCCTATTGGTGAACAGTCGCAATTTGCTATTCAGCACGGGGTGTTTAGCAAAACGCCAATAGACAAAGGCACTTATAGGGTTAAGATTAGGCTTGACAGACAGGGTACAAGGCGCGTAAGAACGGTGACATCAAAACCTTTTCAAGTGGAGCAGAAAGCGTGATCCTGACCGCAAATCTGGATTTATCTGAAATTGAAAAAAGAAAAACCCCTAAACATCGGCAAATGCTCAGGGGTTGCGTTTCTTATTCGTAACGTAATGACGTAACCGGATCGCTCCTTGAAATTTTTACAGTGTGGTATAGTACCGTGATCGTGGACAGCAAAAGGCCAAAGAGAAAAGCCAATAAGAAACTACTGATATGAATTGGTGTCTTGTATGCAAAATCCTGCAGCCATTCCTGCATAAAAAAGTAGTTAATCGGGGCTGTAAGGACAAAGGCAACGGCAATAGAAATAAAGAAATCGCGCACTACCAACCAGGTAAGTTGGCCAATATCAGCTCCCAATATTTTGCGCATGCCTATTTCCTTTGTTTTGGTTTCTACCGCAAAAGATACTAAAGCAAACAATCCCAATAAGGCTAACAAAATTGAAACCACCGAAAAATACTTGAATACTTTCTGCATTCTTTCTTCATTTTCATAGTTCCGTGCCAGGCTTTCATCAAAAAATCTGAAGTTAATTGGATTGCCTTCAGCCATTTCATCCCACTTACTTTCAACCCCTGCAAGTGCCTTTTTATAAGCGCCTTTTTCAAGACGCATTGTAATTTGACCTTGTACCCACCCTGGCTGATAAATGAGGGCTACGGGCTCCAGTGGGGTATGTAGGGAGTTAAAATGGAAGTCGCTCACAACGCCTACCACTACTCCATCGTTAGCGGCAGAGTCATTTGCCTCAAGCCCCCATTGCATGCGTTTGCCCAGAGCATTTTCGCCCCAGCCAAATTCTCTTGCTGCGGTCTCGTTGACGATAAATGCCTGCTGCTGATCTGTTGCGATTTCTTTAGAAAAATTACGACCTTTTAGGATATCGATTCCCATTAAAGCAATGAATTCCTCTTCAATCGGTATGAATTTCAAGGTCATTTCCTTAAGTACTTCGTCCTGCTGAACTCTAAACATAAGTTGTCCGGTCTGCCCAGTTGGTATGGCTCCAAAAGCCACTTTTTCCACTCCGGGTACATTGCGCAATTCAGTCATTATAGTGGCTGCTTTTTGCCTCACCTTGGCATCATTGGGCATTACCAACGATACAATATTTTCTTTGTCAAAACCCAGGTCCTTGCCGGCAATAAAGTCCATCTGATCCTGAATTAAAAGAGTGCCCGTAATCATAAAAAGTGAAAAAGCAAACTGTACCAGTATGAGTACTTTTCTAAGCAAGCCAATGCCACCTGATTTAGGCACGTTGCCTTTTAGCACTTTCACCGGTTCAAAACGACTCATGACCAAAGCCGGATAGCTACCTGCTCCAAAACCGATGGCCAAAACAAGTACTATGATGGTAATTATGATTTGAGGCGAAAACACGTCGCCCATCACAAACTCTTTATTGATAAGCACATTGTAGGGTTGTAAAAGCACTTCTACTATGCCTATACCCAGAACAAGCGCTATCAGGGTAATTAAAATAGACTCCGTGAGAAATTGTGAGATGAGTGCTCCTTTTCCTACGCCCAGTGTTTTGCGCACGCCTACTTCTTTGGCTCTTTTAGAAGACTGTGCAAGTGCCAGATTAATGAAGTTGATAGACGCAATCAGCAGAATAAACACAGCTAAAAGGGCAAATACTTTGAGGTATGTAGGGTTGGCCTTGGGATTGTCGTACTCCTTGGAATTGTCGAAGTGAAGGTTGGCCAATGACACCATATTGTACTCAATACCGGCTACAACACCGGCCATTGCGGCCCATGGCTGAACATACTTTTCTTCAAACTCTACAAGCTTTTGATTGAAGTCGTCCTCGTCCACAGGTCCATTGAATAGGACATAGGTATAAAAGCTAATTCTAAACCAGTCTTGCTCAAAGGCATCCCATTGCTGTCCAACAGTACTTCGGTCTAAAAGGATGTAGGCATCAAACTGAAACTCTGAATTCATGGGTGGGTCTTTCATTACCCCTGTCACTGAGAGTGCCAGCTGCCCCATGTTGATCACTTTGTTCATGGGGTCCTCATCGCCAAATATTCTATGGGCTACCTCTTCACTTATTACGACTGAAGTAGGGCCAGATAAGGCCTTTGAAGGATCGCCTTGTACCAGCTCCATATCAAAGATGTTAAAGACCGAACTATCAGTCTGTCCGAACCGGATTTCATTAAATATTTGATCTCCATACTTGATAGTTGGCTGGCCCAGTGCTCTAAAACGGGCAAAGTTTTCTACTTCGGGATAATCGTTCATCAAAGTGGGCCCTAGCGCCAAACTCGACAAAGCGGCATTGACTTCTCCATTGAAGTCAAGTTTGGCACTTACTCTATAAATGCGATCTTTTTTACTATGGTACTGATCGTACGAAAGCTCGTGGAACACATTAAGTGAAATGAGTAGACACGCGGAAATTCCTACCGCAAGCCCAAGAATGCTGATTAGGGCGTATACCCTGTTTTTAAGCAAATGTCTAATGGCAAGTTTCAAGTTCATAAATCAATTTTGGAGTTTAGAAACTGCCAGCAGGCTGTTGTTCGTTTTGAGCCACTACTTGTCCATCGAGCAAACGCACTATACGCTTGGCAAATGCTGCATCGTGATCGGAGTGCGTAACCATAAGAATCGTGGTTCCGCCATTATTGAGCGTGGTGAGCAAGTTCATGACTTCATTGCCATGGTGAGAATCCAGATTACCGGTAGGCTCATCAGCCAGAACCAATTTAGGATTGGTAACAACGGCTCTTGCCACAGCCACTCTTTGCTGTTGTCCACCTGATAGCTGCTGGGGATAGTGCTTGGCTCTATGTCCAATTCCCATTCGTTCAAGTACATCGTCCACCCTGTTTTTGCGTTCAGACTTGGACATTTTTAGGTATACAAGAGGTAATTCTACGTTCTCAAACACGCTTAGTTCGTCAATAAGGTTAAAGCTCTGGAATACGAACCCAATGTTGTTTTTCCTTATATCGGCCCTTTTTTTCTCGGCAAGTCCAGCCACTTCCTGCCCATTGAATGCGTAACTACCTCCGGTAGGCTTATCAAGCAGGCCAATCACATTGAGCAAGGTAGATTTTCCGCAACCTGATGCACCCATTACTGCTACGAAGTCTCCTTCTTCAATGCTTAAATTAAGGCTGTGCAGGGCGGTTGTTTCCACCTCATCGGTAAGGTATTTTTTACTCAGGTTTTCAATTCTAATCATCGTCTTGGGAAATTTTTATGTATTGGTGTTCTTTAAATGCCTCGTAGCTTGATGTAATAACTTTTTCTCCTTTTTGTAGCCCTCCCAGTACTTCAATGTATTTCGTATTCTGCCTGCCCAGCTCCACAGGTCTTTGGCTGGCTTTTCCTTCTTCATCCAGCACATACATCCACTTACCTCCACTGCTCTGGAAAAAGGCCCCTTTAGATACCAATAAGGCTTCCGATTCTGCACTTAATGAAATACGTATTTGAAACAGTTGCCCTCTGATGAGGTTTTCCGGCCGTTGGTCAGTAAAATTAAACTCCACTTCAAACTGCCCACCGGCAACTGTCGGAGATACTTTAGAAAGTGCCAGCTTATAGGTATTTCCACCATAGTCAAATTCGGCCTCCAGGCCTTGGCGTACCCTATTCAAATAGTATTGGTCTACCTGAGCACTTATTTTAAACGACTCCAAATTATCTACGCGACCTACGTTTTGCCCTCTTTGAAGGGTGGCACCAAGCTCATGGTCAAAAGAATTTAGTTGTCCCGTTAGTGGTGCCTTAATTACCAGATTTTCAAGATTCTTTCTAATGGCATCCAGATTGCGTTCCATTAATTCAATAGAACCATCAATTCGGGCTATTTGAGTTCTGCGATAGCGTTCATCTTCATAGGCCCTGGTTTTAGCCAATTCAAACTTTCTGTTGGTGATTTCATGTGCCCTTTCTGAGTTGAATAATGCCAACTCACTAATGGCTTTTTTGCTAGCCAAAAGTGTATCGGTTCTATACTGTCTGACTACTATCTTCAGCTGGTTCTCAATTTCAATCAATTGATCTTCACTCTGCCGCTGGTTTTGCAAAAGGGCAATACGGGTACTCCTAAGGTTGTTTATCTGTTCAATTATCTGAGTTTCCCGATTCATGAAATCAAGACTCAAAGCAGTATTACTTAGTCGTAAAAGTGCATCTCCCCTAGTTACCGAAGCTCCTTCCTGAACAAACACTTCTTCTACACGTCCGCCTTCAACCGTATTTACCATGATAGAAGTAATAGGCTCTACGGTACCATTCACAGGAATTACTTCCTTAAAACCTTCAAGCTTTACTTCATTGATGCTTAGCCTATCAGCACTTACCTCATGAGTAAAGCCCAGTGCTTTTACTACAAAAGCTGAAACTACCAGTAACATAGCCGCCACACCGAGCCAGGTGCCTACTCTGTATTTCGACCAAAAGGATTTTTCTATGTGTCTGTCCATTAACTGACTTCGCCTTATTTACCAATTATTGGCAGCAGGAAATACAGCCATGATGGGCTGGTATCTGCTTTGCCTTTTGTGGGATTCTTTTCAATTTCAGGTTCTTTAGCTGTCTTTTGGCTTGTACTGTCCTTTTGAGCAGTTTTCTCAGGTTCTGTCTGAGCAAACATGGGGGCAGATATAGCCAAGAGAATGATCGTCATCATTATCTTCATATCAATGCATTTTGTAGATACTTCACCAAAGCGGTGCCACACCATCACAAACACTGTAAATCAACCATTTACAAACCATCATATTTGAACATGAATGTTAAAACTGTCCGGTTTTGATACAAGGACCTGTTCATTTACGAACAGCTTAGTTCCTTTGAATAACCATGCCCAGTATTGACGCACATATTTTAGTGGTGGATGACGATGAAGATATTCTCACTTCGGCCCGTTTACTGTTAAAACAGTTCTTTAGGCAAGTGGACACGCTCTCCACGCCCACCAATATCATTCCGTTTCTCAATGATCACTCAATAGACCTTGTACTTCTGGACATGAACTTTAGAAGGAATGAGAACGAAGGCATGGAGGGCCTTAACTGGCTTCAACGCATTAAGAGTTTTGACGATGCGATACAGGTAATTCCTATGACGGCATTTGCCGAAATTGAACTAGCGGTAACTGCTGTTAAGAAGGGAGCCTATGACTTTATCATAAAACCCTGGATCAACGATAAGCTCATTACCACTTTGAGCGCGGCACTTCAACTTAGGCAAAGCCAACGCGAAATTAATTTGCTCAAGCAACAGCGCAGTCAGCTATTGGCCGACATAGAAGCAGATTTTGAAAGCTTCATTGGCGAGTCTGCCCCTATTATGGCCCTAAAAGACACCCTCTCAAGAGTGGCCAAAACTGATGCCAACGTTTTAATTACCGGAGAAAACGGCACTGGAAAGGAAGTGCTGGCCAGGCAAATTCACAGACTTTCGCTTAGAGAAAATGGTCCATTTATTCCAGTTGATATTGGAGCAGTGGCCGAAAGCCTTTTTGAATCAGAGTTGTTTGGATACAAAAAGGGAGCTTTTACGGATGCCAAAATGGACAAACCAGGCCGATTTGCCTTGGCGCAGGGCGGTACTCTTTTTCTTGACGAAATTGGCAATCTCACCCCTGGTAACCAGGCAAAGCTGTTGGGTGCATTACAGAACAAGCTCATTACTCCTCTTGGAAGCACCAAGACGCAAAAAATAGACGTGCGCATTATTGCAGCCACAAATGCAAACCTTTCCACAGCCATTGCTGAAAAAAGCTTTCGCACTGATTTGTTTTACAGGATAAATACAGTAGAGCTTCACTTACCTCCACTGCGCGATAGAAGTAGTGACATTCCCCTATTGGCTCAACATTTTCTACGTCTGTACACTTCCAAATACCAAAAACCCAAATTGAAAATGACCAAGCAGGATTTTGACTTTCTGCGCAAGCAAGCCTGGCCGGGGAATGTACGTGAACTACAGCATAGCATAGAACGGGCTGTGATTCTGAGTGATGGTAAGAGCCTATCTTTTAACTCTACAAAACCGGCTCAGCAGGAGCCTGAAATCCATACTTCATCTCTTAATCTGGATGAAGTAGAAAGAGACACCATTCGAAAGGCATTGAGTAAACATGAAGGCAATATATCACGGGCTGCAAAGGCCTTGGGACTTACAAGAACAGCCCTGTACCGAAGGTTAGAGAAGTATGGTTTATAAGCGGTTCATTGCAGGTGTCATATTGAGGCTGACCTTACTGGTGCTGTCTCTGGGAAGTTTGGTTTACATTGCGCTAAGCCATCAATGGGTCGTGAGCAGCATAGTGTTAGTAGTTTTTACTACGGCCATTTTATTTGAGCTTTTCAAATTCGTAACCAAAACCAACAAGGACCTGGCAAAATTTATTGACGCCATTAACTTCAAGGACTATTCCGTAAGCTTTAGCTCCTACAAACTGGGAACTGCTTTTGATGAACTACACGATTCTTTTAGAAAAACACTTCAACTTTTCAGAGAGCTAAAACTGGAAAAAGAGGCCCACTATCAATACATGCTACAGCTGGTGAAGCACGTAAATGTTGGGATTATAGCCGTTGATGAAAACGATAAACTGGTACTTTATAACAACCAGGCAGCTGCCCTCCTTGAGCTCCCCAATCTGGTGTATTGGGAGCGATATAGGGAGAAAGTACCACACCTATATGCTGCAGTAAGGGGGCAACGCAGTAGTGCCAGCCAACTTATAAAGCTCAAAAATCGAGACCTTGAACTCAACTTACGCGTAAACCGACTTAAGGTTGAAAACGATGAGCATCTCATCATAATTTTCCAAAACATAAAGGCCGAAATTGACGAAAAGGAAATTGACGCCTGGAACCAACTCATCAAGATTCTTACCCATGAGATCATGAATTCGGTGACTCCGATTAGTTCATTGGCAAGTACCCTTATTCAGCTTGAATCGCAAGGTAATAGCCGTAATGAAGACGTGCTTACCGGGCTACAAACCATTGAACGGCGCTCCAGAACATTGCTCAAGTTTGTTGACGACTACCGAAAACTGGCAAGTATTCCCGCACCAGTTTTAAAACCCTTGGATCTTGCGGATTTCCTTACTCACTTGGAAGAACTTTACGCTCCTGAATTAAATAGAAGCAAAATTGCCCTGACCATTCAAAAACCAGCGATGGGTACACTTATCAATGCGGATGAAGGTTTACTCAATCAAGTGTTTGCGAACCTCATGTCCAACAGCATATACGCAGTGCGTGGGAGCGAAAATGCTCGGGTATCCATTCATTGTCAAAAACTGGCCAATACAATAAACATCAATTTCTCTGACAATGGTGAGGGAATTTCTGAGTCAAAATTGGGTGAAGTATTTGTTCCCTTCTATTCGTCAAAAACAACTGGATCAGGCATAGGACTAAGCCTGTGTAAGCAAATCATGCACCTGCATGGTGGAAGTATAACGGCCAATAGCAGTCCCAGTGAAACTACCTTCACTTTGAACTTTGACATCAAAAACTAAAAGGTCAAGTGCCTTCCATACACTTTCATAGTAGCTTTTCGGGCTGAACGATTTTTTGTGTCGTACCAAAAAGTAATTCTCTTCACTATTCTGCCTTTTCCCTTTAGATCAACTACTCTGGAGGTAGTACCCCGTTTAAACTCATGTTTCACATTAATTTCATCTCTACTACCATTGCCATAGCTCACCACTATTTTATGCATATTGAGAGAGCCCTTGTCTACTTTAAAAAGTAATTTGGTGAATGCTCCATCTTTGGCTCCTACTTCCAGTACGTCTTTATCAAGACTGAAGTTAACGGTTCTGCTCCCCAAAAAATCCCAATCTCTGCCACCTCGGTGTGCATTGGTAAAGCTTAACAACAAAATGCCCAGAACGGCTATAAACGAATACTTAAGGATTGATTTCATGACTTTGAATGTATTGATGTGTATATACCTGACTCTGTACCTGCACCAAGGTTTAATTCAAAGGCCTTCTTACCACATCATTTTCCAACTTCCACTCAAGAGTGCCTCAGGTTTACAATCCATAAAACAGCTCGTTCTAAAGGACTTTCTTACTGAAAATCCCTAATTCTCATGCGATATGCTTTTTTCGCCTCATGTTTGCAGCAGCATTTAAGAGTGCCTTGTGAAACAGACTTTTCCATACCGAGGTGACGGCCCCTACCCTTTTTGGGTTAAGCTGCTTTTTGTTATTCTGGTTCTTGCTTGCCTATTGCCTCAAATAGGTAGCCCCATGGCACTTGTAGCAGGTTTTGCTTTTCGCTTCTTTCTAGGACACCCTTTTGAAAAATGGAATAAGAAGGCCGTGAGCTGGCTTTTGAAAATAGCAGTGGTAGGTCTGGGTTTTGGAATGAACCTTGGAGAAACCCTTGCCGCAGGAAAAGATGGTATAGGACTCACCGCGGCTTCCATTGCACTTATTCTGGTAGTGGGCTATTTCCTTGGAAGGTTCCTCAACATTCAGCGAGAAACAACACACTTAATTTCATCAGGAACCGCCATATGTGGTGGAAGTGCCATTGCAGCAGTGGCTCCTGTTATAAGAGCTACAGAGAAAGATATTTCCATTGCCCTGGGTGTAATTTTTCTACTCAACTCAGTGGCACTACTCATTTTTCCGAGCATAGGACACTTCTTTGACCTAAGTCAGCATCAATTTGGATTGTGGAGCGCTATTGCTATCCATGACACAAGTTCGGTAGTGGGAGCTGCTCACGCTTTTGGTGATGAAGCCTTACAAGTGGCTACTACAGTAAAGTTGGCGAGAGTGCTTTGGATCATTCCCATCTCCCTTATCTCTATGTTTCTTTTTAAGGGAGATAATAAAAAGGTGACCATTCCCTGGTTCATATTACTCTTTGTAGGAGCTATTTTAATCAATACCTATGCCGCACCACCTGAGTTCATAAGCACTGGTGTACCTGTGGCTTCTAAAGCGCTACTGGTACTTACCCTATTTCTTGTAGGGGCCGGGCTTTCTATTGAAAAAATTAAGAAGGCAGGTTGGAAACCCATGGTGCTTGGTGTGGCTCTTTGGACCATGATTTCCATATTGAGCCTATGGGCCGTTAAAATGGTCTAACGTTCCCAGAACATTTAATTCATCTTCTCGCCATGAGCTTCGTTGTGGTTGCAGCTTCATATTAATACAGTCATTGAGGCAATAAAAAAACATGTACTAGAACACAATTACATATCGTTAGTCGGCCAATCAAAAAACAACACCAACCTTGAAAAAGACAATTTTCGCATTAAGCCTTATTGGAATCATTGGCCTTAGTTCATGTACTAAAGAAGACAGTTGTATCGGACGCTCATCAGATGGTACAAAACTGTTTGAAGTAGTAGGAAGTGACCTTTGCAACGACCAGATAAACTCTGAAGAAGGGGAATATTGTGATTGCAATAGGCAGGAATAAAAGAAGAAAATCTTCTATGAAGCCCTGTATGGTACTTCCATACAGGGCTTTTTTGATGTGTCCTGACTAATTTTGGAAAAGAAGAATCTAGCATGGCTGCCCATATTATTGCTCAAATACATTGGAATACCAAGTCAGAGAAATTCTGTAGAAAGTCTCTGGGCATTTTTGAAATGGCAATAGGTAAATCTTTACTGAACTTGCAAATAGAGTCTTATTGGAAAATTAAGGACCATATGGTGGCTACTTGCCATATTGCAATAGAAGGCCAGTCGAAAGCTGACAAGGTATTTGAGATGGTGTGTATTGCTCAAACCCTTACAAAATCAGTAAGAGGGAACTGGATTTTTATGGGGCCGGAAGAAAATGACCAGCTGGAATTTGAATGCATCTTCAATGCAGGCCATTCTGAGGCTCAGCTACCGTGGGCACATTTGCAATTTGCTGCGGTATAGTTCTCTCCTTTCAATATTTTTGAAAATGAATACAGCGTGTATCCTTCTTAAGGAGCCGCCAAATTCAGACCAATGATCAGAGCATAGAACTCCGCAAATAGCACCTCGGCCTTAAGGGCCGAAATCTTACCCGATGCACTTGTGCGGCATCCATTTATTTCTTCATTTCCATTTATTCAATTTTTAGTATGAAACAGATCATATACTATGTGGCTGTATCACTAGATGGCTATATCGCCGGTCCTAATGATGACATTAGCCAATTTATATTACAAGGTCCCGGAGTGGACCAGTACCAATCCGATTTACTATCGTTTAACACCGTAATCATGGGGCGTAAAACCTATGAATTCGGATATCAGTTTGGATTACCACCCGGACAACCGGCCTACCCAAACATGGAGCATCATATTTTCTCCAACTCGCTACAGCTAGAAAACAAAGCTCCTTCGGTTCACATACAAGCAATGGACATCACTGTTGTCAAGAAGCTAAAACAACAGGCTAGTTCTGATATCTATTTGTGCGGAGGTGGTGCCTTTGCGGCCTGGTTACTTAAGCATGGACAAATAGATCAACTAAAACTCAAAGTCAATCCCATTGTATTGGGTGGAGGCACCAGGCTCTTTCAGTCTGTGACAAATGCCACGGCCTGGAATCTTGAGGATAGCATTCGCTATGACGATGGAATGCAAATTAATAGCTATACCCCAGGTAAGTAAGGCATCCGGAAACTTCTCTTGAAATGACTCAAAGGCTTGTTTTAAAAACAGGCCTTTGACTTTTCTTGAAGTCGATAGAAGTTAATCCTTGTAAAAGAAAAGTGCTCCTTAAAGGCAGTTTAATTACTTTGACAAGACAAAATGCGAAGCTTGAAAATACTTAAACGACTAATTGGACTGGGGATGATCTGGTTTTTTAGCCATCTACTGATTACATGTATCGATGGACTTAGAGATGAAGACAACGCCGCCGAGATTGCTGTTGTTTTTGGCACTAAAGTTCATGAAGATGGAAGTCTCTCAGAAAGACTGAAAGCAAGGTTGGACCGGAGTATTGTCTTGTATAACAAATCACTGGTTCGGCAAATATTTGTTAGCGGTGGTTTAGGTAGTGAAGGCCATTATGAGGGTTCAAAAATGGCAGAGTACTTAATACAGGAAGGCATTCCTGAGCAAGCCATATTAGTTGACAACCTGGGAAACACCACCGGACTTACTGCCAAAAACCTACACACTGAATTGCCGGAGCTGCAGTCGGCCATAGTGGTAACACAATATTTTCACATAAGCAGATCGAAAATGGCCTTACGAAAAGTAGGGATACCAAAAGTAAGTGGAGCTCATGCCCATTATTTTGAAATAAGAGATGCCTACTCGCTCTTTAGAGAGTTTTTTGGGTTCTACAAATACCTTGTCTTTTTCCCTTAAGAAACCCCAATACCTCGAGAAACAATTCCCTGAACTATTGGGGTATACCATTTACATCAGATTATTAGGCATTGCTAATTGATGGTAAGAGTAGGGGCTGTTGGAGTGCCTCCGTAGGTAATACAGGGATCGCAGGTACAGTAATTGCAAATGGACAGCGGATATGGAGAGCATCCATCACCTACAATAACAGGAGGGCAAGGGGCTCCCACCTGATTTACACCAAAAGCCGGTACATGCTGAGCCACACCCCCCACATAACTGGCTACTGTAATGGTACGTGTAGTACCTGCTGCCACAACGATCAGGGGACCAGTTCCCAATACCACACATCCGGTAGTAGGTACCTGATTTACTTTAACTCTATAATCACAGTTTGAATTGTTTGTGATGGTTACAGTAATCTGAGCCTGGGCTGTAAGCACTGAACACAGCGCAAAGGCTAAAACAGCGAAAAAACTTTTCATTAGGTTATTTATTTGGTTACCACATAGCTCGCAACTCACTATCCATCAACAAAATGACTTCACAGGAATACAGGTATCTTTCTGGTTAACCCGGTTTTTTTTATGGTAAAACATTGGCGAAGAATGGCGAATACGGTGTTTTTCCAGGCTTTCTTTTAGACCGCATAGAAGGAGCCAACGGGACTCACTGTATGAGCAACATCGGGGCCAGGGCATCACCCTTGTATTCTACACAAGGGCTACATGAAAAATACTCGCAAATGGTCTTTGGGAAAGGGCTGCAGCTATGTCCTATGATTACGGGTTGTTTAGAATCAGAAAGCTTACTTATACCAAAGGCAGGAACATGGTGTTTCACCCCATCAATTTTTGAAGACAGTACAACAGTAATTGCCGTATCGGGTTTTAAGGTAATTAATGGCCCAGCCCTATTTACCTGACACAGTTGAATGGGGACGTGATTTACCTTCACTTCGTATGTGCAGGTACTTTGATTTACCAAGGTTACCTCTATAAACCTGGGGTCGGTAAACCCTGAAGAGGACAGGATAAGCACGAGACCTAAAAGTCCTAAACCCATCGTCCAAATTGTAATTTTCTTCCTACACATGTTGAACACTTTTGGCCGAAGCATCTGCTTGTTTCTGAGTGCCCGACCTCAATAAGTGTAGTGTATCGAATAGATCTTTCCGGTAGGACTCGCCAATAAGAGCCTTTCCCTTGGTAAGAAAAATATAATTGTCTTCAATCACCTTCAAGTGATCCATATTTACCAAAAAGGAGCGATGTGTTCTTATAAAGCCTGACTGGGCAAGTTGCCGTGACATATTGAGTAAACTCACTCCTATTTCTCTATACGACTTAGATAGTGTATGCATGTCTACGTTGTTGTTCTTGGCTTCAATGCTTATTATTTCTGATACTTCAATGTGAATCCAACGCTTGTTCTTTTCTCGTATCCAAACTGATTTTTTGGGCCCGGCAACTTCCATAGCACCAGCTACAGGCGCGTCCTGCTTAAGTACCGTTTCCTCTTCAGTACCTGGCTTATCCTGTGCAATATCCTTGCGAACAGCCACACCCCATTTTCCAAAAAGCACTCCGCCAAGCAGTAAAAATGCAGCCGCAACTGTGCCCCAAACCTTGGTACTCTCTGGTTTTGAATGCTCCTGAATAAGCCTTCTGTCTGTTATACCAAGGTGGTTTAACTCACTCTTTTCTGGTTCGTTCAATGCCTCTGTTTGTAAATCCGCTATGTTAATGGTACAAGCTGTTTTCAAAGCATCAAAACCGCTTTGCTCGCAGAACACCCTAGCTATTTTCATCGTCTTTAACGCATCTTCCTTGTTTTCCATAAGCTCATATAAAGTGCCCAGCTGAAAATAGTAACGTGCTTTTAGCTCTGCTTTAAATGCATGTACCTCGGCCAACTGAATGGCAGATTTTAGAAGACGTTCACTTTCAAGCAAGTGGTTGTCAAGTTTCTCAGTTCTGGCCAATTGCAATAAGGCAGTTGCCAAATGCCGTGGTTTTGCCTGCTCTCCCCTCATTGAGTGGCTGTGCTCCAAATGCCAGTTGCGAGCCCTTTGCAAACATTCACTGTACAGTTCTACTGAAAGGTGCTCTACACCTGATACCTGTTCTCCTGAATTGAATGTCTTTCCATCCGTAAAGGCATTTATGTAAATTGAAACGAATAACACTACCAACGAAACCTTTACAAGAGGCTCCTTCTTGAACAACATCATACATACTCCCTTAAACCAAGCTTCAAATCATGATAAAAGTGAATGAATAAGCGGCAGGTTTGCAATTTGTATTTCGGGCAATTTTCGGTGAATGAAAATGCCGTTCTCCAGTTACTCCCTTGAGATACTACTTCTAAAGTTTAGTCAACTTAAACCCCTCTAGCATGTGCTTTAAAATGGGTGCACACTTTTCCTTACAAGCTGGGTAAAACTCACCGTGCTTCCATGACACCACCTTTTCAGAATGCCCCCACCAGAACTCTGCTATGGCTATGGGTTTCATCTGGTTTTGAAAGGCGTATTGTAAGAGTTTGGGAGCCGCACACTCACCCGCACCAGCAGGTGGTTTACCTACAGCTGTAGTTTTAAAAATGTCTCGAAGTCCCTTTTCTTCTCCCCTTTGATTTAAAAAGAAATAGCTATCAAACAGTTTCTCCTGCATTTCAATAGAGTTTGATCGTCTCAGCTCTCTAAGTTGTGCAGCTTGCTCCAGGCTTTTTTCATCTCCTTCTCTTTCTAAATCTTTAATACGAAGGTTTATCTGTGTAACCTCAGCCAAACCGGTATTGAGGAAACTCCCTTCAAAAAGACTGTCATAAACAGGAGGCACAAAACCGGGATGATGATTGCCCCCGGCAAGTTTGCCTGAAAAAGCTGAAAGGTAGCCTAGTTCTCCACTGGTATTTTCCACTACCAGTACTCCAAACATTTTGCCAATTGCACGGCCTTCCATACCCGGTTGCAATCCAAAGTTGTGCACCCAATTTTTCTGAGTGCAAAGATGCTGTTGCAATGCTGTTGCGGCCAATAAGGCTACAGGATGTTGAGCGCAGTTGAATGGGTCAGTAAAGTACTTGGGCAGTACAATACCTGAAGTGTTTTCTGCAAGTGGGGTAAAAAATGGATCGCTTGAATAGGGAAGTTCCACGCTGTACCTGTAAACAGTGTTCTCAAGCGAAGGTAAGGTCTTTGTTCTCTGTGCCTAAAAAATCTGATTGCGTGGAATGGTACCGCTAAAATCCTTTTCTTCCGAATAAATGTCAAAGCCAAACAACTGCCAGGTTAAATAGCCTATTACCCTGTACCGTGGCTGCCCTCGTACATCCGACTCCATAAGACGTACAATCTTAGAAGCATTCCAGGTATACCCAAAAGTGAGGCCTGAAAGGTCACTATTGGTTTCCAGTACAATGAGCTCATCGTCTTCGTAGGCAAACTTTGCAGATAAAAAGAAGTTCAAGCTTAGGCCATCGTCCATTGCCAAACCTGCCAATTTTATACCTCCATTACCTTCATAGTTTTCTACAAAAACCTTCTTATTGTTAGGCTCAAAGTCATCACCACGATCAAGTACCTGGGCAAGACCAAGCATCATTATTATGATAGATACTGGTTTGAGCCTATGCTGAAAGATTTTTCTTCCCTTAGAAAAAAGCCCATATACCATGTATAAAAAGTACCCTAGTAAAGCCAGGTTTAAAAGTGACCATAGAAGGTATTTCATAGTGCTCCAAATTTCATTTCTACCCTACATCAGGTGAATTAATGCTAAAGATACGAGGTGCCAAATTATTCAAAACAATGGGTGCTGAATCCGTCAAATCATTCATAAAGCCAAAGCATCCAAACTTACAGCGAAAGCAACCATTCATGGAGTGAAACTACAGAATTACATTTACAGTCATAGGTTTGAGACCAACTACTCATTGTACAGTTATTAAGGCAACTTCCACAATGAAACTACTTTACTATCAACAAGTTTCAAGCAATTCTGGTATAAAATCAGGAGCAGGTAGAGATGGAATTGCCTTTTTTCACCTCATCAAAACAACCTACTTATGAAATGGAATCTAGTGGCCGTGCTGGTATTGCTTGCTAGCTGCAAGGCTGCAGAAATTACTACTGCTGAAACCGATGCCTCCAGGACGGGGACAGATATGGACAGCACCTACCACTCTGCCAGCAGCAACCTGGTTCATTCGCCAAGCACACCCGATCAATTTATGGCTTCGGTACCCAACGAAAACTTCATATTCGTCTCAAATGATTTATGGGACCCAGAATGTGGCCCCAATAGAATGGAAGTAACTGTATGGAGTGGTTCAAAAGCCGGCATTGGATGGGCACATGAATCGAGAAATTCAGGTACGCTCAGCATTGGTGGGGCACCCGGCTTTCCAGAGAGTTTCCCGCTAAATATTGACGTTTCACTTGGCAATGAAGGAAAAACCGCTATGGTGGTTTTCCAAACACAAGGCCGTGTCTACTACAATGTATACAACTGGAAGAATAGCGCATTTGAGTTAACGAAGGGGCCTGTACAGTTAGGAGACCTTTCTGTACAAGGCTATGGCGTGCCCAGAATTGACTGCGACCCTGACAACGATGATAGGGTTATTATAACTTTTGCTTCTTATAAAGCCGGACAAACCAACGTGAGCACTGAAGAAATATGGGCTGTTGCCGGATATATTAATGGAAACATGGTTAATGAGAACAATCCTTACCCTGTAAGTGAAGAGGGTGGTGTGAGTACGGCCTTTGAATCCTACCGACCTGATGTATCGTGCAGAAACGGAAAGGGATATTTTGTGTATAGCTATGTAAATGCTATTAAAGATCATGTGCTGGTGGAGCAAGAGATTTCGTGGAACAGTATCGCCACTGGTAAAGCGCCTGTTCGCTTGCACAAAGCTCTTAGAACCAATGGAAAGAGGTTTGTTTACCCAAAAATTGCCGCCAACACGCAAAAAGCAGGAGTGGTGGAATGGCAAGTTGTTACAAGTGAGTTAGTGGATACCGTACGCCATATTATAGGCTTTACTAAGATACACGGGGTAGCGGGTACCACTACTTCACAAATAAGTGGACCTTCTCTAAGAAAATGTGATAACAGCCAACCTGCGGTGGCCATTTGTAAAGACCACATATTGGTGGCCTGGATTCATGAGTCAAGAGGGTGTATGCCTGATTTGGTAGAGAAAGATCTACTGGTACAGCGATTGAGCATTACTACAGGAAAGCCTAGTACACCTGATGATTTTTCAAGATTAAACTCACAGCAACTCGGCGATCAAAGGGGCTTGAGCATTGCTGGTTTCTTTGGTTGTGAAAATGCCTTCTATGGATTTCACGATGCGCACATGAACGAAATCCTCACTAAGTCATCACATTACTCCAACTTGGTATTAAATCCGGTAAATACCCTTACAGAATTGGACATGACTCCACTTAGCGCAGGCGATGAAACGGATCCAGGTAAGGGAATTGACGGGTCTTCCATATCAATGCGCACCTATCCCAACCCAGCTTCAGAATTCATCAACATTGATTTGGATGCAAGCTGGAATGAGACTACTATGGTAACACTATTCAGCAATACGGGCACAGCAATTAAATCAGTGAACGCAACCCTACCCAGAACTTCTATCAATGTCTCTGACCTTGAAAGCGGTTCAGTATTTGTGGTGGTATCTGATGACGAAAAAAGGGTTAGAAAACAACTGCTTATAGAAACGATATAGGTATCATTCTAAATAAGTTACAAAGCCACTGGAGTACTTCTGGTGGCTTTTTTGTTACTCCTTACCTAGTTGCTCTATGGCCAGCCAAGCCATTAGTCCAGGGGCTACGGTCATGGCATCTTCATCTATGTTAAAGGTATCCTCATGCACATTGGCAGTGATGCCTTTTTCAGGGTTCCCCACACCAATTACATAAAAGCAACCTGGCACGTGATGGGTATAAAATGAGAAGTCTTCAGAGCCCATGGCCTTGGGCATTTCCACTACACGCTCCTTTCCTATATAGCTGGCCACTGAAGATTCCACCTGGGTAGTGAGTTCCACATTATTAAAGAGCGAAGGATAACCGGGAATGATGTTTACCTCGCTGCTGGCTCCAAAACTCTCGGCAATTGAGGCCACCAAACCTTTCAGTTTTTTCAGGGCTTCTTCGCGCCATTCTTCGTTCATTGCTCTAAGCGTTCCTCCAAGCTTCACCTCATTGGGAATTACATTATTGGCATCGCCTCCGGCAATATTGCATACCGACAGCACCATAGGGTTAAGCGGATCGTTCATTCGGCTGGCCAGGTTTTGCAGGGCCAGTACCACATGAGATGAAACCACAATTGGATCAATGCAAAACTGCGGCATGGCAGCATGGCCTCCCCTTCCTGTAATGGCTATTTCAAACATATCGGCACTTGCTAAAAAGGTGCCTTTGGCAATACCTACCATGCCCGTGGGAATTTGTGGCCAAACATGCTGCCCAATAATTACATCAGGTTTGGGATTTTGAAGAATACCATCTTCAATTAGTAGTGAAGCTCCTCCGGGTGGACTTTCTTCCCCGGGTTGAAAAATCAACTTCACAGTACCTTCAAAGGAGTCTTTAAGCTCATTCAATATCATAGCAGTACCCAGCAATGATGAGGTATGAACATCATGACCGCATGCGTGCATTACACCTTCATTCTTTGATTTGTAGTCCACTGTATTCTTCTCAAGAATGGGCAATGCATCCATATCCGCTCTAAGCGCCACTACACGCTTGTCAGGATTCTTTCCTTTTATGAGTGCACATACACCTGTATGGGCTTCGCGGACACCCAGTCCTTCACGCACTTCCAGCCCCAGTGCCTTCAGCTTCTCAGCCACAAAACGGGCTGTTTCAACCTCCTGAAATGAAAGCTCTGGGTTTTGGTGTAGATGTCGTCTATAGCTTAGTATTTCTTCCCTGTGAGCCGCATTGAGCTCCTTTATTTTTTCCCGTAGTGACATGGTATCGAATTGTCTGCTAAAAGTAGACAATTCAACGAGGCTGAAATTCACCCGTACGGGTGATTCTATTTTTTTAATAGCACATGTAGGAGTCTTCCTTTTCGTGCTACAGTCTATTTGCCCTCTCATACAATGAAAAACCCATGTGCTACAATGGGTTAAAATGTCCTGTATTCAAACCCGACTTTCGGCTTAAACTAAATAAAATTTCACATGAAATCATTCCTAAAAACATCATCCTTACTCAAAGCGGCTACGGCTTTTGCTTTCCTTCTATTTGTTTCAAGCGGGCTTAAGGCTCAAAATGCCTATGTAACCAACTATTCATCGGTAGAAATGATTGTAACCGTGTATGGTGCCACTACCTGTGTAGCCGGTGAATACGATTGTGAAGCAACAGAGGTTATTCCGGCTGCCACTTCAAGTGGTCCTGGCCAGGCCACCATTGCATTGTCCTGTTTAGGCTCTTATGTGGTGACTGCAGAAGTTGATGAAAACAACTCCTCAAACATTGGCGTAGTTCTCAAAACCCCAAACTGCTTATGCGGTCAAGGTGCGGCCACAGATAGTGATTCTTTCTCCTCATCTGGCGGCACCATTACAGCCGATGCAGCTTGTTCAGGCCAAGACATGACCATCGAGATCAATTAGAGGAACTGTGGCATCTGAGCTCTGATTAGAAGCCATGGTAAATGGCGATTTTAAAATTCCGCGGCTTTTAACAGAAACGGCCCATCTGCCGAGGAAGCAGCATGGGCCGTTTTATGCTTAACGATTTATTGTTGAGGTTTAGTGAAAATGGTAGCGAATACCTGTTCCCAATCCGTACAAGGGCAAACCTGATTCAATGCTGGTGTCAATATGCAGCAACAATTGCGAGGTAAGTACCAAGTCCAGTTTATGAGTGCCGTCCAATACTCTGTAACCCAGATCTAAGCGAGGAGCCATCAATACATCAACAGATGCCTTTGCAAAGTTTTCAGTGGGCACCCACTTTCCATTTTCATAAGCGTACTGCACATCGCTGCTTTTGGTACGGGCCAGGCCTGCTTCAGTTCTAAGGGAGTAAAACCCTCGTTTAAACAAACTCCCTTCCAAGCCAATACCGACTTTGGCTGAAATCCATCGCTCATGGTAAAGGTTGTTGTAAAAACCCAGCTGACCTGATGCAAACAACTGGGTGCGCTTTCCCTGTTTGAGGGTACGCTGTAAGTCAAGTGAGTAAAATGGGCGTATATACACCTTGTGAAGGGTTCCTAACTGACCGTAGGGTATCTGCATAGCCAGGTCCTGTTGTTGTACACCCAGCTGAACCGACCATTGAGGATGCTCTTCCGTCTCCTGCGCCCACAGACCAGTTGTTGCCAAAAGAAGGCCAAGACTGAGTAACACTTTTGTATACTTCATGCTAGTTTTCCTTTTTTAGAAAGAATAGAATTCCCATTTCATCTTCGCTGGTAACTCCAAATTCAATATCTCTGTTAGAGTTGTTGTAATAGCGCACTTTGGTTCTTAAACCTTGCCCTTTTTCTAAAACAAGTGCAGGCTCAAAAAACTTTGTAGGTGCGTGTTGGTAATCATATGACTCATACACCAGCTCTCCATCTCTATCGCCTCCCACTATGTATACATCAAACTGAACACCTCTTTTATGCATATGCGAAATCATCATTCGTATTTCAGTTCGCTCATGCATAAGCTCGGTATATTCAATGTCTGTGGTTTCACCCTTGGGCAGAAAGAGGTTCTCGTAGTTGTCTACATCATCAATCACAAGGGTTTCTTTAATCTCGCTTTTGTCAACTGTATTAAAATTGAGAAACACTTCACCATACTGCTGTTCATCAGTAAGATTGAAATAGTGTGAGTTGATATCAACTGTGGCTCCAGCGTGAATCTTTACGGCTGTTCCTTCAGGTAAGTCCAGTTCAAAATCAGGAACCTGAGTTAGATAATACATGGCTCCTGTACCAGCCGTTAAGCTCAAACTTCCTCGTCCGTCAGGTAAGTTTTGATCGCGCATAACGCCCACTGGTGGATGGTCGGCATTGCCTTCATCTTCATAGCCATAGGCAATAAGGTGATGCGTACCAGGCCTGCAAAGCGATTTAAAGCTCTTTACATAGATATCCTCCGTATTTCCTACTTCCATCCGCACCATAAACTCGCGTTCAAATTGAGCGGGCACCGGAAAGGGCGGAATATGAACTTGATAGCCTGTGCCTGCGGCAGGGGCTTCCAAGCCTTTGAACTCTGGTATATCGGCAGGATCGTACTCAAAAGGCCTTTCGCAAGAGGCCAATAAGAGGGCGCTAACTGCAATTGATAAAATGGCTTTGTATTTCATTGTTTGAGTGATGTTTGAGTGTACTTTACTTAAAACTGTGTTGAATCGAGTTGAACTGCATAGAATTAAGATGAATCGCTTTTATTCAATAAGTGTTCGGTCGGCAACATGTCCTTCTTCAGGAGCGCCCGCTTCAATCCATTGCCGTAAAAACCTTATTTGATTTGCTGTTACCGTAAGGTTGCCCTGAGGCATGGGCGAACCGAATTTGAATTCTGTAGAATCGAAAATCATTTTTTGATAGAGAAAACTGCTGTCTGCATCAAAAGGCTTCACCAGGTGAAGGCCAGCCTGCTCAGCATCATGGTTATGTAGATGATCGGTCACCATGGAACGATAGGTGTTTTCACCTGAAAGACGCGGGTGAATAGAAGCTCCATCATGACAACCGTTTACTCCACAAGAGGGAGTCAGAATCTTATCATAAATCAAACCAAAGCTAGAATCAGGAGTATCTACTTTGGGAGGTTCAGGCTCTTTAACGCAGGCAGCGATGGTACAAAGGCCAATGAGCAAAATCAATAGAATCCCTGTACGAGAAAATGGTATGGTAACTCCTTTCACAAAATCCTTTTTAGGGTTCCAGCACTTCTTGGAAGTACCTGAAACAACTCAACCTGCACCTACAGACATTGTACTAACGCAAAAGTTGCAAGGGGCTTATATTAGCCGAAAATTTAAAAATGAAGGCTTTCCTAATTGTGTTTGCGGTGTCTATGGGTATAGGGGTTTCTCAAGCTCAGATTGAAGTAGTCAAATCAGTAAAACTTAACCCGATTGAAAACTGGGACAACTTCCAATACCTATCTTTTGGATCTGAAGGGTGTTTAGCTTATTCAAAAAAGTCCTTTAAGGGTAACACGTCCATACAAGATATGATGGAGAATGGGACATTTAGTAGTGACATTTTTAATTCAAACTTTCCAGATTGGAACTTTGTATCTTTTGATCATAACCTTGGGCAAGTGGCTGAGAAACAAGTGCATTTTGAGACCGAACTGATGTTCAACACTATAGTAAAAGGAGAGAATCGAGTTTTTTTCATTTATATCGAAAAATGGGGGAAGAAAGGAGAAATTCACACAGTCTCCTTTCCAGATCTCAAAACTTCTGTTACCCCACTTAAATTGAGACAAGTAGACGTAGGCGGTGCAGTGGCCCTTGGGAATAAACTGGTCTTTTCAGCTCAAAACTCTAAAAGGTTCCCAATTCTGGCACAAGTGAATCCATCTACAGGTAAAACGGAAGAAATTGATCTTTCCAAATACGATCTTGGCAAAAAAGGTAATGTGGATATTAAAAGGATTGAACTCATCAACAATAGACAAATGATTGCTGCTCATATTAGGGTCGCTAAGAATAAAAGCGAGAGCGCTTCCCATTTACTGTTCTTAAATGAGAACGGCCCTATGGGTAAACCAATTGAAATAGTGTTAGATGGAGATGTACATCCTATTGATTTCTCAACTATTGTCTTGGGGAAAGATGATTTTGTTATCGTAGGAACCTATGGAGTGTCAGAGGAAGTTGTTCTAGGAACTTTCTTTCAAAGACACTCAAAAGGTCAAATAACAAACTCTAGTCAAGAGTTTGACAAACTTGAACAACATCAGAATTTTATTAAACAAAGTATTGAAGATGATGAAAGAATAAATAGAAACACCTACAAGTCCAATGTCTTAAATGCCCAGAGCACTGATAATCATATCTTTTTGCTAAATAAGGCATACTATGTTAATTCGGTATATACATCATCATCTAAGACACATTATAAAATGGTCAAAGATCTCTCTGGGACAATGCGTCAGGAGCCAGTTACAGAGTTCTCAACGGAAGTTGAGCACAACTATGTGAGCACACACATCATTGGTACTTGTTTTACACTTGATGGACAAAATGTTTGGTGTGAAGTGATTCCTATTGACAAGCAAATTCAACCTATGGATTGGGACTTATATAGCCCTACAATTCACACACTGGATGGATCTATAGTTTATGAACCTGTTGGTTTTGTCATGGAAGGTTCATCACCAATTTTGGTCTCCCCCCAAGGGATGGAAGAGATTAATCCGTTTGGAAACCCAGAAGATCTATTTAGGGGAGCATCTGAAGAGTTTATAAGTTGGTATGATGACTATTCATTAAGAGTCATACTTAAACCTTGTTCATCTTCCGATGAAAACGAATCAGATACTATTGAATGCGGCCAGACTTTGCAGAAAGTCAAAGTAATCAGTCTTGAGTAAACCATCCCCCTAGAGGTTAAGCCTTGCTTATTAACAAGCCCCTTTTATCTTTTGGATTCTTAACTTCTAATCTATTGATCTTCTACGCTCACTTATCTGTACTAAACTCCAATACTCTGGCCTTTAAGGTAGACTCTGTGAGTTCCACAATTTCCCATTTGGCTTTACTGGTTCCTCCCCAAAATGCGTATTGAAGGTCAATCGTTTTTCCATCCCCATTCAAACTCCATTTTCCATCGTTATTACCATATGAAATGGGGGGAGTTCCGCACCAACCTACGTTTTGACGCTTAATGAGCTTTCCACCCACTTTGAAATGAATACCCGGACGGTTCTTATCAAGTTTATAGGATTTCTCAAAAGAATAAATTTTATCGCCGTAGTCTGTTTGTACCCAAACTCCTAAAATGGTACTGTCTTCGGCCTTACCTAAATCAATGCTTTTAAAAGAGAAAAAAGAAAGGGCGAGTAAACAAAGCAGGTATCTCATGAGAGGTAATTTACCTTTAAGATTCCTATCTCTTCTCAATTCCATAAATAAAGAGAAAATACATCGCTCCTTTCCATTACTGCTTTGAAAACGCTCCCAATCCCACAAGGAAACGCTCCGGACCGGCACTATGGCTACCGGACCATGAAATGCTCCAGTTCTACTCCTTGCGCATGTTGATAACGCAAGATGTATGAACCAGGTGTTAAAACGCCAAGTTTCAACACATTATTGCCTGCTAATACTTTCTTACTTAATACAATGCTTCCATCTATGTGAAGTACCTCTATGGTTCCAGTCCATTGACAACTAATGCTGAGGTATTCTGTGGCCGGATTAGGATAGACCTTGATAGACGCACCGGCCCTTGATGCCTCTACACCAGTAAGCAAATGCACAATGATGGTATCAGAAACCTGTCCACAGCCATTCTCTAGCCGTACCCAATACTTACCGGGTTTTGCTACAATCAATGAATCGGCATTGCCACCTTCTGACCATAAAAGGGTGCCTGTGGATTTTTGTGGCCTTAACACAATACTCTTACCCAGACTCATACTGGTATCTGCACCCAAATACACTTCGGGTTTTTCGCCAGCCAAAATTTTGAACGTGCTATCTCCTGTTCCACATTTGTTCTCAGCGATCACTGTAAGCTTTCTGGGTCTGTCTATCCAAAAACTATCTTCTAAAATAGTATTGCCCCGCATCACCCACTCAATACTTCCAGTGGGTGATGTGGCTACCATTAAGAGGCTATCATCAGGGCATACTTTATCGGTGGCGTTTACATGAATATCAGGAATTCCCATAGGCATAACATACAGGCTGTCTTTTGACACACCACAGTCGTTTTGGCTATAGGCCAGCACTTTACCGGACTGATGCAGCCATAGGCTATCCGCCGCAAAGGCAACTCCATCGATGAGCCAGGCCACGGGCTCTTCAATTTTTTGGGTAGCGAGCAGTATACTATCGCCTTTACAAATGGTGGAGTCTGCCACAATACTCAGGCTTGGAACAGTTTTACTTAGAAACACTATGGTGTCTGTTGCACTTCCACAAACATTGCTGGAAGTAAGCCCATAGCTTCCCGGTTTGTCAACTTTAAAAGAGTCAATACTATTGAGTGCACCATTCCACTCATAGTTTGCCTGTTGGCTATGGGCTTTGAGCCACAACACATTCCCGTCACAGAGAAAGGCAGTGCTCGCAAAATTTTCCCTGGGTTCCGGCAGCGTATCAATTTGAATACTGTCTACCGTATTCCCACAAGAGTTGGTCAACTCAAGTTTGTAGGTTCCAGGTTTCCTAAAGAGTCTATTCAGCTTTTTAGGACCATCGAGCCATATAAATGACTGCATTTCGGGAAGGCTTAGATTGGGCCTAAACGAAACCCCTGGACACACTACTGTATCGCTTAAAAGTACCTGAGCAGGCTTAGCTGTATCCATGGCGATTACGATAGTATCCGATACGGTACAGAAACGGTCTGTTGCCTGAAGCCAATACTTACCAGATACCTGTACAGTGACTGCTTTTGATATTGTATCGGCATTCCACCACTTTAGCGAAACTGTAGAATCAAAAACCGGTGCACTTAAGGTATGTTTCACAGCTCCGCAGTAGGACGTATCTACCCCAAGGTTTACCTTAAGTGTGCACGGATTCGGGATTTCCAGCTTAACGAAGCCTATTTCTCTGGCTTTGAGGTATTTCGTTTTTACCGTCGTTTTGTCAATCTTCATCTCAGGGTTGTAGGTACCTCCAAAAAACATACTTCCAGCCCTTTTAGCCGGCATTCCGGGTTTACGGGGTAGAAAACCGGGAAAGAAACCCGAAACAGGAATAGTAACCTGCTTACTAAAGCTCTTCTTACCCGCCTTATCGAACATAAACAGGAAGTCATGCACTGTTGTAGAAGAAAAAGAGGTTACTCCCATAGAAACTGCTGTCCTTCCAAAGTCATCTACAGTAGTGGCAGCCGGAAGCGCCGAATTGGCCAGAGGTTGGTACCATTGATAGTTAAAAGCAGTATCCAACATCAATAGGTAAGTGTGGTACAAGCCTGAAGGCGTGGTGATATTTTTACCATTAAACCTGCTACTGTCCTTACAAGTAAAAGTTACCGCCAGTTCATTCTTACTGCCAATAGAGATACCCTGCATAAAGTCTACTGAAGAAGCTCCTTCGTGCAAATAACTCTTCAAGGTTCCACTGGAATCAAATTTCATGAGCAGGGCATCTTCATCACCCTTTGATTTAATGGTAGTGGACCCTATAGTATAAAAGGGGGTAAAAAAGCCAGCGGTGTAGAAGCTGGGATTTGCGCTCTGATCTACAGTGATATGCAGTTGATGTCCATGCTCGCTCACATTGTTGTACCTGTAGGCTTCACCCATGGGTTTTGCCCAGGTTATATAGCCGCTCGGATTGAGTTTGGCTACAAAGTCGAGCGAGTTCCTGCCTTTATGCCCTGTGAGTTTTTTCTCAAGATGGAAGCGGCCAAAATCGGTTCCGGAAGTGGCGTTGCCCAGAATGTAAATGTTTCCATATTGATCAATATCCACATCGTTAAAATCTACGTACCAGTCAGCCACCTTTTGCCACAGCATGGTGCCAGTTGAGTCAAATTTCATAACAATGGCCCCCATATGGTTGCCCAGGCCCTTATAAGTAGTTTTCCCAAAAGTGATGCTGGCGTTCAGGTCTGATAAGGAATAGGAGCCTACTACTATCATTTTGCTGAGGATCTAAGGCAATGGCTGTAGGGACAAACCCTCCACCCACTGATGTTTGAGTGGTGGTATTGTTCCAGTTCCAAAGCCTGTTGCCCTTAGCATCAAGCTTTTTCACATACCCTGAGTGAGAACCTGATGTAATCCCGGTTGACGAGTTAATTTCATAATAATGTCCGGTAACATATACCGATCTTCCATGATCACTCACCACCATATCACCGGCATTATGCGTGGTGGCTTTGGAAGAGTCCATACTTATGGTTTCCATAGCCATCAATTTTTGAGCGTAAGTGGGAGCGGCCAAAAAGAGGCTGCATGTAAGTAGAAGGACGAAGGCGGAAAGAAGCCTTGGTGAAAGAGAAGGTAGGATGCAAAACTGCATTTGAGTAGGAATTGATTTGAAGCCCAAGTAGGGACCAAAACCGTATTCCCAGTACACCTGAGCGGTCTACAAGCGGTCTACATAGCTATAATTCGCTCACAAATTGCTCTAAAGTAGTATCGGCATCCAGCTTCAGCTTTTGTTTGAGCCGGTACCTGGCCATCTTCACACTTTTGGGCGCAATGTGCAGTATCTGCGAACATTCGGTAATAGTGAGTCCAAGTTTACTTAGATACAGAAGACGCATTTCCCTATGGCTCAACTCCTGTTCCATCGCAGTTAGCTGTTCCATGAATTTAGGATCAGATTCCATGATGGCTGTTTTAAAATTATCCCAGAAACTGTCATCATCAAGCGAGCGCTTAAGGAAGCGTTTCAATTTATAAAGCCTTTCACTTCTCTCAGTTTCTGCACTGGCTTCTATCTCATCAATTTGCTGAATGGTTTGAGATAAAAGATCGTTGCGTTCAGAAAGTTTTACGGCTTCTGTGGTAATTCTCTTTTGATTTTGAGCTACTTCTTGCTCTAGTTTCTCTCTTTTAAGTGATTGATTTTCATACTCAAGACTCATGCGTCTTGCTTCGTATTGCGCCTGAGCCTTGGCTTCGCGTACTTTCCTAATCTTTTGAAGGGCTACTAAAGCGAACAAGACCAATAGTGCCAACAGTGAAACCAAAATGAGCTTGAATCGCAGGGATTTCGCCACTTCTTCACGCTTGAGCCGCTCAATCTCACGTTCTCTCTCAGCCGTTTCATAGCGTAGGTTAAGCTCTTCAATTTGGATTTTAGTTCGAGCGTTGAGTATGGAGTCATGAGCGGCATGTTGTTTTCTCACATAATAAAGGGCACTATCAAAAGCCCCCAATTGCTCGTGTAACCTTGCGCGCTGCTCAAAGGCATAATTGTAATGGGCCGCGGTTCCATAGTGATTAATGCTTTTTATGGCCAGCAGACTAAAACTATCAGCATCTGCCGTATGTTTTAACGACAGGGCCAGGTCGGCCAGCTCAGTATAAATATCAGCATGGGTGAGTGATAGATCGCTTTTTGGAAGTGTTTCCAGAGCCTTATTATAGTCTTTCTGGGCAAGATCTATTTGGTTGAGCATGGCATGTGCCATTCCACGTAGCACAAACGATCTGCTATACAATTCCTTAGAAAGTACCTTTTGCACTGGTATAAGAGAATCCAGTAAGTCAACAGTTTTACGGGCATTGCCCAGCATGTAATAACTCAAAGAAAGATTGAAGTGGGCGTCTTGAATGAGTTGCTCGCTCAAGTCTTCACGTTGTTCAAGAAGCGCATAAATAGACTCAATTAATTTTTCAAAATCCCGGGAGGCATAATACATGGCTCCAAGGTTGGCCTTATAAATCAATGCCAGTTTAGGTCGCGATGAACGCTCAAGGTGGGCAACACTTGCTATCATGGCTTCACCGGCTTCTTCAAACCGTCCCTGCTGGTATAGGGAGTAGGCATGGCTGCCATTGGTAAGGCCAAATAATAAGGGATAGGTTTCTTCCTGAAGCCCTCCGGCCCACAACACTTTATTGAAATGACTTACCGCAGAATCAGTGTTGCCATGATTCATGAGATGACTGCCACAGAAGAAATGGTATACCCCAAAAAAGGCGGGTCTATCTATACCTTCTTTTACCAGTTTGGCCATGTCGCGGTAATAAGATTCCGGTTTCCCTCTGGTGTCGGTAGTGTAAGTAATGAGAATTTCTACTGCAATTGAATCGTTGTCCTGGGCTTTTGCTACCTGCCATAGCGAATCGGTTTGTCCCAACAAGAAGCCCGCACTCCACAATAGAAAGCCTATGCTCAAGGCTGCTTTACCTAAATGCCACACTAAAACGAGAATAATTAATTGAAAACCTTACCACTGCCTAGATGCACTTTCATTTAATAAGTTGCATACTTCTGCATCCACGCTTGCCCAAAAGTAAACCATGCAGGGATTTGCTCCCTTAGAATTCCTACCTTTTCATGAACTAAACAAGCCTTCAAATCCTTAAGATTTGCGGTAATAGATATAGCCATGAACAATTTCGATTTATACAATCCCACCAAATATATTTTTGGCAAAGACCAAATTGCACGCTTACAAACCGAAGTACCTGCCAATGCCAAAGTACTCATGCTGTACGGCGGTGGTAGCATCAAGAAAAATGGTGTTTATGATCAGGTAGTGGCAGCGCTTGCCGAACATGAAGTCATTGAGTTTTCAGGTATTGAACCCAATCCTCAGTTCAACACACTTTGCAAAGCTCTGGATGTAATTAAAAAACAGAACATCAACTTCCTACTGGCAGTAGGTGGCGGGTCAGTAATTGATGGCACTAAGTTTCTGTCCTCCGCTGCCCTGTATTCAGGAGACGACCCCTGGGATATTTTGGCAAAACGAATAAGAACAGATAAGGGAATGCCATTTGGCACCGTACTTACTTTACCAGCAACAGGTAGTGAAATGAATAGCGGTGCAGTAGTGAGCAGGGCTGAAACAGGTGAGAAGCTCGTGATGGGAGGTCCCGGTTTGTTTCCTCAGTTTTCTATTTGTGACCCTCAAACAGTACAAAGTATTCCGCAAAGGCAATTGGCTAACGGAATAGTGGATGCCTTTACTCATGTCGTGGAGCAGTACATGACCTATCCTGTTGGAGCCGATTTACAAGACCGCATTTCCGAAGGCATTTTAAAAACCTTAATAGAAACCGCTCCTAAAGTGATGGCAAATCCCGCTGACTATAAAGCAGCGGCAAACTTTATGTGGTGCTGCACCATGGCACTTAATGGCCTTATTCAAAAAGGAGTACCCACCGACTGGAGTGTACACATGATTGCTCATGAACTCACAGCTGCTTATGGCATTGACCATGCCCGAACCCTTGCCGTGATTTTACCGAGCGCCTACCACTACAAGTTTGAGCAAAAGAAAGAGAAGCTGGCACAGTATGCTGAGCGTATTTGGAACGTAAACGATGGTAGTGTGGATGACAAGGCTAAAGAAGCTATCAACAAAACACAAGCCTTTTTTGAATCAGTAGGAATTGATTGCCGACTGAGTGATTATACAGAAGAATATGATGGCTTTGCTGCGAAGGCGGCTAAAAGTCTATCGGACCATGGTATGGCAGCCCTTGGCGAGCATCATGACATAACCCCTACTGACGTAGAGCGTATTGTAGAAATGGCCTATTAATAACTGTCTTATACAATTTATCGCTTGCCACCGTAGTAGGTCATTGCTTCTCCTTTGCCAAAGCCGTAGCTAAAGCCCAAGGTGATAAACCTGCCCCGTTGGGAAAAGCTGTAGACACTGAAACCGGGTTGGTTTACAACAACTTCTCTCACACGTGAAGCAAAAATATCGCGAACGCCCAGGTTAAAGTTTGCCTTTCCATCCCAGAGCTTCTTTCGAAGGCCTGCATCGGCAAAAGCATATCCCAGCACTTCTCCTTGTACTGTTTTGTAACCCGACTGATACCTGGGGCTAATTTCCAAATCTATGCGACCTGGTAAACTGAACTTTGTAGTAAGCCTAAGCGACCATTGGTCACCTGTAAAATCAAAGTTTTGGTTCTCAAAAGCCCCCTTTCTGTTAAAGTAACCATAGTTGAAATCGCCATTGAAAGTCATCCAGTCGGTTAGTGTATACTTTCCGTTTAATTCAAAGCCAGTCTTAGCATTCGTACCCACGTTGGCAGGTTTTGTTATGTTGACTTCTCCGTCAAAGTAGGATATCGACTCGGTAACATCAGTAGTGTATAAGTGGTACAAACTCGTATTTACAGAAGCATTATTCAATGAAAAAATGGCTGTGGCTTCATAGGAGTTGGCGTACTCTGGCATCAACTCAGGATTCCCTGTACGAATGTTATAGTTGTTCTGAATATTGTAAAAGGGATTTAGTTCCCAAAGGCTTGGGCGCAAAATCCGCCTGGAGTAGCCGGCTTGAAAAGATACTCTTGGTGATAAAGCATAGGAGGTATGCAATGAGGGAAATAAGTTCGTGTAGTTCTGCGTATTTTCTTCATCACTATTTACGAGCAATGTAATCAGATGGGTATTCTCCATTCTTAAACCGAGTTTTATGCCCCACTTTTCTCCTTCGTAAGCGGCAGTTCCATACAAGCCCAGTACTTTCTGATTATATCTAAAATCATTCGTCAGATCCTCATTTACTACCCATTGCCCATCTCTTAAATCGAGTATTGAATAGTCATTACCTACATCATTTATTTCGTAAAGTCCGCCAGTTTCCAAAGTAAAAGTACTCGAAATGGGGTTTATATAATCCAGTTTAAACACGTAATCGGCCTCATAAAAGTCAGCAGCACTCCGTTGATTGAACACTGAGGCATCTCCAATGAAGTGCTCATTTAAGTACTCTGAGGTTTTGTCTTTTCCAAAAAAGCTTCCGAGACCGCTAATGAGCAACACATGTTCTTTATTGTTTTTGAATTGCTTCTCGTATTGCAGGTCGTACTGCCATTTTGGATTGGTTGCGGCAGCGGTTTCTATACGTTCGTATTGAGAAATCAACTGCCCTAAACTGTCGTAAATGAAAATATCCGCCCCTGATGGTTGAGTCTCAATTTCGTAGGCATACTTTCCTGAAAGGGTTAAAATATTGAAATCGTTGATGTAGTAATCGGCTCCAACGGTTGCATTATAAAACTCCTCGTTCTTTACCGATTGCGCTTCGCTGGATACTTCTAAGCCATTAAGCACATTTATGTTAGAAGTTTTACTGTACCCAGGCCTTGAACGGTATCCTGCTCCAAATTGTGTGAAGAAGTTGAATTTATCTGTTCTATAGTTAAGACTAGCCCCAAGGCTATGGTTATTAGGTACTCCTGAGTTTAGAGAAACAGAACCATTAAACCCTTTCTTCTCTTCTTTTTTCAATATTACATTGATGATACCCGAAGTGCCCGCCGCTTCCTGATTGGCCGATGGATTGGTAATCACTTCTATTCGCTCAATCATATCGGCTGTGATGTTTGCCAGCAAATTGCTTTGATCTTCCGACCTGGCGGACGGCTTTCCATCAATGAGCACCTGTACGCCCGAGTTTCCTCTTAAGCTTATTTGTCCTTCTATATCTACATGGACAGAGGGCACACTGTTAAGTACCTCCATAGCTCCCATCCCAGTGCTGGCAATGTCCTTACCAACATTGAAAACACGTTTATCAAGTCGGAATTCTACACTGGATCTTTCCGCAGTGATAGACATTTCTTCAAGCATTTGTGAGCTTTGCTCAAGGTTAATCTGTCCCAGGGAAACCTTGCCATTTACTATGGCCATCTTAGATATTGTTTTCTTGGTATACCCTATATATGTTATTTCCAAAACCAATGCTGCAGAGTCCGAGTGCAATACGAAACTGCCATCACCAGCACTTGTTGTACCTATTATAAAATCTTTGGTAATTGAAGAGTTGGCCACTATGGTGGCATATGGAATTGGAAGCCCATCAATAGAGTCAACAATGGTACCTGTGATGGTTAAACCTTTTAACTGACCGTGCGACGAAAAGGAGCAAAAAGAATACAACAAACCGAATAGGACGGTTTTAAAAATTGGTGGCATTTCAATTGGGCTTTATGCCTACAAAGGAGCATGGGCCTATAGGGCATGGCAAATCTTTCAAGGTAAACGACAGATTTTCATCCTTGAACAACAGCTTTGAACAGACTCTGTTGTGAAACGCTTATCGTTACAAATTAAAGCTCCAATCAAAAAAATTCAAATGTCGTTGAGCCAGGAAACGATGCTGTTGACCCAATCTAACTTCCTGCTAGATTCCCTAGGACATAGTTTTGATGCGTGATGAGATTACAAAAGATATCAAAGAGGCAAGTCAAAGAACTTGTCTTTCAGATCTTACTTCTGTTGATCGTATTCGCGTTTTACTCATTTGAGCGCACAAGAGGCCATAGGCAATTTCAAACTGAAGAATCCAAGATTGTACTGTTTTTGACTTATGCACTAGCAGCTTACGTTATCAACTATGCATTGCTTCCTTTATTTCTTTATAAAAAGCAGTATTTCAAGTTCGGACTTTGGGTTGCAACTGTACTTGCCGGGGTTGTAATTATGGAAGAATGGGTGATTGAACAAATCTATTTTCCTCATACAAAGGGGCGAGAGTTTCGTCATGCCTTTTTCAATGTTTTGGCGGCCTTACCTAGCATTGCCGTACTTACCGGGTTTAAATTTGCCTGGGACGCATTGACCAAACAGCGCGAGGTGGAACAGCTAAAAATAGATGTTCAAGAAAGTGAGTTACAGTTTTTAAAATCACAGATAAACCCGCATTTCCTATTTAACAACCTGAACAACCTCTACGCACATGCCTTGGAACAATCTCCTAAAACACCGCAGATTATTCTTGAACTATCAGGCATGATGAGGTACATGCTCTACGAGTGCCGAGAGGAGTTTGTTCATTTAGCGAAAGAATTGGAACATTTAGAAAACTTCGTTAACCTGAGTAAACTTCAATTAGAAGAACGAGGTACGGTGTTTCTTACCAATAACATAAGTTCCTTCAACTTTAAGATTGCTCCCCTTCTATTGGCGGTATTTGTAGAAAATGCTTTTAAACACAGCCTGTCAAGCCTTAGTAATGATATTGAGATTAAGATTAATCTTGACCTCAAAAAGCCCGGTATTCTTCAGTTTAGTTGTATAAATAACTATTCGTCTCAAAGTAATACCGATAATCTGACTCAAGGAATTGGTCTGAAGAATGTTCAAAAACGTCTTGAAATATTGTACCCAAATGCTCATCGGCTGGAAGTTGTTTCAAATGAAGCTCAATACAATGTCTTTCTACAGCTGCATTTGAATGAATGGAATGGATTATGAATTGCATTATTGTTGAAGATCAGGCCCCGGCCCAGCGAGTTCTCAAAAAGTATATTTCTGACCTTGGTACACTCACTCTTAAAGGTGTTTTCAATAATGCTGTCCAAGCCGCTGAATTCTTAAAATCTGAGCCAGTAGATCTCATGTTTTTGGACATTCACTTGCCGAAAGTATCTGGTATCGATTTTTTGAACGCTCTGGTTAACAGGCCTTCCGTTATTCTTACTACCGCATTTTCAGAATACGCAGTTCAAAGCTATGAGTTGGATGTGGTTGACTATTTAATTAAACCCTTTTCGTTTGAACGTTTTTTGAAGGCCATAGCCAAGGTAAATAGATCTTCAATACCCTCTTCTGGAACTGAACCAAAGCAGGATTTCTACATCAAATCAGGGCATGAGTACATAAAAGTGAATAATTGGGATATACTCTATATTAAATCAGATATGGACTATACCGAAATCCATTTGCTTAACAAAAAGCTTATAAGTACTGAAAGGTTATCATTTTGGGAACAAAAACTTGCCCCTCTTAAGTACGTTAGAGTCCATAAGTCATTCCTTATCAATACGAATAAGATTGAAAAGGTAGCCGGAAACCAGGTATACCTTACCAACCAACAGGTAATACCCATTGGCAGGGCTTACAAAGAAGAGTTTTTGACCGGAATTGTGAAATAGTGCCGGACCTATCAAAAACCGATAAACAGGTAAAAAACCTTAGTTTCGTTGCAAGCTATCTGTAAACTACTAAGGAATGAAAAGGGAAATACGCTATTTAGAATTGAAATCAGGATTTGGAGACCATGGTCCCGCATGGATTGCGGAAGTAAAATTCTCCAAGTCAGGCCAAACGGTTTATTTCAATAACCATGCCCTCAAGAAGCTTAAGTCACCAGGCGTTTCAGGCAATTTTTACGACCTTGAAACAGGTGAGGATTGGTGGGTTTCTGGTGTAAAAAAGAACGGACAAGACAGGCACTGGGCCGGTGGCGGAAAGATCATGATAGACAAGGAGGTAATTCCTAAATATTTAAACATGGTTGATTTCAGCACCTTACCTGAGAAACACTTTACAGTGGTTTCCTTAGATCAGAACTTTGACAAGTCGCGATTCAATAACATTGAAAACCAGACCTTAGAAAATACACCTGCTCTTTTTCGCAATGATGAACGCTCGTATTGGGACGACAATAAAAGGAAGCTGGTAGCTAAGGTATAAGCCGCACTTCCTGTTTTTTCAGTATCTCTGCTTTCACAAGCCTTCACCTATAGAGTGTAAAAAAGTGATTTTTAGAGAAGCGCATATCGAAGACATTGACCAGATAATGGTGGTTAGAAACTCCGTAAAGGAAAACACCTTGTCTGATCCTAACCTGGTGAGTCAGGCCGATTGTGTGGAGTACATTACCCGGCGAGGTAAGGGATGGGTTTGCCAAATCAATAAGGAAATAGTTGGGTTCTCCATAGTTGATTTAAAAGACTACAATGTATGGGCACTATTTCTAAAGCCTGAATTTGAAAAACGCGGTATTGGAAAGCACCTTCATGATCTTATGCTCCATTGGTATTTTGGCCAAACAAAGAAGACTTTGTGGCTTGGAACATCACCCAATACCAGAGCTGAGTATTTTTACCGAAAGGCGGGTTGGAAAGAAGTGGGAATGCATGGTAAGAATGAAATCAAATTTGAAATGAGCCACCTGGTGTGGGCAAACAGGAAATAGATGAGCGATTCAGGCAACGCAGTCATTCAAAGCATTATTGACCAACTAAGGGACGTGCAAGCTGGCAAACTTTGGATGGGCGGCAACTATGAACGCAAACTGGCACAGGTAGATGAAGCATCTGTCTTTAAACGCCCCATTAGGGATTTGCACAGCGTAGCCGAAATAATTTCTCATTTAACCCTTTGGCGAAAGGAAACCATATTAAAAGTAAAAACGGGCAAAGGAAGTAAAACAGATGACTGCGAAGAGAACTGGTTGGGCAATGAAGCCCTCCAACGCATTGGCTGGCCTGCTCTCCTTCAAGAATACCAAAACACACTCACCGAACTCATAGACTTGTTGGCCACAAAAGACGATAGCTTTTTAGAGAAGAAGTATTATGACACCGATTTTAAGGGAGACTATCCATACAGCTTTGTTCTTAACGGCATGCTACATCACGATATTTACCACCTGGGCCAGCTTGGTCTCATCATCAAATTCTTAAAGAATGCCTAAAATGATTGCTATAGTAGTTGTTGCGGCGCTAGGCCTGCTATTCTTTCTCACCAGTGTAAAAAGGCAAAAGACAGAACTTTCTACTACGCCCGATGCACCAGTAGGTTTCGGCTACAAAAACCAATGGCTTACCGTTAAAACGAGCGACCCCAAAGGACTTGCGGAATTTCTGGAAATATCCGGGTTAAAGCCTGCCAATTGGGCATCAGGTGTAAAAGCCGCCTACGAGGGCGACATATTCATAAGCCCGGTGATTGATGGCTGGGTAGTGGTGCTGGGTATTGAAATAACTGACCCCGATAAGGAGGAAGACAAGGAACTATTTAGAAAGCTGAGCAAAAAGTATGGCGAATGCCAGTTTTTCCTCACGCACAGAGTGGTTGAATACCATGCCTGGGTTCAGGCAAAAGAAGGTGAGATTACGCGCTCCTATGTCTACTTTGCTGAGGAAGGTACCCTTGATATTTCAGGAAAACCGACAGACATTGAAAAAGGCCTACACCTGGTAAACACATTCTCTGAAGAATCAAATGAAGAAGGGTATTGGGACCGTGAAGATCTATGTATTCCTGACGAAGAGCTCGTGATGAAAATTGCGGAAGGATGGAGTAGTGCCAACCCAAGACGACTGGATAAGGACACGGAGGTAACAGCACTGGGATTGGTAGGAAAGAGCCATTACTAAGACTACTATGAGGAAGGGGAGTATCATAGATTTTATAAAGACCGGAAGTTTAGGCGGTGTGACTTTGGGAATGAGTGAAGAAGATGTGGTTTCTATTATGGGACCGCCAGAAAACAGACTTGAGACTCCAGACGCGTTTTACATTAGTTACAATTGGTGGGAAATTCACTTTCTGAAAGAGAAGAGCGGACACAAAGCAATACTCATCCACAACAAAAGCCTACTGAATAACGTGATTAACCATGACGAGCAAATTCAGTTTAAGAATGATCAATTTGAAATAGAACTGGATTTCATAGAGCCCTTTAAACACATTCGACTTAAAGATGTGGAGGAGCTGTTTACAACAGAGGGCATTGGATTTGAACTCGTAGAAAAGGACTGGCTTCCTCTTTTAACAACTGAGAGCGGGGTTTATATGGACTTTAGTGATACCGAACCCGTCAGCTTTGCACCGGAGGGCATTCGTTGGGGACCGGGACGGAATCAGAGACTTCAAAGGGATGAAAAACGGATTGAAAACCGCGAAGATTGGATTCTCTACACCATTGGAATTGGCAATTAAAAATCAGGACTTTAATGGAGCTTAGCAACTATCCAAACATTGTATGTACCGAAGGTACCCTATCAGGATCCCCAAGAATTGAAGGAAGAAGATTGTCGGTGGGTGATATTGTTTTCTTCGTTCATTCTGACGGCCTTGAGTATACAGTAACAAACTATGAAGTAGATGCTGAAACCATCCAACAGGCTATCGAGTATTGCGCACATCAGCAATGCATTAAAGATGAACCTTACAGATATTGTCATAACTGCACTTTAAGAGCACAACAAGAGCCTGCACTTGACTTAAGTCCGTACCAGGAGATAACTTCCAAGGGTATCACCTTTGTTAAGGGTCCAAATGAAATGTTTATGGGAACACTTGAAGAGTTTAAACAACAAGAACTTGGGACCCAATGGTGGAAGGAAGCAAAGAAGTTGTTGGACGCAGACAATACTGCAATAGAATGAAAGAACAGATTAGCCCGGTCACAACATCGGTAGGAAAAATTTGGGGGCGCGATGCTATCTACCTGGATGAAACCCGAATTGTAAACGAGTCAACGATTGAGTTGATAGGAGATTTCAACGGCAGCCTCTGTGAGCACTTGGCCGATGGATCTTTCCATAAATACCAAATCACGTTTCAATCGGTCATGTGGTTTCAAATGATTGAACTTGATTATGATGATATGGAGTACCGTTCCTCATTCGACGAAGTCAAAAACTCTCGACAACTAGAAGCCATGTTAGCCCGGGACAGAGCGGCGGGAATTGGCAAAATCGACATCAATTATCACCACTTTGTATTTCGGACTTACGACATTGTTTTTCAATTCGTGGGAAGGAGCTTTGAACTGTTTCTATTATAAATACGATGCATGTTCGTGGGCTTTGAGCAAAAATCAATTTTGTAATTTGCTCAACCGCTTGCACTCAACTCATTAAGCCTAATGAAAGAATATAATGAAGATGACATTCAAGTACTTTCAGCCAGAGATGCGGTAAGACTCAGGCCTCAACTCTATTTTGAACTGTGCTTTAATGAAGGCTCTTTGGATGCCCTTCCTTTTGAAGTGCTTTGCCATGCCTTTGATGAGTACTTTGATGGAAAGTGCTCTAGCATAAAGCTTGTTGTGAGCAAACATAGTTTTACAATAGACTACGATGCAGGCATGTCACTTGAGCCCACTCCATCTGGCATTTCTATTGCTGAATCTATCATGACTCAGATTGGAGCTTGCTCCAACCAGAAAAAGCATCTGGAAGTAGGTCAGGAATTCTGTAGCCTTGGCATGGCTACCATCAACTTTGCTGCGGCAAGCTGTGAACTCATTACTCAGAGCAATGGTCAAAAGGGTGTTTACACATTTGAGAAAGGGCTTTTAAAACACAAGCAGGAAGCGCCTGTTGCTTCAACCACTTCAGCCGCTACCAGTATCTCCGTACATCCGGACCCTGAGATCTTTCCTGAACTGTTTTTCACATCAATGGGCATTCAAAAAAAGGTAGACAGGTTAAGTGAAAAGCTCGATGAGCTTACGTTCCAGGTTCTTGACAACATTGCCAATTAAGAACTGATCCTGTCCATTCTGTGCCAGAGCAAGCTATATTTGATTTAAAATAAGGGAAATGAATGGGAGCTTTGAAATTAGAGAGCGTGCGCACTACCGAATAAAAGGAGAAGATACAGTTCTGGCAGCAACGGCCAGTTCAGACACGCAATTGGTCTACCTATTAAGTTCTGGCAAAGTGGTGCGGTACGACGCAAATAGCCACAAGGCTGAAATACTCTTTACAATAAGTGAAAAAGGGCTGCATTATACCGATGGAGGCTTTGACCTCAGCGCCCCGTCGCGTATTTACACTATGGATTCAATTGTTGTGGTGGTGAATAGCTACAAGCTACACGGGTATATACATTACCCTGACTACTACCACAAGCTGCACTTGTGGCGCAAGGATTATCATGCCGATATTTCACACTATCCGATTGCATTGTATAAGGACTCCCTGGACGTTCCGCACATCATTTATTCAGAAGCATGGAACCGCCTGCACATTATGAATCTGCAGACACGCCAAGTACTCACGGCAGCCAAATCTTTAATTGAAGAAGGGGCTGAAGAGCGCCATATTGAATTCTATAAAAAGTACAGTGAAGACAACAAATTGCCTTGGCCTCGACCTTATGACTACTTTTTTGGCGAATTGGAAATGAGTCCCGGCAATCAATATTTTATGAGTCTTGGCTGGGCCTGGGGTTCATATGATGCTTACACAGTATACAATACTGAGACCTTTATTGAGAGCCATAGAATAGCAAGTATGTCTATTGGCGGCGGAGAACATGAAAACAGAGGCGCCTGCTGGATAGATGATCAAACGGCAGTTATCACTTACAATCCTTACATGGAGGGAGATGATGATGCTCTTCCCGGATCAGACGATGAACTGCACTTTTACCGTGTTACAAAAAAAGAAGCCACTCTTGAGAAAAAGGTCGTAGTGAAAGGGCTTCGTATTCTCAAGTTTCAACTGAAGTATCAGGCAGCACATGAGCTTATTGTGTGCTACTCTCAGGAACTCGGTTCGGCATTGCTTTCTTTAAAAGGTGAAGTGCTCTATTACAACAAAGAGCTCAAGCCCAAAGGATACAGTAAAGAAAGCAACTTACTCTACACCTTCAGCGAGCAAAGCATTCGTTTATTCGAAACCTGCTACTCAATGTAGCTGTGCTATCTACCAATACTATCGAGCCCGGTTCTGGCGTTCTAGCATACTCTTAACCCAATAAAACCAGTGGCTTTATACCTTAAAAACTACCTATTTGCAGGTAAGGCATTCCTACTTTTAATGCTTTTTCTTGGTAGTTCTAGCCAAGTGCAATGTCAAACCCGAGCCCGAGTTTCATTGTACGGTATCCCTCCTTTTCATTTTACCACGCCTGACGATTCTTTTCTTGTGGTATCCACCCCCTATAATGCTTATGGCACTGTTGGGTCTACAAAAATGATCTCTAAGGCTACAAATGATACCATTTGGGAATACGATTCCTTTTTGCTGGGCGAAATATTTGTGAGCTCTGAAAACGAGATTGTGGCTGTAAACCGAGCGTTTTACCCTTCATGTACCTTTGACAACATCGCTATGACAAGGCTGCACAATGGAAAGGCTACCACCTACCGAATACGCGATTTGATAGACTACGTACCTGATCATGAAATTGATGATTTAAGTTGGTCAACATCGGTTTTCCTTTCCAATTCAAATCTGATGTATAAATCAAAGTTCAACATCATGACAAGGTTCTTGGCAGAGGGCTATTTTTCCGAAGTTGAAATCGTGCCGGACTCGTTTCCCAGTGACCCGCCAAAAAACAAATTTCCATTGCTAAGCAATGGAAAAAGCGTTGTGGAAGGCTTCAATTCCTATAGCGACACTTATAGAATAATCAATGAAGATAGTTCTGAATTCAGCCCTATGCCTGAATACATGCTCATTGCTCCTGTACTTATCAATAAAAGCGGCCGCCAATCAATACTTCTCAGGTACTCGTCTGTCAACAACTTTGAAAATCCTATTGTGGAGGACTTCTTCAATCACTTTGAAGCTTACTTACGCGATGAAGCAATATTCCAAAAGAACCATCCTCCACAGGGTTTCGACCGCTGGTGTTTTGGCGATTGGATTTCTTTTAAAGTAAAATAGCACGATCTTCGAGAGCAGGCCTTAAATGCAGAACATGAGAATACTTGATACTTTCACTACCTCTGCCTGGAGTGGTGGTACCAACACCCAGTTATACATACACCCTGAAGGAGCCACACTCAAAGAACAGAACTTTAGCTTCCGGCTGAGTACGGCTACCATTGAGCAATCTCCTGCAGTATTCACTCCTTTATCTTCCAAAATCCGAAGGGCCTTTATGCTTATGGAAGGGCAAGTAACTCTGCAACACGAAAGACGCGACCCTGTTTCTCTCAAACCCTATGAAATAACTCATTTCAATGGGGCTGATCATATCACCAGCATGGGGCAAGGAGTTCCCTTTAACCTAATGACCACAGAAGTACTGGCCGTAGCTCTTGACCACCATAGCTTGTCAGTTTCTCAAAATCTACAACTCAGCCCTAACAATACGAATCAGATGTTGCTGGTGTACCTGCATAAGGGCACGGCTGACATTTTTAACCCCAATGGCACCCTGCATCAAAAGCAAGGACAGCTGCTGGTAAGTACTGGGGAAACAGTACGCCTGAAGGCAACAAGTGCGTGCGAAGCCATTTATGTAAGAGTGGATCTATAGGAAGTTTTCGCTTCACATAGCTGACATATTTTCGCGGTACTCTGACAATAGCATTATGGCCTCGCTTTTGATAAAACAATAGCATATTCAAAGTGCGTAAACAATGGCCGTTATACTTCTTATCTGTCTTCCACTGCTCTGTTTAGTATGGCTTACTAGAAAGGCGGTAAAGGACAAGAAAACTTCTGAAAGTCAGCTTAGCATATTTGAGCATCCTGCCACCTTTAAACGGCCCGACATTGAGATGACCAGCCCAACCATTGATCCAATGGAGCGCAAAGGGCATTCAGAAACCCAATACCCTGGCAAATGACCCACATTGAAACCACTTACTTCATCCTGGCCGTCGTTATTTGGCTAGCCGGATATCTGCACAATGGCAAACTGGTACGCCCTAAATGGAAAATACCCGGAAAATTCATCTTCTATGTAGGTGTATCAGTAGCCCTGGCACATTGGTGGCAGCACTACGCGCTGCTGTTTGTAATAGGTCATCCATTAATAGGCCTTGTGTTTCACACCAAAATATGCAGGGCGCACGGCATTAACTGGTTTAGCTGCGAGCCAAGAGAAAAGTATTTGGAAGTGCAGGAAAGATGGGCCAAAGGAAACTTCTCAGAGAATTCTGAAACCTGAAACATTTAGCTTTGCTTATAGCACAATTGAGTATTTGCAGTATGGCAAAAGACACAGCTACAGAGCAATTTAAGACCAGCCTTGCCCACTATGAGCAACTGGTACAGGCTTTTCCAGAAGTTGAAAGAAAGGGCAAAACCATGCCGTACACTTCTCTAAACGGCAATATGTTCTCCTTTATTGACAAAGAAGGCGTACTGAGCATTAGACTGTCTGCTGAACATAGAGAAGCCTTTATAGCGAAATACAATACCGAACTTTCAGTACAGCACGGCCGGGTAATGAAGGAATATGTATTAGTACCCCATACACTCCTGAGCAATACTGAAGAGCTCAGCCCTTACTTTAAACAAAGCCTGGACTACACCGGTGGATTGAAGCCCAAAGCCACCAAGAAAAAGTAAATCAAGCACCTCAATGAAGGGTCTTCCTATTGAAACTGATGAGCTCTTGTTAAGAGAGCTGGAGCTTGGCGATGCGCCGGGGATGTTTACCATGGATTCAGATCCTATCGTACACACCTATTTGGGCAATCATCCCATAGAAACTCTTGAACAAACTGAAGCCGATATAAAAATGGTGCGCCAACAATACCTGGACCACGGCATGGGGCGCTGGGCCATCATCCATAAGGCTACTGGAGACTTTGTGGGTTGGACTGGTTTGAAATACGAACAGCAATTCAGACCCTTTCCCTACTACGATTTGGGATATCGGCTGAACCCCAAATATTGGGGTCAGGGTATTGCTACAACCACATCATTCATCTCTCTTAAGTATGGTTTCAATACCCTGGGCTTATCTGAGATTCATGCAGCGACCGATGTGGCACATGCTGCTTCCAACAGAGTTATCAATAAATGCGGCTTTGTTCTTATCGACACTTTTGAATACGAAGGAGTACCTGTTAACTGGTACCGCATAACCTCTGCTCAATGGGCCGCTTTAGAGGCTGATACTGATAGACTTTAAGCTTCTCCCTGTAGCAGGCCTTTCCTTGAGTAGGTTACGAATGCTGCAATGGCAAACAATACCAGTGCTGCAACAAAGTTTTCGCCCAAAGCCACGTGTGTGAATATGGCACCCAACATGGTAAGCGCCAGACCTCCGGCAGCCACTGGCACAAGCTTCATAAACTTTTTAAGTAAAAAGGGCAGGTTCATACCAATAACTCCCAATACTTCAAGGGCACCAATAAGCATTACCACTGCCGGCGGCACAGCTTCCACCCAAGCCATTTGTTGTACCAGTTCATCGTAGGGAGTACTCATTTTCATGATTCCAGCCATTAATAATGCAAGGCTCAATAATCCTTGTGCAATGCCTACAACTATTCTTTTAGTCTTCATTTTCAGCGTTTTAAATAATGGCACAAACTTGAAGCCACTCAGAACGCTGTGCATTAATCTAGATTAAGAAGTGAGCAGGGCCTACGCCCTGGATAAAGCTCCCCGAATCTTACTCAGGGCTTCAGGAGTAATTCCTAAGTAAGAAGCTATCATACGCTGTGGAACACGTTGAGTAATCATGGGATAGGTTTTTACAAACTCCTGATACCTTTCCGTGGCGCTTGCACTCATCAACATCAATACACGACGCTGTAGCACCGATACTCTTCTAAGTAATTTTTCAATTTGAAAACTCAGGACTTCCTTAGGCAACTGTTCAAAGGCTGAAAAAACGTCTGAATCAATTACATCCACTTCAGAGTCTTCAAGGGCATCAACAAACAATATGGCCGGAGTATCAAAGGTGTTTGATTCTATATCTCCCACCATCCATCCTTCAGGAGCAAATAAAAATACATGCTCCTTGCCCTTGTTGTCAATGGTATAGCTTCTAAGCAGTCCTTTACGCACAAAAAAGCCTTGATGTTTTTTTGCCCCACTGCTCTGTAAAATGGTGCCCTTAGCCACTGTTCTTTGCTGCACACGCTTGGTGAGTTCTATGGTCAACTCCGGAGATATCTCATTTGTTTGTAGAAACTCCTTAAATGATTTCATCTTTTTCGTTATTCCTTAAAATGACCTTGTTGCCATAAAAGTAGAGCTTTCTCAACTCTTGGTAATGGTCTAAAAAAGCAAATCATTGAGCGGATACGCCAACATTCAAAGGTACCTGCTCAAGCAACTTTGTGTCAACAAAAAAAGAAAATATGGCAGCAACAATGATTGTAAACGGATGGATTAATCCGGAAGGAAAAGAAGCACTTTCAGAATATGTACAGGCATCAACTCCACTTTTTGCCAAGGCTGGTGGCTCTTTAGTTTCCAGATTGCAGACCACCGGAACCCTTGTAGGTGATAACCCTCCGAACCTGGTCGTTCAAATGGCCTTTGAAAACGCGCAGTCCATTCAGAGTGTATTTGAGTCAGAAGCCTACAAAGCCCTTATCCCTCTGCGTGAAAAAGGTTTTCAAAAGCTGGACGTTTTTATAGCCGGGTAAGCAGTAAGTGTTTTAATGAATTAGGCTCTGTAAAGTTCAGCTTTGCAGAGCCTTATTTTTGACCACAGGATAGGTTTTACCTGCATCATTAAAATGAAAAAAGCACTTCTCATAGCCCTATGGTTCTTGGCCAGCACTGCCCTTTGGTCACAAACTGACTCTTGTTTGCATACCATTAAAAAGCACAGCATTAAGTCAGCCTATTTAGAAACTGAAAGGGCACATTGGGTAAGTCTTCCTATGAATTACGATAGTGCCAAAAGCTATCCGGTGCTGTATGTACTGGATGCCGAGTGGCGTTTTGATTTAATAAGGAACATTGCTTATGATATGGCTGGGAACAAAAAAATACCCGGCCACATTGTAGTAGGCCTTCCACATATTGAGATGGAGTACCGCAGGGGCATTGACCTTACCTTTAGCCACAGCCGTATTGAGTATGATGGAGAGGCTGTAGACTCCACCTGGTATAATGCTCAAAACTCAGGTGGCGCCTTTTTGTATTACCAGTACCTGGTGAAAGAACTGGTTCCTGACATTGAAGACCAATACAGTTGCAATGGCCAAAATGTACTCATAGGTCATTCCTATGGCGGTTACTTTGCTGGCTACCTACTCTCCCTGGAGCACCCCTTTAGCGCTCTACAGATATATGATCCTTCAATATGGTACAGCAACGGTGAGGTGATTGAGCGCATAGAGCAAGCCAGACTTACCAAGCCCGTACATGTGTTCGTCTCCTACCAGCCTGTTCCCACATTTCACAGCAGTAAAATAGAACGCTTCATTAAAGTACTTCGGAGGCAAAAACAGCTTTCAGTAGTCTTAAAAAAATACAGGACAGAAACGCATAACTCCCTGTTTATGTATAGCTTCCTGGAAGGCATGGAAGCTCTCTATTCAGAGAAATAGGAATGAAATATCGCTGACAGAGCTGCTTGCACAAAAGTGTAAACAATGGTCCAAAAAAGATTTATCAGCAAGCCCGAGGCCACTCCATTTATAGGGTTGGTTTGGCGCAAGTCTGTTTAGGTTATATCTTGAAAGCATAAATTATGCTATGCGACTAAATAGGGTTCTTTTTACCATTCTTCTGGCATTTCTTAGCACGTCAATTGTTATGGCTACCACCTGGGCCACTATGCTTCCCTACGTGCAGCATACTGAGAATGGCACTATAGAAACACATTCAATACCTTATGAAACCAACCGCGGCCCCTTTGGAAAGGGAGAGACCATCGTGTACGCCAATGGCAAACCACTCTATCACATTAACGAGTACTTTTCAGAACCCTTCTATACCACCAATGAAGGCCGCTACCTGATAACTTACAACTTTGCCTGCAACCTGCATCAATTCAAAAACCATAATGGAAATGCAGTAAACATCTATAGGAATGGAAAACTACTACACAGTGTAAAGCACAGCGAACTAGAGATAACTCCAAAAGCTTTAGAACCTTGGGAAGCACATCTTGATCTGGAAACATGGAACTATCAGTGCCCTGAGAAAGAGGCCGATTCATTGAAATTACAAATGGCCAGGCACCCAGCTTTTATTGAAGATGGAATGCTGTTTTTAATTACTTCTGACCAGCAACTGATAGGAATTGACATTGTATCAGGGAAAATCACTTCGCGCAATAAAGCCTATGAAACCCTCAAAAACCGTGTAGCATGGGCACCGGAAACAGTGCTAAAAGAATATGGCGGAAGCCAGTTTCCTAGTGATTTACCGTTGCTAAAAAATGGAAAAACCTTTGAAGAAGGGCTCACTATGTACTTGGGCAGGGAAGCCTCTCACATGGATGACTCAAACATCAGCGTTTATATACGCTCCTTGCTTCTTAACCGCAATGGCCAGTGTGAAGCCATCAACTGCACACCGTTCAACATAACTGAATCCGATGTGGAATATGATGAAGGCCTTCAGGTGAAAATTGAAAACTGGGTACTTCAAACTCATTTTCAAACCACCACTATTCCTGCCAACTTTACGAAGTACTGCTACTCAGCTAGTTTACACTTTAAATAGACCATCAGGCTCTGAAAAGGGAGTTTTTAACCAGTCAGGTTTACTTATTTGAATACAACTCGGGCTTCAACGGAAGCGTAAGTATGTAAAACAAATAAGCTCTATGAAATTACTCCTAACACTTGGCATATTCCTTGGTATGTTCTCTCAAGCCACAGCACAATACCAGTTTTACATTACTTCTGAGGCGGACAATCCCTTCGCCTTATGTGTGGGAAATACAATCACCTTTCATTTAGACCACGACACTGTATACCAACCGGATTCCGTATTCATGCTACATGGTGCTACACGGATGATAACTAACGATGATTGGACCATCATTGGGGGTAAATATGACTTTAAGGCTACTCTAAAACCTGGCACCTACGATCCAATTCTATATGTATACCGCAATGGAACTCTCACCAGGCTTATACTTGACAAGAGAATTTCAATCCATGACGATCCTAAGGCCGACTTTACGGTGATAGCGGACAATGGTAGTTGCGGTAAACATGTATTCACCTGCCTTGAAAACAGGTCGGCTAGTGGTGCAAACAAACATCCTATTGAGAAGATCTACGTTGACTGGGGCGATGGAGAAACATCCAGCCAATTAGAGGATACACTCTGTCATATTTATATGAATACGGGAAGCATGAATCTGGTTTACAGGGTTATTGATAGCAAGGGCTGTGAGAATACCAAGGAGGTTCCCAATGCTTTTGATGTGAAAAGTTCAATTACTTTTAGCCCTGAACTAAGGGTAGGAAAACTAGATAGTATAAGTCAAAAAGCGCCATTGGAAATCGCTTTTAAAAACCTAGGGAATGATGAGCTGGACAGTTTAGAAATCGCAACCGTACTAATAAAGCAGCAAACCAACGCACAGGGTAATAGCGGCACCCTATATAGTCCTTATCACTTTTCTAAGGGCAGCAACGGATTCATTGATCCATTTAGCAAATTAGTTCAAAACCTTGAAGCTGGTAAGTATAGAATAAACATTGCTCTTAAATCACATAAAGGGTGCCAAGCAGTGGCATCTAAGGAAGTTATTATAGGGCATCTTTCCAAAACCCGGGCAGTGTACAAATGTTCCGATGAGCCAGTGAAGTTTGTAGACTCCACATTCTATTGGAATAAGAAGGGCCAAGCCTTTTGCGAATTAATCAACTGGTGGGGAAACACTACTTGTATTGATACCAATGACTTTTTCAAAAGACCAAAGAGTGTTAGAAAGAAACTATATGGAAAAATAGCCGGTTACCAGCCACCCAAAATTGCGGAACGTATTGCATGGGACTTTGAAAACGACGGAATTATTGACTTATGGGACAAGTATAGCCCAAGCCACACCTATCCCAAACCTGGTAACAAGACCTGTGCCATGTGGACCCGTGATAGTACAGGAGCCTGGCAAAAAAGCGTAGTAAAATTCTATTTGCATGAAGTAAAGCCCTCAGCACGGCTTTATAATGGACTTACCCACACATGCCTGATGGAAAATGTTAAACTCAAATTGCAGGATACTTCAAAGGTCCCCCAAACCATTAAATACATCTGGAGAGAGGGCAAAAGATCAGAAATAAAAGATGAATATCTTAACCTGAACCTATGGAGCGAAAACGCCTTGTTCTTTGACGTAGAAACTGATAGAGGATGCCGTGTTTCGTTTACCGAAGAAAACCTCATAAAGGTTATGGGTGTCAAAACCAGTTTCATACGAATTTCAGATGACACCATATGCAACGGAGATTTTTTGGAATACCAGAATACCAGTGATTCAGCAGATTACGCTTGGACCATTGAAAGTTGGGCCAAAACCGAAAGCTATACCACAAAGGACTTAAGAGTCAATTTTTTTGAAGGAAATCCGGAGGCTCGAGGGATTCTATCTGTTAGGTTATCTAGTTCTATCACATTCTTTAATCCTGATACTGAAAAAGATGAAAAGTGCTATTCTAGCTTTGGGACTAACCGCACAACAGGCACACATATTACCAGACCACAATCCGTAGAGTTTGAACCTTACAAAAGGCTTGGAACGGCTGAAATGCAATTTAAAGTGCTTGATAGTCTACCAGAGAAGGCCACTAACTATTACACTATCAATGGTGGGCCAAAGCAACTCGTTACCAATGTTGTAGAAGAAGACTTGTATTCATGGTACTTCAATATTGACTTTGGCACTTATGGAAAATACGAAGTATGTCTCTATAGCTATACTCCATTATGTTCTGATAGTTTTTGTACAACCATCTGGACAGAGGACGTTGGAATTAATGATATAAACAATAGCCATATAAAAGCCTATCCAAACCCGGTGAACGATGCTCTTACATTGTCTTCAAAAAGGCAAGGGTGGTATGAGATTAGAAGTATTACGGGACAATTGTTGCTAAGCGCTAAACTTACTAAAGGACATCAGCAAATTGACCTTTCGTTCCTAGCCAAGGGAAGCTACATTTTGCAGGTACAAACAGAAGAAGAGAGGGTATCAATGCCTTTGGTGAAAAACTAGTGACAAACCATTCAGACACACCATGCCCCACTAAATCCTGAATCGAGCCCAATCATTGAAGGGTCAAGCTCTTAGCCATTAAAAGCACATAAGTTTGCTGGCACAATTTGGAGGAGATGAAGGCCATTGCTTTTAGCAAATACGGAACCACTAAAGACCTTGCATACAAGGAGGTACAAAAACCTACACCCAAAGAAGGGGAAGTACTCGTTCGAATTAAAGCCGCTTCAGTAAACGACTGGGACTGGGGGCTCCTAAGAGGTCAGCCCTTCGTTAATCGAATGATCTTTGGCCTGCTAAAACCCAAGGTGAAAACCCTGGGGCTGGATATTGCAGGAACGGTAGAAAGCATAGGTGAGAAAGTATCTGGCTTCAAAGCGGGAGACAATGTTTTTGGTGACATCTCCAATAAAGGTTGGGGTGGCTTTGCCGAGTATGTTTCAGTTTCTGCAGATGCTCTTGTGGCCATGCCTGAAAAGATGTCATTTAAGGAAGCCGCGGCCATTCCACAAGCTGGAGTGCTGGCCCTACAAGGGTTTATAGACAAATGGAAGGTACAACCCGGGCAACATGTGCTCATCAATGGAGGCGGCGGAGGTTGTGGCACCTTTGCCATTCAAATAGCCAAAAACCTGGGGGCTCAGGTGACTGCTGTTGACAAAGGCAGCAAGTTTGATATTATGCAGTCCATGGGTGCCGACCACCTTATTGATTACACCCAGGAAGACTTTACCCAGAATGAAAATACCTACGACTACATTCTGGATTTTGCAGGACATCATCCACTGTTGGACTACAAAAAGGCTTTGAGAAAAAACGGACAGTACCTGCTGGTGGGAGGTGCATCAGGTCTCATTATAAAATGCATGTTGGCTGCACCCTTCATCTCAATGTTCAGTGGCAAAAAGCTCCAAATACTACCTCATGAGCCTAATAAGCATATGCAGAAACTCATCTCCCTTTATGAAGAAGGAACGTTGAAACCTGTTCTCGATAAGAGCTTCTCTCTGCAAGATGTACCCAAAGCTCTTGAGTATTTTGGGCAGGGAATCTGTAAGGGGAAAATCATTGTTTCTATCGGCAAAATGCTCCTCCCGGCACAAATTCTACTCTACTATCAGTCGCTCCGTTGTGGTGTATTCATCCCCTTCAACTTTTACAAGGTAGAGGCCTTTTTGAAATGAAGAAAGGTCAAGGTTCAAGGACTTGCTGCTAACATTCGGCATACGCAAGAGCTCCTTACCACTTAACGAGTAGACACTGATGCTCGTAATAGTTTTGGGCGACTCAACTCGCACTTGTTCATTTGCCGGATTGGGGTATATGCTAAGAGAAGACTGGACAGGAATGTCAGTATTCACTGTATGGTCCAGCTCGTAAATGCGTCCCCTATTGGTGGTAATGAATAAGGAATTACTTGTATTATCATAAAAGTCAATATACCCGGGATGTCCAGTAACGGTTAAAAAAGGAATCCATCTCGAATCTCCCATCTTATAGTCATGAATACTCACAGCACTTTTGTTCCATTCTATTCCATAACAACCGTCAAGAGCTTGCGCCATGTAAAAGGAGTAGTCACTCTTTAAATGGACCGGCTTTCTCGGTATACTCAGATCCCATTGGTACACATCCATTTCGGTCGCAGAGGCTTTCCAGAACAAATGAGTGCCGTCAGTAAAAAAATTCTCGGCGGTAAAAATCTTGGTTGAGACATCAGTTGCGCTTTTCGAGGAAATCATCTCGTATGTTACATCAGTAAGAATGTTGTACGCTCTAAGGGCTAGGTCGCTACCTCCCTGCCCCACTTTAGTCTTGTATATCATCCACTCCCCTGCGCTGCCAATGAAGTTCGCGTCTTTGTTAAAGGGGATAAACGTAGTTCCTTCTACCGTACCATCACTTTTAAATACTTCCTTCCCCGTATAGCCTGTCACAAAAGAATCTGTGGCACCTAGCAAAGTCATGCTACAACCATCACATGGATTCAGCTTCACAGGAGTTTCCCAGGGGCTTACTGCCCATAATTGTGGCGTTATTGCGCCATACTCGTAGAAAAATGCAATATCCTTTAAGCGCACTTCCGGCTGCCCGTAATGATGTAAAGACCTATCTTCAAGTTTTAGGAGTTCCACCTCCGATTGTTCATTGAAGCCCTCTACCGTGATATAAAACTCTCTGGTAGCTGCATCTTTGTCCGAGATCACCTTTATATATCCAGTGGGAAAATCGAAAAACACACCATCACTTTGACCCTGTAGAGTTTTCAAGTAGCCAATAGAGTCATATATATCAAATCCATATTTACCATCCCTATAAGTACCTATGGCAAGAGCATCTCCATTCAACGAAAAGGCAGAGCTTAATGGATTACCAGGAAAACTAAGTTCCATAGTTTTACGCCATTTGGAAAATCCACGTCGGTAGCACCTAACCACCGTACTGTCATTCCCAATGTCTTCATAGGTTAAAAACGAATTCTTGGAATAGTTGGTGGGCAGCTGACGCATATCCAGTATTTGCCCTTCAAACCGTCCTACTTCAATAAGTTGTGCTACTCCAAGTATGGGTAGCAGGAGTAGTGCTATTAGTGTAAGTCGTTTCATACTTCCTTTGTTTTAAGTAAAAATGCTCTTTCACTCTGAAAAATCTCAGTTTTCCCAAATAAGCATGAAGGGTTAAGAATACCTGACTCCTGTATTTTCATGCCTTGACACATCTCACCCACCTCTACACAACCGGCTTTAAGCCCGGTCGCTCAGTAGGTTAAAAGCCAGTCTCTTTCTTGATGCACACTAAGCTGAATGCCACAGGTAGCAGGAAGTTCCTGGCATTTTCAGAAATTCGTACTTTAACTAGAAGACTAAGGCATGGATTCAAATAGAATATGGTTTACATCAGACCATCATTTCGGACATAAGAACATCATAAAATATTCGGAAAGGCCTTTTGATAGCGTTGATGAGATGAACGCTGAAATGATAAAAAGATGGAATGAGAAAGTAGGCCCTGATGATCACGTTTACCACCTCGGAGATTTTGCGTTAACATCACCAGGCAAGCTGCGCAAAATAAGAGAGCAGCTTCATGGAAAAATATTCCTGATAACGGGCAACCATGAAAGCACTGCTCTTGACTGCAAGGACTGTTTTGATTGGATAAAGGATTATTATGAGCTTACTGTTAATGATGCTGATGCACATCGTGGCAAGCGATTCATTGTGCTTTTTCACTACGCAATGCGCGTTTGGAATGCAGGGCATCACGGCACCTGGCATCTATACGGACATTCACACGGAAACCTCCCGGATGACGAAAGTTCACGATCATTCGATGTTGGAGTTGACTGCCACAACTTCTATCCACTTTCTTACCAGGAAGTAAAAGACATTATGGCTCAAAAGAAATGGGTTCCCCCTTTTGAGTCACGTGAAAAATAGGGTGTCATTGCCGCACCTGACCCACTTCGATACAACACGCAATCGCGTGCCACTCAGTATGTCAGTTGCTATGATTTGGCTTAAAACGATCGGAACCCACGTGAAGCTCAGTACCTCAAACAACAAGTTTGAAGTGTATCGAAGCTCGTGTGAGCACACTGTGAACAACCGTGATGATTGCCGCACCTGCCCCACTTCGGTACTGCTGGTTTGCGGTTTTACTACTCAGCAGATCTCTAAACTTGGATTTATCGCCTTACTGACACTGTCGCAATTTGATTGGCAAATTTTCGTTACTGATTTTCAGTGGAATTTCAACATGAAACACTCAACCCTTAAGTTCATTGCCTATTCATTTATTTTAGCTCTCACCGGTTGTGTTGCTTCCAAAACCTTTAAACTCCCTGCACGTACCAATATATTGACTTACAGAGTGAACCCATTGTACAATGAACAAAGAGAGTTACTGGGATCCAATGTTCCACAGGTTAGCCAAAGCATCTGCTATAATGATCCTCGTTCTATTGACGAAGAGTTTTGCCATGAATTAAAGTTCACTTTTTTAGACAGTTCAATTGCAAAGACAAAGAAGACTCTGGATCTGTCAGTGGATACGAACGTTGTGAAGTGGGAATACGGAGTTTACTCTACCTGGAAATGGGGCTCTACCAACAAACTCACTGGAGAAATAGAAATTCTAGAATGGAATAGTAAGCGCATTAAATTGAGAGAAGATTTAATAGTATCGGACTCCGAAGGAAATATGACCAATGTATTAGAAGGAGTGCGACAGTTTACCCGAAAGAAAAAGCGCTAGACCTTTATGATTATCTTCCTGTGAAACTTAGTGCCACAATAGGGGATTCGTGTACACTCATCGTCATTGCCGCACCTGCCCCACTTCGATACAGCACACTAACGCATGCCACTCAGTATGTCAGTTGCTATGATCTGGCTTAAAACAATCGGAACCCACGTGAAGCTCAGTACCTCAAACAACAAGTTTGAAGTGTATCGAAGCGCATGTGAGCACACTGTGAACAACCGTGATGATTGCCGCACCTGCCCCACTTCGATACAGCATACTTGCGCGTGCCACTCAGTGTGTCAGTTGCTATGATTTTGCTTAAAACGATCGGAACATGCGTGAAGCAAAAACTATTGACTAGCTACTAGTTACTAACTACTTTCACCTCTAATCGCTACCTCCTATTCCCTAACTTCTCTACCTCCCCAATAACACACTACGCCCCGTCGGCTGCGGGTTTCCGGCAATACGCCTCCAACTGCTTATTTGCCCTACATGCGTGAGCGAATCGGCAATCTGACCATTGATCAGGTTCCAAAAGGGTAAGGGTGTTTCAGAAGCTGGATGTTTAAATGCACACTTCTGTAAACCTTCATCGCTCAGGTTTCTGAGTCTGGTACTCATGCTGTAGTACTGTAGCAGGGTATCATTTCGTACATCTTCAAAGCTATCGGATGCCGGCCCTTCACCTACATCGCCACCAAAAACGCGGTTGCTCATTTTCGCCATAGCATGTATATGCTCCAGTAGCTGCATAAGTGTCTTATTCTGCTCAGTTGGCTTGAAGCTAAGTTCGTTCTCCGTTAAGCCATCCGTAGCCAGACGGTATCTAAAACCCAGGCCGTCTACCAAGCGGGCAATGGCACCCGCTGCTGATACCGTTTCGGGAGCTTCAGGAATAGAAATGTATAGATCATTTGAGTTCATAATCGATGTTTGAGAATCAAATATGCTCTTTTTTCCGTTGATGTTCTTTCCACCAATGCAGGCGGTTTTGCAACCATAGGCGCAGTTGTGCTCCTTTTTTAGCCGGTAGTAAAGGCTCCAGCATTTGCCCCAGATAATTTCTAGAGAAGTCTTCCTTAATGCCTAGCTCTTCAGGCTCCCGGTCGGGGCATTTATAAGTGCCAAAAAGCAGGTCCATTAGAGGTGATATGTTGGCATAATTTCCCGCGTTTTTATGAGTATGATGGTGCCAGTGGTGCAACTCAGGGGAACCAATGAACCAGCGAAGTGGTCCAAGATTAAGCCTCACATTGGAGTGAATGTAAATGGCCCATATCCCCCTGAAGGCAATGATACCGGCAATGCCCTCCAGAGGAAATCCCAATAGAAAGGAAGGTAAATTAATGAGCCCTATGGTATACACCGAGTCAAAAGGGTGCTCGCGGTGAGCCGCCAGCCAGTCAAGGTGCGTGCTGCTGTGATGTACTTTATGAAAACGCCAAAGAAAAGGAACGGTATGCTGCAGACGATGCCCCCAATAAATGAGCAAATCGCTTAAAAACAGCATTTCCAAGGCCTGCAGCCAGAAGGGTTGTGAAGCCACCGCCTGTTGAAAGGTATGCGGAACCAAAGCACCTAGCCAAGTGCCAAAATACCTCAGTACCAAGAAAACGAGGGCTCCAAAAATCAGGTATTGCCCAAGGAAATAACACAGGTCCAGTACGAAACCCTGCCTGAAAAAAGCCTGGTCCTTTTTGGCTGGAAACAGCTTTTCCATAGGGCGGAAAACCAACAGTAAGAAGGCAAAACCAATAATTACCGAGGCGATACTGTTTCCCATTCCTTTGTTCTTTGAATACTGTCCTGTTTCTTGATAGAGTCCATTTGCCTTACAATCTTGGCCACAGCTGCTGCATGCTCATTCCAGTTTTCATTCACTATCATGGACTTAGAACTGAAAATGAGCGGGTTGACTTCTATTAGGCTATCAATTTTTAAGCCACTTGGCAATGAGGAATCCTGCCCTGTTGTAACCGGACTGTCGACTAACACTTTCTTTGTGACGCCCTGTTGCTCCCTAGGCTGTGAGGTAAGCTGGCTTTCTATTTTTCGATTTGTAGGGTTAAAGGCTCCTGATCTATAGGCCACAAAACAGAAGATAAGCGTAACGAACAACAGGAGTGCGCCAGCCCTGGCTATTTTTTTCATAAGGCATATTGAATTTCGCTTTGTAGATGCACCATGCTTCAACTTTCCATAACCATCTGATTAACCAGCCATTTCTAAGCGCATTGCGCGATTTCATAAACTTCTTAGAGTTTTTCTTGCATTTACTAAACAGTGTTCAGTAATATTGCTGTGTTAATTCAAAAACCCAATGGGAATCACCGAAAGAAAAGAGCGAGACAGACTGCAATTGAGAGAGAAGATTGTGACGGCTGCTATTGAGCTTTTTTTGGAGCGTGGTTTTGAAAAAACGAGCATTAGGACCATTGCCTCGGCCATTGAGTACAGTCCTGCTACCATTTACCTGCACTTTAAAGACAAAAACGAACTCTTTTACGAGATTTCAGAGCGTGCTTTTACAGTACTCTATCAATACCTTCAGGAAGCCCAACATTTGGAACCGCCTATAGACCGCATGCGTGCCATGGGTATGAACTATATCAAGTTTGCCTTTGAAAACCCTGGCTACTACCGTCTTATGTTTTTAATGGATGCCCCCATGAAAACCCACCACACCGATAAAAACTGGAAGAGTGGCGACCATGCCTTTGGCTATTTGGTAAACACGGTGCATGCCTGCCAGGAGGATGGGTACTTTAAGGGAAAAGACACTGAAGTGATGTCTATGATGATATGGAGTTTTATGCACGGCATTGTGAGTTTGAAGGTATGCGACCGCATGAAACTGCAAGAGGAAGAACAGGTAATTGAAATGATATATGCGGCCTTTGGCACCTTCAATCAATTTTTAAGAATGGACGGACCCGTCTAAAAAATTTTGCTTATTACTAAACAGTGTTCAGTATAAATTTAACGTTAATTAAAATGAAACCGATTAGTGTGCTTCTTTTTTTCTCAATGCTGGCCTTTGCTGCCAGGGCCCAAAGCAATAGCACTTTGGAAGCCTATGTAAACCAAGCCATTGAAAACAGTGAGAGTCTATTTCAACAGCAGATCAGCATTCAACAGCAAGAGAACAGCCTGGCCAGTGCCAAGGGATTTTTTGCCCCGCAACTCAGTCTCCAGGCCAACTATACCCTGGCAAGTGGTGGTAGGCAAATAGAATTCCCCATAGGCGACTTGTTAAATCCGGCCTATGCAACTCTCAATCAACTCACCGAGAGCAATGCCTTCCCTACAGATCTCCAAAACGAGGAAATCCAGTTTTTACCCAACAACTTTCAGGAAACCAAGCTAAGGCTCATACAGCCTCTGTTTAACTCTGACATCTACTACAATTACAAGGCTCAGGAAAACTTGTTGAAAGTTGAAGAAGCCCAGCTGGACGCCTATAAACTGGAACTGGCTTTTAAGGTCCGAACCGCATATTATGGCTATTTGCAAAGCCTTGAGGCAGTGGGCATCTATGAAACAAACCTCAATACCCTTACGGAGCTGTTAAGTACCAATCGCAAATTGGTAGCTGAAGGGCAACAAAGTGCCGAGGTAGTCTACCGCACACAAACTGAAATCAATCAACTTAAGGCTATAATGGCCGCGGCAAGTGAAAAGCAACAAAATGCTGCCAGCTATTTCAATTTTCTATTGAACAGAGAGCTAAGCAGCCCAATAGCAATAGATTCTTCTTACCAGATAGCTACCAAGGTTGGAGCGGAAGCAGCAAAACGCCCGGAGCTTGACATGCTGGAAGCTGCTCAACTGGCGCAAACAGACAACATTAACCGACTCAATGCACAAAAGCTACCCAGTATCAATGCGGTGGTGGATGCTGGTTTTCAAGGTTTCGGATACGATTTAGAAGACCAGGAGTTTGTACTCATGCAAGTGGGGCTTCAATGGAATCTATTTCAAGGCAACACCCGAAGAAAAGAGCAAGCCAGTGCCGTACTGGCACTTGAGCAGCTTAAAAGCCAGGAAGAACAATTGAAACAACAAATAGAACTCCAGATTTTTACCGCTGAGCAACAGTATGAAAGGGCCCTGACACAATACCAGCTACAGGAAAAGTCAGTACAACAAGCCCTTAAAACCTATCAAATTATCTCAATGAAGTACGCCCAGGGGCAAGTACTGCTCATTGAACTTCTTGACGCCAGAAACAGCTACCTGGCCGAACAACAGTCCTTACTTATTTCTAAATATCAAATACCAATGGCACAAGCGGCAATGAAACACGCCCTGGCCCTATAAATACAAAGTCATGAGAATTTTTACCATCCTCGCAATTGCCCTTACTATGGTGGCTTGTAAAGAACAGTTTGTAGACAACCCCAAACCACTGCCCACCCAACGATCCGTGCGCATGCAAGCGGCTGAAGTACTCAGCGAAGCACTTCCCATTCACGCTTCGGGCAAAGTAGAAGCAGAAGAAAACACAAGCCTTTCCTTTAAAACCGGTGGTATCATTCAACAAGTACTGGTAGAAGAAGGCCAGCAAGTACAAAAAGGACAAACTCTGGCCTCTCTTGACCTTTCTGAAATCAATGCTCAGGTAACACAAGCCCGTGTTCAAACAGATAAACTGCGAGCAGACCTGGCCAAGTTTGAAAGCCTTGCCAAAGACTCTGCCATTGCCCAGCAAGTAGTAGACGATGTGCGCTCAGCCTTGCAGGTAGCTGAGGCTGGATTGCAAATAGCGCAATACAACCAAACGCATAGCGTAATCAAAGCTCCATCTTCAGGTATTATCCTTCAAAAACTGGCGGAAAGTGGTGAGTTAATAGGGCCTGGAAATCCGGTACTCATTTTTGGGAACAGCAGCTCAAGCAAGCAAATGGTACTTAAGGCCAGTATTAGTGATAAGGAGTTGGTACAATTACAATTAAACGATAAGGCCTACATCACTTTTGATGCCTTTCCCGGTACCAAGGCACAGGCCAAAGTAACTGAAATAGGCGCACAGGCTCATCCGCGCACAGGCACGTTTGAAGTCACTTTGCAAATTGAAGAATTCCCTTATCAATTGCGTTCTGGATTTTTTGCAAAGGCTGAGATAATGCCTTCTCTTCAAAGAGACTTGCTAAGGGTACCCATGCAGGCGCTCATTGAAGGTGATGCACAAAGGGTAAAACTCTTTACTACTGAAAACAACGTGGTAAAAGCCATTGAAACCCCTCCCATTCATATTGCGGAAGACTATTTCACCATTGAGAATGATAGCGAAGAAACCCTGCTGGTAATTACCGAAGGGGCAGCTTATGTGCAGGAAGGCGAAGAAGTAAACATCTTAAACTAGGCAGCATGAACTTACCTGCACTCTCCATCAAAAATTACCAGTTTGTACTCATTGTAATTGCTGCTGGTATTTTCCTGGGTGTTTCATCATTGATGAACATGCCGCGAAACGAAGACCCAAGTCCTGATTTTCCATTCTTCAATCTGGTGGCCGTATATCCCGGAACCAGCCCTCAGGACATAGAAGAACTGGTGGTAGATCCTTTGGAAGAAGCCATTGACGAACTAGACGACATTAAGGACATCACCACCAAAATTGAAGAAGGCCTGGCCCTCATTCAAATAGAAACGGAGTTTGGCATTGATATTCCTGACAAGGAAGATGAACTTACGCGTGTAGTGAAGTCAGTAGAGCCTGACTTACCCGAGGATCTTTATTCGCTGGACATCCGTCGCTTTGACCCCAGCAAGGACGTTAAGATTCAGCAACTGGCCATTACCGGAACACAAAAGAGCATTGCCGAACTTGAGAAAACAGGAGAAGACCTGGAAAAGGAATTGGAAAAGCTGGCAGAGGTGGAAGATGCTGAATTACTGGCTTACCCTGAAGAACAGATTGCCATTACAGTAGACTTTGACCGCATGGCTGCAGCTGGCATTTCCCTCAATCATCTGGTAAGCACGCTTCAAAACAACAATCTCAACATTCCGGCAGGAACTATTGAAGCAGGAGCAAAATCTTTCAGCATACAATCAAGTGGCAGCTATAAAACCACTGAAGACATTGAACGCAGTATTGTTGGTCAATCGGGCGAGAGTATTGTGCAACTGGGTGATGTGGCCGTGGTAGAAAAAACCAGAGCCGAAGAAACCTGGATAGGACGCTACAATGGTCAACGGGCATTGTTTCTTACCATCACCCAGGCCAGCGACATCAACCTGGTAAAACTTGGAGAAAAAATAAATGAGAAGGTAAGCGCATTTCAGGCTGAACGTGCCAATGGTGTTGAAATTGCCACAGTATTTGAACAGGCGCCAGCGGTAAAAGATCGTGTCAATGGCTTTTTCAGCAACTTGCTGCAAGGTGTGCTCTTAGTAGGTTTGGTCATCTTCTTGTTTCTTGGTTTCAGGTCATCCGTTATCATTATGGCCGTTATTCCTTTATCCATTGTTATCGGAGTAGCCGTGCTCAATCAATCAGGCTACGCTTTGCAGCAAATAAGCATTGCAGCCTTGGTTATTGCCCTTGGCCTGTTAGTTGACAATGGCATAGTAGTAGTAGAAAATATCCAACGCTATATAAAAGATGGTTTTTCAATTAAGGACGCAGCCATCAAAGGAACCAGTGAAGTAGGCGGTGCTATTGTAAGTTCAACATTAACCACGCTATTGGCCTTTGTGCCCTTGCTTACTCTTGAAACAGGGGCTGGTGAATTTCTGCGTACGCTACCACTCACGGTGATTTATGTTCTGGTTATTTCACTTATTCTGGCGCTCACATTTACGCCAATGCTGTCGGGTAGATTAATGCGTCCTGCCAAGGCTTCCGGAGCCCGTGCTTCACGGGCCACTTCCAAATTTATTGAGAGGTATTATACCCCTGTTCTCAATGGAGCACTTAAACGAGGCTGGCTGGTAGTACTCATAGGTGTTTCGCTCTTCATGGGCAGTTTTGCCCTGTTTCCTGCCATTGGTGTTTCCTTTTTCCCAACGGCTGACAAACCCATTCTACTTATTGAAGTAGATGCCCCTCGCGGTAGCAGCATAGAGCGAACCGACCTGGCCGTAACCTATGTGGAATCCATCCTGGACACCATGAACTTTGTGACCAACTACAGCAGTAATGTGGGACATGGAAACCCCACCATTTATTACAATCGAATTGGCGAAAACTATAAAACATATCATGGACAGATATTGGTCAATTTTGAAACCTGGGAGCCTACCACCTTCTATCAAACATTGAATGAATTGCGTTACCAGTTTGCGCAATACCCTGATGCCAGAATTACCTTTTCCGAACTCAAAAACGGACCTCCATTTGAAGCTCCCATTGAAATTAAAGTAGTGGGAAAAGACCTGGAAGTACTCAAACAACTCTCCTTTGAGGTAGAAGCGGTTATTGCCAACACTGAAGGCACTCTGGACATTGACAATCCACTTAGAGTGCCAAAAACCGACATAGCACTCACCATTAAAGAAGATAAGGTGGCCATGGCAGGAGTGCCTATTCCGGCCATTGATCAGGCACTTCGCACTGCCGTAACCGGACTTAGTATTGATGAGCTAAGCATTGATCAGGAGAAATACGATTTGGTAGTACAAACCTCCAGAGAAGACAACTCTATTGGACAACTCAGCAATGCCTATGTAGGGAATGTCTTTGGCGATCAGGTTCCTTTAAAACAACTGGCCAGCCTGGAATTTAAACCAGCCGTTGCACAAATACTTCATCACAACACCGAGCGGAGTACTTCAGTTACGGCCAATGTGATGAACCCTGACCAAACTACTGCCATCACTGAATCTATAATAGAGCAATTGGACCAACTGAGCTTACCTGAAGGATATAGCTTCTACATAGCAGGAGAGTATGAAGGCCAGCAAGAATCCTTTGGTGGACTGGGCACCTTGCTTATCCTGGCCCTGCTCGGCATTTTTGGTGTGCTTGTTTTACAGTTCCGTTCCTTCATACAACCTTTAATAGTGTTCTCAGCCATTCCTTTGGCAGTCACTGGGTCCTTTGTAGCCTTATATCTTACAGGCTGGCCATTTAGCCTTTTTGCATTTGTGGGCTTCATTAGCCTGGTAGGAATTGTAGTTAACAATTCTATCATTTTGGTAGACTATACCAACCAGCTCATGAAAGGTGGCATGGAAAAAATAGAAGCCATTAAAAAAGCTTGCGAAACACGCTTTACACCCATTTTACTAACCACTACTACCACTATACTGGGCTTGGTTCCACTTACCTTCTCTGCCAGCGGTCTGTGGTCTCCTATGGGATGGACCATTATCGGAGGTATGCTCTCATCTACCCTGCTTACATTGTTGGTAGTACCGGTATTGTACAAATGGATGACTAAGACACCTGTGGCTGTAGTGAGCTGATTCCGGTTTCTATATCAGGAACAATAGACATCAGGGTGTAGTGAACGCTACACCCTGGTGAACATTAGTAACAGGCTTTAAAAGCTCTCAGTAGATTGCATCTACAGGGACTGTATTATTTGGTATCGAATCTGATGACGCGCGCAGGGAATAAACGGTAACTGTCGCGTTTCAGAAGTGAATATTGCCAGGACTCATTCTAAAGCAATTTCATGCAAGGTTGATCCGAGCAATTACTGAAAAGGCATTCAGTTTCAACCGATACAACATTCCATTAAATACCGAAATCAAAGAGAGGACAACCGAATTCAAGCCCTCCGCTACCAAAATCAAGAACTCGTTTGTCGCTCCTGAATTGAGACAAGTAATTCGTATTCATAGGGCCGTTCCGAAAAGCCATAATAGAGTAGGACAACTAAAATTATATGAATCAATGAAATTACTGAAAAGAACAAACTTCAAACACCTTGTATTCTTGTTACTCTCAATCCCTGTTTTTGCCTTTGGTCAAACACCAGATGGACCAGGCTATTATTTTAATGCGGAGTTCACTGTCAACATTAATGCACCAGAAAGTTGTAAACACTTAATTCCAGATCTGGTTATTACGACTGATGTTTCAGGGACTCTAGACCACTCAGCAACGATCAACGGGAACTCTCATTTGGCTACAGTCGTACTACCTGTCCAGGAAGGAAATAGAAACGGATGGCCTACATCAACGTTACCTGGCACAGACTTTAGTGCGAGTGTAAACGGAATGCCTCTTGTTTACACAGGATCTTCAGGTTGGATTACATCCATGTGTGGTTTTTGTTGTGACTGTACACCGGCGTGTATTCGTATTGAGGTTCATCCGGCATCTGGTCAAATTATTATAAGTATGATACCTGAATACAACCCTGACCATGATTGCACCATGCCTGGTTGTGATGGAGATAGCGATTAAAAAATCTACAATTCTCAATCAAGAATAAAGCTCGTTCAAACAATTGAATGGGCTTTTTGTATCATTAAATTGATTGAACATCTACTCTACGGTAAGCCCCCCTAAAACGGTTTCCTCTGACTGCTAAAGAAGTAACTTCTTTTTGAAAAAGTGAAAGGTTCACGTAAGTAAGAAGCCATTTCGTCATCCATGCATCAAGGTAGTAAGTCAATTAATCTTCTACATACAGCACTTCATCAGATGCCGACCTTACTGCATAACCGAGTCGGAGTTACGATTGAATAGAATCATTCCAAAAGCACATTGGCATAAAACCTACCAGCGCCATTTTCAACTATGAGCAAGTACAGACCTGAAGCATATGAACTCAGATCAAAACTGAGCATTTTACCCGATGTATTCTTATGGGTAAGGATGGCACGCCCCAATGAGTTGTAGAGGTAAATCTCCGAGTTTTCAAAGGACTGGTTCGTTACTAAATTTAAGCGCCCGGATACAGGATTGGGATATACTTCAATTTGGGGTGCGTTTAGTGCATTGGTGTTAAGTAATATCACCTGGGTACATTCCGAAGTATCTGAACATGAACTCCACGAAACCACTACAGCATACTTCCCTGACTTGGTAGGCTTGTAAACCTGATTGGTAGCGCTATCAAGCTTTATATAACCAGCGCTGCTATCGCATAGAAACCATTGATAGTTTAATCCGGCACTGTCTGCTTTTAAGAGGCTATCTCCTTTGCTTACGCTTGCATCAAGCGTTCTGATTTCAAGGTCTATTGTGATAATAGAATCACAACCTTGAACATTGGTTAGGGTATCAGAATACCTACCTGAACTTGAGTACAAATAACGAGCACTGGGCGAACGATAGGGTGTACATTGCTCTACACGTATGGTGTCACAACTGGCTCTGCATACCTCAATTTCTATTAGGCTTGTCTCTCCAGGTATACCACCATCATGCCTTAAGTCAAAAGCATGTTTGTATATAAGAGTGTCATTCAAAATGTCGTATTCAAAAAGGCTTCCAACATCCTCTGCCCCGCCACCAGCGGTTAAGCCGTAAAGTTTTCCATTGGCTCCTTGCATGGGATAGCCCAGAGGTAGCCTCCCCAGGGAATCGGGTCCAATGTCCTCAACCACTTTAAGTTCCTTGGTTTTGGGATTAAAGGAATAAAGCAAACCACCGTTGTGGCTTCCAGACACCCGTCTCATACCGTAGATCAATCCGTTTGTGGCCCGCATAACTCCATAGCTTCGAGTTTGCCCAAATAGGTTCTTTTCAAACCTGGCCACCATTTTCACATCCTTGGTTAAAGGATTGTACTCAAAAATGCCACCATAATCTTTATTGTCTATAGAGCGTATAGTGCCGTAAATCTTACCACTGTCTCCTTCCACCAGGTTTCCTTGTGGTCCGCTGCCGTCAATACCTTCTAAAAAGTCATGCAGCTTTTTATAGGTATTGGTTTTGGGGTTAAACTGAAACAAAACTCCATCCCTACTTTCGGTTCCATCAAATTTTTTGCCGCCGCCGTTTGTAGTGCCATACAGTAGCCCATTCCTGGCCAATAACAAATTCCCCGAAGGAATGGCACCGTAATCAGGTCCGTCAAAATTCACCTTTCTACTGAGCTTGCCTGTGGTTCTGTTGTACATAAAAAGTACGCCTCCATCATAGGCTCCACCCCTGTAGCAAAAGCCATATAAATTCCCTTTACTCCCTGCCTGTACAAGGGTTCCTAAAGGGTAGGTTCCGGTTTTGGCTCCTTCATCATCAAAATCGGCCAGTTTGGTATAAATGTTCTTTGATGGATCAAAACTATATAGCACACCATCACCGTATTCCCCTCCCGATGCCAGGCCGTACAATAATTGGTCATCGGCCATAAACAGTGTGCCCGATGGCACTTTGCCCTTAGAGGCATGACCAATATCCCACAACTTTGTATACTTCTTAGATGAAACGTTGTACTCGTAAAGTACTCCCTCATTGTCTATTCCTCCAGATCCTGTTAAAGCGTATAGCCTTCCATTGCTGGCCAAAAAGTGGTTCCCGCTTGGATAACGTCCATTGTTTCCACTTTTAAAGTCCTTAAGCACCTTTACATCATTCTTAGAAGGAATAAATTCAAAAAGTACGCCTACACCATGGGCTCCTCCCTGATAGCAGGCTCCAATGAACTGATCTTTCTTGAACTCCAATAAGCTGCCGTACTGATTGTAACCAGTGGTATTAATGTCAAAATCAAACTTTACGGAGAAGCCATTTGTACTCAAATTGTACTCGTATATACGCCCATAGCCATTGGCCCCTCCTGATGTATAGCCATAAATATTACCGCCTGATGATAGACAAATATTGGCCTTTGGGTATTCATCAAAATCAAACACCTTTTCATACTTCCATTTGCTTATATCAACCCTATATAACACTCCTTTAAAGAAGCTTCCACCTCTGTAACAGGTACCGTAAAATACTCCTGTGTCAGGCTCTATAATATTGGAACTCGGTTTATAACCTACTAGCCGTCCTAAGTCCTGTATCTTGCCGAAGCTTCTTGTCTTCATGTTGAACTCAAAAAAGACCCCGTCACCATTGCCTCCTTCGTACGTTGCTCCGTACAAATTTCCATTTTTTGAAAGCACCAGTGTCACGGGTCTTCCAGCAAAGAGCGTTTTATTAAAATCAGCAATTTTGGTAACGCTCTTTCTGTACACATCTACTTCGATAAGCGTACCATCTCCATAGGTACCTCCGTTTTCGCACCAGCTATAGTACAATCCATTCTTACCACCTGTAAGCCTTACTCCACAATACACCCCTGTAGTATCAGCAAACTCCTGTAGCACCTTCACCTTTCCTGTACTCCTATTGTACTGGTATAGGAAACTCACATCTGGTTGTATTTTGCTTTGAGAAAGGCCATAAAACATTCCATTACTGTCTTCAACCAACTGGCCTATATGGCCATACACTCTTGCATAGTCTAGTTGAAAATGATGCCTTACCTCCAGATGGTTCCCATTGCTATCCGTACTGAATATGGTTCCGGCCCCTCCTTCTCCACCATGCCCATTTACTCCCCAAAGCTCCTTTTTTTGAGCCTGGCCAGTGGTACTGCTCAAAACGAGCATAAAACACATTAAAATACTTCCCCTGACAACATCCCTTAGCTGTGACTTCTTTTTCATAAGACACGCCAATTTTTTTGAATGTCAAATGTAGCAATTTGTGCTTTTCGAAAAATACAGCAAGCCTGCAAGCACTTCCTGATTCAGATCAGAAAGCTGCATTTTTCAAAAGCTTATCTTCGAGGTCTTAAACAAGAGTCGCTCTATGCCAATCTTACGAACATGGTATGTCGACCGTCCATCCTCTGGACCTTATTGGGAGAATAGCCACCAAAAAATGCATTTGTATTATGGAAGACATGCTGTTGTATGATCGATTGCAATTTGCCTTTACGATCACCTTTCACTACTTATTCCCACAGCTTACCATGGGCTTGTCGCTCATAATTGTCTTCTTCAAGTGGCGTTACATGCGCACCAAACTGGAGAAGTTTAACAACGCGGCAAAGTTCTTCATGAAAATTTTCGCTCTCAACTTTACCATGGGAGTAGTTACGGGCATTCCCATGGAGTTTCAGTTTGGTACTAACTGGGCTAAATTTTCAGAACTCACCGGAGGCATTATTGGGCAAACACTGGCTATGGAGGGTATGTTCTCTTTCTTTCTGGAGTCATCCTTTCTGGCACTCTTCATCTTTGGTGAGAAACTTATGGGGCAAAAGCTGCATTTCCTCACGGGTTTGCTGGTGTTTATAGGCTCATGGGCCAGTGGCTACTTTATACTGGCTACCAATGCCTGGATGCAGCACCCAGTGGGATATGAGGTACTTGAAAATGGAGAGTTTATACTTAGAGAATTCTCTGCTTTATTTAGCAATCCCTGGCTCCTTCCTGCCTTTTTGCACAACCAAATGGCTTCGCTAGTAACGGCCTCTTTTGTGGTAGCAGGTATAGGCGCCTTTTATATACTTAGAAACAAACAGCATGAATATGGCAAACTCTTTTTGCAAACGGGAGTGGTTTTCGGTCTTGTTTCTGCCACACTGGTGGCTTTCCCCACGGGCGACTTAAATGCTAAAAACGTAGCAAAATACCAGCCTGCAAGTTTTGCCGCCATGGAGGGCATTTTTGAAACCGAAGAAGGAGGTGCTGAGATTGTATTGATAGGCCAACCCAATATGGTAGAGAAAAAGCTGGACAACAAGATTGCGGTTCCCAATGTACTGAGCTTCCTTACTTACCAGGACTGGGACCGTGAAATAAAGGGCATGAATGAATTTGACCCGGAGGAACTTCCCACCAATGTTCCTGCCCTCTACTACTCTTACCACATGATGGCGGGTTTGGGTACCATTTTTATTGGTTTACTGGCCCTTGCGACATTTTTTCTCTGGCGGAAAAAGCTCTTTGGAATAAAACCACTGCTTTGGGCTTTGCTTTTCACAATCCCCTTTCCTTATATAGCCAACCTGGCGGGATGGTACGTTGCCGAACTAGGTCGTCAGCCTTATCTGGTATACGGGCTATTGAAAACGGTAGAAGGTGCATCACCCACCGTTTCTTCTGGAAACACCTTATTCAGCTTGCTCGGCTTTGTAGGATTGTATTTTCTACTTGGCCTGCTCTTTCTCATTCTGGTTGGTAAAATTGTTCACCGCGGCCCCGCACAAAAACAAATGGCCTGATGGAAGTATTTTGGTATTTAGTAATTGCTCTGGTAGTTACCATGTTTTTCTTATTGGATGGCTACGATTTTGGTGTAGGCATTATGCACCTGTTCTTTGCTAAAAAGGAAAAAGACAAGGAAGTGATTGCCAAGTCGGCCGGGCTTTTTTGGGACTCTAACGAAGTGTGGCTTGTGGCGGCCGGAGGTTTGCTCTTCATGGCTTTTCCCACTTTCTATGCCTCCGTTTTCAGCGGTTTTTACCTGCCCTTTATGCTGGTGCTATGGCTCATTATATTCAGAGCTATAGGACTGGAGTTACGCGGGCAATTCAAGTATGATATGTGGCGCAGCTTATGGGATACTTCTTTTGGAGTGGCCAGTTTGCTACTTGCATTACTTTTTGGGGTGGCACTGGGCAATGTTATACGTGGTGTAAACCTGGGAGGTGTTGAAAATGGTGTCTCTGCCTACGAAGCCCATTACTTCTTCCTTCCGCTTTGGGATGGGTCTTTTAGCCCATACAGTACCCACCCGGGCGCTATCGATTGGTTTACGCTGACCATAGGCTTACTTGCAGTGCTGGCGCTGGCCATACATGGAGCAAATTGGATTGTGCTCAAAACCAACTCCAGTATCAATGAGCAACTCAAATCTGTGAATGTAGTTCTCACAGCGATTCTCGCAGCCCTTTCTATTTTAGCTTTTGTTCTTTGGCAAGGCATCCACGCTGACTCTATGAAGAACTTTATACAACGCCCCTACCTACTGTTGTTTCCCTTACTATATGTAGGAGGCATTGCCGCTTCCTTCTTTGTAAAGAAATTCAAAAAGGATGTATATGCCGTTGCTGCCTCTTCATGTATCATTATTGGTGGCATCGCTTCTTCACTGGCATCTTTATTTCCTGTGATATTGCCTTCAACAAATGCCAGCAATCCGGCACTTAGCATTTACAATATGGCTTCTAACGACTATGGTCTGTCTATAGCACTCCGTTGGGGTGTGATAGGTCTCCTTCTGCTATTTGCCTATTTCATTATACAAAAAAGGCTACTTGCCGGAAAAGTAGATGAAATGGATTATGGACATTAACGAGGCACAATAGTCTATTTCCTAACTGTTATGTCATCAGTAAGTACTCTGTTGCTTTGGTTTCCATCCCTGTCTACCAAATACACTTCATAGCTAAGAGTCTCCTCTGATGCTGCTACATCCAATAGGAATACTGATTTGATGAGGATATCCAACTCTCCTTTTATGTGGAGTTCACCCGTTCCGGGGTCCAACTGTTTCAGGTTATAGCCAATTTCTATATTGTCTCGCTGGTCTACAAGAAACAGGTTTTTCGTTTCAAAATCAGAAGCCCCCAGGTCTCCTTCAAGATCTTCGTAGCCAATGGTTACCACAAGGCTGTCGCCTGCTATTAAGCTTTTTGACGATACAGAAATGTACTCGATATGAGGATCGGGACCTAGTTTCCCGTCCTTTCTACAGCTGCTGCCCAGTAGTATTAGGAGGGTACTAATACACGAAAGACCAAAAACTCTTAAACGCATCCTGTACTTCATTATCTGGGTATTCTACAATTTCCGGGTTCTGATCGTCCTGCACATAGTAGCGCATATACCATTGCTTACCACTGTCAAAGTCTCCTGAATTAAAGCTGGCAAGCCATATCTCATTTCCATCAGCCTCAAGATAAGTTGCTTTGAAGGTCACCGCATTTGAAAAATCGTCCTTCTTATCAGAGATTTTCAATTCATTAATGTTCAAATCCTTTATGGCTGTGTTTTCATCAGTAACCACTACAGCCAAGTTTATCAGGGTATTTTTTGGCATTACAAAGGGTTCATAGAAATTGCCTCCTTTACGGTTTTGTGAATACTCCAAAACGAAGGTTTGATTGAACGCGGCAAAGTAGCTCACATTGGGCAGGTTATCAGGTAAGCTGGGCTCATTGCCAAAAAGATCTCTGGCCCCATTATCTATCCAGTTTTTGATTAGCTCAATGAGTTCATCGTCAAGCGCTTCACCAATGTTGTCTTGTGGCATTCTATCGTCTTCGTTTACAAAGCAGCAATTGGTAATTCTTTCATAAAGAACTGACTCATTGCTTTTACCAGGAACCACACGGTATTTAAAAGAGCCTTCTTCATTGTTTTTTACTATGGGCTGGTATACCAGGGTACCATAGCTTGATTGAATGGTTCTGAAATCGGGTTCAAAATTGCCATCATGGCAACCTGGATTGGCACATTTTAGCACCAGCACTTTTTCGTGCACCTCGGCAAATTCATTCTCAAATTCCAGTGACTCCTTTTCGTCAATGGTGCGATCAATTCCATCATAAGGATTATCAGGAACCGACTCATCTACTGAACAGGACACAGCCGTTACCAGCAATGCCACCATGCCCAGGATTATGCGTATTGCTTGTTTCATATAAATGCTTCTTCTAAAAACCTTCCGGGAAGCATGCCTCTGGGAATGTCATCATAAAAACCCAGTGCCCTGGCAATAGTGGGCACCACATCAATAGACTCTCCCGCAACACTACTAATGCTATTGTTTTGATTTACTATTCCTTGTGGACCTAGTATCATGCAAAAAATCTCGCGCGCGGTATCCGTGTTGGTATGGTCTATCGCAAACCTTCCATAGCCATCAATTACCGTATTTGGCTCTAGATTTCGGCCGTGCTCAGGAGCGGCAATAAGTAGGGTATTATCTCGCATTTCAGGAATTTGCTGAATTGAATTCCACAATTGATACAGAGCAAAATCTGCCTTTCTAAGATTGTCACAGTATTGTGTAAAGTTGCTGTGACAAATGTCTACACCCTGCATGTTTACCACCAGCAGCTCGGGCTTAAACTCTTCAAGCACTTTTGATGCGGCAAACAAATTAAACACGTCATTATTGACGTTTTGTGTGCCAATTCCCCAGGGGTCGCTGTATTCTAAAATTCGATTGCTGTACACATCCTGTATGAATGCCTGTATACGCAATTGGTCTTCCAGGGTATTACTCACCGCTGAGTCACCTGATGCTTTTTTGTCAAATTGACTATTGAAAAAACTGCGCAGCTCTTCTGCCTGATCAAATTCCTTTTCTCCAAAACTCTTTGGATTTCCTATTACATCAAAGGCTGTAGGGCTAATGAGTGAACCAGGTTGCATGTAATTGGCTCCGTATAGCGGCCCATAACCGGGATACTCTGAGTAATTGAGCTGTGGATAGGGACCTAAAGAATCAGCAATCCACCATGCATTCAAAGCCGACTTGCTAGGTTCGCTATGTTTCCTGTAATACTCAAACACTGTTGGATACTTGGGAGATTGCTTTAGGTTAATCTCATTAATGGTGTAGTTTCCGGTAAGTGCTGTGGTATGTCCATTATAATGCCCTGTAGGTCCACTGGCATATCTAAACTCTTTAAACAGGGTTCCAAAACTTTGCAGTGGGCTTCCCAACCGTTCAGGCAAACTGCTCATTGCCCCGGCAATATCTCCTGAAATGCTCTCTGTGCCTGATAAGGAATATGGCATTAGGTTGCCATCTGCCTTTTGCACAGACTCCAGATTGCGTACACCACCGGCATACAAGCAGAACACCACATGGTCTACCAGGCGTGTCCCCGACTTGGCAAACAACCTACCACTGGGTAAAATGTAAGGAGCCGTAATAAGGCCCGCCGTGGCAACTGCTGCTTTCTTTATAAACGACCTTCTTTTCATAACTAATAAAACCTGTATTCATCAGAAGTCATTAAACCATAGTACACCACATCAGGTGTGAGCGCTGTTTGTTCTTCAATTTGCTTATTGAGAAACCATGATTCATATGCAGTGGGCACTCTGTTAAACAGTTTTTCATATGCTTCATTTATGAAAGACTCCGGACTGTTTCTCATTTCGTCTTCAGCAGGAATGCCCACGGATGCATCGTTGAGAAAGTCCTTAATAATCATGTCTTCCATTAATTTCTTATCTCCAATACCTGCATAAACCAGGCTAATGGCTTCGAGCTCCTGTTGACCAATGGTTCTTCCAAAAAGATCGGAATAGGCTATTGAGATAAACTCCTTGGCTGTTTTCTCCCTATCCTTAGCACCAAATTGCTGCTCTACCTGCTGTTTGTTGAGCTCATATACATATTCAGGATTTCTTTCACAGCCGGCAAGCAGGCATAGCAGTATTCCTCCGAAAATATATTGAGTGTATTTAGACATCAATTCCTGCAAATTCGTCTCCGATTAAAATTTCAATTTGGAGGCCTACCAAATCATTCTCCTGTAAAAAATTGGTGTAATAGGCCAGCTCCAGTCCTGTGGGCTCGCGGTACAAAAACCGGTTAAAGTAGTAGCGAACCATTCCTTCCTTGTAAGCCAGGGATTGAAAGAAAATAATAGTAAAGTCTTGCTTCGATTTTCCTTTTTCAAGAAACAGGGTACCGTTACCACCATCAACCATTCTTTTGCCTTCTTCCAGCTCCGCATTACTGGGATATCGATACAGAAAATGCTCAAAAACCGAGGTAACAAAGTTCTCAGTCCCCATATTCAATTCATCATACAGGTTGTTATCAACTACCCGCCTGTGCAGGTCTTCTATTTGAATCACGCCTTTTCCCAGCTCTTCAGACATGTTTCTCAATAACAGCATTCTATCTATCTCATAGGCGTAGAAGGCCTTTACTACTTCAGGAAGCCCAGGCACCGAAGCTAAATCGCGGTAAATGGCAATTCTCTGGGCAATTTGAAACGTGTCTATACCGCGCAGATAGTCTGATCGGGCATCGTCATACACCTTTTGAAAATAGGCATCCTGGCTTACCAAATCCCCTACAAAAACCCGTCTGTCTTCTTCAAGAAAATTGTCCTTCTTCAGAGCTTCTATGGCGCTATTGCGTTCAGCAGGCTCGGGTTCTCTACCCAAAAGAGCGATATAGGTTTTATTGACATAGCTGGTATAAACAATATTGGCCAATCCGGTTCTATTAGGTGGCTCATTGCCTGATATTACCACCTCATCTCTTACACAAGATGACATGATGATGAGCAGAGAAAAAATTGAACAGATCAAACGCATATTGGCAAACACTCCTTAGGACCTCTTCTTTACTTAATGGTTTAAAGATAATCCATTCGCATAGAACTGATACCTGGAGTTTTCTACGCCGTTCTTTGCGACAGCTTTCCTTTCAAAAAGCAAGACAATTTTCTGTAAAACAACACGTTGAACTGACATGTATTCTATTCTGCGTTATGGAATGCTTTTATTGTTTCCTTTTTTGCTTGCATCTCAGCATCTGCCCAAGGGGCGATTTAAGTCTAACCCTCACTTTACCTGCGATACTTTTAGATATGAGGTAGAAAAGCAGGTTTACAATTTTGTTACTTTCCGTGGCAAGCCTTTTAAAAGGCATCCCTTTAACTGGACCTACCACAACCCTGCCGAATCGCTTAGCAGTGGAAAGCAGATGCTAAAGTATGCAAGAGATGCTTCCTTAGTTAATGACTCACAAACCGAACAATGGGTGTACATCTTTCCTTTTTACGAGCTTTCAAAACCTGTTTCAGGCATAGAATACCATCAATTTATAAGGTACGCAAGAGACTCTGTTCTTCATTATGAACTCGGCACACACATGGGGGCAACATACTATACCAGGAATGGGGATTTGCGAATAAGGTGGACAAGCTCTTCTGAAGTAATGGCGTACCGCGATTACTTCGCTGACTACTACTATAATGTGAAAAGTCTGGGAACACCGAAGTTCGATCCCCAATACTTTGTTTACGAAAAGAGGCTTGCTTTTATACGCTCAGAGTTTTGCTGGCCTAAAATGAAGTACTTCGAAACTCCTGACAGTATTACTCAAAGAAGATCGTTCATTCATCATGATGATCGAATAAGAGTGTATCCTGACACCTTTCTATGGATGCAAGACAGCTCCCTTGCGGTTGATAGTACCGTGGCATTTGCATTGGCTAATGGGTACTGGTCAGTTGCCAGGCATTCAGAAAATCTACCCGCCTTTGTTGCACATGGACAGTCACGGGCCTATGTTAACTGGGTTGCAGAACACTGGATAGAAAACCGAACCATAGCAAGTGGTTTACAAGCGCATGGCAAATGCATTCCAATACAAAATAAGTACAGGTTCAAGGCTGATCCTTCCGACTTGGCTCATTGCAAAATCACTAATAAAGAGTATCAGGAATTCCTGCTATACTGCAAAGATTCTATAATTAGAGCTGAGCTTGGAGATCCATTTAAAATGTTGCTTTACAACAACAATGGCAATCCCCGACTTAACTGGATGAGGCCATTGAAAGGACTTAAGGTAACCGATGTTAGAAAAGCACTAGGGCGCCTATGCGAAACCGTGGAAAATGAAGCCTATCTGAGCTCTAAAGCGGTTGTATTCAGATACAATACTGTACGGCAAAAGCAAATGGAAGAAGACTATCAGAAGGCCGGTTCGGCATCCACTTTTTTAGCCCAAAGAAGTATTGAGCAGTACCAAAAAAGACATGAAACCATCGCTTATCCCGTTGGTTCAGCCTACAAGCAGCTCCTCTTGCTCGGGCAGTTAAAGCCTTTGAAATCACTGAATAATGATGCTCCTGTAAAAGGGATCAACTACGAGCAGGCCTGCGCCTTTTGGCATTGGCGACTCCGCGAAAAGCTTAAAAAGAGCGCGAAATCCATTGGCGATTTTTACATCCCTACCCAAGCAGAATGGAGGCTGATACAGAGCGGTACTCCTATAACATCCAAAGACGTAGAACTCCCCACCAGCTTTCGCTCATTTAAGTACAGAATATATGTGAGCACTTCTTAACACGGCTATTGGGCTTTTATTCTATCTTCGAAAGCAATGGAGACTTTTCAATTTCAAGGTAGTACTGACTCTATTGGTCTACAGGTGAGCGATCTGGGCGTAAAAAATGCTTCGAAATACCATTTTGACACCAGCACACATGAAACTGACTATTTCGAAATTATATTCTTTAAGAAGGCAAAGGGGCATGTAGTGCTGGATGAAAGACGTATTGAACTTAAGGACACCACCATTCTATTCGTTTCTCCGCATCAAAAAAAGCGATGGTTTGTTAAAAGAAAAAACCTGAGTGGCACTGTACTCAGCTTTCAAAAAGACCTTCTTAACCAACTTTTCAGCGACAAACTTTTCAGCTATCGCCTGCAGTATTTTTACAATTGTCTCCAAGCTACTGCACTGGAACCGGATGCCGCCATTTCCGAAAAGTACCATACACTGGTACAGGACATTGAATCTGAAATAAGCAACTACCAATCTGATAGTAAGGAATTGACTTCCTCCATGTCACATTATCTGCTGATTCTACTAAACAGAGCCTTTGCTCAAGTGCACAATTTACCGCATGAAACCATGGGGAATGCCTACTCTTATAAATTCAAATTGTTACTTGAAGCCAGTATACGGGTAAAACACCTGGTAGATGAGTATGCTGAAATGTTGCATGTGAGCAGGATTACGCTGAATAAGGTGGTTAAGGAACAATTTGGTGTTACAGCTTCCGAAATGATTCGCGAACGCTTATTGCTGGAAGTAAAAAACGAGTTGTGCCATACGGAGCAAACCGTTTCGCAGGTGGCACGAAGCCTGAACTTTTCCGAGCCCAACCATATGATGCGCTTTTTCAAGAACTACTCAGGGCAGACCCCTACTGAATTTAGAATAGCGTACAAAGCTGCACTCAAAGAAGAAGAAAAAGCCGAGTCTCTAAGCAAAGGAGAGAAATCAAAAACATCAAAAGCCAAAACGAGAAAAGTAAAAGACGAAAAGCCCAAAGCCGAAAAATCAAAGATTTCGAAATCAAAAACAGAAAAGGCGAAAGCAACGAAGTCAAAGGCCGAAAAGTCAAAAATCAAGAAGGGCAAGAAGTAATTGGAATTCCCCTTTTCTCAAGGCCATGTTTTCTATCTAGACTACATTGTTCTCTATTAAATATAATGTGCTGAAAGTACCTTCGTTTCATGCAGGTTCTAGATGCTCTTAACCAAATTCAACCACTTTCTCAAGAAGCGCAGGAGCTCATTCTTGAAACCGTTGAGGAAAATAAGTATCCCAAAGGCCATCACTTGCTCAATTTCTGGGAAATTGATCGTTACGTTCACTTCATTGTTAAGGGATCAGGACGTGTGTATTACATAAAAAACGGGCACGATGTAACGGATTACATTGCCCTGGACCAACAGTTTTTAGGTGGTGTAATAAGTGTTTTTACTCAACAGGCTTCTCACAAGGCTATTGAACTTACTGAAGCCTCTCAACTCGAATCCATTAAGTTCACTGACTTTGAGAGGTTATGCGCCGAATCACTGGAAATTGCCAACCTTGGAAGAAGGATGATGACCTGGGCATTTCTAGAGTGCCAGGAGCGCATTGAATCCATTCGGTTTCTGAGTGCATCAGAGCGCTACGAAGCCTTGGAAAAAAAATATCCAGGCATTTCAAATAGAATTCCCCTTAAACATATAGCCAGCTACCTGGGAACCAGTCAGGTGAGTCTCAGCAGAATCCGAAGCGGCATACAGTAAATTTTCAAAATCGCTTTTTAACATATGTAAAAGAACGGTCTGGTGAAAGTACTCAGCTTTGTGAGCCTAAACTCATGCAATGGACAACTTTCCAACCAAAGTTGATTTTGCCATACTTGGCGGTGGTATCGCGGGCCTCTCCGCCGCTATTGGACTCGAAAAATGTGGTGCAAAGGCAACGGTATTTGAGGCAGCTCCAGCCTTTAAACCCGTAGGTGCCGGACTGGTACTTGCCCCCAATGCCATCAAGGCCTATGAATATCTGGGAGTACATGAGAAGGTAATAAATGCTGGAAACCTATTAGAGCATTTCAATATTCTAAGTCAATCTGGTAAGGTAATCACATCAACTTTACCCACTTCAACAGAGCAGAGGTGGAGTGGATGCAGCATTCACCGAGCAGACCTCCATGATGTTTTGCTGGGAGAATTGCAAAACACTGAGATTTATCTTGGTAAGAGAACGCTAAACCTGGAACCACGTGGTGAAGATCAGATAGTTCATTTTGAAGATGGCAGCAAGGTGGTGGCCCAACACGTGGTAGTGGCTGAGGGTATACACTCTCCTATTCGATCTCAGTTGCTTCTAGAGTCAAGAGAACGCTACGCGGGCTACACCTGCTGGCGTGGCATTGCCAATGGGCTGAACTTTCAAGGCAATCACTCTTCAGAAACCTGGGGTAAAAATGGTCGTTTTGGTATAGTGCCACTGAATGACAACCGGGTGTACTGGTTTGCGGTAAAAAATGCCACGGCTCAAAGCGAGCGTATGCGCCTATATACCAAGCAAGACTTAAAACTTAACTTCAAAGAATACCACCCTCAAGTAATTAAGACCATTGACAGCACTCGTCAGGATCATATCTTTTGGAACGACATTATGGATCTAAAGCCTCTTAGCTCTTATGCCTTTGACAAAGTACTCCTAATGGGCGATGCGGCTCATGCTACAACACCCAATATGGGGCAGGGCGCTTGTATGGCTATTGAAGATGCAGCTGTACTTTCTCATTGCCTTCATACGATTTCGCCAGTAAGCAATGCCTTTAAGCAATTTGAAAAGATGCGAATGAAACGAACCAGAGGTATTGTAACACAGTCCTGGAGCCTTGGAAAGATTGCTCAATGGGAACATCCAATAGGCATTGCCGTGAGGAATACTTTATTCCGTTCCGTTCCAAAGGCGCTATCCCAAAAGCAACTGCAAAAGTTGACAGATTTTAGGCTTGATCGAGCGAGCGTGGAATAACTAGTTGGTAGTAACTAGTAGTTAGAATCACGGGCTTCGATACAACGCAAATACCAGATTCTTCGAATCTCTCCTTTGCGACACTCAGCCTCGCGGGTTGGCAGTTTGAAAATCATCCAGCCATTGAGAATCAGTGCGTAAAAGCGGACAGACCGAGTGACGCGACAGCAGTGTATCGAAGGCGGGAAACGGTTTCAAAGACTTCTTTCAGGTTATTATGACCACACGTCTTTAATCGAAGGGTCCTTTCGAAACATGGCATGCGCAAAAGGGCAAAGAGGCAATATCTTAATGTTTCGCCCCCTGGCCATTTGTACCAATGCCATCAACATTTGCTTGCCGGCCCCCTGTCCTTTCAGCAATTCTTTTACTTCTGTGTGGTCTATGATAATCTTATCATCCCCGGCCTTTGAAAAGGTCATTTCAGCATCTGGTTTCGTAGCCTCTCCAATATAGGCGCGACCTTTACTTTCATTTTCGCTTATTCTAACTTCCATATGTCTCGATGGCACTCTTTAGTTGTGTGAAGATAGTACTTCATAAGTCGCATTTTGGTTCACATAAGATTGCCCAAACCTGTTTGTTTGGCCAATATCCAACCCGTAGCTTTGATGGAAAGAGTTATCTATGAGTCAACCGGCCCCTCCCTTTTCGTTTGGGACTCCCCAAAACCATCAATTTGCAGAATTTCTGTACATCCCAAATGTGTTATTACCACATGAAATTGATCAGGTAACAAATTTGTGGAAGGCCGACCAGGCAGCCGATGCAGGAGTAAGTGGTGAGGGCAATGCCATTAAGGATGACTTAAGGAAGACGTCCATTCTTGGCCTGGAAAATGTTCCTGAACACCGCTTTCTGTATGAAAAACTAGCTATGTACGCTGTGCAATGTAATACCGAGCGTTACGGATTTGACGTGCATGGATTTATGGAGCCTCTTCAGCTAATGACCTACGGGCACCATGACTTTTTTGATTGGCACCTGGACTTTGGCGTGGGTGTGAATTCAGGAAGAAAACTGAGCATGACCATTCAACTGAGTGATGCAGATGAGTATGAAGGCGGGGAACTTCAGTTTATGATCAATCAAAATGTAGTGAGTGCGCCTAAAGACAAGGGAACCATGATTGTTTTTCCTTCCTTCATCCTGCACAGGGTGAATCCGGTTACCTCAGGCACTCGAAAATCAATAGTGGGCTGGGTAGGTGGCCCGCCTTATCGCTAGGTTTTATGTATCCAGAGCCCTCATGGCGAGGTTAACAGACTGTTTAAAGAGGTCGGTATCGCCGTCTCCTATGCGCGTAGCTATCCTAAGACCATTAAAAAAGGTGAACAAATAGCTGGCTAATACGGCCGCCGGGGTTTTCGATTTAATAGAACCCATTTGTTGCCCATGGACGATTGCCTTGGTTAGAATTGTGGTTATTAAATCTCTGTTAAGTGCCAACAGTTGGGCGGTTTTGTCCTTGTAGTTAAAGCACTCGGCAGTGGAGTTCGTTACAAAACAGCCTCTACGATCAGGGTCATTAAGGCTTTCCTGAGTCATACTATCCAGCAGTCCCTGAATAAACTCCCTGGCATCCCGTTCATTATTGAGTACCTGCTCAAGATAGGTAGTGAGCTTAGCACAACTGTCTTGAATATAGAAGTCCAGTGATTTGTGAAACAAGGTCTCCTTGTCAGTAAATGTGTCGTAAATACTGGACCTGCTAAGGCCTAAATGACTTACAATATCCTGCATTGAAGTAGCTGAATAGCCTTTTTTCCAAAAAAGGTCCGTGACCTTTTCTAAGGCTTCTACTTCTTTGAATTGCTTCACTTTGGGCATATCGCTTATTCTATTATCAGGCTTCAAATCAGGCCATTCACCTTAGCAAATTTTGCAATTCGTGGAGAGTTATCCTAATTCTAAGAGCGTTGACTTCATTTCCAATGCAGTCAACATCAGCTTTTTGCATAAAGTTTCATGCTGCAAGCAAGGCACACTCCTTTGGCCATTCCTGTTCTACTAGGTCCGGGTTTTACGGAGTCAATACGAATGCCTTTAGCCAAAAGTTCTTGTGCGGTGGTGACATAATCTATTCCACTGTTATCTTCAGTAACAATTACTTGCATTCCTTTCAACAATGTCATTTCATTTACATTTTCCCTTCCGGAACATTCACTCTAATTAAAATCTGGAAACAAAAGAACCATTGCTCAGAATTTCAGCCTTACATCCCTTCCTTTACATACCAACATGCTTATACAGAACCTATGTTTGCACGTCAAATTGCAATGCAAGCTTAGCTGACCATGACACAGAAAATGTCAAAACGTACGATCGGACGGGTAGACCGGATCGACTTTCCGGAGTTTGAACTTTTTGATCTACCTGCTAAAGTGGATACAGGTGCCTATGGCAACTCCATTCATTGTGAAGAATGGGAGGTGACTGAAAATTCATCCGGAAAAACACTTCATTTCAAACTTCAGCCGGAAGGCCAAAAATTCAGTACAAGCGAATACATTGTCAAACCTGTAAAAAGTAGCATGGGCGCAACGGAGAAACGCTTTGTGATTCAGACCACGGCAATAATTTTCGCCACCCAGTACGTCATTAAAATGTCGCTGACCAAGAGAAGTGACATGAAGTACCCGGTGCTGTTGGGGCGTACTCTACTCAACGGCAATTTCATTGTTGACACCGCCTCTACCAACTTATCATTCCGACAAAAAAACAACCCTGGAAAGGCCATTCTTGAAACTCCTAAAGGCAACTAAATGAAAATTGTCATCCTATCACGGAATCCGAAATTATATTCTACCAACAGGCTCAAAGAAGTGGGGGAAAAGCGAGGCCACGACATGTTGATTTTGGATCACACCAAATGTGACATTGTTATAGAACGCAAGAAGCCTCAGATTTTCTACCAAGGAAAGCAGATTTCAGATGTAGACGCAATTATCCCACGTATCGGAGCATCAGTTACTTTTTATGGTACGGCAGTTGTAAGGCAATTTGAGATGATGAAAGTGTTTACTACACTTGAATCGCAATCGCTGGTTCGCTCACGTGACAAGCTCCGAAGTATGCAAGTTCTGAGTAGAGCTGGGCTTGGCCTTCCAAAAACAGTCTTCACTAACTATTCAAAAAACGTAACGGCGGTTATCGAAAAGGTGGGTATTCCCTGCGTGATCAAGCTCTTGGAAGGTACACAGGGAGTAGGTGTTGTACTGGCTGAAACGCAGAGTGCCGCAGAGTCGGTGCTGGAAGCATTTCAGGGCTTGAAAGCTCGGGTTATTGTACAAGAATTTGTGAAAGAAGCCAGAGGAGCAGACATACGTGCCTTTGTTGTGGACGGTGTGGTTGTGGGGGCCATGAAACGTCAGGGAAAGGATGGTGAGTTCCGCTCTAACTTGCACCGAGGTGGTTCAGCCACATTGTACGAACTTACAGAGGATGAAGAAAACGCCGCCCTAAAAGCAGCAAGAGTGATGGGAATGGCAGTGGCTGGAGTCGATATGTTGCAGGCGAATAGCGGTCCTAAAATTATGGAAGTAAATTCATCACCTGGACTAGAAGGAATAGAGTCGGCAACCGGGAAAAATATAGCAAACTACATTATTCGATATATAGAACGTCACGTAGACTAGCCCAATAGAATGCGGATACTTGGAACCGACATAAGACCTGGTAGCAAAACATTGCTCAATATGAATGTAGCCCGTCTGCATACCCGCACCCTTGTTGAGGTACCAGTAATTATTGAACGCGCCAAGAAGGAAGGGCCATGTCTATTACTCACAGCTGGCATTCACGGTGACGAAATGAACGGTATTGAAATTGTAAGACAATTAGTATCTAAAAAATACAACAAGCCCACCAATGGAATGGTGATCTGCATACCAGTCGTCAACATTTTCGGTTTTATCAATCAATCTCGCTACTTACCTGACGGAAGAGACTTAAATCGCGTGTTTCCAGGTAGTAAAAACGGGTCATTGGCCAGTCGCTTTGCCGATGCGCTCATGAGTGAAATTGTACCTCATATTGACTACTGTATTGACTATCATACAGGAGGAGCTAGCCGATTCAATTACTCACAATTGCGCATAAATGGCAATGATTCCAAAAGCAAGAAAATGTCGGAAATATTTGGAGCGAAATTTGTCATGCATGCCCAAAACAGAGAAAAATCGTTCCGTGAGGCAGCCGCTAAACTAGGTAAAACTGTATTACTATTTGAAGGGGGTAAGGCAAATCATCTTGACCGCACAGTTACCGAAGTAGGTATTACAGGTGCCCTTCGTATTATGCAACATTTAGGAATGCGTGATTTCAGTAAAGAGCTTATTGATCGCCCCGTACCCGACACGCAGGTATATATTAAGCAATCTTCATGGGTCCGTGCTAAGTTTTCGGGCATGTACCGATCTATGGCTCGGTTAGGTGCCTATGTGGAAAAAGGTGCTGTACTTGGCACTTTGTCGGATCCTTTTGGAGAATTCGAAAAAGTAGTGAGAGCTCCACATGAAGGCTATATTATCAATAGCAACCATGCTCCTGTAGTAAACCAGGGAGATGCCTTAATTCATCTTGCCCAAGAAGCCAAAGGGTAAACACTTTCTCCTGCTCCTGTGTTCGTTTTATGCTAATATTCTGACCCAAAATGACAAGAGACTGAACGAATGAGCCAAGTAGTACCCTGAACCAAAACGCACCTTTGGTAACTGGAAACTCTCATACTTAAATTTTGGTAGCATGATTTTGAAACATCGTTCATTCGACTTGTATGGTAAACTGCTCTTTGAAACTGCTACTATTCAGCCTCCTTTCAAAAGAAGCAGTCCCATGCCTGATGAGGCCTGTTTCCTATACGTGGTTGAGGGCAGCTTGCTAAACAGTTCAGCACAGGAACAACTTCGACTGCAGGCCGACGAAGCCGTATTGATGAAATGTGGCAACTATGTTTCTCAAATGCTTCCCAGTGCAGAAAAAGGCAGATACGAGGCAGTAGCCATACATTTTTATCCCGATGTAATGAAACGTGTATTTGATCACTCACTGCCCAGCGCCTTCAAGAACCCTAATAGGAAGCCAGAAGCCGGTATGGCTTCTGTACAGGCATCCACATTGGTAAAAAAGTACATTGAAAGCCTGCTCTTCTACTTCAAGAACCCCCAATTGGTAACCGAGGATTTACTGGCCCTAAAGCTCCGGGAAATCATATTACTTCTCTTGCAAACCGAAAATGCTCCCAAAGTAATGGAGGTGCTATCTAACCTGTTTTCTAAACAATCCTTCCAATTCAAAGAAGTCATTGAAGCACATATATTCTCCAATGTGACCTTACCTCAGCTCGCTGAACTTACCAATTTAAGTTTATCTTCATTCAAACGAGAGTTCAAACGCTTGTACAAGAACTCACCAGCCAACTATATGAGACAACGTAAATTGACCCGAGCTGCTGATTTACTCAGTGTTTCAGATCGACCAATTAGTGAAGTAGCATTTGACAGCGGCTTCAATGACCTGGCCTACTTTTCAAAAGCTTTTAAAACCCACTTTGGAAACAGTCCTACCGATTACCGCATGAGCCATAATGGCAATTAATTGAACCAATTGCCCAAAAGCCCACATACCGGGCTACAGACTTTTGTTTCATCAAAAAACAAAAGGAAATTTCATGAAACAATCACATCACCAGCTTTCTCTCAGCATAGCTGTGAGCCCTGAATCGGCCTGGAAAATTATTGGTGGCGCTGACGGAGTTGACCAATGGTTTGCACCCGTTATTGCCTGTAGGGTAGAAGGTAACAAACGCTATTGTGAAACGGCAGACGGTGCTTTTAGCGAAGACATCCTGGAGGTAAACCATGATACTCGTGTTTTTAAATATGCCATTCCGAATCAGAACCTTTTACCTGTGAGCAATATTATTGGCAGCATGCAGGTTTCCGATGCTCCAAACGGCCATGCCATTGTTTCCTGGTCATGGAGTTTTGAGGTAGAAGCAGCAGTAGAAACAGATGCCAAAGAAGCCCTTAACACTATGGGCAACATGGGCATTAAAGGCATAGAATCTGTAATTAAGACACAGGAAGCAACGGCATCCATTCACTAATTCCATCCACTTCTTAATAAACCGCTCTTAGCACTAAGGAGCGGTTTTTAACAGTCTTCCCACTTCAAACCATTCTCAATTCGTAGGTTCGCTAGAAACAGATATTGTGAAATACCTATTTGCCGGGCTAGGCCTTTTGCTACTATTATCAGCAGACACAAAAGACGCGGAATCGATAATTGCAGACAACGAAGCATTTAGAGCCAAAATGAATACAGAGTACGCGGATGCCAAAACATCGCCCCTCACTGATGAAGACAGAGCTGTTTTTACTGAGTTGCCCTTTTTTCCTATTGATACTGCCTTCTACGTAGAAGCTCAATTTGAACGCACGAAACGGGCAAAGGCCTTTAAAATGAAAACAACAACAGATAGACTCCCTGTTTACCGTCCCTATGGCAAAGCCATTTTTTGGCTCAAGGGTAAAAAATGTGAGTTGAACATATACCAAAGCGATCGGCTCAAAAAAATGCCGCAGTATAAGGACTACCTCTTCCTTCCATTTACGGATGCAAGTAATGCTTCAAGTACCTATGGCGGAGGGCGCTTTATTGATCTCAGTATTCCGAAGGGCAAAACCATAGTCATTGACTTCAACAAGGCCTATAATCCTTATTGCGCTTATAACCACAAGTACTCCTGCCCCATTCCACCCAAGGAAAATAATTTGGATATAGAAGTACTTGCCGGAGTACAGTATGATGACAAACATTGACCATTTAGTTTAGGTGCCTAATGACTCCAATATAGTTTTTCACGAAGCCCACAAAAAAGGACGCGGCCTTCCTTTTGCTATTGTTGAACATGAAGAGCTCGTTTCAAGCTCAGATCTCTTTACTCCATCCCTGCGCGACTTTCATGTTATTTTTTGGTTTAAAAAGGGCACTGGAAGCTATTATGTTGATTTCAAAAAGCACATCTTCAAGCCCAATACGATTGTGTTGTTGGCCAAAGACCAGGTAAGTTACTTTGAGCCTTTTAAAGACCAGGATACTCAACTTCAGTCCATCACTTTTAATCCCTCCTACATATACCGCTCCGATGGCGACCTTGCACATCTGTACAATTTTGCTGTCAATAGCCATCTGGATGGCATGCAGGTTTTGGAGCTCAAAGAAAAGGATACATCCTTCCTACAGATGCTGAGCCAACACATGAGGGATGTTTTCACTAACTGGGACCACAAAGGACGTCAACAGGTATTCTACCATTGGCTGAGCTTATTCTTAATTCACTGCGAACGGTTACAACAACGCCTTACAAGTACAACGCCGGTAGATGAGAAACTGAAACTGCTGCAAGGTTTCAATCAATTGCTTGAACAACATTTCAGAGAAGAGTTCAAACTGGATTTTTATGTAGAGCGGCTTAACATAACTCTTAAATCGCTGGCCAAGCTTACCAAGGAACGCTACAAAATGACGCCTAAGAGCGTGATAGACGAGCGCCGGGTGCTAGAACTGAAAAGGCTTCTAAAAGGGACCAGCAAATCGAGTAAGGAAATAGCATATATGCTCAATTTTGACGAACCTACCAATATGGTGAAGTACTTCAAAAAACACACAGGCATCACCCCCCTTGCCTTTAGGGAGTCTCAATAGCTATCCGATACCTACCAGGATGGCATAATTGTGCGTCTGGCACATTTTTACCATCATCGCTCCTTTTTTCACCTTATACACCCCACCCAGCCTTACGTGCTTTGTAGTCCTATTTAACAATGTATCATGTCTGTTGATCTACTCCGTGAACCCACGCACAAAGTCTTGAAGAAAATGGCCTTGCCCATAAGTTTGGGAATGTTATCTACCATTCTATTCCAAGTGGTAGACACCTACTTTGTTGGCACTTTAGGACCTGAAGAACTCACCGCTCTGGGCTTTGCTTCTACACTTTACTTTATGCTTATAGGCCTCTACATTGGTTTTTCCATTGGCGTTTCAGTAATCATCGGCTCTTTCTTTGGTCAAGATGATTTGGCCTCAGTAAAACGTACTTCCAGTATCGCCTTACTATTGAGTTTTGTCTTATCAGCGGTGCTTTCCTTTGTTGGTTTCATCTCTCTTTCACACATCTACGCCTTTTTGGGTGCAACGCCTGCGCAGCTGGTGCATATTTCGGCCTATATGAAACCCGTGTTCGCTGGTTTACCATTTCTTTCAGTGGCTGTAGCGGCCAGTGGCATACTACGGGCATCCGGCAATGTATTGTTTCCAGAGGTGGTTTATGGTATTGCCGGCGTCATCAATGTAGTATTGGATTATGCCTTCATTTTCGGCAAGTTTGGCTTACCTGCACTGGGCATAACAGGAGTGGCGTATGGAACTGTCATTTCCTGGATCTTTCTTCTCATCTGCATGATGGTGCAGTTTATTCGGCTCCAGTACTTTGGCAACTTTATTACTAACTGGTCTCATTCCATACATATCACTAAACTCATTTTTAAGTTGGCCAGCCCTGCTGTGGTCACGCAATTGGTTGGTCCTTTTACACTTATGTTTATTACATATTTACTGGGTAATGCCAATACTGACGCCGTGGCCGCTTTTGGTGTGGCAGGCAGGATTGAAACTCTGGTGATGATCGGAATAATGGCTGTTAGCACTGCTTCCACGCCGTTTATTGCTCAAAACCTTGGGGCAATAAAACCGGAACGTATTGACCAGGCGATCGTATTTGGAGGGAAGTCAGCCACCTACCTGGGAATCATTTTAATGGTTTTACTAATGCTCTTCATCAGGCCAATTGCCTCTCTATTTAGTAACGAAAACAGCATCATTGACTATACAGCTACATACTTTTATGTAGTGAGCATTTCATACGTGCTGTATGGGCTCTACCTCATTACCGCGGCCATTTTTAATGGCTTAAAAAAGCCCGCCATTTCCATGAAAATAATGCTTGTAAAAACCTTGGTTTTTACTGTGCCCTTGTGTACCCTTGGTTCTTTCTATGGAGTAAACCACATTTTTATAGGCCTGGCTCTCAGCAATGTTTTAGGCGGATTGTATGCAGCGCGTGAAATGAGAAAAGACCTGCGTGCGTCAGGCTCTACTTTGGTAGGAACAAACCCAATAAAGGATATGTTTAAGGACATCAAAACAGCATTCGGCCATTAAGAAACTACTTCAAATAAGATTAAAAATTTACCACTACTACGATAGGAACCATTATGAAAAGAATACTTGCATTTAGCGGAAGCAACAGCTCCCAATCCATTAATCAGAAACTGATCCACTTAGTTTCTAAAATGGCTACAGATACTATCATAGACGTAATTGACTTACGCGATTTCGAGCTCCCACTGTTTGGTGTAGACCTTGAAAAGGCAGAAGGGATTCACCCGGCTGCTCAAGAACTGAGAGCCCGAATGGATGCAGCGGACGGCTTTATCATTAGTACTCCCGAATACAACTCAGGGGTTCCCTCATTCCTTAAAAACAGCATCGATTGGATCTCAAGAACGGGAAAGGCGGCTTTCCAAAGTAAGCCTGTAGCACTGCTTGCGACATCTCCTGGCAAAGGAGGCGCCGCCAGGGCGCTTCAGCAGTTGCAAACCATACTTTCAGGTTTTATGGCGGGCAGAGTATTGGGCACTGTATCAGTTCCTCAATTCCAGCAAAACACTACCCTTGACAGCGATGGGAGTATTGCGTCCATCAGCGATTCATTAATCGAGCAAGAACTGCGCAGTCTAGTAACACTTCTGGAGCAAGAAGTGGTAGGTGATGAATAATTGAAAAAACCGCTTCTCAGACATGAGCTGGGAAGCGGCCTATCGAACTAGCTAGCCTAAAGATCCAATTGGCGCAATCAGAATCTTTATGCGATTACAATTTTTCTGACGCATGTATCCCCAACTCACAATGCATCAAAAAAACCTGCGTCCAAGTGTGTGGCTTACCAAAGAACCAGACATCATGGATTTCGAGCAACTTTAGCGTTCACTGCATTCGTATCTAACAAAAGCCTCTAACCGCCTGGTGAACTTATCTGTACTCGGTGGCCCAAAAGTGCCCACCGCTCTCAGGTTGTACAATACCAGTATACCCTGAATTTATGGCCTCCGTAAAAACCCTCACTTCCTTAGGTATTTAGAGCCAATTAACCTCTAAGCAAAACAATCAACCACTTAAAAATCAATTACATAACAACAAACCAACCCTAACCAGTGCTATGTAGGATTCAGAAATTATGGTATTTATTGAGCACATTTGGAAGAAAAACAAGCCATGCCTGGAACTTCTTATCAAATTATTACCAGCGCTGAAAAGCAAAGCCTGGAAGACAACTTTTCCAATTTTGTCGGTAGCAATACCAATCTGTTCCCCGCCTTTGATGTGAGTACTGCCGGAAGCACTTATTTTGGTGGATACAAAGTAGGATACAATGACTATGTGGGAATTGTAAGCCATGTAGGTGTACATCAATGGCTGGTACGATTCGGCTATTCTAATGATGGAATGTCCCAACCCGGTTTCTGCATTATTCTTTCAGGCATTGACGCTCTGGGAGTAGGCATTACACCGCATTACCGACTTACGGATCCCTTCAATGATATTACCTGGCAGTACAATACAATGGTGCCCAACACATTGGCAAGCCAATGGGAAACTTCCTGGAAAAACCTTAACGACGTAAGCGTTCAGAACATTCCGCAGAGCTACTGCCAAATGCCGGCACCTTATGGTTCTCTTAGAGGCTACAACTTTGATGTAGATGACTTCTTAAACCTATTAGATGAAAATCCACATGAAAACACTTCTGACCTTGAAGTATACTTCACTATGGTAGACCACGCTGAAGAGGCTGAAAACCCAACTGACCAACCTACGCTCGACGGAAAGGTTGGAGTGATGGTAGCTTTAGGACAACCCATGGGCAATCAGAATGGCAACATCGCCACCTTAATTAGTTCCTTTTACGATATATCGGCTCCCTGCCCTCCAACCTGCCCCGGAGTATAGCCATTTGTGAATACACAGCAATCTCACCACAATGCCTCAACTCTCCTTTTACCAGTGGTTCATTTTTGCCACTTTCACGGTGAATATCATTCCCGTATGTATTGGGGGATTTGGGTATAAGAAACTTAGCCCGGCACTTAGGTACATATTTTTCCTGGCGCTGGGCTCTTTTGTTTTAGATGCTATAGGAAGAACGTTGTGGATCAATAGCCGTTCCAATCTTTTTATTGGGCATTTCCATACACTCGTTGAGTTTTTACTACTTGCCAATGCCTTTAGAATAGCCCTTAACGGTTTTGTTTCCAACAAAGTCATGCAGTTTATTATGCTGGGCTTTGCAATACTGGCCGTACTCAATACCATTTTTGTACAAACCCTGGAGTTCAACAACTCTTACATCAAGTTATTTGAAAGCTTACTGTTTATTTCCTTTTCGCTCCTCTATTTTTATCGGCTAGGTAAGGAGATGAAAATTGCAAACCTTGAAATGGATCCAATGTTCTGGATCAGCACCGGAGTGCTGATCTACTTTGCAGGCAGTTTCTTCATTTTCTTATATGCCAACTTTATTCTGCTATACACCCAGGAGTTGGGCATACGCATTTGGTTTGTGCATGCCATTTTCTTTCTGCTCTTTGGTTTGCTCAACTCTATAGGCCTTTGGATAAGCCAGAAGAAATAACCTTTGCCTGGCTGCTCCTTACCGGGGTTACCATCACTTTTGTACTGGCTCTGGCAGTGGTGCTATTCGTTATTTTTTACCAGCGCAGGTTGTACGCCAAACACAGCCAGGTAGAAGCCCTTAAGGCTAATAGAAAAAGAGAACAGCTGGAAGCAGCTTTGAACGCACAAGAGCGTGAACGCGCACGTATTGCTAAAGATCTGCATGATGAGGTAGGCGCTACTTTGAGTACCGCTAAGCTTTTACTTACCAATTTACCAGATCAACAAAGCGATATTCATCAAAACATTCAGGCCTTGGTTACGAGGTCTATTGCCAACTTAAGAAGCATTTCGCACAATTTGTTGCCAGCTAATCTTCAGGATTTTGGTCTGATAAAAACGCTTGAAGGACATTTTAATACGATTAATGAAAGCTCTGGCATAGCAGCCCACTTTTCGCATCGTGTAGGTCAACGGCTTCCTGAGCTGGTGGAAGTGCAGGTATACAGAATTGTGCAAGAACTCCTTAACAACACGCTCAAGCACTCAGGCGCAGATACCATTACCTTATGGTTGGAGACCAAAGAAGAGCAGGTGTTTTTGCACTATGAAGACGATGGCCAGGGCTTTGAAGTAACAGCTGAGAACGCACAGAATGGCCTTGGACTTAGAAACCTGGACAACAGAGTAGATATGCTTGCTGGTACCAGCGAAACGCTTACATCAACTGGTGAAGGCTTTATCTACAAATTGAACTTTCCTATTGACCATACACTAACCAATAATGAAACATGGATACGATTAGAATAGCTATTGCTGACGATCACAAACTCTTCAGAGAAGGCATGAGTATGATTTTGCAAACCGTCGCTCAGTTTGATGTTTTGTATGATGCTGAAGACGGTGTACAGCTTCTGGATCGTATGAGTGCCGAGGGATCCCTACTTCCGGATGTGGTTTTATTGGATTTGAAAATGCCCAACAAAGATGGTCTGGAAACTACTAAGGAGCTCATTGCCAAGTATCCGGGCATTCGCATCCTGATACTTACCATGCTTGACGACGACGATTACATTCTTCATTCTCTTGATAGTGGTGCACACGGCTATTTGCTAAAGGACACATCGGCCGATGAAATGAAAAATGCCATCCTGAATGTGCATAAGGAAGGCTACTATTTCAGTCACAGGGTATCTCAGGTAATGCTAAAAGGACTCAAGCGAAAACCTTCTGCTCCCTCTTTAGGTGACGAATACCACATTACCAACCGTGAACGGGAAGTACTACAGCTTATCTGTCAGGAAATGACCACTACAGCCATTGCGGATAAACTCTTTTTAAGCGTGAGAACAGTAGAAAGTCACAGAAAAAACGTGATGGAAAAAATTGGTGCTAAAAACACAGCAGGCCTGGTATTCAGGGCTATAAAGGCAGGCCTGGTAGAATAGGGCCTTACCAAAGCATTCAATCACAGGCAAGAGGAGAAAACCAAGCCTACACTTACAGGCTGTTTGCCTACACTTATTGATGTGCGCCTACACGTGCTCATTCTAACAAAAGTGCCTTTATATGGCGACTACTTTCGGGAGCACTAATCCATAAATACACGTCAATTATGTACAAACACCTACTGTTACTCTTTGTAGCCACTGCTCTATTTCAATCAGTCAATGCTCAATATTTTGAGCGGCTTTATGGCTCTACTGACATCGATATGGCCAGCGATGGCCATAATGCTTATGAAGGTGGAAATATTGGCCATTTTCAAATAGGGCCTTACGATGGGCCGGGCACTGCCAACGACCATTATTTCACTGCCCAACGGACCGATCTGGATGGTTTGATATCTGGTCCTCCATATTTCAACAACCGCTATTTTGTTACTGATATCTTTGGTACCGGTTGGGTAAGCCCTAATGCCAACCTTAAAATCACTGAGCTCAAGTCTATGGAGCAAAGCAACGGCTCTGGCTTTGCTGTAATTGGTTCCTATGGTACTGGAATTTTTTGGGCACCTATATTGCCTGATGGCACTGCTCCTGGCAATGCTGCCTTCCGTTATATACCTGGCTCCAATGGTTTTAATCTTAGTGTAGCTGCCGTTGTTGAAGATCCTACCACTAATTACATCTACGTATCTGGTTCGGTACAAAATGGTACTACAACAGATCCCTATGTTATTGCCTTAGATAACACCCCCGGGACAACTTTTGGCGATGTTGTATGGTCATACACGTATGATATAGACTCTGACCCTACAACAAGTGATGTTCCACTAGACATGATTGTATCCCCCTACAATACCACAGACCTTGTTTTGGTGGGTGGTTCTCAAAGGTCTTATCAGTCGGGCGATCCTTTTGCTATGAAAGTAGACCGCGCGAGCGGCAGTGTTGTAAGCGTTGATATTTACACGCAACCTACACAAGTTTGGGAAAGAGCTGAATTTACTTGCATTAAGGCATCGGCAAATCCTAACATCGGTAGCCCCGAAAACTTTGTGATTGGCGGCAGCGTATACAACTACTACATGCCCCACGAGTCGGATATGCTGATGGTAGCCGTGGATGATGCAGGCATGGATGTACAGTGGAGTGAGACCTATGATCACAACCATCCCGTTAACACTTTTACCTACTACGATGAGTGCACTGACATTTTGGAGCGGATCAATACCAGCGGTAACTACGAGTACTTCCTGGCAGGCAATACTACCTACCCTAATTACAGAGACAGGGTAATCCTCAAGTTTGATGACATGGGCAGACCAGTACTCAATGGTCAATACACCTATGTAAAGTACGAGGCTGATGATGTGGTAAGTATTGACCTTCTCGATGGCTTTGGCCCCAATACGGACGGCCTCTCACTCTTTGGGTCTTCTTCATGGAACCCTGGAATTCAGATTGGAAACTGGGACCACTCACTAATTAAAGCCTATTTCAATGGCGTAACCGGATGCAATTTGATGGAAGATGAAAGATTTATGGGAGTAGGGCTTGCGCTCACGAGAAACCCTCAAATGCTAAACACTCCACAAGACGGTTTCAATAAGTATGGCTTCTATGTAAGTATCAACGTTCCTGTTATTGAGGCAGAAGTATGCTACGATCTTATGCCGACAGGAGGCTCAAATGCGAGAGCACAAAAAGCTGACAAAAACGTTGTTGCGGAAAACGGTCTTGACAATGGCAACCTTGGAATGGGCATACAAGACAAAGCCGTGCTAAGTCTGTATCCAAGTGTGCTGAAACAGCAAGGCAATGAAATATCTATTCGTGGTTCTTTTGCTTATGAAGGTCGAGCGGTATTGAGCCTGGTGGATATGAACGGAAGAGTGCTTAAACAAAGTGATTTTCACATCAGTGAAGGAGCTACTTCTCTGTCATTAACATTGGGCGATATTCAAATGACATCAGGAATATACCATTTGCAACTTAGCGGCAATAACTACCAGCAAACCTTTAAGGTGGTGGTGGCTGAGCAGTAATTGAAGGGGCCAATTCAATACGCCGGCGCGGTTTCTACATGAAACCGCGCTTTTTTGTGCGCTTATGTTCGGTTGCAGATCAGATATAAAGCAAGCTGTAAGACACAGATCAAGCTTGATTATATTTGGGTATGAGGCTATTACTGGCAATCTTATTTACCTGCACAGCACTTAGCACACTCGCACAGAAAAGATTGTTGCTTCCTTACAAATCAGGTGACTTATGGGGCTATGCTGACATTACTGGCAATATGGTATTGGAGCCCATGTATACTCATGCCGGGCTCATGGAAAATGGAAAGGCTTACGTGCAGTTGCCCGAAAGAACTGAGTACTTCCTCATAGACTCCCAGGGAAATTATCTGGAGAGCTACAGTCCCCACCAATTTCAGAATCCCTGGAAATACGAAACTCTATTTCCCGACTTGTACGAAGGCTACCTGTTTCGCGACAGCTTACTTTATTCAGGAGATTCTGGTTTGATTGCCTTTTTACTTCAGGCTCCTATAAAAAAGAGGGGGGATGACGACTCTTACTATTTGTACAACCACCGGCAAGAGGTACAGCGGTGGAAAAGCAAAGACTATCATATTAAAAACCCTGAGCAAATAAGTCTGGTCCAAGCGCATGAATCATGGTTCTATGTTCTCGGTGCCATCGGTTATCCCGATGGAAAAATAATAGTAAGGTTTGCTGATACGCAACATATTCGCACCACTTCTCTTGAAGATGCCTATTCAATTGGACTCATCTCTCTTGAGCATCCTATTGCCACCATACGCTGGTCCAATCGGCCATTAAAGTCATTAAAGAGGAAAAGTAAGTGGTATCTTATTGACAGAAGCACCGGTGAAAGGCTGTGTCGAGCCAAGTACGACAGCATTTACTACTTCAAAGAGGGTATTGCCTGTGCATCCCTTAAAAAGCCACCTCCTGTTTCATGGCACCCTCCTCATAAGCCCAAAGGGAAATATGTCTTAATTAACTCCGAAGCTGAGCGCATTAGCAAGGTCTTTGACTACCCGGTAGAACACTTAGGCAACAACGCACTCATTGTAAACAAAGGAGTTTTTGAAAAACAAATCAGCACCTATGACGGCATACCAATTTCCAAACGCTTTTATGATAGCGTCTCCCTGGTTACGGATTGGTGTATTCAGGCCAATAAGGGCGATAGTTTCATCTTATTTCGTTTTGACAATGGCCAATGGCTTGAAACTGTAAAAGGCGTAAAAGACCGATATGGACGTGGTCTTCCAGTAATTCGAACTTCTCTAACACGGCATCCTGTCATAGTAATAAAGGATCCATATAAGGACTCAATTAAAATTTTGAAACAAAGTGGAGTGCTTAGCAATTCCCACAGCACCTACCTCTCCTTTTATGGTTACAAGAACAATGAAGGCCATTTTAGCTATGATGGAAAATTACTGAGCCCAGATCCAGAAGCACGAATCCACTTATGCAAAAACGGCTACTACCAAGTCAATGGAATACTGCATCACATTGACAGCCTTAGTGCTCTTACTAAAAAGGCCTATTCATCAAGTTTGGTAGATGCAGAGCAAAACTGTTATTGGGTAAGGGACAACGGTCGCTGGGATTTGTTTGACTTAAGGAATCTGGAACGACTCTCAGAAGGAAGACCCACTTCCGGACATACAAAGCCACAACATTTAGGCAATGGCATTTATAGAGTACTCCACAAGGGGCATTATTATTACATCAACAAAAAAGGGCTATGGTATTGGGAGTAAAATGCACTAAGATGGTATTGGCTATATGTATCGTGCTCTGCACCATGGCCATGACTGGAAGCTTACAAACTGATAGGAACTATTGCTACCTAAGCCCCGAGTACAGCTTGATAGAAATAGATGGGAAGTTTGGATTGGTTGACAGCCTTAGAAACATTGTGATTCCGGCTATGTATGAAGCACTTCACTACCTGCCTTCAACTAAGCACAAACGTTTGATAGTAACTAACGATTACCTGGGGGCAAAAAAAAAGGTAGACGCATCTTCCCTGTTTCCCTATAAGAAAGAAGGGAAATGGGGCTACATGAACCGCGATGGAGAAGAAATAATTGAGCCCAAATACACAGCAGCCTCCTTTTTCAGTAGCGGTTTGGCATCCGTTTGTTACAAAGGCAAGTTTGGTTACATCGATTCACTTGAAAACTGGATAATCACTCCTTCTCTAAAAACTACTTTTGACTTTCATGGAGCACTTGCTCCCTCGTTTAAAGATGGGAAATACGGCTTTATTGGCAAGAATGGACAAATGGCAATGGCACATAGGTACGATTCCATCCACTTTAAGCATTGGGTCTATGTTGCCAGCGAAGGCTCCAAAAAGTCCTACATTTCTACTGACGGGACGCTACTGGGCATTTTAGATAGCAGCATCAGCTCTTACATATATGGAGGCGCTTGGGTAATTGACTCTGGTGAAAGCTATACACTCATTCGAAAGAAACAACTTAATAAGCCAATTCGAATGGAAGGAAAATGGGCACACTGGAAACATGAAGACAAAATACTCTCCATAAACAACAAGAGCGCAGGAGTACTTAATATGAGAACAGGAACATGGATGCTAAGGCCCTACTATGATAATATCTCACATGCAATGAATGACCTTGTTGAGATAGATGAAATGGAATGGGGCGTGGAACCTTCGTACTACAGGCGTCCCCTTCCGGCCATTTATTATATGTGGCACTATCTGAGCGATCAAGAAATGCGTTTGCATCGATCAAACTCCTTATGGTATATCGCTAAAAAGAACGGCAAACACACTTTATACAAGCCAGACGCAAGTGACTCTTTTGCCATCCCAAGTCACCTGGTTAAAAAGGTTTCCAAAACTACCTGGCTTAAAATTTATGACGGTCTTATTCAAGGAAGTACCGGCCGCGGAACCGTAACCTACCACCCAGCTACCCGAAAGTATAATGAACTGCCCTGAAAGGCTTCCGACAAGACCAAACGCAACTAACACACTGATAACCAGAAGGATTCATCGGATTCTGAAAACAATTCACTACATTCGGTAAGTCACTAAAAGTCAAACAGATGAGCAAAGACACCTATCGCTATGTAGTTCATATCAAGGATTTTGAACAATATGGAGGAGAAACGGGGCTTGAAGTAACTTTTGATTCTGAGTTTGAACTCGACGAAAACGAGTTGGGCAACAAAGCCATGAAGTTTATGATTGAGGAATATGACAGACAAGCCCATGAACTCAATGATAAAAATGCATTCAAAAAATTAATGAATGTGCAAGGGCTTAAAGACTTCAAACAGCTGGACGACAATGTTATTGCCATCCAGCATGAAGTAGTTTATGAATGCTATTCAAATGAATTGTAACTGAATTCTGTAGCTATTAACTAAACCTCCTAAAACAAACAGCGGAAGGTAAACATGGGGAAAAACGTCATGTGGTAATAGGTTTTGAATTCTCCGGTCTTTGGGTTGAACTCCCTTTGAAAGATGTTTTTCTGGTTGCTTAAGTTTTGAAAATCAATGGCAAACTCTGTGTACACATGCTTGTAGTTGATGCGGTAGTATAGTTTCACATCCGTTCTAAAGTAATTCCTGTAGCGTTGCTCGTAGGCCTGGCTTTCTTCAAATACCACTTCCTGGCTGCGCACTGAAGCAACTTCATTTACGGGTACGTAGGGCTTTCCTCCGGCGTATGTAAGTTTTGCATCAAAACCTACAGCCACCGTTTGAGCGAACCACTTTTCGTAGCCTACAAGTGCATTTACAGTATAACCCATGTCAAAGGCCGTACTTCTCCATTTGCCTTCTAGTGATTGGTACTCTGACTTAAAGAAGGCCCCATTGAGCATAAAGTAATAGCCCTTGTCCAGAAAACGCTCTAAGGTAAGCTCCACACCATAGTTTCTACCAAGTCCTTCATTTACCAAACTATCATATTGAGGAATGTAAAAATCAGCTCCCACATTAACCATGGAGAAGGTACTGGTAGGATCCATTTCTACAGGAATGTCGTACAGGTATTGATAATAGGCTTCAGCCTTTAGACGTAGGTTTTTATTAATAGAATAATCATAAGACAAATTGAGGTGGTGTGCGGCTGAAAAGTCCAAATCAGTATTGGTTAACTCACTGCCGGTAGCCGTAGCTGTTTCAATAAAGTATACCGTTCGCGGCTGCAACATGTGATGATTGCCGTATGAAAAAGCAAATACATGATAAGGGTTGGCAAAATAGCGTATGGCCAATCGAGGTTCTAATGCAAAAGATTCATTCAGTAAAAAGTACTGACTATGGAGTCCTGCACGGGCGCGGAGTCTATCAGTAAATCGATATTCATCCTCTGCATAAAAGCGCGCTAGATGAAGAAGGTCGTTGCGACCATGAAGTACTTGTTTCTCTCCTAACTCATTGAGTGAAGTACTATGGTAGTCAATTCCATAGGTATCCCAGCGCAGCCCTGTTCGAAATAGGTTGCGCCCTTTCCTATGGTCTATCTGAGTAAATAGGGAATACTTGGTTTCCCCAGAGTTGTCTGTAAACACTTCTCTGCTGGCATCGCTGGCAAAATTGAAAGTATCAATTTCAGTTTTCACTCGGTTGTCAATCACTGAAATCCCTGTTTTCCACAATACGTGATCTGTCATTCTGTGTTTTAGGTTAATTCCTACCAAGGCCAGATCTGATCCTGTTTTTAAGTATTCTCCTGTAGTGGGAATGTCATCAGTTTCAAGATCACGATCGTCCAATTCAATGAAGCTTGTGCCCCAAATACCGATTAACGATAGGTCTGTTTTAGGTCCCAATTCAAAATCAAACTTTCCTGTAAAGTCCTGGAACTTGGGCAGCACCCCAAAATCAATTCCTACGAGGTCTACTACATCCAAAAAGGAATAGCGGTACGTGAGTGAATAGGTTCCAAGAGACTTGTCTTTGGAAAAAGGTCCTTCAGCTCCAAACTCAAAACCATTCCACCCTGTTTGAAATCGATATTGACGCTTATTGGGGTTGATTTTTTTAGTACGCAGATCAAATACCCCCGCCAGGGCATTCCCATACTCAGAAGGAAAGGCTCCCATTAAAAAATCAGAATTTCCCAGGAGATTCATATTAAGCAAGGTGGTGGTATTGCCGGTGAGGCCGATTCCACCGTAGTGGTTTGGGTTTGGAATTTCTATATCATCCAGTCGCCACTGAATTCCGGTGGGTGAGTTACCACGAATGATAATATCGTTTCTATCGTCTCTGGCAGGCAATACCCCAGCAAAGCTCCTGGCCATGCGCGCCGGATCGCCCAGCGTACCGGCGTAGCGGTTGGCTTCCAGTACGGTAAAGCCCCTACCTCCCGCATAGGCCAATTCATTTTGAGTTCTGGCCTTATCACGATCGGCTTCAATGCTAATTTCTTTGAGGCTGGATATAGACGCTTCCAATTGCACTGTTAGGAAGGGCACTTCTCCAGTATTGATGAGCATAGGAATTACTACAGCTTTGTATCCAATGTAAGAAACGGCCAGGTTGAGCCTGCCTATTGGAGCCTGCACCGAAAATCTTCCGTCTATATCAGTAGTGGTGCTGTTTTGGGGATACTCAACAGCGTACACACTGGCAAAGGGAAGAGGGTTACCCGTTTCCATATCGCGTACTTCACCCTGTACGGTTTGGTACACTTTGTCTGGGTCCAGCTCATCGCCCTGCATTTTGGTTACCACATAATAGTCGTCAATGCGCTTGAACGAAACTGACAATTGTGTTGAGACCTCCTTAAGCAAATCTTCCAGCGGATAACTCCTGGCTGGTAAATTCAGCATGGCTTCTACCTGAATTTCTTCTTCCGAAAAAACAAAGCGCAAGGCCGTCTGCTCTTCTACCTGCTGAAACATTTGAGCCAATGAAATGCTTGAAGAAGGAAACGTTACTTGTTGCGCCGCTGCCGTTTTTGACAACGCACTGAACATAAACAATACTGCAAGAACCCGGACTGCCCTGGCCTGCAAAATGGTATACTTGGAAAACATGATAATTGAATTCACTCTAATTGTTAAACTGAGAATAAGAGGTATTAATAGATTAGAAACTGCTTAGGTGCGGTCTCTTTGTAGTGCAGCGACTTTGCCGCACAGATGGACTCCAGCAGGGTCTTCAAGTCCGGATTCTTGAATTTCCCGCTGATGGTATAAGATTTAATTTTTGGATTCTTAAAAAGTATGTCTACGCCATATCTGCGTTTAATAAGTCTTTGCAATTGATCAAAGCGGGTTCTGCTCAACACAATTTCACCCTTTCTCCAGGCCATTACTTCTGTAGAATCGAAGGATCCCCTTGCCGCTTTTCCACTATTGAGATGGAATGTTGACTGTTGCATGGGTTCCATTAGAAAAGTCTCCCCAAGGCCTTCAACCCTTACAGAACCTTCAAGTAAGGATACTTTCACCGCCGAGTCTTCTGGGTAAGCGTTTACGTTAAACTGCGTTCCCAGTACTGTAGTGGTTATTTCCTGGCTGTGTACTTCAAAAGGACGTTGGGCATCTTTTTGCACCATAAACAGGGCTTCTCCCTCTATGCGCACCTTTCTGTACTTACCGTCAAAAAGCGGTGGGTATTCCAGCGTACTTGAGGCATTCAGCTTTACCTGAGACCCATCTGGGAGACTAAGGGATTTATGCTCTCCGGGCCCTGTTTGCACTACCAGCCAATCTGCACGCGTGTTTTGAGTAGTCAGTAGCCAAATACTTAGTGAAAGTCCAACAAGTAAAACAAGACTGGCCGCCGCCCTGGCCCAAACCGGCAATTTGAAAACCTTCTTAGGCGCAATTCGTTCCCGCAATTCTGCTTTTACTCGCTGTTTATCACCTTCTGAAAGGAAAACCTGCATACCGCTCTCCTGAATCATTTCGTCGGCCTGAGCTTCCAACTGATCCAGCTCTTCTTCTGAAGCAGTTTTATTCAGGTATTTCTCCAGAAGGGTTCTGTATGCTTTTTCGTCCATAGTATTGGCTTTCTACCTACTTGTACCCAATAGGCGCAAGCACACGTAAAAGAAATTGCACTTTTTTTGATCTTTTTTCCGGCCTCAGCTCAAAAAGGCTATTAGAGCCAGTAGGGGTAGGTCTTTTGGCAATGTTTTCCTCAAATGTTTGAGCGCATTTGATATGTGTGTCTCAACTGTTCGCTGGCTTAGGTTGAGTTTTTGGGCAATCTCCTTATTGGTAAGGTGTTGTTCTCTGCTGAGTATAAATACCTCCTTGCAACGCTCGGGCAGTTCATCAACGGCAGTTGCTATTTGCTCCTGAAGCTCTTCAATATCCAGATTGTCTGGTTCAGTTGATGAAAGTTCCTTGGCACGTTCTATACCTTCATGCCATTCACTCTTATTGTCGCGTAACTCCTTGAGAGAAGCAAATTTTGCTGCTCTGCTCAAATAGGCGCCTACGTTCTCAATAGCCCTATGGCCTTTGTTTTCCCAAAAACTCAAGAACACTTCCTGGACCACGTCCTTGGCAATTTCACGGTCTTTGATGAGATGGACTGAAATTACGTATAAACGTTCCCAGTGTTTTTCAAACAGGCTGTAATAGGCGTTTTCATTGCCTAATGACATTTGCCGATACAGTTCTTCGTCAGAATATTCGGATGCACTGTTTGATACTACCTTCATCCCCTACAAAAGAACTGATTTTGACAGAGAATTGATTCGCTTACCGCGAGCATGAAGAACGCAACTTAAAAGTCGGCCTTCTTCTGAATCAGTGCAAAAGAAACCTGTTAGTATATATCTCTTTTGAAACTAAGCTTCAGGTGTGCTACTCAGGTAAAATGTAAGTGTCCCTCCATTAAGAATTTGCTCATGTAGCAGCGTATGGCCTTCTAAAGTTTCTCCGTTCAACTTTATTCGCTCCACATACACATTTGTTTCACTTTGATTCACGGTTTCAATACTGAATGTTTTCCCATTCTGAAGGCGAACAACGGCTTCTTTTATGGACGGACTGCCAATGGCATATTCATTAGACCCTGGCAATACGGGGTAAAAGCCAAGTGAGCTGAATACGTACCAGGCACTCATCTGCCCGGCATCGTCATTGCCGCAAAGGCCATCAGCTCCGTTGCCATACATGGTATTTACTATCATTCTAACACGTTCCTGAGTTTTCCAGGCATCGTTTGTCCAATTGTACAAATAGGGTATGTGATGCCCCGGTTCATTTCCATGTACATAGTTGCCAATAATACCGTCTCGGGTAATGTCTTCGTTCTTTTCTATGTACCGCTCCTCTATTTCGGTAGTAAAAATTCGATCGAGATGGCTTGAGAATTGATCCTTGCCGCCCATTAGGGCAATCATGGTATCCAGCTCATGCGGTACGTAAAGTCCGTAATTCCAGGCATTCCCTTCAATAAAGCCTTGCCCGTGGGTATTTAATGGATCAAATTCTTCCCTCCACTGCCTGGTGCTGAGTTTAGGGCGCATGTAGCCTATGGCTGGATCGTACACATTTCTGTAACTTTTTGCACGCTCAAGGTAGGTTTCGTGCAAGGCTGTATTTTCTGCCTTCTGTGCTATTTGAGCTATGCACCAGTCGTCATATGCATATTCCAATGTTTTTGAAACGGAATATTTGCTTTCATCTTCAGCAACATACCCTAGTTCTTTATACACCTTAAGTCCGTCATAATAATCAACATTGGCCGTTTGGTCGCAGGCCTGTAAAAGCTGCCCAACATTTGCATCGGTCGTGCCCTTGGCCAGGGCATCAGCAATTACCGAAACGGAATGATAGCCTACCATACACCAATTCTCATTGGCATAATGGCTCCATACAGGAAGCATTTGATGTACGCTTTCATTTTGATGCGCCAACATGGACTTGATCATATCATTATTCCTGTGTGGCTGAGTAATATTGAATAGTGGGTGAAGGGCTCGGTATGTATCCCAGAGAGAGAAAATTGTGTAATTGGTAAATCCATCAGACTCATGTATGTTTTGGTCGAGCCCTCTATAAGTACCATCCACATCTTCGTACACAATGGGTCCAAGCATGGTATGATATAGTGCAGTATAAAAGGTTTGCTTCTGTTCTTGAGTTTCCGTTTCTACTTCAATTTTTGACAACTCCCTATTCCATTTTTCCTGCGTTTCCTTTTTTATCCTTTCAAAATTCCAATGCGGTACTTCAGCCTTCATATTGGCCAGTGCCCCGGCCGTACTCACTGGTGAAAGGGCAAACTTGACAAGCAGGCTCGCATTGTTTTCAGTATTAAAGTTGAAATAAGCCCTTAGGTTTCTACCTGCCATTTCAGGGAAATTCTTGTTTTCATCAAACTTCCTATAGAATCCGTTATAGGCTATTTCATCGTACTTTTTATGGCCGTAGCTACTTATTGGCCTGGAGAATTGCATTGCAAAAAACACCTTTCTGGTACGTGCCCATCCTTTTGTTTGACGGTATCCCGTAACTACGGAATCGTTCTCAACGCGTAAAAACGTCCATACATTTTTGTTATCGTGATGGTAAATGTTCGACATCAAATCGAGAATAACGTGGGCGCTGTCATCCTTTGGAAAAGTGTACTTGTGAAAGCCCACACGGTCTGACGCTGTTAACTCTACATCAATACCGTAATCACTCAGCTTTACACTGTAATAACCAGGTTCTGCTGCTTCCTCGGTATGTGAGAAAGAGGAATGATATCCACTTCCCGGTTTCGCAACATCACCCGGCTCCAGTTGCAATGGACCCGCTGTTGGCATCAGCAAGCAATCTCCCAAATCTGAATGGCCTGTTCCGCTGAAGTGAGTATGACTAAAGCCAAAGATGGTGCTGTCGGCATATTGATAACCTGAGCAGTAGGCATAGGTTTCTCTATTGTAGCTACCGTCCTCCAAAAACATTACCTCTTTATTGGTTTCAGGGCTCAATTGAACCATACCAAAAGGAGCCGTAGCACCGGGAAATGTATGTCCCATTTTCTGGGTCCCAATAAAGGGATTCACAAAAGAGATAAGGTTGGTATAGCGTCTCTTTTCACCTTCTGTGACCAGAGGTTCTGCCTTTTTATTTTCTGGTTGTGTACATGAAACCACAGAAAAGAATAGTAGCGTAGGTAAAAAGTACTTCATGCGATAGACTTGACTTTTTGGGTATAAAAGAAAATGTAGAGGTAGCAGCAAATAATGAGTACAAAGGCAGTTTTAAAACCTGCCATATCTGTAAAGTAACCAAAGAGTGGAGGAATAAATGCACCACCCGCTATTGCCGTGCAAAGAATGCCTGAAGCTTGTGGTTTTAAATCGTCCAAACCTTCTATGGCAAGGCCGAAAATGGTAGGAAACATTATGGAGTTGAAAAGGCCTACACTTAGTATGGAAATCATGGATACTGTGCCCATAGTGCTCATTGAAATAAGAACCATGACTATCGCTCCAATAGTAAAACCGGCAAGAACCAGTTTAGGGGAAAAAACCCTGGTGAGATAGGAGCCTACAAAGCGTCCGAGCATGGCACCACTCCAATAAAAGACCACCATGGAAGCCACTAAGCCTTTATCACTCAGGTTGGCCAGACTTCCTTGATGCACCATGGTGGCCACCCTACTTAACCAGTTGCTGTCCCTTATGGTTTCGGCCATATTCATATCGAGAAAGTAGTTTACCAGGTAGCTACCAATACCCACTTCGGCACCTACATACACAAAAATGGCCAGGGCTCCAAGCGCCAAATTACTATGCTTAAGTACCTGTCCATAGCCCGTACCACTGCTACGGTTCAATATTTTGGGCAGTTTGGTGAGCAACACCAGCAGGGCCAGGGCAAAAAGTGACAGAGCAAGCACTATAAATGGACCTTGAACGGTTTCAGCTTCTTTGCTCAGGTAGTCTTCCCTGGCGCCTTCAGTAAGAACTGCAATTTCTTCTGATGATTTAATATGATCGCTCAGAATGAAAGCAGCACCCAGCAATGGTGCAATTGCGGTACCCAAAGAGTTAAAAGCTTGTGACAAGTTCAACCGGCTGGAAGCAGACTTTTCATCTCCCAAAACGGCCACATAAGGGTTTGCCGCTACTTGCAAAATGGTCATTCCTGATGCCAAAATGAAGTAGCCAAACATAAACAAGGGAAAAGATCGAAATGAGGATGCCGGGTAAAAAAGCAGACATCCCACGCCCATAACAGCCAAGCCTACTATAACTCCTTTTTTATATCCAATTCTACGCAAGAGGCTTCCCGCAGGAATGGATATTAGGCCATAGGCAATAAAAAAGGCAAACTGCACAAGACCCGCCTCAAAATAGCTGAGCTCGAAAATTTCCCTCAACCTGGGTATCAGTGAATCTACCAATACCGTGAGTAAACCCCACATGAAAAAGAGTGAGATAAGAACGGCAAAGGCCCTGCCATATCGAGGTTGATTCATGCTACCGTAAGATTGAAGTGCAAATTACAACAGTGCCTAAATCAAGTGTACCATGCCACTTTGTGGATGTACAAGCTCCAAATAAAAACTGCAAAGAAGCTCTTGTCTACTCCAAATTGACATGCCTTATTTGAAACTGCTTTGGCGTGCTCTGAGTCCAGGTTTTAAAGGCCCTTACAAAAGCACTGGGCTCAGAGAAACCTAGCAAATAGGCCACATCGCTAATAGTGCTTCCTTTTTCGATGAGCATCTTTTTGGCAAGCTTCATTCGTACTTCGGCAAGAACTTCCTTAAAAGTATTGCCTTCCTCCTGCAAGCGTCGTTGAAGTGTTCGCTCACCCACACTCATTTCTGTTGCCACTTCTTCTATTTTAAAAGTCCGCAGGGGAGCAACTCCCAGCAGCGCTTTTTTTACCTTGTAGGTGGTGCTGCCTTCTACAGGAAGTCTCTTGAGTACTGCATTGGCATGGGCACTTAACCTTTGAAGCAGTCCAATGTCCTTACTCTGTACCTGGGCCCCAAGCAAGTGTTTATCAAAACAGATTGAAGACACCTTTTGGTTGAAGTTCAGAGAGCAATCAAAAATGCGGTAATGCTCATTCCAGTTTCGCGGTCTGGGGTAATATAAGTTTACTGCAACGGGCATATAGTTGGACGCGGTTAGCCTTTGAAGTGATTTTACCGCACATACCAGAGCCACATCAAGGTTTTGCATCACGCTGTTGGAAGAGTGAACCTTCCAATTGGGGTTCAGTTCAAAATTTACCCGAAATCTGTCTTCCTCCAGGTGCAAACTGCAATCCATGGAGTCGCTTATCATTCGGCTATAGGCCACCGCATTTTCAAAGGCGGTTTTCACGTCAGAGCTGCTGTCAATCATTTGATCCACATACTTGGTAGCGGCCAAACTTATTTGTTCGCCCATGTGCAAACCGAAGAAGCCATCCTTGGTTAAGGCCACTGCTCGATCCAACACCCGTTCAAGAACGTCATAGTTTACAAATACATCTGGCCTACCAAAATTGGAGGGCTGGGGCCCTAGCGTGTCTTCTAATAAAGAACGATCAACTCCATGCTGTTCGGCAAAGTGAATCACATCAAGTACGTAGCTGCTAATAAAGTGCATTCATCAAAGTTGTCGTGAATTGTCAATTTTCCAAAGGTTTAGCACTTCAATTTCGCTGGAGAATTAAAGGATTGTCTTATGAGCAGCAAAAAAAGCATACTCGCCGTGGTAGTGGCTTTTGTACTTAGTAATGTGCTTACCACAGTGTATTATATGGTTACAGATGAACCCAATATGGTACCATATAGGAGAGATGAAATCAATTACGGAGCTCTAATGCTCAATCACCTGATTTACGCGGGCATATTCGTCTACCTCTTTCCTACCTTTTACCAAAAGGCTCCGAAACTATCAAGAGGCTTCTTGTTTGGCGTACTCATGGCGGCAATGATGTTTATTCCCCAGGCCCTGGTAGTACGCTCTATTTGGACAGTAGATATCAATACCATCTTTTTTGTAAACTCCATAGCACACCTTCTCATAGGTGGAGTCATTGGTATTACTACAGCCTTCATTCATGGCAAACCATCTCATTAATTGATTAAAAAACTTGAACATGATCCCTTTTCAATCAAAAGACATTGAAACCTACGTTGCCGGCCTTACAGAACTTCAACGTGAACTACTTTTACCCATGCGTGAGGCAGTACTGAGCACAGATCCAAGAGTACGGGAAGGTATGAAATGGGGAAGCATCTGTTTCTTCAACTCATCCAATATATGCGGATACAGAGTGGCTAAGCAGCACGTAACCCTATTGTTTATGGAGGGTGCTTCGCTTAAGGACAATTACAACGTATTGAGCGGTGATGGAGCAAAGGCTCGTACCTACAAATACAATGGTAAAGAGGCGCTCAAGCCTGAGGCCATTCAAGATCTGGTAACTCAGGCCTTGGAACGAGGCCAATAAGTACCGTTTAACGTGTTTGTTATGCGCGCTCTAAATATCTTGCAGGTAGGAACTAACGCACACCATCTTGGAAGATCAACTACTTGAAACCTGGCAGATACATAGCAGAATTAACCATTACCTAATTGATGGAATTGAGGAAGATGAACACCTGAAAGACAAGGTGGCTTCCAAAGGACGTAGTGCCGGTGAGCAACTTGCGCATATGCACAATGTTCGCCTTATGTGGCTCAAAGCTGCGGCACCCGAATTGTTGGAAGGACTTAACAAAGTGGAGAAGAAAGATGCTGTAAAAAGAGACTTTCTCAAAGAACAATTGACAGCTTCATCCCTGGCCATGGAAGCTCTCTTGAAAAAGGGCTTTGCAGAGAAACGAATAAAGGGTTTTAAGCCACATCCAAGTGCCTTTCTGGGATATATAATATCACATGAATCGCATCACAGAGGGCAAATTGCCTTATGTCTCAAACACTCAGGCCATCCATTAAGCAAGAAAGTAGGCTTTGGTATGTGGGAGTGGGGTAGTCGCTAAAACCCATTTTACAATTGGGGTGAGGTGAAAGAAAGCCTACCTTTAAATTGCCTTTTAAAAGCCTTTCTATGCCCAGACCCACTACCAAAGACGAACTGCTAAGGCTGAGTGAAGCCAATTACTCAAAACTGCTGAGCTTTATTGACGGGCTTACAGAAGAAGAGCAAGAGGAGAGCTTTCCCGAAGGAACACTGAACCGGAACATCAGAGATGTATTGGGACATTTGCATCATTGGCACCTATTGTTAAAGGGCTGGCACGACGTAGGGCTCACCGGAGAGAAACCCCATATTCCGGCCGAAGGATATACATGGAAAACCAACGGCGCCCTCAATAAGGAGATCAGACTTTTGTATGCTAACAAATCCTTGAAGCAGGTGCGTGACCTGCTCAATGGCTCACACCTACAAATCACATCCCTCATTGAACAATACAGTGAGCAAGAACTATTTGAAAAGAAGCGCTACAAATGGACCGGATCAACTTCGTTAGGTGCCTACCTAATATCATCCACATCAAGTCACTACGACTGGGCACTAAAGTTGATTAAGAAATGTAGGAAACGAGCTTCTAGCCCTTCAGAGAAATGATGAAAGGAGGCCTTGAACCGGGTTTATATCTGATTTCCGTATACACGGATAAGCGAGGCTTTACTCATAATGTTGTAGTGCCATAGTTTAGCACTATTGCGATCCACTTCAGTGGTTACCTTTTACCGGCACATGTACTATGAGAGTAAAATGTTGTTTTGCTCAAAATCTGGTTCCTTCTCCCCGCACACCTCCTGATCTCACAGGGTCTTAGTAGCTTCCATCATTGCCAAAACGGATTCAATAGATCCCATTACAGAGCGATATAGAAGTATTTGGGAGGGCATTATGGCACATGTATGTGAGGGCAATTTGTGGGTATACTATGATACAAAGTCCTACGAACGTGTTTCACCAGACGATATTTCATGTCCTGGAAAAGCCAAAGGTTTCATTGCCACCTTTAACCATACTATTACTGGAGCGCGAAGTGAAATCGAGCTAACCTGGCTAGGCACCAGGGTTCTCAACACTTTGTACTACATGGACATCTATGTGTACTTTAAGTACGAAGACCTTTATCCATTACTCTCTCAGGATGAAAGATACGATCTGGAAACAATGAGTTTCTTGTTTAGAAACACCACCTATCAAAACACAAACAACCCTTGTATGCAAGGTTGCGGAGCAGCCCTATACTCCAATTTGAAAGGCACAGAGGAAGCTTGGTTCAAGCGGCGATCCTATGCTTTTTTAATACCCTTGGTTTCACAACAAATAACTGAAGTACTCCTTGACAGCACAAGGTGTCCAAAAACGTTTCTTGACAAAGAGTTCAGAAAACCCTTGGTTCTATGGAAAGCTACAAATACTGAAGTACACCAGATAGCCGACAAGAAATTCCCCGGCGAGTTCAAAGATTCGGTAGCCATAAAGGCTTATGGCACTCAAAATGTTCAATTGCAGTTTACAGCGGACGTGCTGTCCATGCATTTCCATACGGGAGAAACTCTATACTGCCGTAGCAAGGATTTTCTTGAAGCTTTACCTCCATGGTGTGCACGGTTTGTTGGCATTCTATACCACCTCTAACACCCGTTAACAAAGCATTAGCATCTTCACTCCCTATTCTCAAACTTTATGGTCAACCGCTATGTTTGACTAAGCATAATTCGCATAACCATGAGTAACGGAATTAAAGCAATAAAGGACTTAGGATTTCCATGGACCACTCAGGATCCTTTCCTTTTCTGCGTATATCATGAAGATCATTACCCCAAAGGGAATGGTGAAATGGGACCCGACGCAGATTTGAGCAATCGCCCTCTGGGCAACGACTTTCAAAAGAAAGATGGGTATAGAATGTATCATGGCAGTAAAGTGCCGGGTTTTCCATCGCATCCACATAGAGGTTTTGAAACCGTAACCATTGTAAACAAAGGCTTCGCAGACCATACAGATTCTATGGGTGCTGCTGGAAGGTTTGGCAATGGAGACGTACAGTGGATGACCGCTGGAGCCGGTGTTCAACACTCTGAAATGTTTCCTTTGCTGGACGAAGAGAGCCCCAACGATTTGGATTTGTTTCAAATATGGCTCAATCTCCCAGCCAGAGATAAAATGGTACGCCCTCATTTCAAGATGCTCTGGAGAGAAGATATTCCAGTCTTCACTGAAACTGATTCAGCCGGAAACGATTCAAAAATTCAATTGATTGCGGGCACCTGGAATACCAATAAAGCGCCTGATCCGGCACCAAATTCCTGGGCTGCAAATAGCGATCATGATGTGGCCATTTATCGAATAAGCATGGCCGCACAGGCAGAACTACAACTTCCCAAAACAGCTGCTCATACCAATAGGTCATTGTACTTCTATAAAGGCAATGAAGTGTTTGTCAACGACACGAAGTTTACTTATTTCAAAGCCATTGAGCTAGAGTCAGAAGCTGCGATAACTCTCAAAAATGGCGATCAACCCAGTGAGTTTTTAGTACTTCAGGGCAAGCCTATTAACGAACCCGTAGTGCAGTACGGACCATTTGTAATGAATACAGAAGCGGAGATTCAAGAAGCCTATGCAGACTACCAGCGTACCCAATGGGGTGGATGGCCCTGGCCCAAACATGAGTACACGCACCCAAAAGAGCAAGGGAGGTTTGCACTACACGCTGATGGCACCAGGGAAGAGCGTTAGCATATAAGGAAGTTAGATGGCAACTAGCTCTACTTGATATCCTTTCAAGTCTCTTGGGCTTTCTATCAATTTACCTTCTTCCAGATGTCGTTTCAGGCCTTTGAGGATACCCTCAAACCCCTTAGCAAATTGAGCCTTTATGGCCAGTTTGTTCATTATAGCTCCTATAAAGGCACCCTTTACACTGTATTCAAAATACACATGTACCAGGGTGCTTTCTTTAGCCTTGGCCTTCAAGGTAAAACGAGCATTTCCTTCTTTGAAAAACGGAATCTTCTCAACGGGTACAATCTTCAAGGTATAGCCTTCATTCTCCCGCCACTCGGTGGCTACTTCATTTACAACTCCTACTCCATGGAATTCGCAGACACGCCCACTACCCTCCCCTTCCTTTAGGTCCGTAGTGTAATAGGATTTCTTCACTGAAGGATTGTAGTCCTGTATGCCTCCCAAATTTGCCAGTTTAGACCATACACGATGCAGACTGGCTTCAATGACAAGGCTTCTCTCAATAGTCGTCATGAACATCGGATTTAGAAGAACGAAGATGGGCGCAGACTCAAGTAGTCATTTTGGGTTTTAGACCATCTTCTTGTGTATTCAGGCCATCCACAAGGCCTGCTCTAAGAAGTAAAATATCAGGGCCTCTTAATTCGCGAAGGTGGCGTATCAAATTTCTCCTTGAAGGCTTTAGAAAAATGGGCCAGGTCGTTAAATCCGCATTCAAAAGCCGCCTCGGCAACGCTCATTGCCCCTACTTCAAGAAGTTTCTTTGCTCTTTCCAATTTCTTATTTCGCAAGTAGCTGGCAGGCGAGTCATTGTACTCCTTCTTGAACTCTCGCTTAAAAGACGACTCACTCATATGGCAAAGGGCAGCCAACTCTCCTACGCTCACGTCATGGTACAAATGAGCTTCAATAACTTGCTTAAGCTGATAGGTAGTAGGAGAAAACAGATTGGATAAAATCTCCCTAACCTTAGCCCCACGCTCTGTTTGGCTCAGTAATACCAATAATTCCTTGAGTTTTAGTACCAAAAGCTCCTCGTTCACCAACTGGGGATGTTCAAAATAAAAGAGAATGCTCTCTATGTATTTATTAATGACTTCAGTAGTCTCTACCCTTGCAAAATTGCTCTCGCCAGTAGATCCTGACTTTAAAAAGCCCGGCAGCTCGTTTTCATATACTTTCTTAAGCACATCTTTATGAAAATGAATGGCTACGGCATGGTAGTGTGGTGCATTTTCATCAGGTACGCAGAAATTGAAAAAATTACCACATTTCATGAGCAGGGCATCCGGAGGTTGCGCTTCAAGGTATTCAATCTCTGAAACCGCGGTACACTTGCCTTCAATCACATATAAAAAGCAGGCTTCATCGTGCATAAAATTGGGCAGCCTTATTGGCGGAACTGCCTTGGCCTTTTCCAAAAACAATTTGTCAAACAGAGGAATGGTTTTATGCTCAAGAATCATTTCAGGACCACAGAAATTTAAGAGCACAACTTAACCATTGTTCCCTTAGAATACCCGCTTATTTAGCTCAAATTAACCTCATCAAAGTTCGTAAGGAGCGCAGGAAATAATCGCTATCTTCGGTCCAGTAGGCATTATAATTTATATGGAATCAGTTCTTTTCTCAAAGCTTTTCTGGGGTGTTATCGTGTTATTGGTGGGCATCTCAATCATTGCACAAGCCATTTTTAAAATCAATATTCCTGTCTTCAAAATTGCGGGAGGGCTCATTCTTATTTATCTGGGAGTGAAAATGTTGTTTGGAGCTTTTGGAGTATCTATGGGTGTAGGCAATTCTTCCGCGGGCTCTTCCAGTGTTTTTAGCAGTCAAAACATTCGTGTAGACCATTTTGAAGATGGTATTGAGTACAGTTCTGTTTTTGGAAGTCAAAATGTAGACTTTACCGCTGCAAAAAGAACTGAGGGAACCTATTACATTGAATGCAACTCTGTATTCGGAAGTTCAAAGCTTTACATTCCTCAAGACATTGACGTTTCCATTAAGAAAAGTGCAGTATTTGGCTCCGTAAAAGATCCTTCCGGTCATGATACCAGCTTTGGAGACGGCTCTTTTAAATCTAAAATGGGTTCAGCCACACACCTCAACCTGGAAGTAAACGCTGTTTTCGGCAGTGTGGAGATTATAAGGCGGTAAGTACAAAATGAAAAAGGTTCTTAACGCAGAACTTTTTTAAAACTGAGAACCTTCACTTGTATGTCTTGTGGTTACGGGACATCAAACTATGGAATTGTTTTCGAAAGTGCTGAAGAGAATCATCAGGCAGCAGAACTTACTGATGGCTATTCTTACTGGTGGCTTTACTGCCATCATTGTACTTTCTTTATACCAATCCTATCTTAAGCAGCTGGAAATTTATAGGGTAGAGAAGATCAATTACCTCTCTGCTGTGGTAAAAAGCAGTGTCGGTTTTATTGACGGTGATACCTATGAAGAACTGCTGCAAGGTGAAAAAAAGGACTTTAACCATCCTGGGGATCACTACTATTTTGAGCTTAAGGAAACACTGGCTAAAATTCAAAAGCTCAACAACCTTGAAACGGAGGTATACACGCTTAGTAAACTGAACCACAGTGACAGTGAGCTCTTTCTAATGGTGAACTCCGGCGATTCCAACTGGTTTAAGCATGTATACAATGCGCCCCCTGAGCTCCTTGAATTGTATGAAACAGGGGGTAAAATAGGCCCTTACACAGATGAAAATGGCACATGGTTGTCCTCCTTCACGCCTATTTACAATTCACAAAACCAGGTAGTCGGAAGCCTGCAGGCAGATGTACATTTTGATGAGTTCCAGAAGGCGGTGCTCAAAAGTGTATATGAAGAAATTTATAAAGCTGCCGTACTCTATGGTGTTGTCATTGTGATCCTCTTGCTCATTACCCGTTCCAAGGTGTCATATATAAGGAGACTGCAACAAACCTTCTTGAAATTAAGCGATGCTCTGGGCCAAAAAAACGAGCAATTGGTAAAGGCTCAAAAAGAGGTAAAGAGCAGAAATTTTGAGCTTTCGAAAATGAATGAACGCCTGGAAGAAGGAATACAGGAACGAACCGCTCAGCTGGAAGCAAAAAACCAAGAGCTCAACACCTTCTTTTATCATGCATCGCACCAAATGAAAACCCCAGTGGTAAATATTCTTGGCTTGGTGGAGCTGGCCAAATTGGAAGAACATGAAAAGGAGGTAATTGAACATCTCAATAAGATTGGTAAGCTCTCTCAAAGAACCATTAGGCTGCTTGACCAATTGAACAAGGCTTCCTATACCAATGCCGGTGATACAAAAAGTATTGTTTTAAGAGAGTTTATAGCCTCATGTGCCAAAGACCACCCTTATAAAAACTGTGTACACATTCACCTTGACTGTAAGGATACATGCTTTGAAACTAACCCTTACTTGCTTCAGGTAATTTTTGACGCCGTACTTGAAAACTCTATTTACTTCTCGAAAAAAACCGCCAATGAAGAGGCAAGGGTAGAAATAGGTTGTGAGGTAAACGAGCAGGGTTTGCTTACTACTGTTAGAGACAACGGCCCCGGAATACCTGAGCATATTATAGACCAGGCCTGCAACATGTTTTTTGTGGGAAATCCAATATCCAAGGGAAATGGGCTGGGACTTTACCTGGCCGAGCAGGCAATTGCAAAACTCAATGGAAAGCTCAGTATAGTGAGTAAGGTAAATGAGTATACAGAAGTCTCAATTCAACTTCCGGCAACAGTTTGTTGACTTCTGTAACCAATGTGACTTTAGTTACCACGGATGCCTCTGATGGCTGCTGTTATTTGCAGCAACAAATACAAAAAAGATGTCATTTCTATCATTTTTAGGAGGAACTAAGAAAAGCGAAAAAATAAGAGAGTACTATGAAAATGGAGCAGTAGTACTAGACGTAAGAAGTCCGGGAGAATTTGCCTCAGGTCACGCAAAGGGTTCGAAGAACATTCCCCTTCAAAACATCAATGGCCAGCTCAATCAAATCAAAAAATGGAATAAGCCTGTAATTGCTTGCTGTCAATCAGGTATGCGTAGCGGTAGTGCCAAGAGCATACTTCAAAATGCGGGTATTGAGTGCATCAATGGTGGCTCATGGACTCAGGTTCAGAAAGCACTTTCCTAAATTCGTTATATGAAGAGTATACTGCTAACACTTTCCATTGCTGCCCTGCTGGTGGCCGTCATTGCTGCTCAATCCGGTTCCCATTCATCACAAAATGATGATGAAGTTATAGCTGAAAGTTTGGAGGTAGCGGCCTGGGAAAAGCTTATGAAAGAAAAACCTGGAACGGTGCTGGATGTAAGAACGCAGGAAGAGTTTGCGAGAGGCTACATTCCAAATGCAGTGCTAATTGATTGGTATTCTGAGAGCTTTAACGAAAAGGCTGAAAAACTTGATAAAACCAGCCCCGTATACCTGTATTGTCATTCAGGTGGACGCAGCAAAAGAGCCATGAGTCGACTGACCAAACTGGGTTTCGAAGAAGTGTATAATTTAAAGGGAGGAATTACGGCATGGAACGCGGCCCATCCTTAGAGAGCACTATTCAACAGTATAAATAATTTCTTCAGTAGTGGTACCCGGCTCAATTTGCACAAGCCGCCTATGTCGATGCCACCTGATAATAGTGCCGTCTTCCTGAATAAAACTCACGTTTTTAAACTCGTCAACTCTGAGCTCCTTAATTGGATACATGTATACAGTGTCCTTTTCGGTGATTTTTACCAGAGAGTCTGAAAGGTATATCTCCATGCGGTCACCGGGAAAACTCTCGTGACTGAGCTTTTTACCTTCTTCCCAAACAATTACTTCCTTTATAAAGCTCACCACAGTGGCAGGCTCACCAAAATCATATCGCTTTATACGCTGTGCATTTGACGAACTGCAAACACCAACTACAATCATGATCAGGAATAAAAATCGCATGCTTCGGAATCCTTTGTTGAGTGGTACGAATTTACTGAGTATAGGGTTGGGTGATTAAAACAAAGTCTTAAGGAAAAAATAAGGTGGTCTTTTCAGACCACCTATGTTCACCCATTTCTTAATCTTTTCGCACTAATTCATAAAAAGGCGCAATAGTGCTACAAAGTTATTTTCTACCATAAGGAATATAATCACCCAAAAGCGGTACTCAAGCTATACCACTTTTGTGGTATTAGAGTCGCTTTGGTATAGATAAACAAGCCTTTAGAGGCTCTTCATGTCTCTAAACTTAGCGGCTTGCCTACGTGAAAGTTCTATTTTCTCACTGCCTTTTAATGTAATAAGCAAACCTCCGGAAAACCATTGTTGAATTTCCTCCACCCAGTTCAAATTGATAATCTGTTGACGATTGGCTCTAAAGAAAACGGTGTCGTCAAGACGCTCACTTAGTCCATTGAGCGACTTGTGTATGAGGGGTCTGTTATCGCCAAAATGTAGTCTTACATAATTTCCTACTGACTCAAATAGCCTTATCTCATCCAGCTTAACAAACCAGCAGTTGTCGCCGTCTTTTACAAATACCTGATCTTTGGGTCCCAGGCGTTGGTTAGCCCCACTGGTTTCGGCAGCTCGCTTTAACTCAATGCTCTCAATGGCCTTTTCAACGGCCGCTTTTAGCCTACTGGTTTCAATGGGTTTTACCAGGTAATCAAGGGCATTTACTTCAAAGGCTTTTAGTGCATACTCATCATAAGCCGTTGCAAAAATTACATAAGGCACATCTATAAGTTCTTCCAGCATGTCAAAGCCTGTTTTACCAGGCATTTGAATGTCAAGAAAAACCAAATCAGGTTTCTGATCTTCTATTTTAGTAAGGGCTTCTTCGGCGTTGGCAGCCTCATCAATCACCTTTATTTGCTTAAAATCTTCAAGTAGTTTTTTAAGTTCTTCTCTGGCAAGTCTCTCGTCATCAACTAAAATGGCATTGATCATAGGTCTTATTTTTTGAGTGTTGTGGAGGGCTCCTCTGCTTCTTCTTGTTCTCTGAGCCCGTTATGCGTACCGGGCACCAGTCCTTCCTGCTCCTTGGGTATTATAAGTGTGGTTAACACCTTGTCTTCTTCAAAATTCTGAATGGTAATAGAGGCCCTACCATCATAGAGCAATTCCAAACGCTCACGGGTATTTTGCAATCCGTATCCTTTTCTACCTCCCACTTTGTGTCGCAACCTACCCGAGTTGGTAATTTCAAAATGAAAGCTCTTTTGATAATCTCTACCCTTTAGCTGCAATACGCCTCCAGCTGCTAAACTGGAAATACCATGTTTAATTCCATTCTCTACCAGAGTTTGCAACATCAATGGCGGTACTTTAGAAGCGTATACATCCGGCTCAATATCAATCACTATCTCAAGGCGCTCTTCAAAACGGATTTTCTCAAGTTTCAAATAGTCTTTAACAATCTGCAATTCTTCATCGAAAGGAATTCTTAAAGCCTTGTCAAGTTGTAAGGACTTTCTAAAAATATTAGAGAGCGCGGTGATGGAATCTCTTGCTTTATTGGGCTCTACAATAACCAAGGCCCTGATACTATTGAGTGAGTTAAAAACAAAATGTGGGTTCAGCTGTGAACGCAGTTTATTAAGAGTTGCTTCTTTAATAAGGGCATCCTGTTTGAGCTGAAGCACCTGAGATTTCCTATAGTTCTTGAAGTACTGTACACTAAAATAAATGGCCACCCACAAACTGGTAAAGGGCGTAATACCAATGTAAGCACCCAATACATGACCTGAGTTAAGCAAGTCTTCACGGCTTACCAAATTGGCCATGGCTATGGCGATAATGAAAGTGGTTCCTATTAAAAAAATAAGTAGAAAAGCACTGAGCACAAGCCTTGTTATGAGTTTGGGTACGCTTAAGCTTATCCACTTGTTCTTTTTCACATAAGCCCTGTACATATGCGTGAAAATGAAGCCTAAAATCACAAGTATGGTGAGCTGTGCCTGTTCTTTCCAAAGTTCTTCAACACTAGAGCGCTCTCTACCGTCAACAAACCCCATGGTGTTTACAAATGTGAGAAGAGTCCAGTACATGAACCACCCTCCAATTTGACATAACCAATAAATCTGTTGATTAGGTAAAAACCATCTTTTCCGCTCCACCTGCCAAAATTAAAAAAAGCCACCGGCTGGGCTTAACGATGCCGGTGGCAGGTTATGAGAATAAAGCACTATTGGTTAAATAGCACACGTAAAGGTATCTGGAGGACTTAACGTACTGTAGTCCGCTTACACAAGTGGACTTTTTTTCCCTTGGACGGGCGCCATTGTTAATTAGCTGGGCTGAACCAATACGTTAAATTTGACGCTATTCGCCTAGCCAGGCTTTGAAATCTGTAGCTTTTAGGCGGCTCACAACAATATCAGAAGGGAACGAGGGCTGTACTTCAATCTTCAATTTTCCATTGAAAAAGGGATGTACCTTCAAAATACTGGCACTGCTGGTTATAAACTGTCTATTCGCCCTGAAGAAGGTTTTGGGATCAAGCATCTGCTCCAATTCTTCAAGTTTATAATTGAGCACATATCTGACATTACTTAGCGTTTTGAGGTACACCAAACCATTGTCAGTATGAATGTAGGCGATTTCACTAGTACTTACAGGCACCAGGCTACTCCCTTTATTTACCAGGAAACGCTGTTTGTAATTTTCAGTGGGTCTGTTAATGAGTTGAGTGAGTGCTGAGTAATCAAACCTGTCTTTCCTGGCATACTGCTTCTCAAACTTTTTCAGGGCCCTGGAAAGATCGTCCTTGTCAATGGGCTTGAGTAAATAGTCAACGCTGTTTACCTCAAAGGCTTTGAGAGCATATTGGTCATAGGCGGTCGTGAAAACTACAGGACAATCTATTGTTACTTCATTGAAGATTTCAAAACTGGAACCGTCCGCAAGGTGTATGTCCAAAAACATCAAATCAGGTGGGGTATTGGTTTGAAACCATTGAACCGCCTCCTTCACACTCTCAAGAATAGACAGTACTTCGGCTCTTTGGTCAAGCCCAATGAGGAGCTGTTGAAGCCGCTCACCCGCATGCTGTTCATCTTCAATAATCAATATTCGCATCGCCTTCTATACTTAAAAGTGGTACTCTGACTTTAAAAAGCTCTGAGTCCTCTTGTACTTCAATTTCTTTTTTGGCAAGTAGAAAGTACCTGCTGGCAATATTGCCTAAACCTACCCCGGTAGAAGCTCCTTCTATTGATTTTAGAGCTTTCCTATTGGATACTTCAAGGCTACCTTGTTGCCATTTAATAGTTACTACAAGTGGGCTGTTTCTACTAATCTCATTGTGCTTAACTGCGTTCTCAACCAGTATTTGTAGTACAAGTGGTGGCACCAGCAAGCCTTCTGCCGTTGACGGAATATCTACATTGAGTACAAAGGCATCTCTAAAACGCTCTCTCTGTAACTGGTAATAGTGATTGAGCAAAGAAAGCTCTGTTCTTAGTTCTATGGCTTCTTCGCCGCTTTGACTCAATACCATTCTTAAATAACGTGATAGATTCTGTACATATTGGACCGCTTTCTCCGAGTCCTTTTCAATTAAGCTGGTGAGTGCGTTCAGGCTATTAAATAATAGATGCGGGTTGATTTGATTCTTGAGGTTTTGAAACTGAGCCTTGAAATGCTCCTTTTGCAACTCTTCGCTTTCTAGCCTACTTTGTTTCCATTGTCCAAAGAAAAAAGACGCTTCTACTATAGTTACTATAAACAAGGTGATAATCAGGTTGAAGAACACATTGGTATTTAACAGTTTCTTGGGGTCTATATCGTCGTCTACAAGTGGATTGGCATATGAAAACAGAAAGGCCACCGCTATGGCCAGGCTTACTATAATAAGTAACTCAGAAATCAGCCTTAATGGAGCGCTCTTTTTCCAGGGCAGGTGTTTATTGAGCAAGCTTATTACCAAGGTACAACCAGCCGTAAGGCTTATAGTTGGTCCCACGGAATAGGCCATATTGATAAAAAAGTCCTGCATTACAGGCATGCCGCGTCCTGTAATCACGTCATTGAGCAACATAAATACCGGTGGAACTAAAGAGGCTCCGAAAAGAATAATCAACAGTGTTTTAACTGACCTGAGCATTAAAACTGAATGCGGTATTGCATGAGCGGAAATCGCCCCAATTGGTAAGAAGTTTCCACCGTTTGATTAACGCCATTGTATCGCTGTAAGAGCGCGTTTTGCTGGTCACTTACATTTTGAACGTCAAACGCCCATTCCTGAACTACTTTCTTCCCTATCAATCTAAATGCTATTCTTACATCGGTTCTAAAATAGGTATCAAATTGCTCAGAATAAGGATTAGCCACATCATATACTGCCTCACCTGCTATTTTGGAAGCCTCCAAATCAATGGGCGTATAGCGCTGGCCACCTGCCACTGTGGATTTAATATCCAAAGCCAGTGACTGCTTGTATTTGGCATTCTCTTTTGAAGCAAACAACCATTCCTTGCCCACCAGTACATTCCCAACATAGCTATTGTTAAACTTGGTTGGGTAGATTTTTCCCGTTTTAGTGGTATAGCTTGAGTTGAAGAAAGAACCGGTTCCCAGAAAGTAAAAACCCCTTGTTAAAAACTTCTCCAATGTAATTTCCACACCGTAATTCTCACCGCCACCGCCATTCATGAGGCTATCTGGTGCACTAAAGTCAAAAGAAGCCATATTCAGCATAGAGAAGGTAGTGGTGGGTCTGCTACCAATTGCCGCATTAAAAACCTTCTGGTAATAGCTCTCAACTTTGAGCTGAAACCCTTTAGGCAATGCAGTGGAAAAACCTGCAACCAAATGATGACTCTTCGTAAATCCAAGATTTTCATTGGGCTTTACATACGTACCATCGCTCAGTCTTTTTTCAGTAAAGTAGAAATTTAGTGGTGTCATATACGAATGAAGGCCATATCCCAAAGTGAGCTTTGAAGCTCTTCCAAAACTGTACTCCAACGCAGCTCTTGGCTCCAGAGAGTTGGTTTGGTTGAGGCTAAGTAGTTGATTGTGGACACCGGCATTGAGCGTTAACCTAGGGCTGAACTTATAAGTAAGATTTAGGTAGGCTTGAGCGAGCTGTGTATTTCCTGAAGAATTGGATAGGATGAGGTATTCGTCTCTGTTATTTTGGTAGACACTGTCTTTTATGGAGAATAGCAAATGGTTTACAATAATTCCCACTCTATAGCTGCTTCTTGAACTCAACTTGTGGTTATAAAAGGAATGTGCGAAGATTTTGCTATTGCTAAAATCCTGCTTGTAAAAGGAAAAAACTTCCCTTGTGTTTGGAGCTACCGAATCCACTACATCAGTGTTTTTTTGAGTAGTATAAGCCAGCGTAGTTTTAATGTAGGATTTGGAGCCTATGAGCAAAGAGTGGTTTACACCAACCACTCCCATTTTGGTTCTATCGTAAATGTCCAGAGTAGAGGTACTCCACAAGTCTGCATTCTGACTGCTATCCAGTTTACTGTTCAGGAAATCAATACTACTTGAGCCACCTATACCGAAAATGGATGCAGATGATTTTTGTCCAATGGGAAAATGTAACTTAAAAGTAAGGTCCTTATACCTGGGTACTGCTGTACCTGTACCAAAGTCCATGCCCAGGTTTTGCATTACTTCAAGCGTTGAGTACCTGGCATTTATTAAATACGAAGCTCCCTTGCTCGATAAAGGGCCTTCCGCGCCCAATTCAAAACCATTAAATCCCACTTGCCCCATAAACTCATGTCTGTCCGAATTGCCCTTTCTCATTTTCAAATCGAAAACCCCTGACAAAGTATTTCCGTACCCAGCGGGAAAAGCTCCCGTTAGAAAATCGGAATTGGCAAGTACATTGTTATTCAACATACTTACCGGGCCGCCGGTACTTCCAAAATCACCAAAATGGTTTGGATTGGGAATGTCTACACCTTCCAGTCTCCATAACAAGGTATTGGGAGAGTTTCCCCTGATCACAATATCATTGGCCTGATCGTTACTGGCTTGTACTCCTGCAAAATTTGCCGCCATCCTGCTTACATCGTTTCTGGCTCCGGCAAATCGCTGACTCTCTTCTACCGAAAACTTCCTTACGCTTACAGTTGCCAATTCATTATTCGCTTTTCCTTTCTCTTCTTCAGCTACAATGGTTACTTCCTGGCCCTTAATTACACTCTCAACCATTTCTATTTCCAGAACCAACTCCTTGGCACTGCTCAATTCCAAATTTGACAATACCAGGGTTTCATAACCTATGTAGCTCACTTTAAGTGAAATTCTGCCAATGGGTACTCCTTCTATTCTAAACTGGCCCGCAGCATCGGCTGTGGCTCCTTTTCCGCTGTTTGCTTCCAGCACAGAAGCTCCCAGGAGGGGCTGTTGCGTTTCTTTATCCACAATTACCCCTTTCAATGTTTGGGTAAAATCTTGTGTGTGGACATAAAGGGAGGCCAATACAAACAGAACAATAAAGGTTAATCTCATCGTATTCATTTGAATCTTTTACAAATAGAATGAACGTCCCCAAATGTTCCTCAGCACAATGAAGTCAAATAGCGCATAGGCCTAGCGAACTGTTGCCATCATATAGCCAAGTGCAGCCAGTCATAAAATTCCATGTAATGACCTCAGTTACATAATTGTGGAATTATCTTGCAGCCTTTTTAAACGTAGCGAATGATTTTATCAGACAAAGCCATTTTAGAATCTATTGACAAAGGCGAAATTTTAGTGGAGCCTTTTCGTCGTGAATGTCTTGGCACCAATAGCTATGACGTGCATCTTGGCAAGCATTTAGCCGTGTACAAAAACAGAGTGCTCGATGCTAAAAAGCACAATGAAATTGAAGAAATGATCATCCCGGAGGATGGTTTTGTTCTTCACCCAAACGAATTGTATTTAGGTGTAACAGAGGAGTACACTGAGTCTCATAAACATGTTCCTTTTCTTGAAGGAAAGAGTAGTGTTGGTCGCTTAGGAATTGACATCCATGCCACAGCAGGAAAGGGTGACGTAGGCTTCTGCAATACCTGGACTCTGGAAATTTCATGTTCTCAACCGGTAAGAGTTTACGCTGGTATGCCCATTGGACAACTCATCTATTTTGAAGTACATGGAGACATTGAGAACATGTACAACAAGAAGAAAAATGCTAAATATATCCAAAGAACTGTTAAACCAGTAGAAAGCATGATGTGGCGAAACAAGTTCTAGCCTTGTTTTTCCAGCACCTAAACCTGTACCTGATAATTGTTACTTTTTGACAATTTGCTATTACCTTACATTTGCAATAGTGAAGAGAGTACCGCATGACTGCGATTCTCTTAAACTACTAATTATATGAACAAACCCAAGTCTCTAAAATTCGACAACTCGGTAAACAGAGAGTTTACAAAGGAGTTAATGAAAAGAGTTGATTCTTACTTCAGGAGCAATAACATATCACGAAACGCTAACCTTAACTTCTATATTAAGACCGCCGTGGTTTTTGCCATGTTTTTTGTTCCTCTTGGCCTTTTATTTACTTCCATGGGCAATTCAATTTTGCTTACCATGGGGCTCTATGTTGTGATGGGCCTTGGAAAAGCATGCATTGGCCTTTGCATCATGCACGATGCCAACCATGGAGCGTTCTCAAAGAAAAAATGGGTTAATGACCTCTTTAGCTACTCTTTGAACGCCATTGGCGGAAGCTCAACCAACTGGAAAATTCAACACAACTATAAGCATCATACCTACACAAATATTGAAGGGCATGATGACGATATTTCACCTGCTAAGATTCTGCGTTTCTCTCCCCACGCTGACTTCAAGCCGATTCATAAATATCAGCATTTATATGCTTGGTTTTTCTACGGTCTCATGACCTTTACCTGGATTCTGTTCAAGGACTTTAAGGAGATCTTTGTGTATCAAAAAGAGGGTTTGCTTCAGAAACTGAAGTATAATTTTCAAAGGGAATTTTGGATCATTTTCGCAACCAAGGTGGTATACCTTACCTATATGATTGTATTGCCATGGGTGTTTACTGACATTCCTGTATGGCTTATTTTCTTTGGTTTCTTCTTAATGCACTTCATTGCTGGTTTTATCCTTGCAATTATTTTCCAACCTGCCCACGTACTGGAGGAAAACGAATTTCTTGAAGTACCTGAGCCTGTTTCTAAAGTTGACGATTCCTGGTTCGCACATCAATTGAAAACAACGGCTGACTTTGCACAGGGAAATCGCATTTTTTCCTGGTTTGTTGGCGGTCTTAACTTCCAGGTAGAACACCATTTGTTCCCATCAATTGCCCACGTTCACTACCACAAAATAGCACCTATCGTTGAAGAGACGGCCAAAGAGTTTGGTATCCCTTATCACAACTTTAAAACATTTGGAGCTGCTATTAAGGCCCACTATAATATGCTTAAGGCCTTGGGCGATCCCAATATCGGCGAAAGGTATCGTACACTGGCTTAAGAGCCTGTTGTACGTATTGTATAGAATAAAAAAAGGGTGCCAAATGGCACCCTTTTTTTATTTACATGCAGATGTGAAATTATCTCACAACTACTTTCTTAGTAAGTGTATTCTCTCCATTCTGAGCCTTAAGAAGGTAGATTCCATTCTCAAGATCATTTAATTGAATAGCAGACACCACATTGTTGTTTGAATACACAAGCTCACCGGCAAGGTTGTAGATGTCAACATTGTCAATGTCTAAACCAGCAAAATCTACTGCAAACTGACCACTACTTGGATTAGGATAAACGCTAATCTTTTCTGCTGATGCAGTGTTGATTCCGGTGGCATCAGAAGTCATTGTGAACGTTGATGCATAGATTAAATCTCCATCAGTTTTGTTGTCACCGTCTGAAGCGTTACCAGCTACGTAGATGGTAATATCGCCTACGTCAGAATCTGGAGCCTTCCAATCAAAAGTAAACTGGCCAGTTGCTGAAGGTGTACTGTGCTGAATGTAGTCAGCTCCATCTTCAGAGTACAGTTCCATACCAGAACCAGCGGTAAAAGTTCCTACGGCCATGTCGTTCTCGTCAACAGCGATAGCCTGAAAACCGAACTTACTACTCATTTCTTCATTTATGCTCACGGAAATAGTGTGAGTCATGCCTGCCATATAAGTGGCATCAGTAGATATAGTCAAGTTGCCAGAACCTGAATTGGCCGTGCCACCATGGCATTGGGTACAGGTTTTACCGTTTTCTAACGGCGAACCTGAGCTTTTTGCCTCAGGACCATCCCAATTGGACATTAGCAAGAGCGATGCAGGAAGTACTGCTGTCGCTATAAGGGTGGGTACAAGTCTTCTTCTCATATACTATCAGTTTTACAAAGCCAATGTTATGGCAGTCTTAGTAAAAACTGATATATGTTAACTTTTGTTTAGATGATATTCGTCAAATTGAGTCAAAACGGGCATTGACTCATTATTTCGGCTTGTAGGTCTTGGAAACTTTTATCCCTTCTACTTCAGTTTCCCAACTCAGCTCGTCCGTACTCAACTTCACGAGTGTAGCGTTTACCACTGTATCTGCATATCCAATCTCCAAGGTTTGTTTTTCCTCATCCAGCTTGTAATAGCCTCTAACTAAATTCTCTTCAGGATTCTGCGGACACTTAGTTACACCAGCATCAATATTGTAGTTTCCGTAAGTGTCAAAGATGTGTACGTTATCAATTTCACACTCTTTATAGCTGCTAGTGATATCCTTTCCGTCAAAAAACTCCTGATGTAGAAGCCAGTACTTTGTTCCGGCAGCATGCAATGACAATTCGGCTTCCGTGTAAGTAGGTTCGTCATCAGGCTCGTCCTGCTTGTCGCAAGAACTAAAGAAAAGAAGGCCCAAGGATGCTATCAGGCTAAAAGAGAAGGTTTTCATGTAAGGTCAATTTTAAGCGATAATATAAATAATCCTTTTCAAAATGCCCATTCAGCACTTTTATCTGACATGGAAATATTTCAAAAACGTTAATCAAAATCCAAGCCTCCAATTTTTCTCACTTCAATGACCAGCAAGTTCAAATTCTTTAGGATATTCGAGGATATTTTGGTGAATATGAGTACTGGTTTAAAAGGATTTGTAGTGATTGCTATGTCCCTTCTTTTCTTGGGATTTACATTTCAAGACGGCACTGATGAAGACGAATGTCCGTGCAAGGCCATTGAAGAGCTGACACAACAGGATTTACTGTGTATGAACAGTTGCGCTCTTATCTATTCTTGCATTAATGGTGTAGACGTTCTTCCGGATGAAGTGTTTTCATATGAATGTACTATCTATACTGGTGAGGAGACCATCTTACGCAGGTACGATAAGGATGAACTTCCCTTAGTTATTAAGAACAACATTCTTAAGGCTAAGAAAATGGTGATTAGAGGAGTTCGACTTAAGAGTAGCACAGGTGGACCTAGCGATCGGTATTTGAGAAAGCCCGCGAAGATTAAGTTCAACAAGAGGGTAAAGTACAGGAACTAAGTTTGTCTTAGACCTAGTCTACCAATCCCGATTTTACGGCATAGCGTACAATTCCCGCTATATTCTTGACATCCAATTTGCGCATTAAATTGGTTCTGTGGGTGTCCACCGTCCTGTGACTAATGAATAGTTGATCACCTATCTCTTTGTTTGATAAGCCTTTGGCGATCAATTTTAAAATTTCAATCTCCCGCTCGGTAAGGCTTGTATCTACTTCTACATTTTGTAAGCGCACCTTACTCCCCTCCCCGGCGCTTGCCAGGCTTAAAGTTACTTCAGTGCTGAAGTACTTCCTGCCCATATTTACTTCCTTAATGGCTGTTACAAGCTCCTTCTGATTGGTATTCTTAAGTAAATAGCCGTCGGCTCCGGACTCCAGTACCTTCTGAATAATGGCCTTCTCATTGTGCATAGTAAGCACAATTACCTTCACATCAGGATGTTTCTTCTTGATGACTTCGGTAGCCTGCATGCCATTCATTATGGGCATATCAATATCCACCAATACCAAGTCCACATCAAAATTGTCAACTATAAGACAAAGGTCCTTCCCGTTACTCCCTTCTGCTACCAGTTCAAACTCTGGAACATCATTAATCAAAGCCTTTAGACCATCAAGCACCAATTGATGATCGTCCGCAAGTGCCAATTTCACCATGATAATAATCCTTATTCAAACAGTGCTAATGTATGCACTTTTTTATGGAGCTGTTACAATTATCGCACTGAGCTATAAACAGTAGGTAAGAATGTGGTCTTCAATCCACTCATAATGCAACACATGGTCTTCTATTTCCCTCTTGGTGTACTGCATGTCAAAAGAGCCCTTCTCCTTTAATACAAAAGGCTTTACGTGTAAATGCTCCCTAAAATCAATACCTCCACCGCCTACGTATTTAAAGACTGTTTCCTTGGCGGCCCAAATAATAAGTTGGTATTCCAGCGCCTGATGCTCTTCCACAAATTCCTTTTCAGCGGCATTCATAAACTTATGAGCGATCCGACCAATTTTATTCGTTTTTTGCTCAATGTCTATTCCGGTAACGGTATCACCCACTATAACCGCTACCATGTCTTTGCAATGTGAAATGGATACTTCAAAAGCATAGTTGATAATGACCGGCTTTCCAAAGTCGTCCCATTCCATAAGAATTTGCCCCTTAGGTTGAATAATCCTACGGATCAAAAGCCTGCTAGCCAGCCATTGTAGTCTTCTGCTTTCATGAGAAATAGAGGCAAGAAACTCCATCTCTTCCTCATCCAACCACAATTGCTCGCGGTACTCTTCTTCAGACTCTTCAATACGCCAAAGGCCCAAAAAGGTACCTGCTCTTAACTTTCGAATCTCAACTAATGCCAACTACTTTTGTTTACCTTTTTATCCGCCGTAAAATTAGCCGAAGCTTTTGAAAATAGAGATTGACCTGGATCATTATCTTGCTGCCCATAGTGCTTCTATATATGCCATAGAAAGGGCTAGTGATACCCTTTTCTTTACTGGTGGGGAAGATGGCAACCTACTGGAATGGGATCTCGCAAACCCCACACAGGCCCGGGCCATAGCCAAAACACAAGCAAGCATTTATGTGATCAAATGCATTGACCGGCACCTACTCTTTGTGGGAACCAATAATGGAGAAACATACCTCATTAACAGCAGTCAAAAAAAAGTAGTTAGCGAGCAGAATTTTCACCGTACAGTTTTCGACTTCAGCCTGCAACCTGATGGAAGAACAGCCCTCATAGCCCTGGCAGATGGGTACATGGCCACAGTAGCCCTCCCCAGTCTCAAAATTATCCGCAACGTTCCTATCGCCAACGGTCATATACGTACCATACAGCCCCACCCCAATCGTACAAGCTTTGCGCTCGGTAGCTCAGACGGGTCCATTTACTTCGTATCGGAGCAACTGAAGGTTCAGCAAGTCATAGAAAAGGCGCATAACGACAGCGTTTTTGCATTACACTATGTATCTGCCAAAAATCTAATTTCAGGAGGTAAAGATGCCTTGCTGAAGCATTGGCAAACCAACGATGGTGACTTTAAAGAGGTTACTTCAGTTCCTGCCCATATGTTTGCCATTAACCAAATTATTGCAGGGCCGGGCACCGGACAGTTTACCACTGCAAGCAGAGACAAGTCCATCAAGATATGGGATTCACAAACCCTCTTATTACAAAAGGTGATTGACCGCGGCAAAATTGCCCGAGCATCCAGCCACTCCGTAAATCGACTCGTCTACTTATCATCAGGAGTTCTTGCCGCTGTTGGAGACGACCGCGTAGTGCGAGTCTACTCCGTTCGCCAAAAGCCTCCTCTCAATCCAATGCTAAACTAATTTCTGTAGTGGGCTCTGCTCCAACATCTGTTGTGCCCTGTCATTCTCCTTTAATGACATTACCTGTACCGTGAGTGTACTCAAACACACCAATCTACCAGCATCATCACTGATCCTGATTTGCCACACATGAGTTCGTTTTCCAAGATGCTCAGCCCGTGCTCTGGCATGTACATACCCTTTAAATGCACTACTAATATGATTGCACTTAATCTCCAGACCTACCGTATAATATTGGGTTCTATCAATACTTAAATAGGACGCAAGGCTACCTACCGTTTCCGCCAATGCAGCAGAGGCCCCTCCATTCAAAATTCCTATGGGCTGCACCGTTCGCTGGTCCACTGGCATTTTGGCCTCAAGATATTCTGGAGTAACTGCAGTAAACTCAATGCCTAAATGGCCTGCCATATTTCCAATATTTCCCTCGTTCAGCTGAGCCGCACTAAAGTTAACATCAATCATAATCCGAGATCGTTTAAGTCTCCTTGGTACTCAAAGGTAGGCCTTTAGCAAAGTCATCTTAGTTCAAAAAGGTCCTCGAAATTGATCAGAATCTTCCGATGTTCGTTTTCCAATGTCTGATGTTTCAAGAAAACCCCTGGCTGAGCGTCTAAGGCCACAGCAACTCTCTGACTACATTGGTCAGGAACACCTAATAGGTCCCGATGGTGTCATTTCAAAAGTCATCGTTTCAGGGCAATTGCCTTCTATGATCTTTTGGGGACCGCCCGGAGTTGGAAAAACAACACTGGCCTACCTTATTGCCAAGGAGAGCAACCTGCAGTTCTTTTCTCTTAGTGCCATTCAGGCAGGAGTGAAAGAAGTAAGACAAGTGCTGGATGCCGCCAGAAAAATAGGCAAGGCCCTACTGTTTATTGATGAGATACACCGTTTCAATAAAGCCCAGCAGGATGCCCTTCTGGGAGCTGTAGAGATAGGCACTATTACTCTTATTGGCGCTACTACCGAAAACCCATCTTTTGAGGTTATTTCTGCACTTCTCAGTAGATGTCAGACCTATATCCTTAACGAACACGGCAAAGAAGAATTGCTTGAAATTTTGGATAGAGCTCTGAAACAAGATTCCATTCTATCTCAAAAAAACATTTCCATAGAAGAATCGGGTGCACTCTTGCGTTTTTCTGGTGGAGATGCCCGCAGGCTCCTTAACCTTCTGGAGATTACCGTAGGACAAGCTGGAAGCTCAAATGTGAAGATTACAGATGCACTTGTGACTAAGGTGGTACAAAAAACCATGCCCAAGTACGACAAGAATGGAGAACAACATTACGACCTCATTTCTGCCTTTATAAAGTCCATTCGTGGCAGCGATCCTAATGCTGCGGTCTATTATCTGGCCAGAATGCTACATGGAGGAGAAGACATTAAGTTTATAGCCCGTCGCTTGATCATCCTTGCCTCAGAAGATATTGGAAATGCCAACCCTACGGCTCTGGTATTGGCTAATAACTGCTTCCAATCCATCAATGTAATAGGAATGCCAGAAGCTAGGATCATCCTTTCACAAACGGTAATCTACCTGGCAACATCACCCAAATCAAATTCAGCCTACGAGGCCATTGGTGCCGCACTGGCTGCTGTGCAAAAGACAGGCGACCTATCAGTGCCTTTTGAAATTAGAAATGCTCCTACCAAGCTTATGAAAGACCTGGGCTACGGAAAGGACTACAAATATGCTCATGGCTATGAAGGTAACTTCGCCATGGCAGAGTTTCTACCCAAGGAAATTGCAAACACAACATTCTATTCACCCGGAGCCAACGACAGGGAAAACATGACCAGGAAATGGCTTAGAGAGCGCTGGAAAGACAAGTACGGTTACTAAAAACATCAAGCCCTCCATCTCTTAATCAACTCAATTCTCAAACAATAAAAAAAGGAGCCTTTCGGCTCCTTTTCAATATAAACGTATGTCGTTTTACTATCTGATTAGTGTAACTGTACCGGTAAATTCAAAGTCTTTACCTGCTTCGTTTGAGGCTTTCACAACGTAAAGGTATACATCTGATTTACAAGCAACGCCAGCTTTGGTTCCATCCCAAGACTCTTCAAGTTCCTGAGTTTCCCACATCAACTCTCCCCAACGACTGAATACCTGGATGCTGTAATCGTTCACATCGCTTACAATTGGCTTGAAGAAGTTGTTCTTAGCCACTCCCTTGTTATCAGGACTAAAGGCATTAGGAATGAAGATTCTAATTTCAGGATTTACTTCAATGGTTCTGATTACAGTATCCACACAAGTAAGTGTTTCATACTTGTTGGTAGCCACAAGCATTACGTCGTACTCACCTACATCAGTGTATCGGTAAGATGGGTGACGCTCGGTGCTACTTCCACCATCCGGAGTTCTGATACTAAAGTCATCGAAGTTCCACAAGAAGCTAGATTTACCAGGAATATCCTTAGTGGTAAGGTTTTCGAAGTAAATGTCAGGCTGGATAATAGTAGTGGTACCAGGACGTGGGTTAAAGGCAGCAATTGGAGTTTGTAGGGTCACTACTTCCTTAGTATTACTTGATACACATCCTTGATCCGTAGTTACTGTCAACACTGGGTTGTAGGTATTGGCATCACCTTTTACGCCGTACACGTGGCTAAAGGTAGTAGCTACACCGCGGAATGTTTCTTCCGTTCCGTCTCCATAATCCAAGTGGAACTCTCTCATTGATCCCTGGCTCACTTCACTTTCGTTCTTGAAAATCACCAAGCTAGGTCCACATACAAGCTCATCCACTTCAAACTTCACGTCCGCCAATGGGAATACCTTGATCTTCTCAACACTGCTGTCTTCAGGACAAACATTCTTGTCGTTCACAGTATGTGCAGTGATGGTAAATGGAACATCATTCTTATCTGGACCATCTGGTTTGTAGAAAGTATTAAGGCTACCAGGGCCATCAAATGTTCCACCACCTGTGGTAGTCCATCTTAACTCAGATGCATTCAATACAGTGATGTTTAAGAATACTGTATCGCCTACACAAGCCTTCTCATTGGTAAACGACACTTCAGGTGTTCCGTCAACAATTACTGTTTCGTTGACTCTGTTGTTACATCCAAAGATGTTAGTCACAGTGTAAGTTAATTCGCTGCTTCCTTCACCAGAAACATTGGCTTCAAACTGATAGGTTAAAGGCTTCACTTCTCTTACACCTCTACCAGACCAGAAATAATCTGTATAAAGCTCTCCGTCTTCTGACGTGTTACCTGTAAGGTCTTTCAAGTCAGTGATACATATTTTGTTCTCTCCATCAATTTGCTCCCAAATAGTAGTTGACTGCGGATTTGGAAGTGGATTCACGCCAATTGACAAGGTATCTACTCCATAACACTCGCTACCAGGAACTCTGTATCGGTATGCCCAAAAGTGCTTACCTACATCGTGGATTGTTGGATCAAATTGATCATTTATTTTCTCTTCCCAATCAGTACTGTCAATAGTATTGTCCAATCCTATATAGAGCCATTTACCGGTGGATCCAGTTGGGAAAGTTTCACCATTAGTCAAACTAACAGGCAGATCATCCTTACATACAGAATCCAATATACCTGCGTCCACTTTTGGCACTGCAATCAATTCCATAACCATAGTATCAGTATTGCTACAGAAAGGTGCTGATCCGCTGTTGTCTACATAAGTATAGATCAATGGATAAAACCCTTGAATGTCGCCTACTGCTTTTGGATCAAAGAAGTATTGACCTCCCACTTCAACCACACCAGGGCTTGGATTGGCAGTGGTAATCCACTTACCTCCTTTTTCTTTAACCACAAACTGGTCAAGCTCCTTTGGATCTTCAGAAGTACACATCTTCTGATCGTCAGCCAATTGCAGTCTTGGTATTGGTTTTACTTTAACCGGAGTAGAATCAAGGTTGGTACAACCGTTTCCATCGGTATAAGTATAGTACAATTGATGGGTTTTAATCTTTTCGTCATCTGCCTTTGCAATTCTTGGGTAGAATCTTCCGAATTGAACAAAGTCCTTATCTGGATCCTTATCATACCATGACCCACCCAGAGGAGTTCCTTTTAAAACAAGTGAGAAGGGATCTTCAGACTCACATACATCACCTATAGGATTTGCTGATACAACTGGTAGTGGGTTTACTTTAGCGTAAACACTATCATATGATTCACAATACAATCCAAACAGGGTCTCAGACCAGCGAATGCCATAGAACTTGCTTGCAATTGGATCGTCTTCGTAGGTTTCTCCTGTAAATATTGGAGCTCCCGCTGTGTCCTTTGGAGATGCCCACCAATCGAACTGGCTCTTAGGGCTTGTATCTTTAACCTTAAATGTAGCTGTGTCGTTGATACAGATAATCTGATCATCTGGCAACCAGTTACGCGCAGGGTTCACAAAAAGGTCAACACTATCTACAAAAGAACATTGCAGCGAGTCAATCAATTTCAAGTAGTAGCGTGCACTATCTTTTACAGTAAAGGAGTCAAAATTGCTTACAACGTTGGTAAGGCTGTTTTGATACCAGGCATACGTAAAGACACTGTCTGCATCTACTATGGTATCAGTTCCTACAAAGAAAGTGTCAAGTAAAATCTTAGGACCAAACTTGTATTCATCTCCAGGGCAGATTCTTACTGGATCGCCAAGGTCAATTTTAGTAGGATTATTAACCGTTATAAAGGTTGTATCTGCATTGTCGCAGTAGTCGTCTTTTACAGTTGCCACTATAAAGGTGTCCTTAGTACCTACCGTTAGTGAAGTACTGGATCCGGCATTCGTTGACTCATCTCCTGTACTCCATTTGATTTTATAGGTACCGCTTGCATCAGCTGCCGTAGCACTTACGCTCACGGTAGATCCGGCACAAACTGTCATATCAGGACTTGTAGTCACATTTACATAGTCAGGTATCTCTACTGTATCCTCATAGATCGTATTACAGCCATTGGCTCCAATAAGTGTGAGAGTATATGGCTTCTCACCCGGGTATTTGTAGTGATGCCATACTGTATCACCTTTACCTCCTTTGTTGGCAACGAGTCGGCCACTTATACCCCATAAGTATTGGCTTATATTGATATTACCTGATTTCTGAGCTCTAAACTCTGCATTACCGCAATCGTATACCAAACTTTGGTACTTAGCCTTTGGTGGCGCTTTTACAGTAATACTAAATGATCTTGCACTAAATCCATTTACAGGGCAGGCATTGTCTTTTGCGGTAACAACAAACGTGTAAGGGAACTTACTTACTTTACTCTCATCAGGAGTCCAGCAGAAACGACCACGCTCCAATCTATCTCCTTTATTAAGTATATCGAAAGTAGCTCCGGCAATACCGCCGTTCCAGCCTATTGTTACGGTGTCATCTTTATCCTTATCACTCGTACATACTGTAAAGCATAGTTTCTCACCCGCACAAGCAGTTGTTTTAAAGTTCTCCGGTTTCGGTTCCTTACAGTTAATACCACTAATTACCGGTGGGTTGTTATCAGGACATTTAATTACAACAATTTGAATATCCCGTCGGGTTACGCCTATTCGTTTACCGTTTCTGTATTCTTCAATGGCTATTGATACTACCGTCTGCTCTTCTTTCATAGGACGGAACATCAAGTCACCTGTATTTACATCAAGGTGAAGACCTTGAGGGAATTTCTTAGATGCCTTGGGAAATCCAAGGAAATAAATGGGCTTATCATATGAATAAGGGCTCGACCATGTGGTTTTGGTGGTAGCCGTTTGTAAAGGTTCTGCAAACTTGTACACGAGTGAGTCAACCAAACCACCTAAGGAGTCGACATCGGGGTCAGTAGCACCCTGGTTATAAATAAAGTCACGACCTAAACATATAATCGCCAAGGGGTCACCCGTAAACTGGGGAGAGTTGTCACAGGGGTCTTGACAGAGATTGAGTTTCGCTTCGACATAGAAATTATTACTTGCTGCACCCGTGGTAATGGCATTGTTTCGACAACATTGCCCCCAACTAATCGTGACCTCGCAACAGCCATTTTTTCGCCATTGCGTAAGCACTACAGTTGCAGTTAGCACCCATTTCTGAATACCGTATTTAAAGGTACACCCTCTGGAATCGCAACGAGTACATTGTTCGTCACAAACAGGAGTAATGTCTTCTCCACCGCTCATGGTGCCGGTTACCCTCATGGTTCCACAATTAGATGCGAGTGTGAAGGCTCCGTTGGAAAGTTGAATACCGTTACAATCCCGATATACAGTAATAGAGATCGTAAATGTATCTCCACCAAGACATTTCCATTGAATATCGGACCCCATAACGTGGGTTGCTGAAGCGTTAAAGCTTCCTAGTAAAGAGAGTGCCGTAAAGAGCACTAAAAGTTTAAGGAGTTTCATGGGTCGTGCAGTTAATGTCATGTAAAAGTATGTAGCGTCGTCTATATGAACCAACTATCGAACTATTAATCAGATTAATCAAAAATGAAAATCTATTAACGATTTCAAAACGATGAACTCTCAAATGTAGCTTCGAAGACCTTTCCTTCCAAGCCTGCATTTGAAAAAGTGCTTGTTTTTAAGAGTGTTTTTAGATTCATTTTCAATCATATACAACAAAAAACCGGCGTAGAAGTTCTACGCCGGTCATCATTACCTTGATTAATTTCTTGAAAATCGCTATTTCTTCACTACAGAAGCGTTTCCAAGTACTGGCACATCATTTTGAACACCGTTGATTCGAACCTGATATAATCCGGCAGGTAAAGATGTGGTATTAATAGTTTTTGTTCCGTTGGTCATTGTTTCTTCCAACACTACTTTTCCAGCAAGATCAAACACTCGAACTGATCCATTGAAGTTTGGCAGGTCAAGGGTTAGAGTGGCTCCCGCTGGGTTTGGATATACAACAAATGAATTGCTTGCATTAATTGGGTCAATACCTACAAATCCGTCAAGACTAAGCTCAATATCGTCGCTGTTTACTTCAACGAGTACTTCTTGCTTGGCACCGCCATCCTTAAGCTCTACCCAAAGTTCATTTGAAGAAAGTCCGGGAATGTCAACAACTACCAAGTACTTTCCGTAAGCAAGGCTTGGGAATTCGAAGGTACCGTCAATAGCAGAGTAAGTATAGGCAACGGGATCAGAGTTCTCGTCAAGAATTGCAATTTCAATTCCATCAAGTGGTGCACCGTCTTTCTTATTGGCACCTTTTCTTACGTTACCACCAATAAATCCAGGTCCTCCAGGGTTAGTACCGTAGGTCATGTTAATGTCGATACCGGTTTTGCTACTTCCCAGCGTAATAGTTGAAGCAGAACTCCATTTCAATTTGTTTCCGTAGTAAGTAGGTAGGTAATCAGTGTAGTTTACGTCAGTTCTACCCAAAGCAGCTTTAACGTAGTAGGTTCCTTTACAAAGACCGCTAAAGTAGTAAGTACCCATAGAATCGATGTAGGTAGTGTCAACAGCGAATAAGTTATTGCCTCTCTTCTCGATTAAGTATACAGTACCAGCCTGAGCAAATGCTCTTCCGGTAAATACTTGACCAGTTACACTCATTGTACACTTGCTTCCTCCTGAACGACATCCGTCTACCCAGATAGAATCACAGTATGTATCGTAGCAACTTCTTGATGAATCAGAAATAGTTAAGCAAACTACTACATAGCCTGACTGGTTGTACTTATGGCTGGTGCTTGAACCCGAACCTGAAGTTCCGTCGCCGAAGCTCCATGAGTACATAGTACCGCTATTGGTGCCACTTGATGTACTTACAAAAACAGTTTTACAAGTATCTATAGAATCACGGTATGAGTAGAAACCAGCTTTACAACGGCTTCCTCCAGTACTGCATCCTGACACATAAATGGTATCGCAGTAAGTGTCGTAGCAGTTTCTTGAAGAATCAGAAATAGTTAAGCAAACCACTACGTAGCCTGACTGGCTATACTTGTGACTAGTGCTTGAGCCCCAGCCTGAAGTACCATCACCAAAGCTCCATGAGTACATAGTACCACTATTAGTACCTGTTGAAGTACTTACAAATACCATTTTACAGGTATCCATTGAATCACGACGTGCATAGAAGCCCGCTTTGCAACCGCTACTAGATGAAATAACCACAGAATCACAGATAGTATCAACACAGGTAGAAGTGTATTGAATAAGGGTTACCTTATAAGTACCTGCACTGGCATAGGTATGACTGTGTGAGAATGAGCTGTTGGTAGAAGAATTGCCATCACCATACAACCAAGTATATTTTGCTCCGGCAGTCCATCTGCTTCTGTTGTAGAAAGTGGCCTGCTTACCGTTTACGTATGAGCCAAAATCAGCTTTACAGTTGGAACTTGAGCTGCCGCTCACTACAATAGTGTCGCAATAAGTGTCTGAACATCTTCTTGAAGAGTCGCTAATAGTAAGGCATACTACATACGTACCACCGCTTGAGTACGAATGGTACGGGTTGGTAGAAGAGCTGTAAGATCCATCTCCAAATGACCAGCTGTAATTGATAGCGCCGGTGTAAGTTGAAGAGTCGTAGAACATGATAGTGTCGCCTGCCGAAAATGGGCCTGACCCAAAATAGAAGGCTGCATTACACCTCTGGGCATTGGCGAAACCAATGGTTCCGGCAACCAGAAGTAAAGCAAGTAAAATTCTGTTTGTTTTCATTTGTTAAGTGATTTTTTTTGTGGGATTCGAATTCAAATGTATTGGCGGTCCCAGAGCCAAAACACCAATCACTTCTAATTCTTACCCATCCAGAATGACGCAACCCTAGCTCAACTGAGCAGAAAACCACTCTCCGAAATCATAAATGGGCCTTGAACCTCCCGCATCCGAAACCATACTTAAATAACCGTTACAGCGTTCTTTTATGCCCTCATCAATCTCAAAGGCATCTCTACTAGCCAAAATTTCCAGCACTTGAAAGAATCCCAGAATAGGCAAATCACTTCTTAATGCAAGCTTCGAATGCCCTTGTAAAACTGTATCAAAATCTTCTTGCTCGTAGTAGCAAATGAGTCTGAGCAGGTGTAGCTGCATGCGTAGTAATTCATCCAATCCTTGAAATATGGAACTGGAAATAAGCTTCTCTACACTTAGGATCGCTTTTTCTGAATTGTGCGTTTCCATATGTAGAATAGTGAGGTTGATGAGAATAAACTGCTGATAGTAAGCATTGGAAACAAAGTCTTTGTTCTCCTCCAACTCGGTAAGAATTCGAATCGCTTTTTTTGGATTGCTTTTTGAAAAACTCAATACCAAAGAGTTGTAGTAAAAAAACAAATACTTCTGATAGTGCACCCTGTTGTACTTCAACATCTCATCATAGAGCATGTCAGTATACTTCAATGATTTCTCCAGCTTCTCATTGGCATAGCTTGAATTCACTATATAGGTAATCATTTGCAGTTTTAACTCGTGATTGCTCTTGGTGAACAGCTTGTCCTTGTTAAACTCCAAATACGTTTTGCCGACATACTCTTCTAACGATACAAAATCACCGGTTTGCAATAAGAACTTTGAGATTGCCTGGTACAGGGAGTGGCGAAATTGAAAGCTCCTGGAAACTTTGGTTGAAGTAGAGTATTTATTCACTACTTCAGCCAGCATGCTGTTAACCTCCTCGCTACCCTTACTTAAGTTCTGGGTACGTCGCAGTTGATGCATTACTATGGCTATAACATTATTCAGCTCATTAATTTCCTGCTGCTTCTTTAAAACCTCTTTTTGCTTTTCTATAATCAGGGCAGGATCAATCTCTACTTGATTGTAGGAAAGTCTGATCAACTCCCTGTAAATAATGTTCAGGTAGTCATAGTTGTCAAGTTCCTGTGCCTTTTTCTCTGCCTTTTTAAGGAAGTGATAAGAAATATCAAAGCACTCCCTTCTATTAAACAACCTTGCCAGCAATATCATCTCCAGAATCTCATGATGCAAATCATCTCCGGAATGCAAGAATAATAGAGACCTGGTCACCCTTCCAAACAGTCGATTTTTCAATCTATAGAAGGCATTTGGATTGCTACCATAATGCTTCTTCCTAAAGGCTTCCACTCCCTTTTCGTCAGAAGCAGAGCGCAAGGCATTGAAAAATTCTATGTCGATTCTGTTGTCACCCTTTCTTACACCATTGGTAATGAGCTTAAAATGTCTGATTTCTTCTTTTGAAAGAGACTTCACCAACTGATAGAGCATATCAAAATCTATTTGGAAGCGTAAGAATACGACTAAAATTTGAAGTGTCAGACGAAAATTATGATAGCTTTGATATTAGATACAATCCCACATGAACAAGCACATATTTCAACGCGCTCTATTTGTTGCATTAGCTGCCCTCTTGCACATGGGTGCTTTTGCGCAGGACCTCAAGTTCACAGCTGACCCTTTCTACAGCAACGACATGTATGTGAACAGTACCCGACTTCCGATATTAATTACGGTACAGAATATTTCCTCTGCCAACGACTTTGACGATGAAGTAGACATTTACTTCCGAGAATTTCGCGATACCAATGCCCGGGAGCCAATTGCTAAGGGAGAACGTATCAATCTTAAAAGAGGAGAAACCTTCTCGAAACTGTTCTATGCCAATATTGATCGAGTAAAATTTGTGGGAAAGCGCGTGGTTTTGGAAGTGTGGGCAGAGGACGTTGACAGTGGGGTACCCGTTTCCGATTATAGGTCACAATCTATAGAAATAACCTTGGATGAAGCTGAAAACTCAGAGGCAAACTTTTTCGATTTTGACCTTCCTGATGTGGGCCGATTTGGAGATAAACTCCCAATAAACCTGAAAATGAGGATTGACGGCACTGACTATATCGATGAGAGGGCACTGGAAGTATATGCCGTGGTAAAGGGCAAGCCAGCGAGCCAAAAAACCATCTATAGAGATAGCACCCCCATCCTGGGCAACTTACAGGAGACTATTCAAATTGATACAGTAATAGATATTGATGGGCAGCATTTCACAAAAGGAGGGGGTAATGTGGTTATTGTATGGCCCATTGGCTTCATTAAGGCACCTGTGGACTCTGCTACATCTGACACCATGGAAATAGACTGGCCACTTCTGGTGGACGGTGACGTTGCCCTGGACTTAGTAGACATATATCCTAGTATTTCACAAGGTGACATCACAATTGCAAGTAAAGATTTAGCAATTGAACGAGTAAGAATTTTTAGTACTGATGGTAAAGCCCATACCCTACCTTATAACGGGCAGCAACTGCAGCTGCAGCACATGGGCGCAGGCCTCTATACACTGGAAGTAACGCTTGAAAACAGCACAGTAATACGACGCCAGATAGTCTTTTTAGAGCCCTAAACACGGGTAGTGTATATTCTTATTTAGAAAGCTGGAAGCCTGACAATAACTTTGACACAAAGTGCTTTGTGTCATTGGTTGAACAAAAGAAAATACTGTCTGTAGTGCCTGATTCAGTGACTTCGACAAACCCTGTCAGGTCTCTGTGGTGTTTGGTATTATGCTCTTTCCTATTGTCATCATGTGAGCTATATGATAAAATTAAAGGTAGCTCGAGTAGCGAAGACACTTCTGAGCAAACTGAATACAAAATAGACAGCCAATATGTGGATACCGAGCCACAGCGCATTGAAGCCAAAACCTACAAGCTTGCTGAACCAATAGTTTGGAAGCAACAACACATGAAGGTTCGCTTATCCTTTGACATTGCGGAAAGGACAGCCAGGGGAAACAGTACGCTCACACTGAGCCCTCATCATAAAAGTCGTATTGTAAAAGTTGACGCCATAGGCTTTCACCTACAAAGAGATATCCGCTTGCTGAGCGACGATTCAACTTTGAACATTGATAAAATTACCTACGACAGCTCAAGCTTTACCATTCGTCTCAATAAACATTGTCTTCCCCTTGATACCATACAGTTGGTGTTTGACTATGAAGTACGTCCTGAAAGTCTGATGAAAAGAGGGCTTACCGAACGCTACGATCAGCAGGGCCTGTATTTCATTAATCCTGATAGAAAAGCGGAAAACGGTCCTACTCAAATATGGAGTCAGGGAGAAACGGAATACAACTCTACATGGCTTCCATGTCTTGACCACCCCAATCAAAAAACCAGTCAGGAAATATACCTTACTCTGGATACTCCCTACGTGGGGCTTTCCAATGGCAGACTGGTTTATATGCTTTTAAACGGCGACGGTACACGTACTTTTTATTGGAAGCAGGAACTAAAGCATGCGCCCTATCTTGCAATGATCGCTGCCGGTAACTTCGCAATAATAGAAGACGAAACATCAGCTGGGCTTCCACTCTACTATTACGTTGAACCAGAATTTGCACCTTACGCCGAGCTCATTTTTGGAAAAACGCCACAAATGATTGAGTTCTTCTCAAAAAAGTTTGGCTATAACTATCCCTGGGATAAATATGCCCAGGTAGCCGTTCGCAATTTTGTTGCGGGAGCTATGGAAAACACTTCTGCCACTACCATAACACACAGAATTCAAAAGGACAGTATTGGCTTCAACGACAATAACTATGAAGACTACATAGCACATGAATTGGGGCATCAATGGTTTGGAGACTTGGTAACGAGTGAATCCTGGGCAAATCTTACACTGAACGAAGCCTTCGCTACTTACTCCGAATACCTATGGGTGGAGGAAAGTAAGGGAATTGAAAAAGCTTCAGAAGTTCTCAAAGAAATGAAAATGGACTATCTGCGCGAAGCAGAATATACTGTCCATCCTTTGGTTCATTACGCGCATAATGAAAATGATGACATGTTTAATAGGCACTCCTATCAAAAAGGAGCGCTTGCCCTTCATACACTCAGACAGTATTTAGGAAATGCCCTGTTTTTTGAAGGGATTAAAACCTATTTGCATGACAATGCATTCAAAGCAGTAGATATTGATCATTTGCGACATGCTTTTGAAAAAGGGTCTGGACTTGATTTACGCGCCTTCTTTGATCAATGGTTCCTTCAGGCAAACCATCCAACTCTCAAAGTAGACTGGAACTATCTGGACTCTACAAATACATTCACCCTGCAGCTGGTACAAGAACAGGCAGAAAATGGATACGGGGTTTACAACCTGAACATTCCGATTGCCATTGTCACCAACAACGGAATACACCATGACACAATAATTGGAAAGAGTTCAAGGGAAGTGTTGGAGCTTGACCTTCAAACCGCCCCAAAATATTGTTTTGTGGACCTTGGCAACTACCCCTTGGTGGAGATGGACTTTCAACAAGCAGAAGAAACCTGGTTTCACATGATAGCTTCCGATGACGAAAGACATCGGCTTCAGGCTTTTGAAGAACTACTCAGGCAGTGGCCTTCCTTAAGTGAAAAGGCTCAAAGTCAATACTTACACCACGCCTACTCACTCAACAGGACCAACGGTCTTTTGGACATACAGATACTCAATGCCTTAAAAACGGATTCAAATTCACACGATTTACTTCCATTTCTTAAGAGTCCCGACTATCAGGTTGTGGCCAAAGCACTACGGATAATAGCGCAACGGGAAAATGGATCGCGTCAATTATTCCTTGACTTCATGAAGCTCCCGTCTCATTATGTCAAGGCAGCAGCAGTACAAGGTTTATGCGACTACTACGACAACGCGATTGAAAAAGAACTACTGCTGGAAAGTAACACTCGAAGCAACTACCTGATGTACAACATAGCTGAATGTTGGGCAGAAAATGGCAGTGAAGCCGTAAATCAGCGCTTTCAAGAGTTGGTAAGATTATATGACCGAGCAGGTATTAATTACGGCAAATACCTTGGTCGTCAAAGCATGACATTCATTAAAAATCACATCTCCTTTCTCAGCAACTTGCATGAAGCCGAATTGATTTCCACCAACCAACTCAGATCAGCCTTGGGAGCACTCCTGACGAGCAGCGAAAACGTGCATAGTGTTGAAGATCACCTTGATGTAAACACCTTGGTAGACCAAGAGCTTTCCAGGCTTTAGAAGAAATTCATTCCCTTAAAATCTCTTCCCGCTTACCGCTGAAATTGTGTCTTTGGTCGTAATCTGAGACCCAAATATGCTTCCCTGTTCATTTAAAACTCTACATTGGCGTTGAGATGTGGAGTGAAAATGCCTTTCCCCAAGGTGTTGGAGCCCAAGTTTTTTAACCAAAAAAGGTTTTTCAGGATGAACAAAATTTTACGTCTATTGACGCTATGCATGTGTATTGCTATAGCTCCAATTGCGGCCAATGCGCAGCTATCCGGTAGTTATTCTATTGGAGGTACAGGCGCTACTTATTCAAGTATTAGTGCCGCCCTATCAGCCCTTACTACTAGTGGAGTAAGCGGACCGGTTGTTTTCACTATCAACTCCGGTACCTACAATGAAGATATCTACTTGACTTCAAGTATTTCAGGTATTAGCAGTACCAACACTGTAACTTTTAGAGGAGTTGGTAAACACAAGGTAATCATCAAGGACAGTTACCCATTGTATCTGTCCAATCAAGACTACATCAACGTAGAAAATGTAACTCTTGAAGGAACTACCTACGGTATGTACCTGTATCAGTCTGACTACTGCGACATAACCAACTGCATCATATTAGCTAACACATCCAGTACTTCATCCTTCTATAGAGGAGCTTATATATACAGATGTAACTACGATACCATTTCTGATTGCAGGATTAGAGGAGGATATTATGGAATGTACATCTACGGTACCGGAACGTCTTTCGGATCAAACGAGCATAATGCTTTTCTAAATACTGATATTGTTTCAGCCTACTATTACGGAGTATATCACTACTACGGTGACAGCAACACTTTCGATGGCTGTAGAGTGGATTCTAACAGAGGAAACTTCAGCTATAGAATGAGGCATTATCGGTGTACCAGATCGAAAATCACCAGAAACAAGATTTTGTTTACTGGTAACTATGGATACGGAATCTACACCTATTATGAAAGCTACTACCCTACCAGTACCACAAATACTTCTGAAATATCAAACAATTTCATTGGTGGCTCTGCGTCCAGCTATATGTATGGAATCTATATGTCTACTAATGGTAGAAATACGAGTATCTTAAACAACACGATTATAGCTTCCGGAACATCATCGTCCTCCAGAGGGCTCTATATGCTCAGCGGTTCCGGACACAAGGTTTTCAATAACAATTTTTACCAAAATGGCACTTCAGGCTACGCATACTATATATCTAATAGAACTTATGTTGACTCTCTGGATTACAACAATGTTCACAGTAATGCTTCGAATTATGTGTACTTATCTGGAGCCCGTACTTCTTTATCGGCATTAAAAACCTATGGAAATACCTATGGCATGTGTCAAAACTCTATTGATGCCAGTATTACCTATACAGATACCAGAGATCATTTGGTGGAAGCCCCGGGACTCAACAACAAAGGGTTTAGATGGGTACCAATCTCAACTGATATTGAAGGCAATGCCCGCCCTACCAGTCCCGACACCGATCTGGACATTGGTTGTAACGACTACTACCTACCACCAAATGATGCAGGAATATCGGGATTCCCGGCATCAGCGGCTTGCCCAGGTACTACTACTGTATCAGCAACTCTTAGCAATTTTGGTACTTCAACTCTTACATCAGCCACCCTCAATTGGGCCATTGCTGTAAATGGGGGTTCATTTTCCACTCAGTCCAGCAGCACTTTCAGTGGATCAATAGCATCTGGAAGCAGCTCGGTACAATCATTGGGTAGCTTCAACATGCAGGCAGGTAAAGTATACACCATCAAGGCATGGACTTCCAGCCCCAACTCGTCTACAGATGGCAAAAACTCCAACGACACCAGCTACACTACCATGGCACCTGCGGTTGCGGGTACCTTTACTGTAGGAGCTACAGGAAACTACACCTCTATAGGAGATGCTGTAAACGCTATATCAGCTTATGGTGTTTGTGGAGCAACCACATTTAGACTAATAGATGCTAACTACTCAGAGCAAGTAACAATACCTGCAATTGCCGGTGCATCGGCTACCAATTATGTTCGGTTTGTAGGAGCCGGAGCTAGCAATACTACTATTGCTAATTCTGCTACTAGCACTAGCAACTGGGCTACTATTATGCTCAACGGAGCTGACTATGTAACCTTTGACAGTGTAAACGTTGAAGCGAATGGCTCTTCCTATGGTGTGTGTTATTGGTTAACAGGAAATGCCGACAATAATGTACTTAGCAATAGCGAATTGCATACAAGCACTACATCAACAAGTAGCAATTTCAGAGCCTATGTTATTTCAAGCAGTTCAAGTTCCATTTCAAGCGGTAACGGTGGTAACTACAACTTACTGAGCAATTGCCTGGTGCGTGGTGGATACTACGGGTTCTATGGCTATGGTTCAGGGTCTTCCGCACACATGAGCGGAAACGATATTATAGACTGTGAATTTTACCAGCAGTACTACTACCCCATTTACTACTACTATGGTAAGGAAAGGTATATACTAAGAAACGATGTAGATTCTGTAAGGAATACCAGTGGCTATGGTGCCATGCTGGCATATGGAATTGCAGATTCAATTGCGGGAAACAGGATAAATGCACCAGGTTATTACGCCGTGTATTTCTACTACCCCAATGTATACGGCTCTACGAGCGATACCACCTATTTCTTCAATAACATGATATCAGGTGGTAGTACCTATACTTTATATACCTGGCTTAACTATAGAGTTCTTTATTACAACAATAGTTTCTACGGTAGCAATTCTTACCTGGCTTACCATAGTACGTCTACAGGCTCACAATGGAAGAACAACAGCTATCATAACAACAATGGTCCTACCATGTACGTTTCCTCAGCTTCGGGGATTGCAAGTGGTGCCATGGACTTCAACAACTTCTACGCACCCAACTCAAGTAACATAGCCTATTTCGCTGGAAACAGGGCCGACCTACAAGCCTGGCAACTGGCCTACCCTGCACTGAATACCGTCTCAATTTCAGTAGATCCGGTGTATACATCTACTTCAGATCTGCACACAGGCTCTCCTCTATTGAACAATTCAGGAGTTACCCTCAGTAGGGTGGCCACTGATTTTGACGGAGACCCGAGACCTTCTTCACCAGACAATAAGTACGATATAGGAGCTGATGATTACTACTTACCACCTTATGATTTAGATGTTATAAGCATTTCTCCAACCGTTTTTGCCACAGGTTCTAATACCATATCAATGACAGTGCGCAACACCGGTATCAACAATATTGTAAACGACTCTGCCTATGTTTCCTATGCTCGTGGCAATGAAACACCTACGGTAGACACCATCTTTATTACAAGTTTGGCTATCGGAGCAGAAATGACCTTCAATTTTGCGGATCCGTTAGGTATTTCAGCAGATTCTTCTTTTGATATCTGTGCCAGCATTGACGGCGGTATTACAGGTGACCCTGATGCCACAGACGAAGTATGCGAGTATGTATGTGTAGGTTCAAGCGGTACCTATAGTATTGACAAAACAGGAAATGGTGACTTTAAGTCCTTCGGAGAAGCCACTACCTTCCTTGCAGGTTGCGGTATATCAGGAGCCATCACTTTTGAAGTGGAGCCCGGAACCTACAACGAGCAAGTAGTGCTTACTGAGGTAAATGGGGCCAGTGATGCCAATAGAATCAAGTTTATTAAGAAAGGTACTGGTCAGGTTAAAATCACCAATACAGGATCAAGTACGGCTAACTGGATTACGGTTCTATTGGACGGCGCCGACTATGTAACCTTTGAAAACATAACCATTGAAGCCAAAGGCAGCAGTTATGGTGCAGCCGTACTACTTACCAACGGTGCTGATTACAACATAATCAAAAACTGTCGACTACTTGCCAGTACAACCGCAACTTTTGCTTCTTACGTGGTTCCACTGGTAATGTCGTCCAGCACCACATCACCTTTTAGCTACGGAAACACCGGTAACTACAATGTATTTGAAGGCAACAGTATTCGCGGTGGTGGGTACTATGGTGCCAGGGTCAATGGAATTTCAGGATCATACACCACTGGAAACGACTTTATAGAAAATGACTTCAAGCTTCAGTACTATTACGGATTGTTCATCTACTACTCAGGGTATCAAAAGATCATAGGCAACGTAATTGATAGCCTTAGATATACTACCCGAGGATATGGCCTCATGAACTACTACGGTGTATCTGATTCTATTGCTAACAACAGGATCAATGCTCCCTATTACGGTATGTACAACTACTACCAAAACCGTTATGGTGGTACTTCCGATACCGGGTACGTGGTAAACAACATGATTTCATCCAATGGATACTCAGGTTCCTATTACGGATACTATGGCTACTTCTCAGATAGAGTATATTTTGTAGGAAACAGCATACACAACTCAGGTACCAGCACATCTACTTCTTATGGTGCCACACGTTTCTACTATTGCGATGACAACAAGATTCGAAACAACTCAGTATATCGCTCAGGTAATGGACTGGCACTGAACTATTACTACGGTACCAATCCTGACCTGGACAATAACAACTGGTATTCGCCAAATGCCACGAACCCAGTATACTTCAGCGGAACCAGCTACGGTTCGGTGGCAGCATATGCTACCGCAAGAAGTCAGGGAGCCAATTCTATTGAAGTAGACCCGCTCTATTTCTCAAATACTGATCTTCACACCGAAGCCATTGCCCTAAACAATAAAGGGGCAAACATGCCAAGGTTCAATAAGGATTTTGATGGCAACAACAGACCTGCTGCCCCAGATGCCATATTTGATATTGGTGCAGCTGAGTATTACCTACCAGATTACGATGCGGATGTGATAGCCATTGGCCCTAACCCATTAGTAGCAGGAAATAATGTGATTTCTGCCACTATCCAAAACAACGGAATTAAATCATGGACAACCACTGATACAGTATACCTGGAATACGAGGTAAATGGAGGTACCACCGTAAAAGATACCTTGGTAACAGGTGTAGTGGCACCTGGAGGTACAGTTGCCTTCAGCTTTACCGTTCCATACAGCCAAAGCGGCTCTGCCGTATATGAAGAAGCCTGTATCAACTTTACGAAACAGTTTAAAGGAGCTGACCCAGACACACTTAACGAAGAGTACTGCCAGGACCTTTGCGTGCAAGGAGCTAGTAATATGACTATAGACGCTTCTGGAAATGGTGATTTCGAAACGTTCCAGGAAGCATTGGATTACCTTTCATGTGCAGGCGTTTCTACGGCGGTAAGAATACTCGTAAAAGAAGGTACCTATAATGAAAGCATTGAAATACCTGCTATTTCAGGTGCTTCCAGTACTAATACAGTTCGCTTTGTAGGTGAAAGTCTTAATTCAGTAATTACCAGCGGCTATACCGGCACTTGGGGAGAGTGGACTGTAATTCGATTGAACAATGCGAGTTATGTGACGCTTGACAGTTTAAGCATAGAAGCAACGGATGCTACCTATGGATGGGGTGTCCACCTTTACAACGGTTCTGATCACAACTCCATCACCAACTGTAACATCATCACGAGTACAACCACCACAAGTAGTTACAACGCTCCAATTATTGCATCCAACTCATTGACATCGTCTTACAGCAACGGTGACAATGCTGACAGCACTTTAATTGAAAACAATAGAATTATTGGTGGCTATTTCGGAATTGCGATGCGTGGAGCTGGTACTACCACTCAAGACCAGTATACCATGGTAATGAACAATGAACTGAGACAGCAGTACTTCTATGGTATATACATGTACTACCAGAACGACCTAAGCTCAAGAGGAAATGATGTAGACTCATTGCGAAATACCAGTGGTTACAACCACTACACATATGGTTGTAACAGAGCATGGATTATCGGAAACACTCTTCAGACCGGTTATTACGGTATGTATAACTACTATATGAACTACTACGGTACGAGTACAACCGATACCAGTTACATAGTGAACAACATGATCCGTAATCTGAGCAATTCAAATCAGCGCGGTATGTACAACTACTACACTGATAGAACCAAATACTTGCACAATAGTGTGCAAACGAGTCATTCAAGCACTTCTACCAGTTATGCCTCATTCTACATGAATCAGAGCGACAACTGTATTGTAATGAACAATGTATTTAGCAATACAGGAGGCGGACTGGCCTTCTACCTCAATGGAGGTACCATACCAAGCGGCTCTATTGACTACAACGCCTATTATGCGCCCAACTCAAGTTATGTGGCCTACAATAGTGGGTACCGAACTACACTTGCGGCATGGCAGGCAGCAGCCACTACACTCAATGTAAACTCAATTGAAACAAACCCAGGGTTTGTGAGCACAACGGACCTACACTCCTTTAGTGACAACATCAATAACAAAGGAAACAACTCTGAAACCTGGGCAACTGACATTGACGGTGACCCAAGGCCAACATCTCCGGATGTAACGGTTGATATAGGCGCGGACGACTACTGGATTCCATTGTACGATGTGGATGTAGCCACTGTAGACAGCCCCTATTTGGTAACACTTGGCGGCAACGTTATAACGGCAACGTTCCAAAACCGTGGTTTAAGAAACCTTACAGGTGAAAAGGCAATTGTATCCTATACCATTAACAACGGTACCCCCGAATACGATACCATTGATTTTGCCTTTATAGCCATTGGAGACGATACGACATATACGTTCAACACCAATTGGAACAACAACATCAATGGAACATTTGACATATGCGTTGGAGTGGACTCTATCATAGGTAGAACATCAGATGCTCGTGACGAAGTATGTATGACAAAATGTACAGGAGCAGCAGATACCATCATAGTTGACGGTAGCGGTAATGGTGACTATCTCACTATTGCCGGAGCCATCAACAAACTATCCTGCGGTATTACAGGTCCTGTAGTTGTTCTGGTAAAAGACGGCCAGTATGCTGAATCTGTAAGCATTGGAAACTACACGGGTGGTAGCGAAACCAATAATATCCAGATCATTGGAGAATCGCGCGACGGTGTTGTGTGGAGCAATGGAGGAAGCTTTGCAACACTTGCCATTAGTGGCGGTGCCAACATCAGCATTTCCAATATGACCATCACCAACTACAATACAGATGTAAGCACTGGTGCTGTGGTGCACATGAGTAATCAAACAGACAACGTAAGCATTAGCAACTGTAATCTGTATGCATCAGAGACTACAACCAATAGCAATACAGCTGTTGTGGTTTCTTCAGGCAGCCCGGCAACGGTTTATACAACAGGTACAAACGCGGGTAACATCACCATTGACAACAACCTTATTAAAGGTGGCTATTACGGTGTGCGTCTCAATGGTGCCAGTGTTTACAGCCCTGACACGAATTCTATAGTAAGTAATAATGAATTCTATGGGCAGTACTACTATGGAAACTACATGTACATGCAGGAAAGGACTTCCATTAGTGGTAATACAGTTGACTCAATGAGAAACACTTTCTCATACGGTATGTACAACTTCTATTGTCAAAGTCAGAGCATTTACAATAACTCTGTTACAAACCAAGCCTATGGTATCTACAATTACTTTGACAACTACTATGGCACTGCTGATGATACTACCAATGTGTACAACAACACCATTGTAATCAGCAATAACAACTTCAGTACCTATCCTGGTTTCTACGGCTACTACGCCTACAGAAATATGATTTACCACAATACTATTGTGACGACTACTCTGAGCACAGGATCGTTTGGATCAGCCATTTACCTACGCTTAACCAACACAGGTACTGAAATTAAGAACAACAACCTTTACGCTTCAAATGGAGGTGCACTCATGTACTACTCAGGAAGTGGCATGGTAGCCGGTGATGTAAACAACAACAACTATTACAGTACTGGAAGCTTTAATGTGTACTGGAATGGATCCTATGGTTCGTTAGGTGCATGGCAGTCCTCTTATACATCTGACAATACCAACTCCATTTCTGTAGATCCATACTTCAACACTCTTGACGACTTAAGAGCAGGTGCCGGGCAACTGATGGGCGCGGGAGCAGATCTCGGAATCGCCATGGATTTTGAAGGTGAAATGAGAGATGCAAATAATCCGGATATTGGAGCTGACGAAATCCAGAAAAACCTGGTACTAACCAAAGTACTTTCTCCAGTAAATAACTGTAGAACTACCGGAGATATGGATTCAGTGAGCGTCCGATTTGCAAACGCTGGTATTCACCCATTTGCACCTGGAGACAGCATCTTAATCTCCTATATGGAAGGCGCCACCGTAAGCACTGATACACTTGTAGTGCCAAACGGTATGGTGTTTAGCCCTGGAATGAGTTCAGACTACACATTCAATAATGAACTTACAACAGGTACTGCTGGGCTACACAGCCTAAGTAGCTGGGTGAGCTATGGAGATGACGTTGACAGAACCAACGATTCTTCAAGCTACTCTTACTTCAGCAATCCTAATCCAAATGCCGATTTCACGGTAGATGAAGTTTGTGAATACGAAACCAGTTTATTTAAAGATGCTTCAACCGTTTCGATTGGAAGCGTAAAAGCATGGAACTGGGCCTTCGGTGATGGTTCTTCCGCAAGTAGTCAAAATCCTAATTACGATTATGGAACGTTTGACACCTTTACGGTGCAACTTGTAGCAACTACTGATAGTGGATGCGTTGATACAGTGTGGGGATCGGGAATAACCCACCCAAAACCTGTGGCATCCTTCAGCACCAGCAACGTATGCGACCACACTCAAGCCGATTTCACAAACGGGTCAAGTGTAGCTTACGGTACGCTTACACACGCATGGGATTTTGATGATAACACAAATACATCAACGGCCACTGATCCTAGCCTTACCTATGCAGGTGATGGTAACTATGATGTATCACTAATAACTACAAGCGACAAGGGTTGTAAAGATTCTTCAGAAGTGACGCTGACGGTATACCCAACGCCAAACCCGGTATTCACGGCCACGGAGGAGTGTAAAACGGATGCCACTGAGTTTACTAACAGCACTACAATCACTTCTGGAAGCTATTCAAATGCATGGTCATTCGGTGATGGAAACAGCTCATCAAGCAGCGATCCTACCAATACCTATGCTGCTGATGGTAACTATACAGTGAAGTTGATTACAACCAGCGCAGCGAATGGTTGTGTGGATTCAGTTTCCAATACGGTAACAGTGAACCCACTGCCTACATCCTCATTCACTGTAACTAATATGTGTTTTGGTGATTCGCTTAAGCCAGTAAATAATTCAAGCTTAGCAAGTACGCATGCCTGGGATTTTGGTGACGGAAGAACATCTAGCGATGCCAACCCGGCCAATGTATATGCCAACTCTGGCTCTTATACGGTAAGCCTTGTGGTTACTACCAATAAAGGTTGTACAGACTCGAGTGCCGCAAGCGTGTCGGTAGCTAATCAACCACTGGCTGACTTTACGGTAGATGATGATTGTGTACACAACAGTCTTACCTTTAAGAATGCTACATCTGTAGCTTGTGGTACAGTTTCTACTTACGAGTGGACATACGGTGACGGTTCATCAGAAACGGTTTCTGTCTTAAGTAATCCTACTCACCAGTATTCAAAAGCTGGAACATACGATGTAAGACTTGTAATTACATTGGCTAACAACACTACCGATACAGCTCGGAGAACAGTAACCGTATGGGATCAACCTACGGCAAGCTTTACTAACACTGCCGCATGTGAAGGCAACCTAATGCAATTCACTAATACAACAACAGCACAAACTTCTACTACGCTTAGCGGTTTTGCATGGACGTTTGGCGACGGTGGTACTTCAAGTCTTAAGAACCCAACCAACACTTATTCAAGTAGTGGTTCCTATAACGTTCGCTTGATTGTTGAAGACAGCAGGTCCTGCTTTGATACGGTAGAAACTACCCTGGCCATTAGCCCGAACCCCTCAGCAGGATTTACCTACACCAATGCTTGTGAGTACGAGGACGTGGCCTTAACCAACACCTCAACTGTAAGCTCAGGTAGTATTTCAATGTATGATTGGGACTTTGGTAACAACACCAGCGGAACGAACCGTCATGAAGGTATTACTTATGGAGCCTCAGGTTTCTACACAGTTAAAATGGTTGCCACAAGTGATAAAGGTTGTAAAGACTCAGTAAGCAAAACAGTACAATCATATGCTGCTCCTACTGCGCGCTTTACTTCATCAAATGTGTGCGATGCCGAAAGCATGTCGTTCAACAACCTATCGAGCGGTGGTAGCACTTACAGCTGGGACTTTGGTGACAACTCAGGAACCTCAAGTTCAACTGCGCCTAGCTATACCTACGGCACATCTGGAAGCTATATTGTAGAAATGGTAGCTTCTTCAAGCAACGCATGTAAGGATACATTTAGCAATACAGTAACTGTTTACAGCTTGCCAACTGCGGCCTTTAGTGCATCAGACGTATGTGATGGTGAACAAGTAAGCTTTAATAACAGCAGTACAGGTGGCAGCACATATAGCTGGAGCTATGGTGATGGACAAGGAAGCAGCCTGGCGTCACCCAACCATACCTACTCTACCGCAGGAGACTACAGAGTACAACTCATTGCAGTTTCTTCAAACAACTGTAGAGACACCCTGGTAGACAGTATCTCTGTTAATGCCAATCCTGTTGTGAAAATTGCGGGTGGTGATGAATGTGTGTACGATGCTGTAAGCTTCAGCAACACCACTACCGGTGCCAGTACTTACTCTTGGAGTTTTGACGATGGCAATACTTCAACTGCCATGGCACCCTCTAACAAATACTCAAGCAGTGGTGTGTACAATGTAGTTCTTACAGCTACCTCGGCTGACAACTGCTCAAGCAAAGACAGTCTGGACGTAGAAGTATTTGCAGCTCCTAAAGCGAAGTTCACAAGTACTTCTGCCTGTGAAGGAGATGCCACATCGTTTACAAATACTTCAAGCATTAGCAGCGGTACTATGAGTCACAGCTGGGACTTTGGTGATTTCTCAGGAACATCAAACAACACAAGCCCTAGCTACACTTATAGCTCCGCCAATACTTATACAGTAGAACTAATTAGTACATCTAACAATGGATGTAAGGATACTACCAGCAACTCTGTAACCGTAAATAGCTTGCCTACTCCTAGTTTCTCAGCAACTAATACTTGCCTTGGAACCAGCATGAGTTTCACAAACAACTCTACAGGCGCATCTACTTATTCATGGAACTTTGATGATGGCAACTCTTCTACTTCTTCTGCTCCAAGCCACACCTACGCCAACTCTGGCTCTTACAACGTAGAGTTGACAGCCAAGTCAAGCTTAGGATGTGAAAGCTCTACCAGCAAGAACGTAGTAGTATACGCACTGCCTGTAGCCAACTTCTCTGCCAACGACGAGTGTTTTGGCGAAGACGTTGACTTTAGTAACCTGTCTACAGGAGCCGCATCGTACTCATGGAATCTTGGTGACGGTAATTCGTCTACCACTCCATCGCCATCACACGGATACAGCACAGCTGGTTCATACACAGTAACGCTTACTGCTACATCAGCCAATAGCTGTACGCATCAGTCAAGCAAATCAGTAACGGTATACAGCCTGCCAAACCCAGGCTTTACAGCAACTACGGTATGTGCGGGCAATGCCACCAGCTTTACCAACACTACTTCTGGTACCAACAGTTACTCCTGGAATTTTGGTGATGGAACTTCATCCATTGTAACCAGTCCAAGCAAAACCTATGCGAGCAATGGCAGATACGATGTGATTCTAACAGCAACATCAGGAGATGGGTGTATCAATGCTGATACTTCTAAAGTAACGGTGAACGAGCAGCCTGTAGCTTCATTTACGGCAAACACCGTTTGCGCAAATGACACCACCCAGTTTACCAACGCGTCAACAGGTACTATATTTACCTACAACTGGAAGTTTGGAAATGGCACCACGTCGAAAGACATGAGCCCATCCACTGTGTATACCACGGGTGGAACCTACACAACCAGCCTACAGGTATTCACAGCACAGGGTTGTAACGATCAACTTGATGTAGATGTAACAGTACACGCACAGCCAACTGCCGCCTTTACTACAGCAGATGCCTGCTTGAGCGATGACGTTCAGTTCAGCGACAACGGCTCTTCAGCCAATGGAGGTGTAATTGCCGACAGAGAATGGTTGTTTGGCGACGGTAACAATGATTTTGGAAGAGATGCTGCGCATACCTATGGTAATGCAGGTATCTACACCACCCAAATGGTAGTGTCTACCATTAACGGATGTACTGATACTGCCAGCACAGATGTGGAAGTCTTTGATCTACCTGCCGTTCAGTTTACGGCCAATGATACTTGTGAGAAAACGGATCTGAGCTTCACTAATACCAGTACCATTTCTAAAGGATCAATAGTAAGCTATCTATGGACATTCGGAGACGGTAACACATCCACTGACATGACTCCAACGCATTCTTATGATACGCTGGGCATGTACAACATCACTTTGGAAGCTACTTCAGATGAAGGCTGTATCAACAACATGATGACTAGTACCTCAGTATTTCCTAACCCTGATGCCTTCTTTGTAACCGGAGAAGTTTGTGATGGGGACAGCACAAGGTTCCAAAACCACTCTCAAATTGCTGACGGTGAAATTACCTACACCTGGGACTTCGGTGACGGAAATGGATCTACCGATGAAAACCCATGGCATACATACGGAGCATTTGGAAGTTATGATGTAAGCATGTTGGTTATTTCAAACAAGGCTTGTGCAAATGAATACAAGCTTACGTACGAAGTACATGAAACCCCGGTAGCGGCTCTGCCACTAGCACCAACAGTTTGTTTAACAGACTCTGTACTGGTTCCTCAAGCTGTAAAAGACGCTGTAAGAGCCAACTGGATGTACACACTAACGTTTGGTGATGGAACAGAGATTGACTCAATTCCTGACGGACATATCTACGCCGCAGTGGGAACTTATCCAGTTAAACTCAACATTGAGTCTGATTTTGGATGTATTGATTCAGCCAACCTGAGCATGGAAGTACTTGAAGTACCTACGCTTGATGACTGGAGCTACACCCGCTTGGAGAATGGTGAAATCCAATTCAATGCTACAGCTACTGAAGGTGTTACATATGCATGGGATTTTGGTGACGGAAACTCATCAACCGATCAAAATGCTTCAAATACCTACACCGGAGCTGCTGGTAGTTATGACGTAACCTGTACGGTAACCAATGCCGCAGGATGTACCGACGAGATTACCAAGTCAATTGAAGTATTCCCAATTGGAATTAACGAAACTGGAGATAACATTTCGGTATCAGCCTATCCAAATCCATTTAAGGATTGGGTGAAACTGAGCTACGATCTCAACAAGGATTCTTACGTGAGAATTGAGTTGATTGACATGCAGGGACGCATTGTTAGCACCGTTGTAGATCAGGACCAAATGAGTGGTACTTACGTAGTTGAACTAAATGATGCTGACTTACAGACGGCTTCTGGCAACATGGTTGTAAGACTTGTTGTAAACAACGAAGTGCTACACATTAACCTTACACAGATGAGATAGTAATTTGGTAATTGGTTTCATAGCAACCCCCAGCCTTTTAACGAAGGTTGGGGGTTTTTTAATGTCTAACTCTCTGTATTCTCTATTTTCACAGCACTAATCATGATTCTATGAGTAATGAAAAAATAAAAGAGGCCTTTGAAGACAAACACTGGTCTGAGATAAAGGCCGAATCATCCTGGCAAATATTCAAGGTGATGAGCGAGTTTGTAGAAGGCTTTGAGAAGCTCAATAAAATTGGCCCATGTGTATCCATATTTGGTTCGGCAAGAACCAAACCTGATAACAAGTACTACCAACTTGCAGTAGACATTGCCAAAGGACTTACAAAGGAAGGCTACGGAGTAATAACCGGTGGCGGTCCCGGAATTATGGAAGCCGGAAACAAGGGGGCTAAAGAAAACAATGGAAAGTCTGTAGGGCTCAATATTGAACTACCTTTTGAACAAGGAGCCAATCCATACATTGACCTGGACAAACTCCTCAACTTCAACTTCTTTTTTGTGCGGAAAGTGATGTTTGTAAAGTACTCACAAGGTTTTGTGGTAATGCCTGGTGGCTTTGGTACGCTTGATGAGTTATTTGAATCACTTACACTGATTCAAACACACAAAATCGGCCGTTTCCCTATTGTTTTGGTGGGAAGAGAGTTTTGGCAGCCTCTGCTCGACTGGATTAAAAATGTAGTGGATGAGAAATTCCACAACATTAACCCGGACGATCTGAACCTTATTCAATTGGCTGACACTTCAGAAGAAGCCATCGCCATTATCACTGAGTTTTACTCAAGATACGTGCTCTCACCAAACTTCTAAATGATTAAAAAACGATCCAACTGCTCCCGGTAGGTTTTCCCTATCGGAAGCTTTTTATGTCCAAGCACGGCCATATTTCCAAAAATGGCGTCCAGCTTGTGAATGTTTACTATGTAAGAGCGGTGTATTTGAACCAAATGGGGCGCATTCGTTTTTTCATAAAAATCTCTTAGCGTGCATTTGGTAATGTGCATTGTCTCAGGGGTGTGAATCTTTATATAGTTGTCATAGGCTTCTACAAACCTTATCGTTTGCAGATTTATCTTAATCAAGCCTTCTGAGGTCTTTATAAAACTGATGTTTGAAAGTGCATCCACGCTCTTGCTCTGCTTTTCCATTTCAGCCATTTTACCAAGGGCTATCTCCAGGTTTATGAGCACTTCTTTATCGGTGTAAGGCTTTACGATATAAGCGAGGGGCGACAATTCTTTGAGCCTTTCAATGGTCTCCGTATCACTTAGGGCCGTTATGAAAACGAAACGAACATCCGCCATCTTTTCAAGTTGCTGGGCCACTTCAATACCGTCCAGGTCATCATTCAAATTGATATCCACTAGTACCAGCGATGATTGAGTCCCAACACTCTTGAAAGCATTCAAAATATCCTTTGGTCGCTGATAAAGGGCTATTTCATGGCCCTTCCCACCCAAAATCCTTTCGAGATTTTTCGCAATGAAAAACTCATCTTCAAGAATCGATATATGCATTCTTATCAAATTTAAATGTGAAGGAGACGGTCTCCGGGTCAAATGAAAGTACTCCCTTCAGTTCCTGAGTAAGGCTGCTCACCACAGTCAAGCCCAAACTTCCGGCAGCCAGCATCTCGTTGTAATTAAAACCTACTCCGTTATCCCTGTAAATAAATGCAAAGCCCTCATTAAAAGTCTGCAAATCAAGCCAGATAGAATTGTTCCCTCCACTCTCGTCAAAACCATGCTTCAACGAATTGGAAAGCAATTCACTACATATGAGGCCAAACTTTGTTGCAAAGTCTCCTGAAACCTCAAAGTCTGCAAAATGGGTATGCAATTTCACACGGTCTCTGGCACCATACATCTCCAGCACAGTCCATAAAAACTCATCCAAAAACTCTGACAAACTCACCCTACTCATTCTTTCATGAGAGTATAATCGTTTTTGAATGAGCATCATTGCTGTCAATGAACCCTTGAATTCAATAAGCTTGGCCCTCGCTTCTTCCTGTGTTATTCGTTCCAGAGTAAGCTCAAACATTCCTGCTACCGCCTGCATATTGTTCTTCACTCTGTGTTGCAGCTCTTTCAATAGCAATTCTACCTCCTGGTTCTTCCCAGCCAGCTCCTGAGCATGGCTGGCCTTTTGACGCAATTGTCTGATGACCACCATACCAACGGCCAATGCTGCTAAGAGCAGTAGTAGTAAGGCTATTCGCTGTAAGTTTCTAGAATACAACTTTGCCTCGCTTAGATGATTTTCCTTTTCAAGTAAGGCCAATTGGTTTCTCGCCTCTTGTACTTCATAGTCAATCTTTGCAAATACCAACTTATTGGCCTCAAAAACTTTGTCCAGAGAGTCTTCAGTAGCTCGGTACTGCTTCAAGTAGTCAAAGGCCTTTTCATATTCCCGGATTAACTTGAAATAATCTGCGGCCAACTGAATGTAAGTCTGTCTTTTTTTAGGCAAGGTCTGCATATACTTCTTGCAGGAGTCCAGCCAACTTCCAGCCCTTTGCACATCTCCAATTGAAGTGAAGTATTTAGTAAACTGAACGGCATTGGCCGCTAAACCTAGTTCCCAGTTAAGGTTTTTTCTAATTGTATAAGATTTCCTTGCCAAAGGCAAGGCCTTTTCAAACTGACCTAACATCTGATAGGCATCCGCCAGATTAAAGTAGAGACCGCTCAGCTGTCGGTAGTTCCCTACAGAATCCGTCCGGAAAAGACTCTTTCTCAATTCCAAAGCTGCTTCTTCAAACTGTAGTCCTTCCGCCACTAAACCTGAGTCAATTAAGCAGGCACCTATGTTGGCTTTTGTTGCCGCCATGAGATTACTATCCCCGCGTCTTTTGGCGTACTTCAACGTTGACTTGAACCGCTCAATGCCTTTACCATATTCACTGGAAAGTGCATATGAAATCCCTACCCGAATCAAAGCTTTGTACACTTCAGCACTGTCACCTTGACCATGTGCAATGTGCAATACCTTGTTTAGGTAACTCAATGACTTATAATCCATTCCCTCCCGTCTATAAATAGTTGCCATCAAACTATAGGTCTCTAAAAGAGCCGTATCAGATACTGACTGACTACTGCGCAGGAGCATTACTTTATTCAGGTAGTGGAGTGCCGAGTCATTTGACTGAGCGGCCATATGCTTTTTCGCACTTGCCACCCACTCCCATATTCCCTGTGCATACAAACCTTCGCCTAACCCCAGGAAAAGGACTATAAACAGATATTTGATGCGCCATGAGTGCATGAATACGAAAAGTAAGGCTACACAGGTCAATCCCTTGTAATTTGTATGCAATGGACCTCTTTATTTAGTAAGCGGCACATTAACTCCCACGGGTTCCACCTACTGAAGCAATACGTCTTTTCCTACGCCTTAAATCAAAAAACAGAATACATTTGCAGCTGAATGGCCCCGTGGCGCAACTGAATAGCGCATCAGATTTCGGCTCTGAGGGTTACAGGTTTGAATCCTGTCGGGGTCACTAAGAAATGAAGCCCGAGACCTAGGTCTCGGGCTTTTGTTTTTATACCATGTGACGGTCATTGTACCGAATGTGTGAAGAGCAAATCCCAGAAGTACAGCATTAGAAATTTCCTTTCATCGCTGAACTTTCTTAATTCTTAGATGAACTCTCAATGGCTCACCGATACATCGGGAATCCACTATAAAGCAGCGATTATTGAAATCATTCTCAACAATGCCTCATGTACTTTCGTTTACTTTGACGAAAGTAAATACTGGTTTAAAGGAACAACCGAGCACTCATGCAGAGAACCGGAGGCAAGCACTACCAATTCGATACATCGCCAAACTATCGGCAATTCAATTTCCATGTCTAGAATTCAGGTAACTATTATAGAAGACGAGTTCTTTGCGGCCGATCATTTAAGCGAACTGGTTACTTCATTGGGTTATGAAGTACGGGGAGTTTTTCATAGTGGTGAAGAGTTTCTAAAACTTACTGACTGGCAATTTGATGTTGCCATTGTCGATATATTTCTCTCGGAAGAGCTAAGTGGTCTTGACATTGGTGCACAACTGAAGGAGCGTCTAAAGCCTTTTATTTTTCTCACAGCCAATAAGGATAATATAACCCTCAGGGAAGCGGCCAGATTAAACCCGAAAGCCTACATTAGTAAGCCCTTCCAGGCAAACGACGTTGCCGCGGCACTGCAGATTATCAGCTTTGGGCTCCCCAAAAAACTGGAAATACGCGGCAATCATGGCAAAGGATCGCTCAGCACCTCGGATATTCTCTTTATCAAGTCAGACGGCGTATATGTTGAAATTCATACACGCAAGGGAAGCATTGTTCAAAGAAAGCTCCTCAAGGAAATTGTTGATGAACTCCCCGAGAACTTCATTCGGGTACATCGCTCTTATCTAATAAATAAGGACTATATAGAGCAACGACAGCCCAATCAGGTCATCGTACACGGCCATCATATCCCCATATCACGGAACTACAAGGAAAACCTGGAACACTAACATTCGGCCCATACCTGTTATGAAGTAAACTGGTTGAAGATGGCTTATCCATGTCGGAAGCGCAGTCCAGTTCATACAGAATACAAAAACTGAATGCCCTCGTTTTGTATCCAAAACCAATACTTTTGGTTAGCAGCGCAAAACTTACTTCTAAATGGCCCACTGTACACGGAAATTGCTATTCCTTCTCCTGGCACTCTGTTTTCTTGACATTACAGTCTTTGGGCAATCGCAGTTTCTTAACCCTTTTGAGCCTGAAAATACTGCAAAAGGCAGCCTGTGGCATGATGCATTGAAAGACTCACTGGCCAATTTGGACAACAACCAAGTGCAGGAAGCCATGCAGAAGCATCTGCCCAAATTCAAAAACGAAACGGATGCAGGCTGGATGTACCTCATTTGGGGAAACCAGATTCAAAAAACGAATCCTGCAGAAGCCAATGAAATCTATCAGAAGGGCATTCAGCATCTTTCTGAGGGCCAAGCATCTAAAGTTCTTGCCAACCTGTACCTAAACCTTTACAACACCTGGGCACCGAATCAAATTAGCCAGAAGCTGAGCACATTGCAAAAAGCCGACAGTCTGATTCAACTGAATGGAAATCAAGAGCTAAAATTTAAATTATACCAACGCTATGCTGTATTCTATGCTCAAACGGGCCAACCCGATAAAAACGAAGCCTACAGAAATAGGGCTTTGAAGCAGGCAAAAGAATTGAAACGTCCACGGAGCCTGGCTTCTATGTATGCCAACATGTCGATGTTTAACCAACATTTTGGTCAACTGGACTCGGCCCTGTATTTCATCCAAAAAGCCTTGGAGCAAGACTCAATAGAAACGATTACTCTGGCAAAAATCCATTTGCAACGGTCAAAATTATACGCACAGACTGGTAAGAGCGACTCAGCTGCCATTGACTTGAATGTGGCCTATTCACTGTTTGAAGAAATTAACGACACCCGGGGAATGATCATCTCACTGGAAGACTTAATGACCATTTATGGCATACAGGGAGACTTTGAGCAAAGTATAAAAGTTGCCGTTCGCTTAAGAAAGTACCTAAACCCACCCTACTTGGGGGGCTATCACTACAATGTATCAAAAAACTACTTGTACCTGGGCGAATTGGAAAAGGCATCAGCACATGCCGACTCCCTAAGATTAGCCCTAAAAACCAACCCTTCCAAAGAATATGAAGCATCAAGCCTAAGCCTTACTGGTGAAATACTATGCGAAAAGGAAGAATGGCAACAAGGACTGACTTTCCTTTATCAAGCCTATGAGCTACTTAACGGGACCGGCTTTAAAAACAGAGCACTGGGAGCACTCAACATCTTTTCTAAATACTACACCGATGTTGTTATAACCGATACCTTTATCCAATTGCCAGAATACGGATTTAACCGGGCAGAAGACCTTATTCCCATTTTAGAGCAAGTCACCGATGCTGAACTCTTAAATGAGAAAATGGACTTCACCTCTAATCAGTTCTTTTCCACCCTGTCGGTCTTATATGAGCAAGCTGGTCAACATGAACTTGCCCTCAAATACTTCAAACTGGGCCAGATAAGAAAAGACAGCATTTACAACCGGGAAAAGTTTGCTGCCACCCAAAAGTTTAACCTACAAACCAAAGAAATAGAGAGCGCCAGGGTTGAAGCAGAATTGAGAGCCAATAACGCGCAAAACAAAGCCGAACGGGATCAGGAGCGTACCATGAAATATTGGGCGTTTAGCATGGTAGGACTTTTGGTTTTCATAGTATTCTTTGCCGTATACCAACTCCGAAAAAACAAATTGTATACCACTCAACTGGAAGAACAAAAGCGTCTGATTGAGCAACAAAGAGACCAGCTGAAAGAACTCGACGAACTCAAATCAAGCTTCTTTGCAAATATTAGCCATGAACTAAGAACTCCTTTAACACTAATACTTGGTCCTATAACCGATGTAGTTAGGAAACGCAGCGACAACCTTCCCAATGACGTAAATCAACTCCTGCATTTGGCTTTTAGAAATGGCAACAAATTGCAGGAACTGGTGAATGAAATTCTTGACTTGGGCAAACTGGAAACCGGAGAACTCAAGGTAAACCTACAAACGGTTCAATTGCACCAGTTTATCAGGCGAGTATTCTTCACATTTGAGTCCCTGGCTATTTTAAAGTCCATTCAGCTCCAATTCGATTACCAGTTGGATGAATCACAGAACTATTTAGCTGATACAAACAAGCTTGATAAAGTACTTTCCAACCTGGTCAACAATGCGCTCAAATTCACGGCAAATGGTGGCAAAGTGACTCTTAGGGTAGCTAAAAACGAACATCAAATTGCATTTGTAGTCACCGATACGGGAGCAGGCATACATCCAGATGATTTGGAAAAGGTGTTCGATCGCTATTACCAAAGCAGGCATCAGAAAGAAGGAGCCGGAACCGGCATCGGACTTTCATTTGCCCAACAACTGGCTATTCTTATGAACGGCTCACTCAAGGCTACAAGTGAATACGGCAAGGGAAGTACTTTCACACTTTTGTTACCCTTGACTATTAGCAACGAAGAAGCAATCCTTTTTGAAGAAAATGAAGAGGAGACCAGCACTTCCGTTTCGATTATTCCTGAAAATCTGGGTTCTGACTCATCCATTTTGGTGGTAGAAGACAATCCGGAAATGCAGCAGTATCTGGAGACTACTCTCAACAATCAATTTCACACAGTAGTGGTTAACAACGGGAAAGAAGCCATCGCTCAACTGGAAACTAAACGATTCAGCCTGATCCTTAGTGATCTTATGATGCCACAAATGGACGGTATGGAACTACTGGAAACCGTGAAAGACAATGACGACTGGAAAAATATTCCCTTTGTAATGCTTACGGCCAAAGCTACTGACAAAGACCGTATGAAAGCCCTCAATGTAGGTTTGGACGACTACCTGCTAAAGCCATTTAATACCGACGAGCTCGTTGTAAGAATTTCCAATTTAATAAGTAACCATCAGGAACGAAACAGTGATGAGCCCGAAGAGAATGAAGACCAACAATGGCTTCAGAAAGTACAGGAATTAACACAATCCAAGCTTACAGACAGGAGCTTCAACGTAGCCTTGTTGGCAGAAGAACTGCACATGGTAGAAAGACAAGTCTACCGTAAAATGAAAAAACTCACTGGACTTACACCCAATAAGTTTATACAGGAAATGCGCTTGCGCCAGGCAAGAAACTACCTGGAAAGTGGAACCTATAAAACCGTCAAAGAAGTTGCCGCCTCAGTAGGTTTTGATACCTATCAATACTTCTCAAAAATCTATACACAGCGCTTTGGCAAAAAACCGATAGACTATTTGCGCTGATGTTTCTTTTGGGCATAAGGCCCAAGTTTAGACAGTATTGTTGCGACTGAACAAAGCAGCAATACGCAGTTAAAACAACGATTGTCAGAATCGTCACTGCCTTTGTCATAATAGTCTCTTCCCCATAAAGGCACTTTAGTGGCACAAATAACCGAAGCCCCTGAACAATGCTTCCGGATAAGTAAACTGCCATGAAGAGTATCCCTTTCTTTGCCATTCTACTAGGCCTTTTCCATGCCACCTTCTCACTGGCCCAAGACAATAATACCAGCCTGGGCAATGGAACTGCTACAAGTATCACCTCGGGAGACCGAAATGTAGCAGTGGGAGACACGGCCTTTGCTGAAAGTAAAACAGGCAGCGACAATATAGCAATCGGAGTAAATGCCATGGGGAAAGCCGGTGACAACTTTGCTGCGAACTTCAATATTTGCATTGGCACGAATGCAGGAAAAAACATTACTTCATCAGACGAAACTGTATTAATAGGCCATGAAGCCGGACAAGCCTGTACTACAGGGACAGATATGGTAATAATCGGGCACCAAGCAGGTTACAACAACAATGGTACTGACAATACCTTTGTGGGGACCAAATCAGGATACGCCAATACAAATGGTGTAGATAATACCTTTATTGGAGAAGAGGCTGGGTTCAATACCACCACCGGTGACGACAATACTTTCGTTGGTGAGGATGCCGGATATAACAATACTACGGCCAGTGACAATACAGCGGTAGGCTCCGCCGCCTTAAGAGCCTGCACCACCGGTTTTAGGAACGCAGCCTTTGGGTCAGATGCGCTCAACGATATTACGAGTGGTTATCGAAATACAGCCGTCGGAGACTCCGCCGGAACTGACATTGGCACCGGACACCACAACACCATGATAGGGCAAGGGGCAGGATCAACCACCGAGCATGCCAATTTCAATACCATGGTAGGCTGGTTTGCCGGATATGATAACAACCGAACCAATAATACCGATGACGCAAACAGAAACACCAACGTAGGAGCCAGGGCCGGCTATAAAAACCGTGAAGGTGAAGACAATGTAGCCATTGGCGCCTTTTCCGATTACACTGAGTCTGGACATGGTAATTCAAACATCAATCACCGAACTACTTTTGTTGGAGCCTACGCTATAGTAGATGAAAACGATGCTGTAGCCTTAGGGTACAAGGCCTATGGCCGGGGCACACAGAGCATTGCTATTGGCAGTACAGCTCAAATGGACGATGGATCGGACAACTCCATACTCATGGGCTTTAAGTCCAACCTTTCCAGTGCAACGGGTTCAATAGCCATTGGCACCCAAGACTCAGTGAGCGCTGATGATGCAATTTCCATAGGCTACGAAGGCAATATATCTGGTCAATACAGCATTGGCATTGGCAGAGAAACCATTCTTTCCGGAAGCAATTCAATTGCTCTTGGCTATGGCGTGTCGGTATCCGCCAATAACGAAGTAGTGATTGGCAACAACTCAATGGCCTCAATTGGTGGTGTTGTTAACTGGACAGCTACCTCTGACCGCCGGGTTAAAACCAACATCCAACAGAATGTTCCGGGATTGAACTTTATCAACCAGCTGCGGCCCGTTACCTATCATTTAGATGGCATGAAGATGAACGAATTCTACGGCCTAAGAAATGACACCAGCTTGACAGATGCTTACCAACTGCAATCAGAAAAAACCTATACTGGCTTTCTGGCTCAGGAAGTAGACTCCATAGCCAAGTCCCTTGAATATCCTTTCAGTGGAGTTAAAGTGCCTCAAAACGACAGTACACAGCTTTATGGTATTCGATATGCTGAGTTTGTAGCTCCACTGGTACAGGCCACACAGGAACTCTCTGAGAAAGTAGACACACAAGAACAAATAATTCGAGAACAACAGGAACAGTTGGCAGGACAACAAGCTCTATTGCTTCAATATGAAACATCGCTACAGGAAGTAATGGCTCGTATTGCCATACTGGAGGAAAACTCAGTTGCCGGCAACACACTGGTTCAACGGTAAAACTCCAGAACCATGAAAAAATTTCAGGCAGTTTATCTATACCTGGCCCTTTGGTCCGTTCACCCCTTACAGGGCCAGGTTAACTCCACTACCGCAGGAGCACAGCAAAATCCATCAATAGCAATTACAGCAAACGGAAACTATGTTATTGTATGGGAGAGCCTTGGCACTGATGGTGACGACTACGGTATTTATGGACAGCTCTACAATAGCGGCGGCACTAAAAATGGCTCCGAGTTTAGAATAAATACCACTACCGCCAATGGACAACGGTATCCCGACGTGGCTATTGGTGACGACGGCGATTTCGTTGTGACCTGGATGAGCGAAAATCAGGACGGCGACTCATGGGGTATATACTTCCAACGATATAATGCTTCAGCCACTGCTCAGGGCAGTGAAACCATTGCAAACTCTACCACGACAGGTATTCAGCGTTTTCCAACCATAGCTATAGACAACAGTGAAAACTTCGTCATTTCATGGTCACAAACCACCTCGTCTGGCACGCACAGCATTCAAGCCCAACGCTTCAACTCCGCTGGCACGGCCCAAGGTAGCGAATTCTCTGTTAATAGTTCTACTGCAGATTTTCATGGCAACCCAGATGTGGGGATGGCTCGGTACAGTGGTGATTTTGCAATAGTTTGGCAAAGCGAAGGGGTAGATAACTCAGGAAATGGCGTATTTGGTCAACGATACAACTCTTCCGGAGTAGCTCAAGGAAGTGAATTCAGAGTCAATACAGAACAATCTGGCCATCAACAAACCCCCTCCCTGGGTATGGACTCATCGGGCAATTTTGTTGTGGTATGGACCAGCTATGGGCAGGATGGAAGCGGATACGGTGTGTACAGCCAGCGATACAATTCATCGGGTACCACTCAAGGCAGTGAATTCAGAGTAAACAGTACTACTACAGCAGCTCAACTAGCCCCTTCGGTAGCAATGAGCATGGAAGGTGGCTTTTTGATTGCCTGGGCCGGCTTCAATTCTGATGGAAGCCAGTCACAACCCTACATAAGTGGTTATGACAAGAATGGAAATGCCCTTACTACAGAATCATTGTTTACCACGGCAGATCATTTTCAAATTGCTCCGTCAGTTGCTGCATACAGCGAATCAGTAAATGTGGTATGGGCCTTTCAGCAAGGAACCAAATGGGGTTCTGATGGAGACGGTGATGATTTTGGAATCTATGCTGCGGAGCAAATGCCGGGCGACCTTCTTTTTGACGCCCTAACACTTTCTTCCACAAGTCCAGGTTCAGGAGCCACAGGAGTTGACACCACCTCAAACATCACGGCCACTTTTGACAATAATGTACTATCATCATCTATCACTGCGGCCAATTTTAGAGTTTGGGGAGAATTCTCTGGACTTATTTCCGGAAATTATTCAGGTGGAGGAACCACTACTATCACTTTCAATCCCGGGACAGACTTTTTCCCCGGCGAAAAAATTACTGTAACACTTAACACATCACTGGTATCAACAGATTCAAAGCCCTTGACTAAGAGTCATACGTTTTCTTTTCACGCACATGCGCAAACAATGTCAAGTGCTCCAGCCAATTACAATGCCAATACCATTGCCAAAGAAGATGGTGCATTTGGTATCTACCCGGCTGACCTGGATGGAGATGGTGATTTTGACATTGTCGGCACCACTCTTTTTGGATCAAAAGTGCTCTGGTACCAAAATGATGGCAGTCAAAGTTTCAGTGCTAACACCATCACCTCATCAGCCAATAGCCCCGGTACTGTGATCACCTCCGACCTTGATAGTGATTCTGATATAGATATTCTCTATTGTGAACTAAGTGGTTCTATTGTTTGGCAGAAGAATGACGGTAGCCAAAACTTTACATCTCAAACAATTCAATCATCACTGAGTTCTCCAGCGGACCTAATTCCAACAGATCTAGATGCCGATGGAGACGTTGATTTACTCATTGCAACCACAGGAGACAGCACCGTTTCCTGGTTCCAAAATGATGGCTCACAATCTTTTACTCAAATAGAAATAGACGGCAGTGTTGTTGGTGTAAACAGTATTTATACCGAAGACATAGACGGAGATGGCGACATGGATGTATTATCGGCCTCCCCCAACGAGGATAAAATTCGCTGGTATGAAAATAATGGCAGTGCAAGCTTCACATCTCATACCATCACCAGTGCAGCTGATGGAGTAGCGGATATAATAGCCATTGACCTGGACAATGATGGCGACATGGATGTACTCTCGGCCTCAAAAGAAGATGATCTGGTATCGTGGTATAACAATGATGGAGCAGAGAATTTTTCACGAACTACAGTTACCAATTTACTTAATGACCCTGTTGATCTATACGCCGTAGATTTTGATGCTGATGGCGACATTGATATATGCGCAGCCGCTGACGGGGGAAACCGCATTGTATGGTGCGAAAACGACGGTTCCGAATCGTTTACACTGCATACAGCAAATTCCAATGTGCTAGGCCCCACAAGGGTATTCAGCGCTGACATTGATGGTAATGGCTACATGGATTTGTTGGCCGCATCTACCGCAGATAGTAGCTTTACATGGTATGAGAGTGAAACTGCTTTTATATGGCAAGGTTCAAGCGATACGGTTTGGGGAACCAGTGGCAATTGGAAGTCGGGAAGTACACCATCAAAAAATGACTATGTAATCATTCCCTCCTCGCTTACCAACTATCCCTACTTATCGGTAAATGCTGAAGCAGACAACCTAAAAATAGAGTCCGGTGCCAGAATTACCATAAAAAACGGGATTACCCTCGATCTATATGGAGACCTAATCAACGAATCTGCAATGGCTGTTGACTTCGGCGATGGTCTTTTAAAATTCAGCGGAAGTAGCGAACAAAAGCTCTCAGGTTCAATAACGGCTAACGTAGAGGTAAATAACAGTAGCAACGTCAAACTGGACGATAATTGCACCTTTAAAAAAGTCATCTTCACTCATGGGAATATTGACATAGGAAATCATAACCTCACCCATTCTGGAATTGCTATTGGAGCATCCTCAAATTCTTACTTTAAGATATCCGGTAGCGGTTCTCTTCTGTCTGAATTAGGATCAACCTCCGACACATTCCACATCGGTTTTAATCCCTATACACCTGTGGTGGTTTCCTGTCCTAATTGTACCGGTAGCGAAAGCTTTGAATTCTCGGTAAGTGACGCATTCTATGACGATCCTGTAAACTCTGTAGGAGAAGTCACCACCAATGTGGTTACCCATATGTGGAAAGTAGTTACAACCGCGGCAAGGAATGTAGAACTTACAGTACAATGGAATTCAAGCGATGAGTCATCCGGCATAGGAAATGATTTGTTCTTCGGCTTTTGGCGTGAGGGTACCAACATGAACTGGTCAGACAGCGCAGGAACTTTAATGACCAAATCAGGGAGTGATCCGTACACCCTTACACGAACCATTAGGCAGATTAATGGAACGTATCACCTGGCAGTTGGCAATGGCTCTTCACCTTTACCTGTTGAGTTGACCTATTTTTCAGCAGATTGGTTAGAAGAAAGTCAGTCAACCATTTTGAGATGGGAAACAGCCACTGAAGTAAACAACAGCCATTTTGAGATACAAAGAAGCCTTAACGGAACGGCGTGGCACCCTATAGGAAAGTTAACAGGTCAGAGCACAAGCCTTTTCCCTACTCAATACAGGTTTATTGACGCTGAACTACCCAATACACGAGACGTAAACACTATATATTACAGGCTTAAGCAAGAAGACTTCAGCGGTAAACACGAATATTCAAACGTGCAAAGTGTCGACATAGAAGTAAGCCCTAAAACCTTATCCATTTACCCCAATCCTGTTAGCTCTGATTTCTTATTCCTAGAGAAACAAGATGCTTATTCAATACTCTCTACTTCAGGACAGTTGATCATTCACTCACACAATACTTCCCAAATTGATATTAGCCAATTACCCATAGGAGCTTACCTTATTAGAAACTCCCAAGGCGCCACAGCTCATTTTTTTCGGATCTGATTCTGTTTCTCGCTGGTCTCATCTCAAATCTTAAGTAAAATCGCCCTGTTCAGTGTAAACAGTTGCTATTCAGGCCAGCCTTTCAACACTAGTACATGCAAAACCCAGAGGTGGCGCTGAGCACAAATGAGTTCAAAAAGAAGAGAACAACCCGCTGATTCTCAACAAGAAACACATCAACACAAAAACCAAGTTCCAAACATACGTTCACTCATCACGGAAACTTAAAGTTTCATCACGCCATTCCTAAGCTCCAACACATTTTGCATATAGGCGATAGCACAATTTGTACTTTGCTGTCGCTCTGAAATTTCAGAGTAGGCTTTTTAGGTGTTTGGTTTTTGGAAGGGATAAGGTTTTAGGCTCGATTGGCAGTACATCCCACATACTGCATCCTTCTCTTTTCAATCCAAATACAGTTTGGTTTATAACCGCAAGGTTTTAAAGGTTTTTGGACATGCTATTTAGAGTAATCACATCACGAGGTGGTTCCTGTGCATTTCAGGGACTGAACCCACTATTTCAATTCGTCAAAAACTTAAATCTGATATTCATGCTTGGTATTCTCAAAAGGCTGTCATTGACGGCTGTTATGGCCCTTTTCATGGGCACTTCCTTTGCTCAAACTCCGGTCATACATCAGGACTGGACCAGTTTTGAAGAAAGCTCAAAATTCCTTGATGTGGCGTACTGCATTGTTCAATGCACTCCCACTTCCAAAGCGTTAATTCACTTGGAGTTGATGAATGAGAACCACAATGTAACGCATACCACATTTGTTCTTCACATCAAAGACGTTGGCACCGGCCAAACAAAGGATGTAACAGTTTCAAACTACAACATACCCTACATGCATATCCACAGACCGGAATGCACTAACGCTGACTATCAGGATCTCAGGATAGAAGTACCATCTGGATTTAATCCGGCGGATTTGACATTAGAAATTACCTATAAGTAAAACCATGGTCATGAAAAGAATTTTACTTTCCGTAGCAGCGCTGCTTGTTATGCACACAGCAACGTTTTCGCAATGTAATGCACCTATTATTAACTCCTTTGATCCGGTTACAGGGTTCATTGGAAGTAAGGTGAAAATCTTTGGAGCCAACTTTGATGTAACACCTTCAAATAACGAAGTATGGTTTGGAGCTACAGAAGCTCAAATTGTATCGGCATCATTTGGTCAATTAGAAGTAATTGTGCCCGTAGGAGCTACTACCGATCTTATTTCAGTAAAAAACTCTTGTAATACAATAGCCTACTCAAAGGCCCAGTTCAATGGAATTTTTTGTCCCACCCCGCTAAATGCCAATACATACAACTCTGTTGATTTCAAATTAGGCGGCTCAGGAGTATCAGGAGCATACAATCTCCTGTGTCAGGATTTGGACAATGATGGTAAACCTGAGGTGGTCTCGGTGAGTCATTCATCAGGAATGACCGTGGCCAAGAATAATAGTACGCCAGGCAACCTGAGCTTTAGTGCTATAAACTATTCTCGACCAGGTAGAGGAGTAGATGCTGCAGACTTTGATGGTGATGGGAAGATTGACTTACTCATTCCCTGGAATACTGAGGTATACGTTATGAGAAATACCAGTACTCCTGGCAACATAGTACTTAGTCAGGTACTTGTTTCTTACTGGAATGCTTACCAAGCCTGTGTGGGTGATTTTAATAGGGACGGTAAAGTGGATATTGCTATTGGAAACCAAGACTATGGCGGCTATGTAAAAATCTTGATAAACACAAGTACAGGTCCGGGATCCATCAGCTTTTCTGATGGTGCCTGGCTATACTCAGGGGCCAACAGTTACCTAACGGGTATGCATAGTGCCGATTTAGACCATGATGGTTGGATGGACATTGTAGGAACACAAAGGTCTCACAATAGAGCCTGGTCGTTCAGAAATACCACAACAACCGCAGGTGCGAATCCTTCCTTTGCGGCCGTAGAAGGCTGGAGTACGGGGGGAACACAGCCTTATAGATGTATGCTTGCAGACTTTGATAAGGACGGTAAAATGGACCTCACAACCTGTAATTATTCAGGCACATATAATACAGCCATCTTACACAATACATCAACGCCTGGTGATATTCAGTTCTCGAGTCCTATTAATAGTGGATCTCCAAACTGTAATTATAGAATAGGCGTAGGAGACGCCGATGGGGATGGATACCCGGACATCATTACAAAATCGGCCTGTGAGGATAAGTTTTCTATTTATAAGAATACAAGTACCGGTCCGGGCAACATAAGCATGGCCACAAGAATTGAATACACCTCAGGTTGGGGTGGTGAGGTAAGTGGCCTGGCAATTGGCGATTTGGACGGCGACTATGTACCAGACGTTGTTACCAGTGGAATAAACAGTAACGAGATTTGGTTTCATAGAAACAGAAGCTCTCAAAACGATACCGACCCACCAACGGCCATCTGTCAGAACGTAACACTTGCACTTGACCCCAACGGGCAAGCAACGTTAACCACCGACATGATAGATAACGGCTCTTCTGACGCATGTGGAATTGACTATATGACAGTGTCGAAATCAAGTTTCACCTGCAGCGATATAGGAGATCATCAAGTAACACTTACCGTATACGATAATGCCGGAAACAGTGCTACCTGTACAGCAACGGTTACTGTGGCACCTGCTGCCGTGATTATCGCAGGCCAAACAACCGTTTGTCAGGGACAAACAATTGCCATGTCAGCCAATCAGGGAGACTCTTACCAATGGAAAAAGGACGGAGTCAATATTCCGGGAGCAACATCGCAAACTTATTCGGCTACTGTTTCGGGAGATTATTCCGTCATAGTGACCAATACCAATGGTTGTTCCGGAGAATCCGACGCCGTTACGGTGACTGTAAACAACAACCCTACGGTAAACGTAACCCCGGCAACTTCAGGATTGTGTCCTAATGGAATCTCTACATTAACGGCATCTCAATCAGCCATCTATCAATGGTACTTTAATGGCGTTGCCATTTCTGGTGCCACGCAGCAGAGTTATAACGCAACCGCCGCCGGAACCTATACCGTAGAAGTAATAGACCTTTTTGGCTGTTCGGCTACTTCAAGCCCGGTATCAGTCTCTGCTTCAGACAATATTCCACCTACTGCCAGCTGCAAGAACATTAGCATAAACCTGGATGCATCTGGTAATGCCAGTATTTCAACAACTGACATTGATGATGGTAGCAGTGACAACTGTCAAATTTCAAGTATGTCCGTCTCACCAAGCAGTTTCACTTGTACAAACAGAGGCCAAAATACTGTAACACTTACAGTAACAGACAACAGCGGCAATCAAAGCTCTTGCACGGCCATTGTAACAGTACTTGATCCTAACAGTGTATGCAACAGCCCTCCAACGGCGGCTTGTCAAAACATAACAGTTCAAACCCCGTCTGACGGATGTGATGTAAACATAACCGCAAATGATGTTGACGGCGGCTCAACTGATCCAGATGGAGATCCCCTTACTTATACGTTAAATAACTATGGTCCATTCACTGTAGGCACGCATACAGTTGTATTGACTGTGAGTGATGGCGAGTTTAGTGATCAATGCACTGCCACCGTAACAGTAGAAGACAATATAGCCCCTATCATAGTAGGTCAAAACAACAACTTGGTAATGGATTTTGATGCTGGCTCAGGAGCACCTCCATCCTATACCGAAAATGGAATTACATTCCTTTCTCTATATGGTTCAAGTTCACATGTGCATCTTGGAGACAATGACAACGATGGATCAAATGATATTCTGAACCACTCGGGCTGTTGTTCAACTCCATACAGGTTGACCGTTGGAGCGAACGTGGCCTTTACCTTGATAAGTATGGATGTAAGACAAGTGAATGGGAACCCATACTTCCAGGTACATCCTGGTGGCCCAACTGTAACCATCACGCAAACGGGCACCTTTACATTCCCGGCTAGTTTTGCTAATGCCACGGAAGTTCGATGGTATCAAAATGCCGGTACCATGACTATTGACAACGTTGTTGTATCAACACAAACTACGGGTTCATGTCCAGCCAATATCACTGCCGTAGCTGACGCCAATTCTTGTGGCACGAATGTTAGTTATAGCGCAGGGGTAGAAGATAATTGCTCTGCTACACTGTCATTTAGTCCACCTTCGGGAAGTTATTTCAATGTGGGTACAACCACGGTAACAGTAACAGCGGTGGATGCATCAAACAACACATCATCATGTACGTTCGATGTAACGGTAAATGACGAAACACCTCCGACAGCTTCGTGTAAGGATCTTACACTGCAGTTAGATGCTAACGGAAACACCAGCATTACGACCAGCGATATCGACAACGGTAGCAATGATGCCTGCGGTATTGCGAGTCTGGATGCCAGCCAAACCAATTTCAACTGCAGCCATGTAGGTACCAATACCGTAGTACTTACAGTAACTGATAATAATGGTAATGTAAGCACTTGCAACAGCACGGTAACGGTAGAAGACAATGTAGATCCGGTAGCCCTTTGCAA